>Ga0209572_1000285_pt1 | contig 91499 bp, 87 predicted proteins | sample EBPBio232012_DNA_FD_185867 | JGI IMG/M metagenome (GOLD analysis project Ga0209572, IMG submission 185867) | Wastewater treatment Type I Accumulibacter community from EBPR Bioreactor in Madison, WI, USA - Reactor 1_1/23/2012_ DNA (SPAdes)... | ecosystem: Engineered > Bioreactor > EBPR >...
GGGCGTAGCCGTAATACGGAATCACCACGGTGAGACGGCGGGCACTCGCTCGGCGGAACGCGTCGAGCATGATCAAGAGCTCCATCACGGAGTCATTGACCGGCGAACAGGTCGGCTGGAGGATGAAGACGTCGTTCCCACGAGCGCTTTCGTCCACCATCAGCCGGATTTCGCCATCGGAGAACTTGGTGGAGGTCAATCGCCCAAGTTCAATGCCGAGATATTCGGCGACCTTCATGCCGAGCTCTTTGTGAGCATTCCCGGCGAACAGTTTCATTCCCACCATTTCTTGATTCATCCGTTTGAACCCCGTTTCCATTCGCGCCAGCGAACAAACCAGTCTTCTTTGTTCTCCTGTCGGCTCCGCGCGACCGCGAGTGCGCCGCTCGGAACATCCTTCGTCAGGACACTTCCCGCTGCCACCAACACGTCATCGCCGATTGTAATCGGTGCGACGAGCGTAGAGTTGCTTCCGACAAAGCAATCGCGTCCAATTTCGGTGCGATGCTTGGAGAATCCATCATAGTTGCAGGTGATTGTGCCTGCGCCGATATTGGTGCCATCGCCCACTGAGGCATCGCCAATATAGGTGAGGTGCGAGGCACTGACTCCCGCGCCGATCTCGGAATTCTTTATCTCGACGAAGTTGCCAATCTTGGCTTCTTCTTTCAGAACCGCTCCCGGGCGGAGATTGGAGAACGGCCCGAGGCGGCAACCATTTGCCATATTCGCCCGCTCCATGTGGCTCATAAACACGCGGCAGGAGTCGCCGATTTCACTGTCTTTGATCCAAGAGTTCGGGCCGATCTGACACCCAGAGCCGATGCTGGTGGAGCCCTCAATCACGCAGTTCGGATGGATCACTGTGTCTTTGCCGATCTTCACGTCCGGCCCAATGTGGGTGGAGCCAGGATCAACGATGCTCACTCCGCTGACGGCGAGGGACTTGAGAATCCGCTCCCGAACAATCGCGCCTGCCTCGGCGAGTTGCCATTTGTCGTTGATCCCCCGAAACTCGTCCGGATCATCGCTGAGGACGCCCTTGATCGTTTCGCCTTGCTTGACAAAAATCTTGATGACATCGGGCAGGTAGTACTCGCCCTGAGAGTTGTCGTTGCCAACCTGATCGAGGGCCGCGAACATCTTCTGATTGTCAAAGCAGTAGATCGCGGGATTGACCTCGGTGATCTCACGTTGCTCCGTGGTGCAGTCCTTGTGCTCCACAATCGCGGTGACACTGCCGTGGCTGACATCGCGAAGAATGCGGCCATACCCTCTCGGATCCTCGAGTTCAAACGTGGACATGACGCATGCCGCACCCGACTGCGCCTGATCTTCCCAGAGCCCGCGCAGCGTGGAGCCGGAGATCATGGGGACATCGCCCGCAACCACCAAAACCGGGCCATCAAACGTTCCGAGATGCTCTCGCGCCTGCAACACCGCGTGACCGGTGCCGAGTTGCTCGCGCTGCCAGGCGAACTTAACCGAATCACCCAACGCTGCTTGAACCTGATCGCCGCCGTGACCAATCACGACGACAATCCGCTCGACGCCCGCTTCTCTCAGAGCCCGCACCACCCACTGCACCATCGGAACCCCGGCAACCGGGTGGAGCACCTTCGGCAGATCGCTCTTCATGCGGGTGCCCTGTCCGGCGGCAAGCACCAGGGCGGCAGGAGAAGCAATGCGGGCGGTGGACATAGTGGCTCTCAGACGATACCCAAGGAGCCCGAATCGTGTAGCATTCTGGACTATGGGACTGCACGTCTCGACCCACCCTCTCGCCCATCACCTCACCACGACGCTCCGCGACAAAGAAACCGGCCCCCACACCTTTCGTCAGGCGGCCCGGATTCTCTCTTCATTGCTTGCTGTCGAAGCCACCGCTTCCCTGCCGACAAAGCCGGTCACGGTTGTCACGCCAATTAAAGAAATGACCGGAGCCGTCCTGGCCCAGCCTCTGGCGGTGATCCCGATTCTCCGCGCGGGACTCTCGATGCTGGAGCCGTTCCTGGAACTCTTCCCTGAAGTGGCCGTCGGCTATGTTGGGCTGGAACGCGATCACGAAACCGCCGAAGCCAGCAGCTACTACTGCAAACTCCCCACCCTGGCAGGAAAAGCCGCCTTGGTCGTGGATCCAATGCTCGCCACCGGTGGATCGGCCAGCCAGGCGATCGACCTGGTGAAAGCGGAAGGCCCGGCCTTGGTGCGGCTGGTCTCTGTGGTCGCCGCACCCGAAGGAGTCGCCAGGATGCAGCGTGATCATCCCGACGTGGAGATCTACTGCGCGGCCTTGGACGAGGGACTGAACGATCGTTCCTACATCGTTCCCGGGCTCGGAGACTACGGCGACCGGCTCTACGGGACTGGCTAAGACGACATCAGGCGAGGATGTCGAGGTGGTTGCCCAATCGAGGATCAGCTTGGAGACTCTTGCGGGGCTGAACCGGGAGCGGCCGAGGAGTCGGAGCTTGTTGTGCCGGACCCTGATCGGCCCGCGCGGCCAAGGCCACCGCACGCACGCGGCAGCCTGGCCGTGATGGTTCGGCGGAAGAGGCCGATTCCCATCGAGGGGGGAAGCACGTCAGAGCGAACATGATGGCTCCGTGGGAATGATATTGAGTGCTTCCATCCGCAACTATCTCTTGCGTTTCTTGTGCCAAGGTGTACGTGTTCCCACAAAACCCGCAAGGTTAGCGGTGAGGTGCGTAAGTCGGAGTTTGAGACCAGCCTGCGGGTACCTTGGAGAGGCATGAAGTTCGGCGTGGCTTTCGTTCTCCTTCTCGCTCTGGTGGGTTGCTCAGTGCGTCCGGCTGAGACCCCGGCCGGCAAGACGGCTACTCCTCCTGCAGGATCCAAGGAAACCGTGAAGGCGGAATCGACCGGAACCGGCATTGAGGAGATCGACAAATCGAAGGTCGCGCTGGCGGAGGTGCGGACGCCGATCACGCAACTCGGGGCCAAGCTCCGGATCCTCGCCCAGTACGACCCTCACATGGACTGGAACGACGCCTTTATCAAGGAGACCGTCACCGAAGCGAGCTGGCTGAAAGAGGGAGAAAAGCTAGAGGGCGAGATGGTCGCCAAGCACAAAGACAAGACCCTCCAGGTTCAAGTCGTGATGATCCGGGTGAGCGAGAAGGAAATCGTGCTTCGCGTGCTGAGTTCGGACTCCGCTTTCGCGGACGAACTCTCCAAGAAATTCAAGTAAGTCGGCCCGTCGACTCCCACGCGCTCCAATCACCGAGATAGAGGACTTCTTCCTCGAGCCCCACGCCGTACTGGCTCTTCACCTGGGCGCTGGCGTACTCGGCGAGCCGTCTCAGGGCACTCGCACGGGCGTTTCCGACATTCAACAAGAAGTTTGCGTGGCGGGCACCAATCATCGCCCCTTCATGCCGGAAGCCTTTCAGCCCACAGTTTTCGATGAGATATCCCGCCGGGACGACTCCGGCCGAGCGCAGCCTCTCAGGCAAGTTGGGCAGCGAATCAGCCAAGGCCTGATCGTTGATATTCTTGAAGAAACTTCCCGCACTGGCGCTCGGCGGCTGCTTGCCAATCCGTTGGCGTTGGTAGTCGCGCGCTTCGTCGTAGGCCGCCTTCCAGTCCCCCGACGGCAGCTTCATCCGAACCCGAGTGACCGCCATCTGCGGTGGATTCGCGCTTCGCAAGATCGAATCGCGGTAAGAAAACTGCATCACTTCCGGCGAAACCCAAGCTCGAACACCATCGCGAACCACCTCGAGTTCAGTCAGGAATTCGCTGACGTTGCTGCGATAGGCACCGGCATTGCTGACCAGCGCTCCCCCCAGCGTCCCGGGAATACCCACCGCGAATTCGAGCCCGCGGAGCCCGGCCTGAACCGTCTGAAGAAACAAATCTTGGAAGCTGATCCCGGTATCGACCTCCACTTCCCCGCCCTCGGAGATCGTCAATTCAGCGGCCTTGTTGAGCACGACCAGACCGGGAACTCCCGCGTCACTCGGAAGCATGTTGCTGCCCCAGCCGAGAATCGTGTGGGGGATTGTGCGAGCCTGTGCCCAGGCGCAAGCGCTCGCCAACTCCTCGCTTGTGCGAGCGATGGTGAACAGCTCCGCATCGCCCCCGGCTTTGAGCGTCGTGTAGAGCCTCAGACTCTGGCTCTGAGAAAGCTGAGATTCATCGAACGGGATCATGCGCAAAGGCCTCCCCCATGATGAGCTGCTGCTTCGGCACGCTGATATCGGGTTCGGCGACATAGCATGGCACGAGATTCAGGGCCTCCACCGATTTCTGGCTCGGAAGTCCAGGCCCCCAGCGGGCGGCGACCGGAAACTGAGCCGCATCTGCAAAGTGTGTTCCGTAGCCCAGAGCGTCTCCCGGAATCATAGCGTCTTCAATCGCCTGAGGGGACTCGCCGGGAATCCTGAGAAAAGACCTCCCACGCTTTGCATAGACCGCCACCGGCGCATCGGGCGAGATCAAGTCAAAAGAGTGAACTTCGGCAACGGGAATCGGTCCGAATGCCGCCCAAACTTTCGCCATCGTCACGCCCACGCGAACTCCCGTGAAGCTGCCCGGGCCGACATCGACCATGATCTGCGAAGCGCGATCCAGCGGGATCTGGGATTCCTCAAGCAAAGCGCAGATCGCGGAACTGGCCGCTCGGGGAGCCTCTCGATCTCCTGACCACACGCAAGTCTCGCCCTCAAACCAGGCGAGACTCGTGCGCGGGCTGGAAGTCGAGAGAACGAGGATCACTGGGCAATCACCGAGAGCCGATCCGCCAGATCGGTGAGTGCGGCTTTCTGCTTCGCAAATTCCTCACTCGTGCCGCTCCATCCAATCACCCAACTGTAGCCGCCTTCGAATCCGAAGGCAATCCACTGATTGACCGCTTTGCCATCCGCGTTGGTGCCGTTTCGGGTGAGCCTGGTCACTTTGGAACCGGCACGATTTGCCTTGGGTTCCAGCTCCTCTCGTTGACCGACAGTCGCGAGTTCTTTGAGCATTGTCCCCCCGAGACGCAGGTACTCGCGTCGCCCGAGGGCCTCCTCGCCCGTGGTCACGCCGAGGCTCACCGAGAGTCCGGTCGCGTGATGCAGACGCCCATCCTTTGCTTCCCAACCGGTCGGAAGATACGCGAAAAGACCAGCGTTTGCATCCACCTGAACCCGGATCGGGCCCCGCTCGATTTTGCCCGGACGGTTTGCTTCCGGACGCATCACCACCACCGGTGGAGGATTGTCATTCGGCTTGGTCTTCGGATCCTCCGCCGTCGCGGGAGTCTCGCTGGGGAGCTTGCCGGAGAGGCTATCCGCACTCAAGAGAACCTTGAACCAGGCGGCTTCGGCCTGTTCAGCGACGTTTTCGGGAGCATAGAGGCGGAACAAGAGCTTGTCTTGCCGGACACTCAGCAGCAGGCCCGAGAGTGAAATCGTGACGTTGCCGGGCTCACCCTCGCGCACCTTTGTCATCAGGAGGGGGACGTTGAGCAACTCTTCCTCCCACTGACGAAGCACCTGGCGTCCATTTTGAGAATTGATATCGAGGTTGACTTTCTGCCAGTGCTCCTTCGAAGCACTCATCTGAGTGACAAGAAGTTGAACCCGAACGAGCGTGCCCTCAATGCGGAACTCGAATGTGTCGTACAGCCGCTCCTTGCGCACTCGCCACTCGGCGGGATGCTGGAACTTGAGGTCGAGAACCTTGTTCTCGTAATTCTTCATCGGCGGCGGCTTGGTGCCGCCCTCCTGTGCCGAAGGCATCCCCAAAGCAAGCGCACAGATCATCGCAGTCAATGGCATCGTTGTCACCGTCTCCTTCCAGACGCCCCGCAAGGGTGCGAGGTATCGCTGGGTGGGCCTCCTCGCCCGACTTCCTTACGCTACCCGGAACCGGAGAAGCATCGCGGGTAGATTCATCGCATGATTCGTGGCGCGGTGATGGAGCGAGAGATCTTGGAGCAACCGAAGGTGCTTCGAGAGCAGGCGGGACAGTATTTTGAGTCAGCGCGCCAGGCCCTGGCGGGCAAGTCGTTCGACATGATTCTCCTGGCCGCACGCGGGTCGAGCGACAATGCCGCTCTCTATGCCCGATACCTGTTTGAAATCCACCTCGGGATTCCCGTTACTCTGGCCGCTCCCTCGGTGCTCACCAAGTATGGGCGTCAGATTCGCTATCCCAACTGTCTGGCAATCGGGATCAGCCAAAGCGGAGCCGCACCAGATGTGAGCGAAGTTCTGGCCGATATGCGATCTCAGGGGCACACCACGCTGGCCATCACCAACACGGCGGGATCCCGGTTAACCCGAGAAGCTGAATTCTCGATCTTGCTCGAAGCTGGTCTGGAGCAAAGCATCGCGGCCACCAAAACCTACACGGCATCCCTGCTGGCCTTGGCTCAGGTGGTTCGAGCCGCTGGCGGAGACCTTCCCGATCCAACGTCCTCTCTTCCTAGCGATGCCTGGCTGGAGGAGTGCCGGGCTGCTGCTGAAGCTGCCTCGGGCGACGTCGTGCGCTGCTCGCCGGTTTTCTCGCTCGGACGGGGATACAGCTACTGCACCGCCGTCGAAACCGCGCTCAAGCTCATGGAATGCGCGCTGATTTCGGCCAAGAGCTATTCCACTGCAGACTTTGAGCACGGCCCGAAGGCTCTGGCGAACCACGGCACGGCGTGTGTGGTGTACGGCGATGTCCCGGCTGGACTCGCGGGAACCGGGGCTTCCGTGGTTCAAGCTCCCGCGTTTGAGGATTCGCCCTATGCTCCGCTGGGCAACATTTTCTTCGGTCAGTGGCTCGCCCTGCTCACGGCCCGAGCTCGGGGTCTCGATCCCGACCGCGCGCAGAATCTGAGCAAGGTTACCGAGACACTGTAGGCTCGAATCCCGAGAGCCGTCGGTGGAAATCCTTGGCGAGTCTGGCGTAGCCTTCCTCGAACGATGCCCCCGATGGCCCTTCGAACGAGTGACCGTTCACCAGCCAATGCACCGCGCCGGTTTCCGGGTCGCGGGTGATTTGCTGAATCTCGGAAATCATGATCCGTCGGACACCTTCGGGCGTCGAAAACTCCACGTAGATGGGAGAGATCTCCATCCAGGCCCCGCTGGCTCCGCCACTGTTTAGCACGATGTACGTCATCACGGTCGAGAACGCCCAGATGGCAAGGCTCCAGCCGATCCCGATGCGGATCAACGATGAGCCAATCAGGAATCCCACCAGGATCGACCAGCCGATTAAACCTTTGGGCGGGCGCTTCGCCTTAGCTGCCCCGCGCCAGACCACCGCGTTCTCTGCCGCCATCAGATTTCTAGTCTGTCACACCTTCCACCATGAGCCGTAGCTCCTCTGGGGTCGCTTCGGGCTCGGGGATCTCATATCCCAGTCGACGGAAAAGCCCCGCCGCAATCGAACTCACAAGGAGGCGATTGTTGCCTCGCTTCGTGAACACGGTGACCACGTATTCCCTTCCATCGGGCATCATCACCCAGGCACAGTCGTGCCGAACCTCGCTGGTCCATCCGGCTTTGCTCCAGAGCTTCGCTCCTTTCGGGATGACCCGGCCCGTGTAGGCTTTTGCTTGACCATCCGCCTTCTCGGGTTCATCTTGGGGATTCCAGCGGGCGAGAATCCCCTGCATCCAAGCCGTTTGTTCCTTGCTCCAGTGCTTGCCCAAAGCGATGTCGGCAATCAAGCGGGTGCAGGCTTCCGGGCTGAGCATGTTGCGGTTCTCGTACTTCTCACCGACCCACTGGCGCTCGCGCCCGTAGGGCCCTTCGTTGAACGTCCGCTGAACTGCGTTGACCCCGGAATACCCCAGTCCGCCAAACCAGTCGTTGACAGCGCGGCGCTGACGACCAAACTCGGCAAGCTGGTCGGGGGAGAGTTCCGGGCCGGGTGTGGTGCCACAGCAGAGATCGATCATGTACCCCGTGGCATCGTTGCTCGAGACCTTGATCATGTCCTCGGCCGCCCTCTGCAATTCGGGCGTCATTTTGAGTTGGCCCGTGTCGAGGAGATGCGCGGCATAGGCGAAGTAAAACATCTTCACCACGCTCGCGGGATACATCGTGACCGAAGCACGGTAGCCTCCCATTGAGACGCTCTTGTTGGGACGATCGATGAAAGCGAGACTGATCCCGACGTCCTTGGGAGTGAACTTGTCGTCGGGAAACTGACGGACGGCATCCGTAAAAGCTTCAGTGCAGAGGGCATCAAGCGACATGGCAGAGGGCTCCGCCGGGCGCAACGCCGGAGAGAGCAAGGTGAGCCCTAGCGCGATGGCGACCGGTGTCATGGCTCCATCTTATCCCGCTATGCCTGAGTTTCGTGCGATTCCATGAGCTCGGCGGATGTCACTTTGAAGACGGAACCATCGGCCAAGCCAACGGCGAGGGCTGCCTCGTTGTGGTAGGCCGCCACGCTGATCACTCGGGATCGCGCCGGACGCCAGGTCCCCAGCATCTCGGCTTGAGGATCGCCCGGAGAGACGTCGTACACCTGGTACACCGTCAGCCCTTCTGCCGCTCCGCTGACGAGCATGTTCCCGGAGCTCAGGAAGGAGATCATCGGGTGACCGGGCGGACAAGGCACAACCACCTTGACGGCAAGATCTGTGGGATCGGCAAGAACCAGCCCGGCCTCTGACCTCATGGCGACAAGGCTACTCTCGGGGCAAGCGGCGACGGAGTAGATTCGGCCCATCGCCGAGGCCGGGCCGAGGGCCGCTCCCGTTCGGGCGTTCCACATTTTGGCGTGGGTGCCCTGAAGCCCGAAAATCGCCTCATGGGCGGGGAGATAGCACGCAGAGGTTGGGGCTTCATTGTCGCGGATCTGGTGGACAATTCTCCCTTTCTCATCAAACCACATCATTTCGCCGCTTGTCATGGCAACGAACGTGAGATGCTCGTCGATCTGGAGTACCACCCGAGGATCGTTGCGCAAGAAGCCGAAATCGCGATGCGCTTGATGCACCCAGGCGACGTGCCCGTTTGCCACATTGATTCCCACGATATCCACCCCGGTAATCGCCACGACCAAGTCGTCTCGCCCAGCAAACGCCAGACCTTTGAGCTCTGATTCGGAGCGAACCTTCACCCGGCTTGGTTCGACGTAGGCATCTAGTTTCTTCTGATTCGGTCCGATGAAAACCATCGGATCCTGACGCGAGCCGACGGCCAGAACCTCGTCGGAGGGCGAGAGAGCGAGATGGGTAACGGCATCAAGATGCTCATGAAGGAGCGTACTCGCGGTTGTGGATGGGGTCATGGCGGTCTCCGATTTGCACGTTCCTACCTGTGAACCAGGAAAAGGGGTTCCCAGTTTCGCTTGGGTTCTGATGGCACAATCGCAGGAGTGATCGAAATCCGGCCCACGAGCCTCGAGACCGCAATCGGTGCGGCTGCCCTGCAGCGCGCGTGCTTCCCTGCACCCTTCCCCGAGGATCTCTTGTTCTCGGGAGACGAAGTTGCAGAGCACATTCGGAGATTCCCAGAAGGCCAATTCGTGGCACTCCATGAGGGGTTGGTCGTTGGGAGCTGCACGAATATGCTCGCCAGCCGGGAAGATTGGAACGCCCATCGAGGATGGGCCGACGCGATCGGAGGCCTCTCTCTTGCTCGCCACAACCCGGATGGAACGGTGCTCTACGGAGTCGATGTCAGCATCCATCCCGAGTTCCGAGGCCAAGGTCTGGCGCGGCGATTCTATCAAAAACGGTTTGATCTCGTGCAGGAATTGGGGCTGGAATTTTACGGGACGGTGTGCCGACTGCCAGGCGCAAGCGAGTCTGGACTCTCCGCCGAAGCATTCGCACAGCAGGTCTTGGCGGGCGAACGCATCGATTCCCCTCTCACGCCCTTCCTCCGGATCGGTCTCCGCTACGGCGGCCTGATCCACGGCTACATGGATGACGAAGAATCTCTCCATGCCGGGGCCATTTTGACCTGGGAGCCGACCCGATGAGGCTTGCCGTCGTCACCTGGGCGATCCGCCCGATCTCCTCGGAAGCGGAGTTTTTCGCCCACATGACCGAATTGGTCGAATCTGCGGTCTCCCAGGGTGCCGACACGGTGATCCTCCCCGAATCGATTGACTTAGAGCGGACGCAGTTGTTCGGAGGTTTTCGAGCTGACTCGATGATCGACCCGATCTCTTCAGGGTCGGGACAAAACCGCCTCTCCGACCAAGAAATCCCGCGAGCCCTTGCTCCTGGTTTCGATGCCACGGTTTCCCACGCCGATCATCTTGCCCGAAAACACGGCATCACCCTCCTGGCGGGAACCCACCTCAGAAAATCTGATCGAGGCTACGTGAACACGGCGATCCTGGCCACACCCACCCGAACCTATCTGGCTGACAAAAACGTGATGACCCAGTGGGAGGAAACAGAATGGCGGATCGAACCGGGGTCTGGACTGGTAGCGATCGAGGAGCCACCGATGGGAATTGCGATCTGCTACGACATCGAGTTCCCTGGCGCCGCGCGCTCCCTTGCCGAGGCAGGATGCCAACTCATCGCCGTACCGAGCTTCACCGAGACGATCCGAGGATTTCACCGGGTACGCCGGACGTGTCATGCCCGTACGATTGAGTGTCAGGTGTACGTGGCTCACGCAAGCCTCGTGGGCAATCTTGGTGGTGAGCCGGTGCCGTACACCTATGGTTCAAGCGCGATCCTCTGCCCCAGTGTGCACCCCTTCCCGGAGTTGGGAATTCTCGCCGAAACTCCTGCGGGAGAGGAATCCATCGCCCTTGCCGATCTGGACTTCACCCTGATCGAAGAGGGGCGAAATGCCGATGATGTTCGTAACTGGCGAGATCGCGAAAAGGGCGACTGGGTGATCCGGAATCAGGTTTTCTAGGTCATCGCAACCCTCACCGCACACTTGCCGTCTAACACATCATGGTAGGGATCGCAAAAGCTATCAAGTTCATCATGACGCTCGCCGCGCTGGCGGGAGCTGTCGAGACCATCGTGCGCCTCGCCAAGTTTGCCTGGGCACTCGTGATCAAGCTTCAGCGCATTTTGAGTCGCAAGCCGATGAAAGCCAAGTGGCGCATGAAATTTGCGCAGTAAGTCTGCCTCACGCAAAACCAAAGCCGCCGAGTCGATCTGACTCGGCGGCTTTTTGTTGCCTGTGATGCGAGATTTAGCGCCCGGAGACTCGCGCAATCTGCTGAGTGCCGGTGCTGGCTTTCGCCGTGAGTTCAGTGACCCGGCTCGACCATTCTCGACCAATTCGGATCGACGAACCAAGACTCACCCAGTTGAAAAAGTACTTGGCGGCGTTGTTCGATCCCCGAACCGGCATCCGGATGCAACCGTGCGAAGCGGGGTAACGCGGCACGCTCGGTGAGCCGTGGATGAAGATGTCGCCCTCCACCTGCACGGCGTAAGGCATGGGCGCATCATCATATTTTCGCGAGACACGATCTCGAGTCTTCTCCGGCCCCGCGGTGTACTCGCCGGTAGGCGTGCGGTGACCCGATTTGCCGCTGCTGATATTGGTTTCCATGACCAATCGGTTGCCTTGGAAAGCCAAAAGCTTCTGATCTTCCAGGCTCACTTCAACCCACTTTTCGCCCGGAACCGCGGCGATGGATGTCTCAGCGTTCCAGAAAATCACGGAAGTCTCGCCCTCCGTCTCCGCGACTTCTCGCTTGAATGTATGGACAGGCACTCGAACCACATCGACCATGTTGGTGCCGTCAAAGAGTTTGCGGAAAAACCTGCCGCTCACATCTGCGCCATCGAATGTGACGGACTTGGTCGCCTGGTTCCAGCCCACTTCGACTCCCAATTCCTTGCCGAGCTCCCTGATCGGGACGTAAATCGACTTGTCGCCATCGGCGTACGTGACGGCATCAATCACGCGACCTCGAACCAAAATCCCTTCATCGGGATCCGGGCCAATGTCGGCAAAGGCAGAGGCAACCCCGACAAGGATTCCCCCCAAGATCAGCAAATTTCGTCCAGGCAACATGTCAGTTCCAATCATCGGATGCATGAATATTCTTCAGCATCCCTCATTGTTCGATTATCCCTGGAATGACGGCTGAAACTCGACCCGGATATCACCGTCCCAGGACGATTGTAGGAGAGATTTAAGAGTCTTCGTGGCTTCAGACTTAGCCTGATCGAGAATCCCCTTCGCGCGACTGGCTTGCTCGAACCTCTCGCCTGCAGATTGCTGAGCCTTCAGCGCGAAGTTGTGATCGCGCCACATCAGGCCGCCTTTGTGGTCGTGGACAAACACTTTGACCTGAGCCGGATACACCGTCGGCTCGGGAAGAGAGAGCACCAGGGTCTTCCCTTCCGTGCGTGCCGTGGCTTGTCGAAGGTCCACACCTGCCTCGACTTTGCCGTGAACGGCGAGCATTCCCTCGTTGCGCGTCAGGTTGGAGACCACCTGGCTTCCCCCCGGGAGCATGCGAGCGAGATCACTCGGCTCACGAGCCGTGGAGTAGTCCATCACATTCTGGTAGCTGTGGCTGACCGTGTGGAGTTCGCCCATCCCTTGAACGCGCTCGACGATCAAGGGGAGTTGGAATCGAGGTTCATGGGCCGGGCCTGACTTGCGACCCGCCAGGAATCCGACAGCCAGAACAGCCACCAGGGCAAGAGGAGCGACCACTCTGCGGATGCGAGGACGTTGCTTCACACTTTCTTTGACAAAGAACCCCGCCTTCTCGTTCCGAGGCCTACCCATCCCCGCTGATATCACAAGGGTGTCCCGACCCTGAAAGGATCGGGACACCCTGAACGAGCGCACACTTCAGCGAGACCGCGGCACTCAGTAACGAGCCGGGGGCAGTCCCCAGTGCTTCAGGATGAACGCCAGGTAGATCTCGTGTCGATCTCGGTTGTCCATATCGCCGCCCATTCCGTGACCTCCCGTCGGGTCAAGAGACAACTCAACGAGCGGGCCTTTGCCGGCTTGGAGCAACTTGCGATAGACCTTGACCGTGTCCTGGTAGAGCACGTTGGTGTCTTCCATGCCGTGAAGCAGGAGCAGGGGATCCTGCAGGTTCTTCGCCACGTGGGTCAAAGAGAACTTGTCGATATCCTCCGGCTTGCCCTTTGGAGCGTTGCCGATCACGCCACCCGAGTACCAAGTGTTGTAGTTCTGCCATTCGGTGGGTCCGGCACCCGCGATTCCCAGGGTTACCCAACCGGGTTCCGTGTACATCGTATGCTGGGTCTGGAATCCTCCGAACGACCAACCGGTCAAGCCGACCTTGCTTCGGTCGATGGTGTATTCGGCTTCCATGTACTTGATCAGATCCACGATGTCTTCGGTCTGAGCCACACCGGGAGCTTCCCAGTTCGCCCGACCGAATCGCGCCGAGTATCCACTCTGACCACGGGGGTCAATCGTGACCGCGATATAGCCGAGCACTTGCGTGAGATACATCGCGAACATGTAGTCGGTGCTTCCGAAGGCACCGTCGGTGACCGAGTTGCTCGTGCCAAGTGGGCCTCCGTACACATAGATGAACAGAGGTCGCTTCTGGCCCTTGGCGTAACCCGGTGGCAAGAATCGGAAGCCGTGGATCTTGTCGCCGTGGCGGTTGTTGTAGTTGAACAGCTCCGGCTTTTGCTTCACCACACCCCAGAACTTCTCGCTGCGGTGGCTATCCGTGATGCGTCGCTCATTCGCGCCATCGATCACGAAGGCCTCGCGAAGCTGGCTCCAGCTCGACTGGATGGCGGCAAACTTGTCGCTCTTGTGGGCGAAGCTCGGCTGAGCATAGTTCCCGGCGGTGATGGTGAGCTTTTCCATCTTGCCGCTGGCAATGTTCACCCGATAAATCTCGCGTCGGGAGAGTGATTCCTTGCTGCTGCTGACGAGCATCGACTCCTTGTCCGCCGAGAGCTGGATGGGATAGACCTCATACTCACCGCTCGTGAGAGGCTTGTTGCCACCCTTGCGGTCGAGAATGTGAAGGTGTCGCCAACCGCTGAGATCGAGCATCGCGATGACGGCGGAGCCATCCTTCGTGTACTTCGGATCGGCCAGACCTGGCGTGCCATGCTCGCCTGCGCTGGTACCCTTGTAGATCGACTCAATCTTCTTGGTTTTGAGATCAGCTTCCAGGATTTCCAGTTCCGCCTTGTCGCGCTTCCAGCTGCCGAAGACCACTCGTGATCCATCGGGCGACCAAGGATGTGCGGAAATCGCGGTCTCTTGCCACTCTTCCCCACCGGCCCATTTCCAGATTTCCAGAGGCTCGTTTTCCTTCGACTTATCCGTGAGAGTGGACTCTCGGATGTCGAAGAGGTAAATGCGGCTCTCACCCGAGAAATCGTCTTCGGCAACTCCGCGCGGTGTCTTACGCGCCTCGGCGAATCGGCCTCGGTAGACAATGTAGTCAACCTGGCGACCTGGTTGACCAGGCTTGTTGCCGTAGACCAGCATCGTCTCGCCATTCGGAGAAATGCTGTAGCCACCAAAACTCACGCCATCCTTCAGTTCTGGGGTGATTTGCATGACGACCGGGCTGTCAAATCGCATCCGGTACGCGCCTTGACCACGTTGAAAAACAAAACCTTTGTCATCGGGGAGGTATTCGACGTTGGTTTCGCCATCTCGGGTATCGGTCAGACGAGTCGGCTCCTTCTCGCCGAGCTTCCAGCGGAAGATGTCGCCACGGTAGGTGAAGAGGAACTCGTTCGATTTGTTGGCCCACGTCACCGAGCTCACTCCCGGGTAGCTGGGCCGGGGTTCTCGGCGCTTCTCTTCATCTTCCTTGAACTTCTGTCGAACCTCTCGCAGTTCGGTCAGGGAGAGGGTTTCCCACGTCGCCAGGCGCTTTTGAGTTTCCTCAAACTCCGCCTTGGCCTTCATGGCTTGCGAGTCGTACTTCGCCATCATCTCGATGTTCGTCAGGCGCTCGCTCTTCCCTGATCGCGAATCAAACAGATACAGATCGCGTCCTGGGGTGTCGAGGGGATTCCAGAGATAGGCGAGATAGCGGTCGTCATGCGACCAACCTTGAATCCCTGCCGTCTGGCCCGTAAAAGGTCGTCGTGGGAAGAGGTCTTCGAACTTGAGACTCGTCTCAAGGGCCTTGACCTGCTCCAGCGGGCTGAATTCAGCAGAAGAAATCGCGGCAAGGCCGAAAGTCAAAACCCCGGCTGCCACGAAGCAAGAAGTGCGCAACTGCATCACGGAAGAATCTTACGCATAAAGTTCAGCCGGATGCTCCCGTTTTTCCGGGAATATTCGGATAGTTAGGCTTTCGGGACGTACGACGCCAAATCGATCACCATCGAGACGGTTTGTCCGGCAAGGAGCCACTCGGTTTGCACCGGCATCGTGTCGATCAGATTGAACATGTGGTGGTTGGTCGAGAACATCTCGCCCTCAAAGTAATCCACGCCGTACTCCCGGGAGGCTCGGAAAAGTCGATCCAGCAAGATCCGCCCCAAGCCGATCCCCTGGAACTCATCGCTGACAATCATCCCGAAATCGGCGGAATCCGGGTGATCGACATAGCGAACAGCGCGTGCCACGCCCGCGAGCAACCCCTCATGCAGAGCGATGATCGCAACATGGTTTTTGGGATTACACTCGGTGAGATACTTCAGTTCGGCGGCACTGAACTTGGGCTTCGGGCTGAGGAAACGGTTGTAGAGCGTGAGGGGCGAGCACCGGCTCAACCCTTCCACGAACAGATCTTTGTCCTCAGCGCGAACCAAGCGCAGATCGAACGAGGTTCCGTCCTTTCCCAGGACGGTTTCTTGGTACTGCGCATCAAACTTCATCGTTTTCTCCTTCCCCACCTCTTTCGACGAGCGAACTGATCTGACAAGTTGCCCTTGGTTCTATTCTGATCTCAACTGGTCATCAGGAGTCCGAGTCCCGCTCCGCCGAGCATCCCTGCATCCTCGACTTGCTCCGCTACGGTCACACGGCAATCTCGGAAGAGCGAGGGGATCGCGGAGTTCTCGGCTTGCTCCATCAGGCTCGGCAAGAACCACATTCCCGCTTTGCTTACCTGCCCGCCGATCGCGAAGATATCCGGAGCGAAGACGTTAATCATCGAAGCGACAAGCGTCCCGAGAACGCCACCGAGTTCTCGCCAAATTTCGAGAGCAACGGCATCGTTGTGGCGAGCGGCCTCGCTGATGACGGCGGGAGTGATCTTGGAGTAGTCGCCTTCCACGAGGTCGTGAATCAGGCTCACGCGTCCTCGTCGGAGCCGGTGCTGGGCACGGCGGACGATGGCGTCTCGCTGGCAATAGGCCTCCACCGCACCGTAGGTTCCGGCGGAGCAGTCCAGTCCGCCTCGCTCGACAATGATGTGCCCGAGTTCTCCCCCGCCCTGATTCCCACCGAGAAGCAAGAGCGGCCCGCTCGCGTGCCCCAACACGCTCTGCGGCCCGAGCACGACGCCACCTCCCACGCCCGTGCCCAAGGTGATCATGCACAGGCAATGCGCCGAATTTTTGCCTGATCCAAACACGTATTCGCCAAAAGCCGCCGCATTCGCATCGTTCGCCATCACAATCGGCAGGTCGATCATGCGCTTCAGAGGCTCTTTGATCGGCACATCCTTCCAGTAGCGGAACACGCCATCGACGTTCTCGCCAAAGTTCGGCGACCACTTCACCTGACCTTCGTTGTCGTTGACATGCCCGGGAATCGCGAGGCCCACGGCTTCAGGAGCGACCGAAGACGACGCGACTGCCTGACGCACCACCAGCGCAACCGACTCAAGAATTCGCTCGGTTCCCTGTTGAGCAAACGAAGGATGCTCAAATCGCTGACCGGCGGGATCGCCGTTCTCAAAAAACGCCTGGGCGCGCACGTTTGTGCCACCCAAATCAACCCCAACCACGCATCTCATAGAAACCTTTTTCATTATGCCCAGCAAGATCAAGGCCCAGACGGCAACAAGACGCGCTGTAGGAACCGTAATATGATCAAGGCTGCGGCAGACAGCCTGGGGTACGAGTTTGCAACCAAAAGAGATACAAGCACTTTCGCAGTCTGTGATTGATCAAATCAGCCGTGTTATTGTGGGGAAACGGGAGTCCGTCGAGCAGTGCGTGCTCGCCCTCCTGTGCGGTGGACACGTCCTGATCGAAGACGTCCCCGGCGTGGGCAAAACGACCCTGGCCAAGGCGATCTCGCGTTCGATTGGCGGCGAGTTCCGACGCGTCCAGTTCACGCCTGACCTTTTGCCCAGCGACATCACCGGCTCTTCGATCCTCAATCAAAACACGCTGGAGTTCGAGTTCCGCCCCGGCCCCCTTTTCACCAACGTCATCCTTGTCGATGAAGTCAACCGGGCTACCCCCAAGACGCAATCGGCGTTGCTGGAGGCAATGGAAGAGCGACAAGTTTCGTCCGACGGCATCACCCGGCCTCTTCCGGAGCCGTTCTTTGTCCTCGCGACCCAAAACAACATCGAAATGACCGGCACCTATCCGCTGCCGGAAGCCCAGCTTGACCGTTTCTTCGCCCGCGTCGCGATTGGGTATCCCACGCGCGAATCGGAGGCAGACATTCTGCGGAATCAGCAAACTTCCCACCCGGTCGATACGGTCACCGAAGTCGCCTCGCTCGAGCAAATGGTGGCGGCGCAAAAGGCGATTCGGAACATTTTTGTCCACGAATCCATCCGCGACTACATTGTGGATATTGTCCGGGCGACTCGCGAGAACTCCCAGCTCATGCTCGGATCCTCGCCGCGTGGTTCACTCTATTTGATGCTCGCCGGGCAAGCCCGCGCCGCGATGGATGGTCGCGACTTTGTCTCTCCGGATGATGTCAAAGCCTCCGCAGCGGCTGTACTCGGCCACCGGGTGATTGTGCGTGGCGAAGTTCGGGCCAAGGGCCTGGAGGGCGCTGACATCATCGCTCAGATTCTCGCCGCCGTCCCGGCTCCTCAGCCGGTGACCGCCTAACTTAAGAAGGACTCCCGATGGCAGAACAAGTCGTCTACGGGACTCATCGGTTGAACCGATATGCCGGCACTGCTCTCACTTGGGCGGCAGTGTTCCTGCTCGTCATGGCGGTGCTTGTCTTCTCGCCGATGCTGTTTTACATGGCCACCGCCGTGATCATCACGATCTTGGCGGCACGGTTGCAGGCATGGCTGGCGGTGCGCTATCTCCGGTTCGAGCGATTCACTTCCCCTGCGGTTCGGGTTGGAGAGCCCGTGACCGTCGAAATCGTGGTTTGGAGCGAGCGGCAGCTCAAGCGACCCCTCGTGACCGTGGAAGACCATCTGCCCGGGCGGTTGGTGACCAAGGGCTTGACCCACAGCCTCGCCGTGGCGCCCAGCTTCGACCAACCGATCCGCACCCGGTACACCTTCACTCCCATGAGACGCGGCCGGTACAAGTGGGAACGCCTGACCGTCCATGGCACCGATGCGCTCGGACTCGTCACGATGTCCAAAACCTATCACACCGAGCCGGTTGAGCTCGAGGTTTATCCGTCCCCGCTCCCGGTAAACGAAGAGTTGCGCCCGGCAATGGGTTGGGGGGCAAGCGATCTCGATTCCGGTCGATCTCAGGGTGCCGGACTTGATCCCAAAGGTGTTCGCGAATTCGTTCAGGGCGACCCAATGCGCTATATCCACTGGCGATCCAGCGCGCGTCGAGGAAAAATCATGGTCAAGGAGTTCGAGACAGGCTCCGGAGTCTCGCTGAGTATGGTTCTTCAGCGCACCGAGGGAACCGAGATCGGCGATCAAGAAACTTCCACGTTCGAGGCGATGTGCGGTCACGCGCTCTATCTCGCGACCGACTACGCCAAGAAAGGTGCCGTAGTCAGCTTCCCGACTGAGGAGCCGAAGCAGGCCGGTTTTGAGCATGCCGAAGTGCGGCAGCGCGCCTTCCGGCGAATCCTCACGGACATCATGCCGACCCACCGAACCTCAATTTCTCAGGATCTGGCCTCGCTGCGCGGGCAACTGAAGGAGGGTGAAACGGTGGCTCTCTTCGTCGCGATCCCTGATCCTGATCTCCCGGGCGTGATCCTCTCGATCCCTGACGTGCAGTTTGTGGTTCTTGCTTACGATCCCCGCGAATACACCGCGAAGCCGGATCCCGCTCTTCGTGGGGCGAGCGACCCTGAATACGTCGCCGCCTTGGAGCGGGTCGGGACACGAGTGATCGCGATGCCCCGCCAGGAGCGTGTAGGATGATCAAAGTTGGATCACAACGCGGTTTTGTGGACCACATGCTGGCGGTCGTTCCCGGATCGCTTGCTGTCTACTCCGTCGCGATGAGCATTGGCAAGCCCCAACTTGCCGCGTTCATGGGGATCATTGTCTTGATGGCGGGGCTCGCCGGATATGGTCTGTCGCTCGCGTTTCAGGACACCAAGATCCACAACGCAGACGGCTGGCTCTTCGCGATTGCCGCCCTCATGGCGGTTGGATCGGTGCGCAATATCAACCGAATCCTCCCGGAAGAAGGGTTCCCGTTTGAGCTCTTCGCCGGGGCCATGATGTTTGGCGTGCTGGCGGCAGGCGCAATTTTTGCCTGGCGGGATGGAACGCTCCTGTTCCTCAGTCTGCCGAGCATCGCCATCTTCGGCCTTGTCGGGACAATTGATTCCTACCGACCCGGGCTCTTCCTGTTTTGTCTGTTCCTCGTGCTCGTGGCGGTGCTCTACGCCCGAACTCACCAACGCACGATGATCGCCCGGGCCGCGAAGCTCGGCGCGGAGGAGGAACAGCTCCGGCGAGGCGCATGGAGGTGGATGGCAGGGCCAGAGTGGGCTTTCGCCGCTGCCAGCACGATCATCCTGTTCAGCTTTATCGGTGCCCCGGTCGTTCAGCAGAGCTTGAGCACAGTTTCTTCGCAAGTCCGGGTGAACGTGCAAAGCCAGTTCCGCCAGGCCGCGCAGCAGAACCGGGCGAATCAGTCTCGACCCTCCGATACAAGCATCGGAACCGGACCCGTTCGGCTCTCTGACACCCCGATCTTCAAGGTTAAAACCGACGAGCAACTCTATCTGAAAGATGCCGTTTACGGGGCCTACACCGGGCGCGGATGGCGAAAGATCCCCACCGGCGAGGTCTTCACGCGATTGCCCCTCTCCGAAGAGGGCGCGGCCGAACTTCCCTTCCGTCGAACCACCCCGATCCCGACTCAGGAAGAGAGTCCGCTGGCAAGGACGGTGCGTCTGCTCTACAAGCCACAGGGCGCGATGGGTCGCAACTTGCCGATCCCCGGGCCAGTGATCGAACTGAGCAAAAACGACGACGAACTGAGGGAGTCGGGCACGGCCATGCTCGGCATCGACCTCTCAAATACCACGGAGCGCAGCGCTTTTGTTGATGGCCTGGAGGTCGTGGCGACTCTCCCTTTGGCCACAATGCCGACCACCGAAGCAGCAGGATCCATCGACCGTGTCTACACGAACCGGCTCGGAATTCCCGACTCGATTCGAGCGTTCGCCCGAGATGCCGTCAACCGAGCCAACGCGTCGAGCGACTTTGAGCGGGCAGAGGCAATTCGTCGCTGGATCGCCGCGAACATGAAATACAACACGGAGATCGAATCCACACCTCCGAACCGTGACGCCACGGAGTATTTCTTGACCGAGTCGAAGGAAGGTTACTGCGACGTCTTCGCCTCCGCGTTCATCCTGATGGCCCGATCGGAGGGGCTTCCGGCTCGATACGCGACCGGGTACCTGATGAACGACCCTCAGCTGGATGCAGAAGGCTTCTTCACGGTGCGAGAGAAAGACGGTCACGCCTGGGCCGAGGTCTACTTTGCCGGATACGGCTGGGTTCCCTTTGATGCCACTGAAGGGGCCGAAGATGTCACGCCGGATAGCCAGATTCAGGAGCGACCGGATTGGCAGCGCGCCCTCCAGGCCTGGTTTGAGGAAAACGGCGGGATGGTCGCCGCTCTCGTCGGTGGCTTGGCCTTGATCGGAGGCTTCCTCCTCTTCGCGAAAAACTCGATCCCCAAGGGGGTCTCTCCCACCCGCGTCGAGGTTGTCAGATCCAGTTACCGATTTGCCCAGATCATCGAGCGCCACGTTGGTCACCCCAAGCGATTCAGTCAGACGCTGAGAGAATATGTCAACTGGACGGGGGATCGACTTGGCCCGTGCACCGAGGCCGCGCAAGACCTGGCCAAGCGGTACGATGCACACATGTTCGGCGCGCGCGAAACCACGAAGGAAGAACTCGTTGAGCTGAACAAGTCAGTGGATTCGTTTGCCCAGCAGCTCAAATCCGTTCCGAAACCGGAAGGCGTGAAGCGAGGATTTTGGTCGTGAAATGGCAGCCGGAGAAGGTGCTGCAGAGCCAGGTCGTTCTGCTCTGCGGCACCGACAATGCCAACCGGCTGAAGGCGCTGAAGACTCTCCTGACCTCCGCAGGACTGGGTGACGAGGATGCGATGGACGTGGAAACCGTGGTCGCCGATACCGGCGATCCGAGCCAGTGGTTCGGCACCGTCGCCACATTTCCTTTCCTCGGCGATCGCCGCGCGGTAGTCGTCCGCAATCTCGCCCGGCTGAATCCGACGGAGCTCATGTGGAGCGAGAGAACCGATCCAGATTCCAAAAAGGTCACGAAGGTTCACCTGCTTGCCGAGCAACTCAAGACGATTCCGCCGACCGGGCTCCTCCTCCTCGTTATCGACGACGAGCGCATCCCTGCGGGGGCCCGTCCCGATCATTTCCAGAGCCGGATCAATGCTTGGAAGAAGCTGATCACGGCTTGCGGCGGCACCGTCCTGAGCTTTGAAGTCCCGACTGATAACCAGGCCAAGCACATCGCGGAACATGCCGAGTCGCTGGGAAAAAGCATGACGAAACAAGCGGCGAGTCTCTTGGCGGAAATGCTCGGCGGTCGGGTTGACCTGGCCCGAGATGAGCTCGAAAAGCTCGCGCTCTACGTCGGCGAAGCTCCTCAGATCACCGAAAACGATATCCGCTCGACCGTCACACCGGATCAGGAATACAACATCTGGAAGCTGGTCGATGCGGTCAGCGATGGCAACGCGGCACTCGCCCTGACGCAGTTCAGCACCCTGATTTCAAATGTGAAAGACCTCTCCGGCGAGGCTTTCCAAACCATTCTCCCCCAGCTGATCCGGCAATTTCGGCTGGCTTGGCAAGCCAGGGCTTGCGTCGAAAATCGAGTTCCTCCCCGCTCGCCTGGATACGAACTTGACCAGTGGATGCCGATCAAAAAGGGCCTTCCTCAGGAGGGTGATTGGGTTCAAACCAAGGCCATGAAAGCCGCCCAGCGGCTTGACTATCCGCGCCTGCTGATGTGCTTCGATATCTTGCTCGACACGGACGCCAAGATCAAAGGCCAGCGCAGCGCGATGGATCTGCGCGACACCTTAGAGCAGTGCGTGATGAACCTGGTGGAAGTCTGCGCGGGAAGATCAAGCGTGTTGCTCGCCTCCCCGCGCGCTTGAGCTGGGGTTAGAGGCCCCAACCCGGTCGGGCCACTGGCCGGAGCAAGTGAGCGACATCGACCCCGTCTTGAACCGACATCCGGCGGGGATTCCACTTGAGCTCCGTGCCAACCGCGGCGATCGCGAGGTTGCCGAGCAGCACGGTTTCCGTGAGAGGAGCGGCGTAGCTCACGAAGTCACTCATCGGGCGTGCCCCTCCTTCAATTGCGGCAATGAACTCCTCCCAGTGCCCCGGACTCTCCACGAAAGCAGCTTCCGGCATCGGCTTGCCGCTCAGGAGCTTGGCCCCATCGCCGTAGGTTTCCGGCACAAAGAGCACGTCGTTCTCGCCAATGAACAAGGCACCGTTGCCTGGTAAGGGCTCGTCAGTCTTCACCACACCTTCTGGTTTGAGGCCACCGTCGTACCAGTGAAGATCGACCGGTGCGCGCCCCTTACGTTCGCCGAATACGTACTTCACGTGGGACATTGAGGGGAAGCTGTCCTTGTTGTGCTTCATCTCGGGTCGACTCGATTCGGCAAACACGGAGATCGGATCTCGCAGGTCGAGAGCCATGAAGGGCAGGTTCATCACGTGGCAGCCCATGTCTCCCAGAGATCCCGTGCCGAAATCCCACCATCCGCGCCAAGCAAAGGCGTGATACCCCGGGGCGTAGGGGCGCAATGGAGCAGGGCCAAGCCAAGCATCCCAGTTGAGTTCCTTTGGTTCCGGAGCTTGCGCAGCGCGCTCGACTCCTTGCTTCCACCAGTCGCCGGCTCGATCTGTCCAGCAGTGCACTTCTTTGACTCGACCGATAACCCCCGCCTTGATGGCAGCGGCGGTTTGCCGGAGAGCGGAACTGGCGGTGCCTTGGTTCCCCATCTGAGTAATCACCCGACTGCGCTTCGCAATCCCCGCGAGGGCTCGAGCCTCCGGAATCGTGCGGGTGAGCGGCTTTTGCGTGTAGCAGTGAATCCCGCGCTCCATCGCCATCGCGGTCGCAAGGGCGTGAGTGTGATCGGGGGTACTCACAGTCACAAAGTCAATCCGCCCTTCCATCGCCTCGAGCATCACACGGAGGTCGGAGAACGCCGACGCGCGAGGATGATCGACCATGGCTTCGCTCAGTCGCTTTTGGTCGGGATCACACAGGGCCACGACATCGCCAAAACGCGCCGCGTTGAGCCGATCCCCCCTCCCCATCCCCTGACATCCGATGACTCCCACACGGAGTTTCTTCGGAACCCAAATGGTGGGGGCGGCGAACGCGTTAGAAGTTGCCAGAGCGGCGGTCGTTGCAGCACCGGCCAAGAGAATTTCGCGACGGGTTAGATTGTTCGGCATGGAAAGAACCTCTCGCCCGAGTCTACCAACGCAAAGCACCGATTCGATCACTGATTTTCGGGGGTGCGAAATGCATCGGTGATCCGAAGCAAAATGGCTCAAATACGGTCAATTTCAATCTGAGCGGCGCACTTTTCCACCGCTGATCCGTATGATGCTTGGGGCGCATCGAGAACGGTCTGGGACTTCCGTCAAATCACTGAACTCCCAGCATCAAAGTTCGTCTCCTCTTTCCTTGCTCCTTCTGGAGCTTGACTTGAATTCTGTGTGGCGTTGAGCGTGGCAAACGATCCTCTTACTTCGAATCCATTGACGGCCGGGCTTCCTTTCATTGATTTGGAAGAAGTCAAGCCGGATCCCGCCGCAATCCACGCGGTGCCGCGTGACTTCGCCCTGAAGCACCAAATTCTCCCGATGGAGGCCCAAAACGGCACGATTCGGGTTGCCATTGGCAGCCTTGATTCGCTGGGGGCCACGGATGATCTTGCCGTTCTGACCGAGAAGAAAATCCAAGTCAGCCTAGCCGCGCCCAATCTCATCCGCGACAGGCTGGAAGAGCGATTCCTCGAAGGAATGCTCGGCGATCTGCCGGGCGAAGAAGATTCTGGGATCGATTTTGAGGACGTCAGCGACCTCCAGGATCTCCAAAAGCTTGCCGGAGAAGCCGCCGTTGTTCAGATGGTGAACCTGATGTTCGCCCAAGCGGTTCGCGATGGTGTCAGTGACATCCACATCGAACCCTACGAGCGCGAACTCAAGATCCGGTTCCGGATCGACGGCATCATGGAGGAGTCGATGCATCCCCCAAAGCGGATGCACGCGGCCCTCATCAGCCGTCTGAAGATTCTTGCCGAGCTCAACATCGCCGAGCGCCGACTGCCGCAAGATGGTCGGATCAAGCTCACGGTGGGGGCGCGGCAGATCGACGTGCGAGTCTCGATTGTCCCAACCGTGCACGGAGAGCGCGCGGTCATGCGTATTCTGGACAAGGGCACGAGCATGCTCACCTTGCCCCAGCTCGGCATGCGTGAAGATTCACTTGAGATCTTCCGGAAGCTCATCAGCATCCCGTATGGTATGATCCTGGTCACCGGCCCGACGGGTTCCGGTAAGTCCACGACGCTCTACGCCGCGCTGCAGGAGATCTATTCGCCGAAGCGAAACATCCTCACCATCGAAGATCCGGTGGAATACCAAGTCGCGGGAATCGGCCAGATCCAGGTGCGTGCAAACATCGGTCTCACCTTTGCCAACGGCCTGCGATCCATTGTCCGACAAGACCCCGACGTCATCATGGTCGGTGAAATTCGTGACCACGAAACAGCGGAAATCGCCATCCACGCGGCGCTGACCGGTCACCTTGTCTTCTCGACTCTCCACACCAACGACGCGCCCTCTGCCGTCACGCGACTGCTCGACATGGGGGTTGAGCCGTATCTCGCGGCGAGCTCGATTGTCGGAGTCCTCGCTCAGCGGCTGATCCGCACCGCCTGTAACAACTGCAAGCAACCCAGCGAGGAAAAACCTGAAGCACTCACCGCTCTCGGGATTCGCGACGGGGACTGGCATCCTCAGAATCCGCCGTTCATGGCGGGCGTCGGATGCGAAAAGTGCGGCGGCACCGGATACAAGGGTCGCCGTGGGGTCTACGAGCTGATGTCGGTCGACGAAGAAATTCGTCGCATGACCGTGGATCGCGCCCCGGCAAGCATGATCAAGGATCATGCGCTCAAGGCGCAAAACATGCGTACTCTCCTCGCCGAGGGCAAGCTTGCTGTCCTCGAAGGCATCACCACGGCGGAGGAAGTGCTCCGCGTTTGTCAGAGGGAGGACATCTAACCCGTGCCGACCTTCGCCTACTCTGCGGTGGATACCGCCGGGAAGAAAAAGTCGGGCGTCATTGAAGCCGCCGATGAGCAATCGGCCATCGCCTTGATGACCAAAGAAGGTCGATTTGTTCTCGAAATTAAGCCTCAGGAGGGTGTGGCAAAGAAGTCCACCACCGCCGACGGCGAGCGCAAGCGGGCCAAGGCGACTAAGAGCGATCTGGCCCTCTTCACTCGCCGATTAAGCGACCTTTCGAGCGCCGGACTTCCCCTTGATAGGGTTCTCCAAGTTCTGGCTGAACAAACCGAAGCAGCTCCGCTCGCAACCGCCGCCGAGAATGCGCTTAACGAAGTGCGAGGCGGTATGCCGGTGAGCGAAGCGCTGGCTGCTCAAGGCTCCAAGCTCTTCCCCGAGGTGTACACGCAGACCCTGCGATCAGGCGAAGCCAGTGGTCAATTCCCGGAATCCGCCGAGAGAATGGCCGACCTCCTCGAAAACGAAGTCGCCCGCAGAAGCTTGGTCGTTTCCGCACTCGTCTACCCGGCGGTGCTCGCGGGAACGGCGGTGTTTGTCGTGATCTTCCTGCTCACCTTTGTCGTGCCACGCCTTTCCGTGGTCTTCGAAGGGCTTGGCGACGACCTGCCTGCACCGACCAAGATTCTTCTCGGAACCACCGGGTTTCTCACCCAAAACGGCGTGGTCATCGTGGTGGCTCTCGTCGCTGGATTCTTTGGTTATCGAGCCTGGGCCTCCACGGAGGCAGGGGCGTATGCCCGCGACAACTTCCTGATGAATGCCCCCCTCGCTGGGCAACTCGTGAAGAAAGGGCTTGTGAGCCGATACGCCCGAGTTCTCGGAACGCTCGTCTATGGAGGTGTTCCGATCCTCGAAGCGCTTCACCTTGCCGGGCTCGCTACTGGAAACAAAGTGTTCGCCGTGACCAGCGATCAAGTGCTGGAGGACGTGAAAGAAGGCCGCCCGATCGCCCAAGCGATGAAGGATACAGGATCCTTCCCTCCTGTTCTCACCCACATGGTTGCGATAGGTGAAGAAACGGGTGACCTTCCCAAGATGCTCAACCGCGTCTCCAACAGCCTCGACTTTGAAGTTGAGCAGGGTCTTCGCCGCCTCACCACCGCTCTGGAGCCGATCATCGTGCTCACCATGGGCGCGTTTGTCGCTTTTGTCGTTTTGTCGGTCATTTTGCCGATCTTCCAAGCTCAAGAACTCGTGAAATAACATGAATCTCCGCACACGTTCTCGTCGCACGACTGCCTTTACGCTCATCGAGCTTCTGGTTGTCATCTTGATCCTCGCGGTTCTCGCCGCGATGATCGTGCCGCGTATTGTCAGCCGTACTTCGGAAGCCAAGACCGCCAAGGCGCAAGGCGACTTGGTCAACCTCCGCAAGATGCTGGATACCTACCGCTTAGACGTCGGCGTCTATCCGACGACCGATGAAGGCTTGGAATCTTTGCGAACGCAGCCCGGCGATGCCGAAGGCTGGAAAGGCCCCTATCTGACCAAGCCCGTTCCTACCGATCCCTGGAACGAGCCCTATATCTACGAGTGGCCGGGCCCCGATGGAGATGACTCGTTCGTCCTCTTGAGCTACGGCAGCGACAAGCAACCTGGTGGCGACGGCGAGGCCGCCGACATCATCGAATCAGGCGAGTAACCCGTTCCGTTCATGCGTCGTCGCGGCTTCACCTTTCTCGAAATCAGCGTGGTAGTCTTTTTGATCATCCTGCTGAGTTCGCTCGTGCTTCCCAGCACGGTGGCGGTGTTGCGCAGTCAGCAAGCTCTCGACTATCGAGTGAATCTGAGCGCGCTGATGCAGGAAGCCCGACGCCAAGCCCTCGAATCCGGTCGCGCCACCACGGTGAGGTTCGGCACGGAGAACACGATGGGTTGGGAGTATCTGGACGATCCCGATGAGAATGCCACCACCGATGAGGAGCTTGATCGCGAGGAAGAACGCACCATCGATCAGCCCGACGGCCTCCAGCAGGTCGTCCGGCCAACCGAATCCGTGAGCTTCACGCAGTTCGAGCTTGACCGCGAAACGGTGGACGAAGCCAACTGGCGGGTCGGGTTCTATCCGGATGGAACTTCGGATCAGGCCATTCTCGAGTTCGAGCAGGATGGGCAGGCCTTTGTGCTTGTCGTCGACCCGAAGAGCGGCATTGCCAAACTCCAGCTCGGACGTCGCGACGAGATCGAAGAAACCGAATGGGAGGCGGGTGAGCTTGAACGCCGGATTCAGTAAGCGCGGTTTCACCTTGGTCGAGGTGTTGGTGGCCGTGTTCATGCTCGGCGTGGCCTTCACCGCCCTTGTCGGAGCCCTTTCCGGACTCACCCGCGCGGAGCGGGCGGTTCAGGAAAAGGACCTCGTCGATCGTCTTGCAACGCGGAAACTGGAAGAGCTCATCGCCACCGAAGCGTGGCGGAGCGAATCGGGCGGGAGCTTCGACGAAGCGCGCCACTCTGACTACACCTGGTCGCTTGAACAAGTCGATACGGGAGTCCCGAACGTGGTTGGGCTCCGGCTGGAAGTGACGTCGCTCAACAAAGGCGAAGCCAGCGCGGAAACCTTGCTTTACGATCCGCCGGCGGAGGGAGGAGCAACCGGGCCATGAGGAAGCAGCGCGGTCTCACCCTTGTGGAATTGATGGTCGTGGTGGCGATGAGCTCCGTCATTGTCGGGGCGTTGGGCACCGCCTATTCCCTCGCTCTGGACTACGCCCAGCGAACCCCAGCCCGCCTCGATGATTTCCAAGCCGAACTCTCCCGCAAGAACACTCTGGAGAGTCTGTTCCGAGGCGCGTACCTGAGCACGGTCGCCGATGACCCTCTCACTTACTTTGCGGCCTTCTCCAATTCCGGGCAAGGATCGGTGCCGGACACCGTCACTTTTACAAGCATCGCGAACGCCAGCGAAGGCGGCTTCTTGCGCTCCACCGAGACCGATTTTGAGACTCTCAACGAGCGATATGGCGCGCAAGCTGGCATGACGGAAGTTTCGCTGAGCATCGTGCCGGTGGGCGATGCGGGCGAACGGGTCGGGCTGTTCCTGCGCACCCAGCGTCCCGCCGATGGAGACCCCACGCAAGGCGGAACCGAACGCTTGCTTTGGGATGGCGTCACACAGTTTGATGTCGAGTTCTGGGATGGTCAGCAGTGGATCACCACCTGGGACACCCGCACCGGTGCAAGGCGATTGCCCGCTGCCGTCCGCCTGAACATCACGGTCGACGAGCAGGAAATGGAGAGCATTGTGCTCCGCTTGCCTCACAGCGACGTGACGAGCACGAATCCCCTCGTGCAATCCACCGATGGTCAAGGAGGCACAGGCCCGTGAGCAGCCGAGCCAGGAATACCAGGCGCGGATCTGTCTTTGTTCTCGCCCTGCTTGGCATGGTGCTGATGACGATGGTTGTCGCGAGCTTTAGCGTACGGATGGCCGCTCACGTGAAGTCGGAGACCATCCGAATCGATCGCCGCAAGGCAGAATCGGCCGCTCAAGCGGGAATCGCACGGGCGATGGCCTCCCTGGCCGAAGCGAATGTCAATGTCGTCACAGAAACCGATGAGTGGTTCGATCTGGGTCAGCAGGGCGATGAACTCTTTGTCATCGGGGATAGCCAGTTCCGCATCGAAATCCTCGACGCGGGGCGATTTGCGAACCTGAACAGCATCGACACCGAGCAGATGAGACGGATGAACCTCACGGACGACGTGATCGAATCCATTCTCGACTGGCGCGAAGAGCAGCTTCAACCCCGGACTCAAGGCGCGAAAGACGAATACTACAACGGTCTGGTCAACCCCTACAACGCCAAGCTGCGAGCCTTCGAGACGGTCGAAGAGATCTTGCTCGTCAAAGGGATGACTCCGGAATTGCTGTACCAACCACCTCAGGTCACGGGCGGAAATGTCTTGGTCAACGGAGCCCTGGAGGATCAACCGGCGCTTGACGCTTTGATCACCACGGACTCCACCTCGACCAACAATCGCGCCGACGGAACGACCCGGGTCAACGTGAACACAGTGAACCAGGGCCAACTGGTCACGGCGGGCCTGAGCAACCAAGGAGCCGCCGCGATCATCAACCGCCGCAACACCCAGGGCACGTTTGCTGGGCTCAGCGCGGTTCTCCAAACCCCCGGATTGAGCAACGCCGATATCACGGCGGTTCTGAACGCACTCACCGTCACCGCCGAAACCACGGTGAGCGGCAAAATGAACCTGAACACGGTCACCGAGCCGGTGCTCCGAACGATTCCCGATCTCACGGACGACCAGATTCAGTCGATTCTTTCGCGTCAGCCAACCTTCGCCGAGCTCGGAGATCTGGCGACGCTCTCGGGATTCACCCCCCAAAATGTCCAGACCTTCGCCGACCGATTCACGGTGAGTGCCTCATCATTCCTCGTCCGAGTGGAGGGCCGCCGAGGATCCGCGACGGTTCATTTAGAGGCCGTCGTGACGGTGACTGAGGGCGTCCCGACTCTCCGCAAGACCATCCGACCGACTCTTGCCGATATCATCACCCGCTGGGAATGGGCAGCGGAAACCACCACAGAAACAGTTCTCATGGAGCGACCAACCCGATGACCTTTCCGATTGCCGAATGGAGCCCCGATGGCTGCCGGATCTATAACCCGGCGGGAGGCGACCTCACACCCTACTCCACCCCGGTCGAGGCACTGAACCGCGCGGGGAATCCGAGCAAGGTGATCCTTGCCCTCGGTCGACGGGTGGCGTGGCTCAAGTCCGTACGCTTACCTAACGTCGCCGCCAAGGAAGATGCCCACAAGCTCCTGGCTTTCCGACTGGATGACCTCTTCCCTCTCCCCGCGAGCGAACTTGCCTACGACATGATGCCAACCGAGGATGTGAACTCGGAAGGTCGCCTGTGGATCGTCGGAGCGGCGAAAGCGGAAACTCTTCGGCAAGCTACTGCGGTGTTCAAGGAATCCGGAGCGAAGGTCGCAGGCGTCACGCTTGTCGCCCTGGGTTCAGGGCAAATTTCGGCTGCCGCCAGCGGAGGTGCGCTCTATCTCGCTCACTCTCCAGAGGGGCTCAGTCTGGATGTGGTCGAAGGGGGTGCCACCGTCTTCAGCCGGGTCGTTCCGACGCCCGAAAACGCCTCAGAACTACAGAGCGAGGTCTCTCGTACGATTGCGGCGAGCAAGTCGAAGGTTGAAATGGTCTACGCCGACGCAAATGTCGGTGCTCTCGTGGACGCCTCCACAAACCCCGCGCCAGCGAGCGCGATCAGCAAGCTCACACTCCTTCCTCATGCCATGGATCTGCGGCTGCCCGAGGCCGTCGCTCACGAGCGAACAGCAAAGGCCACGGCACGGCGGCGCCTTGCGATCCTGATCCTGATGGCGACTCTTTGCGTGGCTGGGCTCTCGTACCTCGACCGCGATGACGCCCGACTCAAGGTCGAAAAAGAGCGCGACAGGGCAAAGCGAGAACTGGATCGGGCCAAGGATCGACTCGCTTTGGTGACGAAACGACTCTCAGAAATCGAGGGCACGTCTGGGCTCGTGGGCGACGGACTGGAGCCGCGCCAGGCGCTAAGCGATGTCGCTACTATTGCCGCGAACGCGGTTCCGGAAGGCGTCTGGCTCACGGGAATGAGCCTGGATCGAGGCAAACCGCTGCAGCTTCGCGGATCGGCAAAGACCAATGATCAGGTGGCGGAATACGTGCAATCGCTTTCGACTTCCGAACGGCTGCGGGACGTGAAGCTGGTCTTCAGCAACAACAACACCATCGGAGATGTGCCCATCGTGCAGTTCTCCGTTTCGGCACACGTTATCGGAAACTATCCCCTGACGGATACTGAACAAAAAAGAGGCTCACGGCGATGAACATTGAACTTGGTCACAACGTCAAGACCTGGAACTTGGTCATCGCTTTTGCCCTCGTTCTTCTCGTCGCGGTTGCCGCGTTCGATCTGCTTGTTCCGAAGCCCTCGGTGCAAAAGGAACGAGTGCGTATGACCAGCGAGCTCCGAAAGGCGGAAATCAGCCGAGACGAGGCCGAAAAGAAGCTGGAAGAACTCACGCTGAACCCTCCGAAGGCGTTTGAAGTTCTGCCGGAAAAAGCTACCCCGGAGATTCTGGCTGAAGTCACCCGCTTGGCGGGAACCAGCAAGGTCAATGTGAAGAGCTTCCGCCCGCAGCGTCCAGACATGAACGGTGCCATGGCGCGCCTCACCTATGTGGTGCTTGCCGACGGAACGTTCGACCAAGCGATGGCTTTCGCAAAAGCCCTCGATGCTTCGGACAACCGGATCGGCGTCACCCAAATCCAGTTCGCCTCGGCGGACGGTGAAACCGACAAGGTCAACGTCACGATTGGTATCGTGGCCTATGCGGAGAAACCCAAGGTGACCCGCTGACCACCTTTTTCGTAGAGTGTTTTGAACAGAGAGCTAAGTAAGAATGGCAAAGAAGAGTAATCGAGGTTTGATCTACGGCGCAGTCAGTATCCTGGGACTTGCAGGATTCCTGATGACGGAACCGCCGAAGCCAACGAGCGGCAAGGACTCCGACGACGCCGGGCCGCGCCGGAGCAGTTCGCGTAAGGAAAAGGAGACCGTCTTCACCAAGGAAGACGAGCAAGCTCGATTTGCTCGGCTCGAAGGCGGAGCCAAGAACGCTTTTCGGCCCTTGATCACCGAATCCGATGGTCGATCCTCTCGACTCGGCGTCCTGGCCAATCAGATTCCCCCCGACTATGTGAACGGTGAGTCTGGATGGTTTTACACCGGTACCGCGATCGTCGATGGCGTGCCGATGGCCCTGATCGAGGACACAGCCAAGGGGCAAGGGAGCTACCTGAAAGTCGGCGAATCGGTGCTCAACGCCACCGTCGTGCAGATTTCTCCGAGCGCCATCACCGTCGCTGGCCCCAACGGAGCCACGAAAACCCTTCGCCTCATCGAAAACCGACCGATCAATGATGATGTGAATGCCGTGGCATCCAGCCGGAGCGCGCCTTTTGATCCCGCCGCAGGGAACGCAAGTCTCCGCGGATCCATTTCGCCTACTGGAAGCGGGCGGACAACACAAGTCATGCCCGGCGGAATGCCGAGCGCTCAAGCCGCACCGGGAGCCCCTGGCCCGAATGTTGTGACCGAATCATCGTCGACCTCCGGCCAAATTGGCCCTGACCTGGAAGAGATTGTTGGCACCGACCAACGCACCCGATAAGACCTCATGAAGAACTTCAAGAAAGTCAGTCAACTCGCGATTGTCGCCCTGGCGCTGAGCGCGCCGGTGATCGGGAGCGCCCAGTTCTCCACTGGAGGAGATGTTCAGCGACAACCGGCTTGGGAGCAATTTAAGCTCGACAACACCAAGACGGTTCGCCTCAACTTCCGAAACGCCAACATCGACCTGGTGCTCGACCTCTACATGAAGGTTTCGGGAATCACGATTGTCAAAGATCCTGCGCTCAACCAGCCGATCACGGTGAGCAGCCCGAAGCCGGTGAAGCTCAAGGAGGCCTTCGAGATTCTCGATGCGGCGCTCAGTCTGCGAAACTTCCAACTGGAGAAGCAGAACAATCTTCTCGTGATTCGTCCTCGCCGCCAGCAGCAGCAAGGCGGATTCGATCCGGCCGCGATGCAAGCGATGATGGGCCAGAGCGATGTTGAGCTTCAGGTCTACCGCATCAAGTTCGCCAGCGCGAGCGAGGTTGCCCGGGTGATCAACGAGGTCTTCCAGCAACAACAGCAAGCCCAAAACCCCTTCGCCAACTTCGGCGGTTTCGGCGGATTTGGGGGCGGCCAAGGCGGACGCGGTCGATTCGGAGGCGGCGGATTCAACCCTGCTTCGCTCTTCGGCGGAGGAGCTTCGGGCGACACGGTTCGAGCTGCTGCTGACGATTTCTCGAACAGCGTCATCGTCAACGCCAAACGCTCCAAACAGCGGGAAGTAGAGTCTCTGATCGAAGAAATCGACCAGCAGACGGAGCAGCCTCTTCAAAGCAAGGTCTACAAACTGGAATTCGCCAATGCGACCGACCTCCAGGCGACGGTGCAGTCGGTTCTCACCGCCAATGCCCCTCAAGGCCGTGGGAACACCGGACGTCCTCAGGGCGGATTCGGCGGATTCCTCGCCCGACTGGCGGGCCCTGGGCAAGGTGAAGCAAGCGTCACGTCGGAAGCCCGATCCAACTCTCTGATCGTGAACGCCACGGCGAGTGCTCACGCGACCGTCGAGACCCTCATCAAGGAACTCGACGTAGAGGTCGAAGTGGCCACCACCACGTTTGTTCTTCCCCTGATGAACGCTCGGGCCGACACCGTTTCACAGCTACTCAATAGTGCATTCGGGAGCCGCAACACCGGACGCAACAACCAGTTTGGAGGCAACCAGTTCGGCGGGAACCGCACCGGGAATAACAACAACAACCGGGGCAACAACAATAACAACAACCGTCAAGGTGGCGGCGGCGGCGGAACGGGTCGAAGCGTGGATGAGAGCATCCGCGACGGCGAACTGTATCTGGACATCACCGGGAACGATGGCGAAGATGAGCTGATGACCCAAGTCCGCACTCAACAGGGCGGATTCTTTGGGGGAGGAGGTCGTCAGAACACCCAGCAGAACCAAGGACTTGTCCGAGGGGCCGACGGGCGGCTGGTCAATGCGAGCAATCTCGATGGGCAGGTGACGGTGATTCCGGACCCGAGCACCAATAGTTTGATCGTGGTCACCGACCCGCAGAATCTGGAGCTTCTCCAGCAGATTCTTCAGCAACTCGACCGCATCCCCGAGCAGGTGATGATCGAGACGATCATCGTGGAAGCCACCCTGGATAAGTCGATGAAGATGGGTGTGGAATGGAACTACACGCAGAATCCCGCTTTCGGCAACAACGGAACCCAAGGATCCGCCGGCACCAACTTTGGCCTCGCCAACGCCAACCCGGCGCTTCAAGGGCTTCGATATAGCCTCACCGGTGGCAACCTCACCACCTTCCTCAACGCACTAGCCTCGGACGACAAGTTCGCGGTTCTCAGCACGCCGAGGATCTTCACGAGCAACAACGTGGAGGCGGAAATCAACATCAGCCAGAGCGTGCCCTACGTGCTCAGCTCTCGCGAGGATGCCAACGGCAACCTGACCTTCAACTATGCCTTCCAGGACGTCGGCATCGTGCTCAACGTGCTTCCCCGAATCACCGCCGATGGCATGGTGACTCTGGATGTCACGCAGACCGCCAACGATCTGCAAGGTTTCACCGACTTCAATGCTCCGATTGTCAACCAACGACAAGCATTCACCACCGTGAGTGTGAAGGATGGCGAGACGATCGTTCTCGGCGGCATGATGCGCGACACCGTGACGAGCAAAGTGAAAAAGTTGCCGATTCTGGGCGATTTGCCCCTTCTCGGTGAGCTTTTCAAGTCTCGTGATCGTCAGAGCGTGAAGACAGAATTGCTCGTGTTCCTCACCCCGAAAGTGGTGAAGACACCAGAAGATGCAGCCAAACTTCGATCCGATCAGGCCAAGCAGATGAGCCCAGAAGGTCAAGCCAAGCTGGATCAAGCGATCAACGCAGGCAAGCCTGCAACCCCTCCGGCCATCAAGCCGGGACCGAAAAAAGACTCCGGAAAATAAGATGCGAAAACTGACTCTCCTCAGCGCGGTGGTAGCCGCAGTGCTTCTCATCCCAGCCATGAGCTTTGCCCAGCAGGGCGGTCGCGGCGGCGGACAGCGCGGCGGCATGATGAGCATGATGAACAACAAGAACTTCTTGCTCATGCGCAACGATGTTCAAAAAGATCTTGGGCTCAACGATGGACAAAAGGCGTCCGTGAAGACCGCCATGGAATCCATGCAAGCCAAGATGGCCGAGGTCTTCCAAGGCATGGGTGGCGGTGGTCAAGGCGGCGGCGGTGGCGCCCGACCAGACTTCGCCGCGATGCAGGAGAAGATGGAAGGCATTGTCAAGGGCTTCGATACGGCAGCCGCGGAGATTCTCGATGACAAGCAGGAAGCTCGCCTCGGCGAGATCGACCTCCAAATCGCTGGAACCAATGCCCTGACCCGAGAAGACGTGCAGAAGGCGCTTGGCCTCAAGGCCTCGCAAAAGCGAGACATCGAGGATATGCAAGAGGCCATGAACACAGCAAACATGGAAGCCATGGGCCGGGTTCGAAGCGGCGAGCTGACCCGAGAAGAAATCGCTCCGATCATGGAAAAGAATCGGGAGGCTCTTGCTGTGGAGCTGGGCAAGATTCTCACCGCCGAGCAGAACGAAGCTTTCAAGAAGATGAAGGGCGCTGAATTTAAGCGCGATCCGAAAGACGACGAAGCCATGCGCAACATGTTCCGCATGCGCCGCGGCGGCTGAATCTTCTCGATCTCGCCAATGAAACTGGGCTGGTTCGCATGGACCAGCCCAGCACTATTTTTGATTCGCAGGGTTCCAGAACCATCCGCGCCTTGCATGAGACTCCCATCGCCTCTTCCGAGCCGCCGACCGGGGCGGGAGAGCCCCGCTGCTCACCCCCTGCACCGCCGCAGACTCCCTCGGGGCTCGGGGGATTGGCCTTGGGCCGGGCGGCGGATCGGACGGCCCAACAAAGAAATCCCCCGGCTCAACTGAGACCGGGGGAATTGCTTGTTCGAGCTCAAGCAGGCTCAGAGTTCGTCGTCGTCGACCGCCGTCAGCGCGCTCGACTTCTGATATTCCGTCACGCGTCCCTCGAAGAAGTTTTGCTCCTTCTTGATGTCCATCAGCTCGGCCAGCCACGGAAGAGGATTCTGAATGCCCGGGTTCATCACAGGCAAGCCGCAGCCTTCCAAACGACGATCCGCAATGTAGTCGATGTAGGTCATGAACTCCTCGGCGGAAAGACCGACGGCGGCCACCGGGAGACAATCGCGAATGAACTCCTTCTCCAAAGTCACGGCTTCGCGCATCGTCTCCACGAGCTCGCTTCGGAATTCCGCTGTCCAGATGTCCGGATTCTCTTCCACGAGCTCCATCAAAAGCTGGCGGAAAAGCTCAATGTGGTTGCTCTCGTCGCGCAGCGTGTAACGGAACATCTGACCAATGCCCGGGAACTTGCCTTGGCGATAGAGGCTCAGCACCATGCCGAAGAGGCCGTAGAACTGGGTGCCCTCCATGCACTGACCGAACATGAAGATGTTCTTGGCAAGTCGTTGCTTGTTCGCGGTAATGGTGAGGTCGACATCGCGGCGCAGATCATGGCTGATCCGCGTCACGAATTCATTCTTGCGACGAATCGTCTCCACGTCTTCGAACATCGCTTCGCACTCGTGCGGGTTGATTCCCAGCGAGCTGACCATGTAGAGCAGGCTGTCGGCGTGGATGTTCTCCTCGTGCGCGTGACGACCGAGGACGAGCTTAAGCTCGCTCGCGGTGGCGACTTCGCGAACCACGTGGAGGATGTTGTCTCCGACAATTCCTTCAGCCGCGCTGAAGTAGCCAATCGCCATGCGGATGATCCAGCGATCCACGTCGCTCAGGTCATCGCCGCGCCACTGTTCGACATCCTTCTGCATCGGGATGTCTTCGGGCTCCCAGTGGTTGGCCTTCATGGTGCGATACAGCGTGTAGGCCCAGGTGTATTTGAGCGGCAAAAGGTTGAAGGTCATGGTCTCCCGACCATTGATGACGGCCTTGGCGCCCTGCGCGGCCTCGGCCTTTTCGCGGTCGAGGACGAACTCGCGCTCTCCTACTTTGATGGCGATGGTATCCATATTGATAGCTCGAATGGTTGCAGCCGTGGCCCCATCTGGGTGGTCTCGCGGCGATGGGAGGGAACGGCGAATAAGACCAGTATTCCCAAGAAACGCGCCCAGGTGCGACCTCCGGCGGCACAAAATTTGCTTCTTGTTGGCAATCCCGCGCGCAGCATTCAGATCACTACATGTTGTGGAGTCGCGCGGGCAGTTCTACAGGATGCAGGTATCGAGACGGCGAAGCTCTCCGGGAAGATTCGGGGCTTTTCTTGATTTTTTCGTCAAGCCTGAAACCTCTGTAAGGGTTCGTTCGGTATGGTGTTTTTGTCGGGCCATTTGTCACGACTTCCTTGCCTTGGAGGTGCCGAAAATGAAGACCGCTCACCTGAACTCACTCCATCGTTGACACTCGCTTGATGCCTGTCAACTCGGCTCACGCGCGCCTCCGGCTTCCGCGTGGCTTTTCCCCTTGCCCGACCTCTGGTCGCCGCTTTTCGCGCGACCCCTTCCTCACGATTTATCGACCTCATGACACAAGAAACAACCACTCACAGTTGTCCGCCTCTCCAGCGGCTCGACTTCCAAACCCCTGATGTCCAGGCCTACGTTGACATGATCTGCGAAGGCTATCCCGACCGAGCTTGCACCGTTAAGCAGATGCTCGAATGGGATGCCACCAATCCCAAGCACGTCCTCCTCGAACGATTCGGTCACTATCGCGGCGACACGATGATCCTCGGTGGATTCGTCGAAGACGCCTATTGGGTGAAGGAACCCGGCACCATCGAGGTGATTCTGAAGGCCCGGCACGGGCTCGAAGCGGATCTCCTCGATGGCGCGCTGGCCCAAATGCTCGACCGAGCTCGGGAGCGCGGCGCGAAGTCGATTTGCTCCGGCGGAGCCACGAACCGTCCCGACGTTCTTTCCGCCTACCATCGTGCCGGCTTTGTAACAAAACAAGAGAACCCCGAATCGCAGCTGAACCTGCAAGACTTCTCCATCGAGCCGTTCCAGAGCACCGTCGATTCGGCGCTCGCAAGCGGGATCGCCTTCGTCCGCCTGGATGAACTCGTGGCCCAACGCGGCGACCAGGCTCTGCGCGACTACTACGATGCCGACAACGTGATGTCCAAAGACATCCCCCTACCCTTCGAGCTGGAGCCGACGCCCTATGAAACCTGGGAGGCCCAATTCCGGCAAGAGAAGTCAAGCTGGGATCTTCATCTCTGCGCAATGGATGGTGAGGAGATCGCAGGTCTCACTATGCTTTTCCGGAGCGAAGCAGACCCCGGACGCATGCATACCGGGCTTACCGCGGTCAAGCGGGAGTATCGCCGCCGGGGGTTGGCCAAGGCTCTCAAGGCTTTGAACCTAGACCGGGCCAAATCGCAGAACGGCACGATCGTGCAATGCGACAACGAGGAGAACAACCCGATGCTCCAACTGAACATCCAACTCGGATTCCGAGAGGTGTATCGGTGGCATCTGCTCGAACTGGCGATTGAGTAAAGGGAGGGGCACTTAAACGCCTGACCCGAAAGGGCTCGGGGCACCCTGCACGCGAAGTGCGAGGGTGCCCCGAACCCGAAAGTTGAAACAGATCAATGATTGATCGATTCGGCGTAGCCTTCGGCACTCAAGAGCTTCTCGGCGTCCGCAGGGTCGCTCATCTTGATCTTTACGAGCCAGCCACTCTCGTAAGGATCGCTGTTCACGAGCTCGCTCTGAGCCCCGAGAACCTCATTCACTTCCAGAACCTCGCCTCCGACCGGAGCGTAGAGGTCGCTGACCGTCTTGACACTCTCGACAGTGCCGAAGCTCTCTTCATTGGCGACTTGTCGGCCCGGGCTGGGGAGATCAACGAAAACGATGTCACCGAGTTCACTTTGCGCGTGATCGGTGATCCCAATCGTTGCAATGTCGCCGTCGATGCGCACCCACTCGTGGGATGCCGTGTATTTGAGATCAGATGGAACGCTCACGATGCTTCACTTCCCTGCTGTTGCCAGCAATCTGGGCAGCCTAGAGCATACTGCAACACCGGGCCGATCTGCACGGGGGCGGCTAGTCGCGTTCGACAATCAGTGTCCACGGGCCGGCATAGGGGGAGTGCCGGTTATCGCTCCAAGCTGAGTCTGCGCCCTGAACGAAGAGATACCGTGCTCCTGCCGGGATGACAAACACCTTGCCGTTGTCCACCGTCCAGGAAGTTCCGCTCCCGTTGCCTTCCCAGGTGATCACCACGTCATGGTCAGTATCCAAGTAGGGATTGACCGGGCTGGATTCACCGGGAACCGGGACAGAGCCCGTCACCCGATTGTTCTTCGTCTGGTCAGGGTCGATATCGGGCGTGGTGCTGAAGATGCCGTACATGCTCCGGGTCGCCCATTCGTCATTCCCAGAAGACCAGGCGTTCCATCCCCCCACGGAGCGGAGACGAACTCGCTCGCCCGGATAAAAGCCCATGCTCTGCAGGTCGATCGCGGTCGGTCGATGCACCGGATCCCACGATTGAGCCGTGGCATAAACTCCCTTGGGATTCACGGGAATCGCCCATGTTGACTTCCGTCCTCCAATGTAGTTGGCGGGCTGGAGGGCCGAGGCGGGGATGTCCACCAGGTTCGAGTTTGAAGGTGTCTGCCATCGCAATGAGAACGATCCCCAGCCGCCGTAATCCATGAAGAGAACGCGCACCGCGACCGGGTCTCCTTTGTAGAGGTATCGCGTATATGTCACCGTCCGAGGGCCATCATCGTAGCCGTCGTGCGCGAACCCACCAGAGAAAGCATCCTGGACAAGGTGGCCGCCAATCCATAGACTCCAACAGTTGTCTGCTGACCCCGAAAACGTATAGTTCCCCGTTTCCGGCGCAATGATCACGCCCGTCCACTCAATGTAAGGCGAGGGCCCCTGCGGCACAAAGGTCATCGTCGGCCCACCGGGCAGGTTCAGAGATCGGTCCACCCGCGCAAGTCTGGGAGCCTCCGGCCCCGAGAGGAGCGATGGTGGCCAGACCCACCAAGAGTTCGTGCCGTTCGTCTGCCAGTAGTTCCCCCACAGACCGCTGACGGTTGGGAGCTCGGCCGGCACGCCAAAGACCTGGGTGCGCCGATAGGTTTTCTCTTTGTAAATGCAAGTTGTCTCAACCAAGACCGTGCCAGGAACGACCGCGCTGTTATCGGTCACAGCCAGCGAGGTCGTATAGTCGATCCCACTCCAGCTCGGATACCAGTTCAGCGGAAGACGACGCTCGCTCAGCAGCGTGTACACGTAAGAATTAAAGTGCTCGATCAAGGCTTCGGCTTCGAGCTTGTCTTCACTCTCCGAGACCACATGATTGGAGATGGCGCTCATTCGAAGCATTGCGGATGTGGCCACGGCAATCACCGCTGCTGTGACAACCACATAGAGCATGGCGCCGCCCCGTCGGAGAAAGTTGCTCATAGAATCCCAATGACCCTCATCCAAAAGCCGGTCGAGTCGGATCCATCGTTGCCTCTCGCGCCTAAGCGAAACTCAAGCGTATCCCCCGCGAGAATCGAAATGTTGTCTAGATCGAGAGTGCGATTTTCGTTCAAGGGATCCGTCTCGATAAACTCGCCGGTCCACAAAACCTCAGTGCCGTTCTTAACCAGGCACCATTGCACGCCATTACTGAGATCACTAAAGCGCCGCACCGTAATCAACACGCGGACGCGACTGCAGGCGAAGGGAGCCGTCCACTTTTGCGCCACGACCAGGGGATTCTTGTTCGGCTTTCCGCCACCGTGATTGGGGTGCATCCAGCCTGGCCCAACAATCGCCCACGACGAGCTCACCGGGGTCATGCCTTCCTGATACTGCAACCCGTCGATTGTGTAAGCCGAGTAGGCCAGCGGCGAACTGATGAACCGCTTGAGGTATTTCCAAGCCTGGTGATTGACCGTGCTCGGGTCGGCCCCTTCATAGTAGCCGTAGCTCCAACTGTTCTGGCCCTGATCCCCCAAGGGAGCCCAAGACCGACCAAACTCGAACCACGCGTTGTTGTGCGCGGGCATCTCCTCCAGAATCACCCCAAAACCATCCGGGTGATTCGCGTTGTCCGTGTGATACGGGATATCTGCCGGAGCAAGAAAGAGGTGAGTCGCCCCAGTCGGGATGCGAACCGTTACTGTCGTTCGCGTACCCGCATTGTTCCCAACCACCTGGAAGCTTGCTGGATCAAAGTAGGGCTGCAAGTTCCACAAATCCCCAGAGAGGAATCCTGGCGATTCGTTGGGGGCGATGGCGTCGGGGAGCCGATCGGTGAGACTAAAGTTGGAATCGTAAGCTGACGATGTGCTGAAGCAGGCAACCACTCCGGGAACCATGTTTCCGTTTGCTCCCCATGGCCCCCACCGGCCGAATCCGGTGATTCGCACGACGTCTCCCGGTACCAAGTTTCGCGCGGACAGATCGACAATCGTCGGGTTCTCGGGCGCGATGTTATAGTTCTGCCCGAAGGTGCCTCTCGAATTGATCGTCACTCGCTGGGATCGGTTGAGGCTTACCGCAGTACGAATGTAGGTGTCGCGCAACCCGTTGTTGTCCCAACGCCCCATGATTCCCAGGCCATACCGACCTACTTGGGTGGAGGTGACGTCGTTCACCCAGCGGTACATCGTGATGTCACGAGTCGAGTTCGGGAGATCTCCCTCCGGACGGTGGTGAACGACCGGACTGACGCCATTCTGCGCATCCGCGATGACCTTCATCATATCGCCCCGGACTTGCTCGGCGACGTACACCCGCTGCTCGTTCAGCGTAATTCTTTCCGCCGAGAACGCGACCGCCGAAGCCACCGACGCGGCGATAATTGCCAGCGCCGTAGCAGCGGTGAGGTTTTCGAGCAAGCTCCAACCCCTGGATCGTCGGTGGTGTCGCACCAAGGGAGATTTTCGGCTCCCTGGTACAAATACTTAAGGTTTGGCGTGACCGGACTACCGAACCGCCATCATGCGCTCGACGAACTGGACGAAGTACTTGCGGCTATCCCACGGACCAGGGGCAGCTTCGGGGTGATACTGAATCGAAAGAGCGTCGGCATCCTTCACCCGGATCCCTTCCACCGTCTCGTCGTTCAGATTGATCTGGATCACCTCAGCCCCCGTTCCCGTTAGGCTCTCGGGATTCACCGCATAGCCGTGGTTTTGGCTCGTGATCGTGACCGACCCATCGAGCAGATCTTTCACCGGGTGATTGCTTCCCCGGTGGCCAAACTTGAGTTTGAAGGTCTCGCCGCCCACCGCTTGGCAGAGCATCTGGTTTCCAAGACAAATTCCGAAAAGCGGCCGAGTGCCCAGCAAATCCTTCACCGTACTCACGACCGGGGCAAGCCGAGCTGGATCGCCCGGGCCAGGAGAGAGCAGAATCCCGTGGGGATTCTCGCTCAGCATCTCATCGCGGCTCGCCGTCGCGGGATAAACCTTACTCTGAATGCCAAGCGCCGCGAAACGACGAAGAATATTGAATTTCAGGCCACAGTCGAGCACGGCGATGCGGGCTTTGTAGCCATCGAGCGGAGTATCGAGAGCCTCGCGACCACTGAATCCCCAACCGTATGCCTCACCCGTGGTGACCCGGGAGACGTACTCAACATCGTCGTACCCTGCCGCGGATTGAAGCCGCTCAAGCGCCCCCTCCGGGTTTGTGGTCACCATGCCCATCGTCACGCCAGCCGACCGAATCCGTTTCGTCACTGCCCGCGTGTCGATCCCCTGAATCCCGGTGATCCCGCGCTCGCGAAGAAGGGCGTCGATGGTTTTGCGGTTCCGCCAGTTGCTCGGTTCCTCGCAGGCTTCCCGAACAATGATCCCGCTGACCTGAATCCTGTCCGACTCAAAGTCGTCGTCGTTGATCCCATAGTTTCCGATCATCGGATAGGTGAACAACACAATCTGACCGGCATAGCTAGGATCGGTCAAGATTTCTTGGTACCCCGTCATGCCGGTGTTGAAGACAACTTCTCCGACAGTCTCTCCTTCTGCGCCAAGAAGCCAACCATGGTACTGAGTGCCGTCGCTCAGAACGAGGGCGGCTGGCGTGCGACGGGATGATCCTAGGCTCACTTCGCCGGGAATCATACCGGGGATTGGCAGGTGAATACCGACCGAGATCGAACTAGGTCCCGGGAACGACCCCTTCTCTTAACCGTCTTAGATAAGAACAGAGAAATCTCTATGAGTACAGAGCAAAAGGCAACCTTTGCCGGCGGATGTTTTTGGGGCGTGGAAGCCCTGTTCCGTTCCCAACCCGGCGTCCACGATGCCATCAGCGGCTACATGGGTGGCCACGTCAAGAATGTCACTTACAAAGAGGTCTGCAGCGGCCTCACCGGTCATGCCGAAGTCGTGCAGGTCACCTTTGACCCCAACGTGGTGAGCTTCAAGGAGCTCTGCCACCTCTTCTGGGAAATCCACGACCCCACAACCCTCAATCGTCAAGGGCCGGACATGGGAACGCAGTATCGCAGCGCGATCTATTTCCACTCCGAGGAGCAACGAATCGAAGCCGAAGCCAGCAAGGCTTGGGCGCAGGAGTTCTTCGAGCGACCAATCGTCACGGAAATCACCGAAGCGAGCGATTTCTATCGTGCCGAGGAATACCACCAACAGTACTTCGAGAAGAACGGTGGTCACGGATGCCATGTTCGGCGTCCCTTTGGTCGTCAGCTCACGCCATCGGATCGCTAGTCCAACACAGACTTAACGAGACGCCCTTTCAATTTCCCGCCAGGATCGCAAAGCTTCGGCGACGCTCCAGGCCTGCCACGGGCAGCCACCGGGATATTGAGGGGCGTCTCCGTCGTAAACCTCAGCGATCCCGTTGAGTCCGTAGTGCCCCATTGAGTCAAGAGTATGACTCAGAGCCGCCATCGCCCGCTTCGTATCACCGGTCAGCCGGAGCACCGCCGAGATGTACGGCCCGATCAACCACGGCCAGACCGTGCCCTGGTGATATCCCGCATCCCGTTGCTCCATCGGTCCTTCAAAACGCGCGACATATCCCGGTTCGCTCGGCCCAAGAGTACGGAGTCCGAAGGGCGTCAGGAGTTCGCGTTCGATCTTGGTGAGAGCGCGGAGCGCGTTGTCGCCCTTCAGAGGAGCAAATGGCAGAGACATCGCAATGACCTGATTGGGGCGAAGCGAGGCGTCGTTTGGCTCCACGGTATCGAGATAGTGACCGGTCATCGCGTGCCAGAACTTCTGCTCCATCGCTGACTCAGCCTTCCCCGCCGCTGTCCTGAAGTCTCCGCTCGGATGCCCCAGCTTTTCGCTCAGCCACTCCATGATCCGCAGCATGTTGCACCACAGACCATTGATCTCGACCGGCTTTCCGTGGCGAGGTGTCACCACCCAATCGCGAACCTTGGCATCCATCCAAGTCAGCTGAACCCCTGGCTCGCCTTGTCGCAGCAAGCCATCCGCTGCATCGACCTTGATGCCGTACCAAGTCCCCTTGAGATGCCACTCGTAGATTTCAAGAACCCAAGAGAGCGCTTCTTGAGCAAAGGCCGGATCCCAATCGGCGTGGAGAGTTTGGTAGATCGCGTTCACGAACCAGAGTGTCGCATCGACGGTGTTGTAGTCGGGCGTGTCCCCTTGGTCGACGAATCGGTTGGGAATCACACCGCGCTTCATTTGGCTGGCGTAACTGCGCAAAATCTCGCGGGCCTGATCGAAGTGCCCCGTTTCCAGGCAGACCCCTGGCAGCGAGATCATCGTATCCCTGCCCCAATCGGTGAACCAGGGATATCCCGCGATGATGCTTGTTCGCTCGGGCGTTTCAACAATGAACTGCTTCGCCGCCGACTCGAGCTGAGCCACCAAAGCATCGCTGCTTGTCGCGGTTTGAGCATCGCCGGCGAGTGGCAGAGCACGCGGTTCGACCCCATCCTCCGTGGAAGCAACCAAGGAGACCTTCTCGCCAGGAGCCAGGAGATACCGAAGCTCACACGGGCAGAACAGGTCATCCAGGGGATCGAGCCCTCTCTCGGTCTCACGCGGATGCTCAAATCGGTAGAACCAACCCGTCGTCGCCGTGCGCTCGGCGTTCTTGTGACTCAAAACCAGCTTCACGCCATGGTGCGAGAGCACCGTCTTGTCTTCGGGAAACACCAGGAACTCGGGATAGAAGTCAGTGATTCGGAAGTTGTCGTGATAGAACTTGTGGCTCACCAACGGCCTGAGGCTGAGCTGTACGGCAGCATCGCCCGCGTTCTCGTATTCGAGAGTCACCGCGTTGACGCCTTCGTGGATTCCGACTCGTTTTGTGATCTTGGCCCCACGGACTTCAAACCGCCACTCTGCCGTCTCGCCGATGCTGAATGCGCTCAGGTGGGCATAACCCTGGGGATGAACGGTGCCGACGTACTGGTTCGCGCTCAAACCGATGCTCTCCGCCCCGATCTGGACGTAGGCTTCGACAGAGGCGAGCAGCACCGTCCGGATTTCCGGAGCCTTGGTCGCAGCGACCAGCAGTCCGTGGTACCGCCGAGTATTCGCCCCGCTCACCGTGCTCATTGCGAACCCCCCTATCCCGTTGGTGAGCAACCATTCAAGCTGAGATGACGAGGTGTAGTCTCGGCACTTCTCAGGGGCAATCCATCGGCGGGAGAGTGGCACGTGAGGAGATTGTACAGCCCACCTTCTGTTCCCCGCAGGATTTCCGGGATTTTGATGTTGAAGGCGCAACGAGAAATCTTGCTAGGGTGATCGGCGGGGGGTTCGCGGAAGAACCCTCATGTCGGAAGGTTGAAACCTTCTCGCGCTCATTAGAGGCAAAGACACTATGTTGATTTCTGAAGCTAAATCCCTCGTCGGCCAATTCGTGAATCTCACGTACACTGATCGCTCTGGCAAAGAGTTCTCCGATCAGGCTGAGATTTTCGATGTCGCGTTCGTCCCTCTCTACGGACCGTGCATGCTGACCGACTTGGGCGAACTCCGTCTCGACCGAATCAAGTCCTTTGAAGTTGTGGAGTGGCAATCGCACGCTGCAGCCTAGGCAGCGCGCACCGATCAATCACCCTTTTGTTCCACAAATCGCCCGGAAGCCTCTGGCTCCGGGCGGTTTTCATTTGGGCTGAGGCGGATTTTCGGGCGAGCGACGGACGTTGCGTTGCCCCAGCCGCCCGACCACATCCGTCACGCGGAAGCGAATCCCTAGGCGAAAATCACTCGGAAATTCCCGGCGGGCCACGAAAGGCTCAAAAGACCCCGCGATGATCGAGAGTTCCCATTCCTTGTCGTACCAGGATTTCCGGTCAAAGTCGTACTTGGTCAGATAGCTGAACGCATACGGCCCGAGTCGGTAGTCCGCGCGGATCAGCATCACGTGGGTGGCACCGAGACGATCGAAGGCAAAATCCGGGGTGCCGGTCTCCGCTCCGACCGCATAGCCTGCCCCCACCCGGAAGCCATTGCCAAAATTCGTGATGAAACCGGCCTCGGCGCGAGCAAAACCGTAGCTGTTCTTCTCGCTCAGCGTTCCAAAGATATCCGCTCGGGTGTGGAAAATCGTGGTTTCGTGAAGTCTGACCCAGGGGCCGTGGACGGTGGACTGGGCGTTCGCTCGATCCACCCAGGGCTCGTTGTCCTCTCGAATACGCTGGGCGCGGAGGTTGGTGCGGTGACCGGCATCGCCGATTGTCCCGCCGAACTCGTATGCGAGTTCAGCGAGTTTGCTCACGCTTTCCGCCTCGTCCACGCGGCCTTTCGTGGGGAGATTCCACAGAGTGCCCAGCGAGTAGCTGAGCTTTCGACGCCGGAACAGATCCTTCTCACTTTCCGGCGTCTTCACGCGGACATTGTTGAACCAGCCATCGTCCATTCGCTCTTCCAGATCGCTCTTTGGGGCAACGGTGAAGGCATTTTCTGCCGGATCCAGCGGGCTAAAGGTGTACTGGAGCCGTGATTCCGGGGCAATCCCCGGGAAGGTTCCAAACTTGCCTCCGATGCTGCTGTTCTCGCTGAGGAGAAAGGTGCTCTCCCAGGTGACGCCGTACCCCACGCCGCGACGATCGGCGAGACTCGGAGGCTGGAATCCGGTGACCCGGGGGTCGAGATTAATCCTCTGTCGCTCCAGCAAAGTCAGGCGACCGCCAAGTAGCTCGTATTGAACCCCTTCGGCATCCGCGTGCTTCCCGGGATAGATCGTCAGCTTGCGGGCGCGGAACCCAGTGCGAATCGGAGTGAGGTCATTCAGGCTCACCTTCGCCCCGTAAACAATCCACTGAGGCCCCGTGGGAAGGGTGCGGGTCTCCAGAGAGTTCCCCCGGATCACCAATTCCCCAAGCTGGATGATTGGATTCAGGGCCTTGCCGAACTGCTGCCCTTCGCGCCAGGAGACCTCGATCTGCTCCGCGCGGATCATCCCTTCAGGATCAGAAATCGTGGTCGCACCGCGCGTCACCAGTCGTTCCTCCGCGCGATAAACGGTGGCCTCGTCGCACCGAATCGTGCTCGGGCCAAACCGAATGACAACTCCGCCCCGGAAATCCGTGGTTTGCGATCCTGGATTGTCCTCCCACTCCGGAGCCTCGATGGTGAGCTTTTCGGAGAGCGTTTGGGGCGTCGGTGACGCCAGCGTGACGCACGCAGATCCCAGACTCAGGATCAAAAACGCGCATCGAAGCATCCTCATTCGCCAGTCACCAAGGAAGAGACGTCTCCAGCGTCCCGGAGTTGCGAGTGTACCGAAGCAAAAACCAAGCATCGGGAAGCGAACAAACTGAGCCACTCATGCCGTCGAATAAGTTACACTTAAGGTGTTGGAAGGCAAAGCGATGATGGACGACACAGCGGTTCTTGGTCGAGCGGAACTTGCCGCAGAAGAAAGTGCCTGGCTCTCCCGTGCTCGGCTTGGCGATGTTGCGGCCATTGACGCCCTCGTCTCCAAGCATCGAATGCGCTTGATTCGCGTCGCGGCGAACATCCTGCGAGATCGAAACGAAGCCGAGGATGTCGCTCAAGAAGCCTTTTTGAAGGCCTTCCGCGAGCTTGGCAAGCTCCGCGAAGACAAAGCATTCTCCGGATTCCTCTATCGGATCTGCGTCCGACTGTGCATGGATCGCCTGAGAAGCCGCAAGCCGGAAGGCGAAGTTCAGGAACGAGGCGAAGGCGGCACCGATATCCGAGTCGAAACCAAGATTCTTGTCGAGAAACTTTTGGCCGAACTCTCCCCTGAACTCCGCATGACCCTGGTTCTGCGCGAAATGGAGCAGTTCTCCTACGAGGAAGTCGCCGACTACATGGGCGTCCCCGTTGGAACCGTGCGCAGCCGACTTCACACGGCACGGGAGAGATTCCGCGCGATCTGGATCGCCGCGACTGAGGGAGCTCGATGAGCGAAAAACACCCGATCGAGTGGCCCGAGGAGCTTGAATCCGCTTTTGCGGACGCGAGCATCACGCCCGAAGTGGACGACTCATTCAACGACATTTTGATGAGCCGCCTTACCGCGCAGAAGTTAAAGAACACTCTGTGGTACTGGTCGCCCGCCTTGGTCGCCGCCGCCGCAACGATTCTCGGCCTCCTGACCCTGCTCCAAATGCAGAAGCCCGAAACCACCAAGAGCTTCACGCCTGGGCAGTCGGAAGCACGGCTGGAGAGCCAATCTCAACCGGAACTTCCTCGCTTCCAAGAGCAACCTAAGATCAGATGACACTCGCGCGACGGGCATGGCTTGGGGCATGCCTGGGCGCGCTCCTTGTGATTCTTCTTCACCCCGCAGCAGGGCCGTGGGTGCGCTACGGACTTTGGGATCGAGGGCCGTCTCAGTTTCTCGCCCGCTCGCCGATCCTGCCGGAAAATCTCGCGACACTTCCCGATCCAACCGGACCTGAAGAGGCCGCCCTCTGGGTTCAAGCGGGAGCCAGCCGCATCCGATCCGGCCAAACTCTGACCACCGACGAGAAACTCCTCCTCGCCGAAGTCTGCGTTAGCGCGGGAGTCCAGGAGCCAAACAACGCTTTTTGGCCCCAAGGCGAAGCCCTCTTCCAAAATGCTCTCGGAAACACCGAATCGGCACGCAGGGCTTGGGAGCGAGCCTCCCGCTGCTCGCTTTACAACGACTATCAAACGGCCAAAGTTCGAGAGGTGCTCGCCGGCCTCAAGGCAGAGTCTGGAAGCGCCATGTCCTGGCACGGCTACGCGGCCCGACAGGTTCGGCAGTCCGCCGCTGCTGAGGAAACCTACATGCTTGGGCGACAGATGCTCAACACATCGTCAACGCTCGATGACCGGGTCGCCGCCTTTCGGAATGGAATTTTGCTCCGCGATGGCGCGAGATCAGTCGAGAATGGCTGGCACGGACTCCAACTTGCCGAAGCTGCAGCCATCGGCCCCGCCACCATCCGGGATAGTCGGCGAACGGAGACCAAACAGAGGCTCTCTTTCATCACGGAACTCGCCCAAGCGAACAGGCCAGCGGAAGCAGCCTTGGTGCGAAATCGCCTTGCCCAAAGCGAGGCGTGGATGGCCCTTGCCTCGAAACCCACGATCCAGAAGCGACTGCGCACCCTCGTCGCCCGGGCGCTGTTGCCACCCAATCTCTCCGGAACACTGTTGCTTCTCGCCGTCGGAAGTGGGATTCTCGGACTCATCGCCGGGGCGTCGCTTCGCCGGAATGACAAGGCCGTTCCTTCGTCCTTCTGGTCAACCACCTTGGCGATCCTGATCGGAGTGGCGATTTTTGTGGTGACCGGCGAGGTCGCTGCCGCACTCTGGCTCACCCTCACGATTGCCGCGCTGGGGGTTCCCCTTCGGCCCGCCGTGCCAGGTGCCGCCAAGAAGTTCAGTCTCTCCTGGAACATTGGCACCACTTTTTTGCTCCTCGCCTGTTGCGTGGCGATCATGAGCGTGCTGATCACCCGAAGCTTGCCCGCATCCGTGATCCAGAACGCGATGCCCCAAATGTCCGGTGAATGGCGGGTTTCGACTCAACCCGTGATGCTCTGCTTCGTTCTCGGGCTCACTTTGGCCTGGATCCACGTGTACGCCTTCCTCCAACGGAGGCACCCGTGGATTCTGCTCTTGCAAGCCTTCCAACAATTTGCCCAGCGTGTCACCCCCTTCCTCATCGTCGCTTGCGCCTTCTCGATTTCCTTCTGCGTCCGTTGGGATCAGGAAATCCGCGCCGAAATACAGAATATTGCCCTCAACGAACCGGCATACTATCTGACGCAGCGGTGACCACTCCTCCCCTCTTTTCCGAATCGACTTTGAGCTCCCTGGCCCGCCTTGCCGAGGAGCGAAAAAACCACCTCGGCGAACTTCGGTTTTCCGGTCAGGGCGCCGAATGGTGCCGCCGCCACTCCGAACTCATCGATCAGGTGTGGGAGGCTCTTGAACGTGAAATGCAGCAGAGATGGCCGTCGCTGCCCCCGCTCGCCGTCGTCGCCACCGGAGGATATGGACGAGAGGAAGTCTGCCCCTACAGCGACTGCGATGTCTCGCTGGTTCCGCTTGTCGAAACGCCGGAGCTGAATGAGGCGATCCGGTGGGTCTACCGAGCCTCACGCGAGGCGATTGAGAAGATCCTGGGCATCCGCCTCGGCTATGTCTATCGCCTTGTCGGAGATGCGCCTGGCCTCGACGCGATCACCCTCAGCAGTCTGATGGACGCCCGGCTGGTCACCGGCTCACCGGAACCGCTCCGAAAGCTGGAATCCGCGATTCTCGGGAGCTTTCCCACCGCCGACTTTCTCATCGCCAAGCTCGACGAGCGGTCCAGGGAAAAACGCGCCACCAACGAGACGCCGTTGGTCGTCGAACCCCATCTCAAACACGGAGCCGGTGGCCTCCGCGATTTCCATCTTCGGAACTGGATCGGGCTGGCGATCGGCGAGCGCAAGGAACCTCTCACCCCGGAAGTCGATCACATCCTGTCGATCCGGAACATGCTCCACTTGGTGAGCGGTAAGGCGGGAGATCATCTCAATTTGGCTCGACGGAACGAACTCGCGAGCTTCATCGGCATCAGTCCGTACGAACTGGGTGAGGAACTCGCCGACGCCCTGGAGAAGAACCACGCGGCGACCCGCTCCAGCATGGAGCGACTTTACGAGAACCGCTACCCTCTGACAACGGGAGTCCAAGTCATTCGCGGGGCGGTGAGGGTGGAGACAGGCACGTCCGCTGGAGAGGCGGCCCGAGGCATCGCCCTCGGAACCAAACTCGGCCTGGATGTCGAGGATGTCCGGGCTCCGATCACCGACCAAGCAGGACCGGAATCGCTCTTTGCCGTCACTCAAGGCGTCGCGATCATCGAGAATCTCGACCGAACCGGCGTGCTGGAAGTGCTTCTTCCCGAACTCTCCGCGTGCAAATCCCTGATGCCGATCGATGAATCGCACACGTATACGGTTTACGAACACACGTTGCAGGTTCATCGAAACTTCCAGGCGATCACGCCGGATCACCCCCTCGGGACGCTGCTCTCCGAGGCCCACGAAGATACGAGGCTCGGCCTGAGTCTCGCGATTCTGCTCCACGACATCGGTAAGGTCAATCGGGCCAGGCCGCACAGCGAGACCGGCGCGGAGATGGCGGAGGGGATCTGCACCCGCTGGCGGCTGGATGAATCGCTCAAAAGCCTGGTCGTCTGGCTGGTGCGCGAGCACCTCGCGATGTCGCGATTCATCCGGTTGCGCGATGTGATGCTTCCCGAAACCGCACAGGAATTCGCTCGCCTCGTAGGAAATTCGGAACGGCTCCGAGCCCTTGCCATCCTCACCTATTGCGATGTCAACGCGGTCAATTCCAGCCTCTGGACGCCGGTTCAGGAGACTTTTCTCCGCGCCCTGTTTGAGCGCACGCTCGCCGTCCTCACCGAGCAATCCACCCTCCCCAAGACCGAGGAAGCCGCCAAAGAGCGCGTCCTCCGTGGACAAGCAGAGGAGGCGATTGACGAAGAGGCCCTCGAGGCTTTTCTCGACACGATGCCCCCACACTACTTGCTGAGCACCGATCCCGTCTCGGTGCGTCGGCATTTCCTGATTGCAGAGGCGGCTCGGGAGGGTGGAGTCTCGTTCGACGTCTACCATCACCGCGAACTCGGTGTCACCGATTTCACCATCGGCTCACCCGACTCTGCCGGAGCACTCAGCAAGATTCTCGGCGCGATTTACGCCCTCGATCTCTCCCTTGTTGGGCTCCGGGCAAGTACGTCGGGGGGCGAAAGCCCACTTCTGCTCGATACCTTCACTGTCAGCAGCAGCGGGCAAATTCTGAGTAAGTCAAAGGTCGATCAACTCTCGAACGCGATCCGAGATCTTCTCACGGATCGCTCCGATCTGGAGAGCTTCATGGCCTCGCGCGGCAGGGACGCAAACCGAAAACAGACGACTTTGCGCATCCAGATCGAACCCCGTGACCCTGCGATCATCGAAGTTCAGGCGCCAAGAGGACGCGGCTTAGCCTTCCGGGTCTCACGCGTGATCTCGGGGCTCGGGCTCAATATTCTCGCGGCTCGTCTGGGCCAATGGGCCGGAAATGGGTCAGCGGCATTCTACGTGCAATATCCCGACGGCAGACCGGTTGAAAAGGAAACGATTCTCGAGGCCTTTCGGTCGCAGTAGGTAATCTCGCAGGAACCGCATTATGAAGGTTGTCATTCTCGGCTGTGGACGCTCGGGCGCGTCTTTGGCTCTCCAACTCTCTGCCCGAGATCACCAGGTCACTTTGATCGAGAAGAGCCCGGAGTCCTTCCGGCGGCTAGGCAAAACCTACCCGTGCAAGCTTGTGGTTGGCAATGGCCTCGATCTCGATACCCTGGAACGCGCGGACGTCCGCAACTGCGATGCCTTCTTCGCGATGACCCGAGGGGACAACACGAACATCATGGCCGCGCAGCTTGTGATGCGGAACTACGGTGTGCGGCGGGTTGCCGCGAAAGTCGCCGATCCCCACCGGGCTGAAGCGTATCGCAAAATGGGGCTCTTCACCATCAATGCCGCTGGCTTGCTCGCCGGGATTGCCAAAGATTGGCTCCTCGGGGAAGATTACGCTCCCATCGACACCTACAACAACCTGGTCGAGGAGATGGAGCTGTGAGCCTCTACGTCATCGTCGTGGGCGGCGGGAACGTTGGCGTTCAGCTCTGCAAGCGCCTCATCGCCCGGGGACATGAGGTGGTTCTGATGGAAAAAGATGCCCGCCAAGCCCAAAAGCTCGGGAATCTCATCGGCGATGAGAATGTCGTACACGGCGACGGCTGCGACCTCATCACCCAACGCAGCACCGGATTCAACCGCGCCGATATCGTCGTGAGCGTCACCGGCGAGGATGAAGACAACCTGATCTGCTGCCAACTCGCCAAAGAAGTCTGGAAAGTGAAGCGGGTGGTGGCCCGGGTGAATGACCCTTCGCACGAGACCGTCTTCCGGGAACTTGGGATCGACGACACGGTCTCCGCCACTGGCATCATTTTCAGCCTGATCGACCAGCAGATCTCCAGCGACGAGCTGATCCCGGTGGGTCACCTGCACAAGGGCCACGTCGAAGTTGTGGAGTCAGTGCTCAGCGAGCGTTCCCCTCTTCTCGGACGTGCCGTGCGCGATATTGCCTTGCCCCAGGGCAGCTTCATCGTCTCGATCTTCCGAGACGGAATCGCCACCCAGGTCACGGGAGACTCCACCTTTTCGGTCGGAGACACCGTGGTGGCGATGGTGCCCATCGTTCGAGCCGATGAACTTCGAGCCGTCCTGATGGCCCGGGATCATTAAGCATTCGGGGAAAAGTTGCGATAGTTTCAGGCTCGGCTTTTGCCGGGCCTGATTCATACTATCCCCATGTTGCAAGAGCTGAATCGGTGCGCGTTCGGAGCGATTCTGCCCCACGACCTGCACGAAGTTTTCAAAACGGCCCAAACCGAAATTCGTCGAAAAGGCGGCGATGAAACGCGCGGCATCCCGCCCGGAGAACTGGCTCTGGTGCTCGTCCCCCTTGGAGAACTAAGAGTCCAGCAGGTCGTCCTTGCCTCGGAGCTCCTGGATCAGACGAGCGTGGTTCCTGCTTTCTCCCTGACACTCGCGAGTCTCGCCGGCCGACCGAACGCCACCATGCCCAAATCAGTCGTCGTGGAGCTGGGTGGCGACCGGGATCGCCTGATTCAATTCGCTCAAGTCCTGCGCACGCAAGCCGGCAACCTCTTCCCTCTCCCCGATTCGCCGGCATTCGATGCCGGTCTGGAAATCGCCCGTCTGCGCTCTCTCAACGACAAGGGCCGCTCCGATCTTGGCCGCGCCTTGCGGGTCGCGAAGTTCGAGCACGAAGGCACCCTGAAAGTCAACGAGCTGAGTCTGCTGGTGATGACTGCCGGGGCATTTGGTCCGGAATGGCAGGTTCACCGCAGCGTGCGCCTTGCGGGATCCGTCGGTTAATCGCATGATTGGCCTTCCGACCTCGGCGTCCCAAACAACGTGGCGCGTCTTGCCCGACCAGCCGGAGGCGCAGGCCAGATTGCAAAATGAACTGGGAGTCTCGCGCTTGCTCGCCAAGCTCCTCGTCAATCGGGGACTCACCGACCCCGCGGAAGCCGAGCACTTTCTCAATCCCTCGCTTGACCACCTCTCCGATCCCACCAAACTCCCCGATTTCGATCCCGCAATGAAGGCCCTTCTCGGGGCCAAGGAGCGAAGGGAGAAGATCTACATCCACGGCGACTATGACGTCGATGGTGTCAGCAGCACCGCGATTTTGGATCGCTTTCTGCGAAAAATCGGCTGCGAGGTCGTCTCCCATGTGCCTCACCGAGAGAAGGAGGGCTACGGCATCCACTCGAAAGCCGTGCACTGGGCGAGCGAGGCCAAGGCTGATCTGTTCCTGACATGCGACTGCGGATCCAGCGCCCACGGAGCACTGGACATGGTTTACGAGGCCGGCATGAAGGCGGTGGTCACCGACCACCACGAGGTCCAAGCAACGCTCCCTCAAGCTGAGGCAATCGTCAATCCTCACCGTCACGACGGCCCGTGGCCAGGAACCGAACTCAGTGGCGCAGGAATCGCGTACCAACTTTGTCACGGAATCTGCCGCGAAATTGGCTGGCCCGCCGCTGCTTTCCACAAGAACTTCATGGATCTCGCCGTGCTGGGCACCGTCGCCGACGTGATGCCCTTGCACCACGACAACCGAGTCATCACCGCCTTTGGGCTGCAAACCCTGCGATCCAGTAGCAAAGCCGGACTCAGGGCTCTCCTCAAGGTTGCTCAGCTCGATGATCCCACCAAGCCCCTGACCACGCGACACATCGGATTCCAGCTAGGGCCGCGTCTGAATGCGGTGGGGCGAATCGATGATGCGGACGTTGCCCTGCGTTTGCTCCTCACCAATGAACTTTCGGAGGCGACCGAACTCGCCGAGTTCCTCGACACCACCAACCAAGAACGCCGCGAGCGGCAGAAGCGCATTCTCGACGAAGCGACCGAGGCCTTGACGAAAAGTACGTGATCGTTGTCGCCAAAGAAGGGTGGGAAAAAGGAATCGTCGGGATTGTCGCAGGCAAGGTGGTCGAGGCGTTCCGGCGCCCCGCTTTTGTCCTCGCCATCGAGGGCGGAAAGGCCAGCGGCTCCGCACGCTCCATCCCCAATTTCCACCTCGCCGACGCGATCAACCTCAATCGCGACATCCTCTCCACCGGTGGCGGCCACGCCGCCGCTGCGGGATGCTCTCTGGTGGTGGAGAATATCCCGGAGTTCGCGGCCAGGCTCGATCGGCACGCTCGAGGATTTCTCACCGAAGAGGATTTCATCCCGGTGACCACGATTGATGCCGAAGCCACCCTCGCCGAGGCGAGTCTGGAGTCATTGCGGGCGATCAGCAAGCTGGAGCCCTTCGGTCAGGCCAATCCGGAACCCGTGTTTCTTTGCCGAAACCTCTCAATCCTCTCGCTCACCCCAACTCGGAATCCCGAGCACGCCCGGGTGACCTTAGGCCAGGACGGTCAAACGCGCGAGGCGATGGCGTTTGGGCTCGGGCATCACCTCGCGGAGTTGCCCCGCGACGCGAAGATTGATGTCGTCTTCACCCTCGAAGAGTCCACCTGGAGCGGGCGGACTCAGTTCAAATGGCTGATTCGCGACTTTCAAAGATCCGGATCTTGAACCGCGACTTTGACCTCGATCTCTTTTTCTGATGGCCCACGACGGATCTTGAGCTTGAGAGTCTCGCCCGGGGTGAGTTCGAACAAGTAGCTGGCGAATCCGAGGACGTTGTCCACTTTCGTACCGTTTGCTGCAAGGATCACGTCGCCCGCTTTCAGCCCCGCTTTGTCGGCCGGGCCGTCCGGAATCAGGCGATCCACAATGATTTCAAGAGGATTCGTTCCTGCGCGGAAATAGATCCCAATCGTCGGGTGATCCACCACGTGATCTGGCTCGAGGAAGCCATCGACCACCCGGGAGAGAATCTTTGCTCCGAGGGCGTAGCCGATCGTCAGTCCTTGGGGGCCAAATCCACCAACGTTCTGGAAGCGAGAGGTTCCCTGCCCCGGCAAGGCACGGTCCACCGCAAGAGTCGCGCCCAGAATCCCGACCAGATCCCCGGCGTTCGTGAAGAGCACGGCTCCGCCGACCGGATAGTCTCGAGCCTCCATTTGAATCTCACTCAAAGGCACATAGCGCTGGCTCGGATAAAAGAGCCCCGGGCGGTTTTGGGAAGTGATATCCCCTTTCACTGGACCATTGACCGTGGCAACCATCACTTCCCCGGTCTTCTGATCGCGCGCCACGCGGATCGGTCGCCGATTCGGCTCATCCCATTCATAGGCTCCGAGGAGCACCAGTTGAGTCTCGCGATCATAGGCGAGCCGACCGAGCTTCACGGTTTTGCCGTTGTTCAAAGTTGCCGTCAACGGCTCGTAGGAAATGCTGGAAATGTGGGCAAGAAAGTGCCCTTCCTTGTTGATGAGCACCGCAATGCCGCCAGGGCGACCTTCGATGTCCGGCAGGATCGCCAGGCTTGGCTGCACCGTGGCCCAGGCAGCAGATTGATACGCCCCCGCTGGCCTTTCCATGGGTGAGGCAATGCTCTGCGGCTTGATGACTTGCTCATCCGAAGCCGTGTTCTCCAGGATGCTCTCGCGCAGTGAGAGCATGCCCGGTCCAACCTGACCGGCAGAAACGAACTGCACGCCCAAAATCAGGAGCCCAAGAGCCCAGAACTTAACCACCGAAGACAACTTCACGCTTATCAACCTCTTGCGCCACCGGAGCCCCGGTCGCAGGATCGACCCCACCCGGGATGACGATCACCGTCACAGGCTCAGCGCCCGACTTGTTTTGCGGGGCACCCGCGCGGCTCATCTGATTTCCAGGCATCGCGAAACCAGCGCCACCGCCCGACCCCGTTCCCGCATCGGCGGCACCAAAGGTCGTGGGCATCGCCGCGCCGGTTCCGGCATCTTCGCTGCGGAACGCAGCACTATCTGCGGCTGCGCCAACAAGAGCCGCCGCCGCGCTTCCTGGGTTGATCGAATCAAGGCTTGCCGGGCGAGCCGAATCTCGCGCCGGGCTCTCCAGGCGGGCAAAGCGATTCGGTCGTCGGTTGGACGGACGAACCCGCGTCTCCGGCCGACGCTCGGTAAGCGGGGGAGCCACTGCCGCGCCGGTATTCGCCGAGGAACCCTGCGGAGCCATCTGAGAAGTCATCGGGGCAATGCTCGATTCCTCAAGTGCCAAGGGCTGAGTCGGTTCCGCCACGGTATGGGTGGCCACCAAGGGACTCTCCGTCTTCTCCGGCATTCCCGCCGACTTCATGCCCGGCGCAAGAGCGAGGGCCGCCACCGCCGCGCACGCCGCCATCGCGAAGGCGGGTTGCCACCAGGGGATCACGCGCTTGGGCTTCATCCCTCGGGCAAGAATCGCCTCTCGGAGTCGTTCGGTGCTCATCTGGCATTCCGGGATATCTCGCAGGGCATGAAGATCTTCGCGAAGCGTGGCGTAGGCCTGCGCCTCCTTCTTCATCGCCTCAGAGGCCTCTCCGGCGACCAGTTCGCGATCCCCGGCTTCTTCTTCCTGAAAAGCCGACCGGATCAGAGCGTCGAAATCCTTGTTTGTCATGTTAGAATTCTCCTCCGCTTTCGCTCAGCAGAGGCATCAGGCGATCTTTCAAGGCGCGTCGGGCACGGAGCACGCGCAGCTTCGCGCCACCGACGGTACACCCAAAATATTCGGCAATTTGGTCATATTCCATCTCTTGGATATCGCGGAAAAGGATCGCGTTCCGATGGTTTTCCGGCAGGTTCTGGATGGCTTCTCGCACCATTGCCTTACGGCGGGCTTGTTCCAGATTCTCAATCGGGTCATCCTCGCCCGATCCCACCGTCATCCAGGTGAGAGCCCCGGCCGCTTCCTGCTGTTCCAAGTTTTGGCGTCGGGTGGACATTCGGGCTCGGTCGGTGCCGTAGTTGGCAGTGATCCTCAGGAGCCAAGTCGTGAACTTCGCCTCATCCCGGTAGCGATGGAGGTTTTGGTACGCCCGAATAAAGACTTCTTGAACAATGTCCTCGGCGTCGTCGCGTCGAGGGGCCATTTGATAGGCGTATCGGTAGACCAGATTGCGGTGGCGTTCGAACAGAATCTCGAATGCCGAAAAGTCCCCAGACCTCGCTCGGTTGACGAGCGCGTCATCGGTATCCGCGCCGAACGTTGTGTCGAACTCGCGGGATTTGCCACCGAACGGGGATGGTTCTAACCTCAATGCAATCCTTCCGATCATGTTACACGGCTAGGACGGCTCAGAGTTGCCTCCGTTACGTCGCCGCGATCCCGGACTAGGCCTCAGCCCTGCACCGATTCCGGAATCGCCGTGCTTCGACCTTCCCATTCCGACACGCACGCCGCGATGGTGATGTCGCCGGTCACGTTGAGGACGGTGCGAGACATGTCGAGGATTCGGTCGATGCCGAGAGCCATGCCAATCGCCCCGGCGGGCACGCCGAGAGTCTTGATGATGCCGCCGATGACCGGCCAGGCACCGCCCGGAACTCCCGCCGTGCCGATTCCCGCGACGATCGAAACGCCCAAAACCATGAGCTGATCCGCCGCCGTGAGAGGCACATCGAAAAGCTGGCAGAAGAAAATGATCGTGATGCCTTCAAACAGCGCGGTTCCGTTCTGATTCGCGGTGGCCCCCACGGTGAGAACAAACGAACTGACATCCTTCGGTAGCCCCACCTCTTCCTCGGCTGCCTTAAGGGCGACCGGGAGGGTTGCGTTCGAGGAACTCGTGGCAAAGGCGGTGAGCATCACGTTCCGAATCTGCCCGAAGAACTCGCGGGGATTGCGCTTGGCGATCAGCTTGAGAACCACCGGGTACGTGATAAACATGTGCAGGCCTAGCCCAACTAGAACCACAATCGCGTAGACCCCGAGCACCCGGAAGATGTCAATTCCCAGCGCGGCCCCGGTCTTGAAAACAAGCGCGAACACGCCGATCGGAGCGAGCGCCATCGCCATCTCGATGACCTTCTGGCTGATCTCGAAGATCCCCTCGAAGAATGCGCGAACCGGAGCAACGACCTCCGGATCGCTCTTCGCGAGCCCCAGTCCGAGCACAAGCGCGAAGAACATGAAGGGCAAGATTCCGCCACTCAAAGCCCGGCTCGCTTCGAGAACCGGATTGCGCGGAACGATGCCGAGGATCGGATCGCCATCCTGGGGTGGCTTGGCTTTGTCGATGGCGTCGGCGATTTTGCCGTCCAGTTCTTTGGCTTCGGCCTCCGTAAAAGCGGTTTCTGTGTTCTCCGCGCGGATTCCGAGTTTCTTCTCACCATCTTTCGCGTACGCGGCGTAGAGCTGATCTCTCTGCTCCGGCGAGATCGTGCTCCCAGGCTTTGCCAGATTCACAAGGGCGAACGCGATGGCCACAGCGATTCCACTGAGCAGCACCGTCATGGCGAGGGTGCGCAGTCCGATTCGCCCGACACGAGCCACATCCCCGATCTGGGCAATCCCGAGGATCAGAGCCGAGAGAAGCAGGGGCACGACGATCATGAAGATCATCGCCAGGAAGATATTGCCGACCGGCTCGATGACGTTCTTGAGGATCGAATCGAGTTGCTCTTTGAACGCAGGATTCCCGGCTGCGACCGCCTGAGCTCCGATTCCCGCCACGCCTCCCAACACCAAGCTCAACAGAATCTTGTTGTGGAGGGCCATCGACTTGCCTTTTTCGGACATGGGGGCCAGTATTCCCGATCCGAGCCCCGCAAGACACAAGTGCTAAAGTAAGAGCAAGGCATGAGTCGAACAGTTTGGGTGATTGGCAGCGCGGTTTTGGACACGGTTTTCAGTGTCGATCACATGCCCAGACCAGGTTCTTCGAGCCTCGCGAGCGCGGTCAACCTTTTCCTGGGTGGCAAGGGCAGCAACCAAGCGGTAGCCGCCCACAAGCTCGGGGCAGATGTCCGGCTGATTGAATGCCTGGGGCATGATGAAGCAGGCGAGATGTTCCTGACCGCCTACCGAGATCTCGGCATGCCGACGGACTGGATTCGCCAAACCAGTGAGGCCTCCACTGGGCAGGCGAACATCTGCGTCGATGCCACGGGGCAGAATCAAATCGCGGTCTACGTGGGCTCAAACGGGCACCTCACAGCAAGCGACATCACCGAGGCAGGAATCCAGGAAGACGACCTGATTCTCTGCCAGCTTGAGGTTCCGAACGAGGTGATCCATGCTTGCGGACACGCCGGACGCCTGATTCTCAACCCTGCGCCACCACGAGAAATCCCGCAAGTGATCCTCGATCACACCTGGGCCTTGACCCCCAACGAATCGGAGGTCGAAGCCCTCACGGGAGTCGTTCCGAGCGATGACACCTCCGCCCAGATCGCCGCGAATCGGCTGATGGCTCATGGAGCGGAGCATGTTGTCATCACGCTCGGCGATCGCGGGTGCTTCTACGCGAATCGCCAGATGTCTCACGTCTTCCATGCTCCCAGCGTCAAAGCCGCCGACACAACGGGAGCCGGGGATGTCTTCAACGGAGGACTGCTCGCCGGACTCGCGCACGAGTGGAGCTTTATCGCATCAGTGAAGTTCGCAATTCTCGCCGCCTCACTCAGCGTCACGAAGCCAGGTGCGATGGCGAGCATTCCGAGCTTCGCCGAAGTCGTCGAGTTTGCCAAAACCCAGGGCCAATCTGGACCTTGGGAGAGCGTCGAGGTGGCCTGGTGAAGCACCCGATTGTCGTGATCGGGGCTGGTGCAGCAGGAATCATCGCCGGCTGGCGCGCGGCTCAGATGGGAGCCAAGGTCATCCTTGTCGAGAAAACCGACCGGATCGGCACCAAGATTCTGATCTCGGGCGGAGGCAAGTGCAATATCACTCACGATGGCCCAATCGAAAGCGTTCTGAAAGCCTTCCGACCAAACGAAGCCCGGTTTATCCGGCCTGCCTGTTACCGATTCCTGAACACGAGGATCATCGAGATGCTCACGGATCGCGGGCTCCGGGTGTACACCCGCGAGGATGGTCGCATCTTCCCCGTCGATCAGACTTCAAAGGATGTCGTCGCGATCCTGCGCACCTATCTTGAAGAGGAGGGCGTGATCATCAAGCTCGAGTCTCCGGTGAGAGAAATCGTGGCTCCCGGCGGGCGGATTGAAGGTGTGCGCACGGAGACTGAGTTGATTCCAACGCACCATGTGATCCTCTGTACGGGCGGCAGTAGCTATCCTCGCAGCGGAACCACCGGAGATGGCTGGCCCTGGACATCTCAACTAGGTCACGGCCTAGTTCCGATCAAAGCCGCCCTTGCGCCGATGGATCTGAGGCTCAAGTCGATCAAAGATTGGGCGGGCGTGGCCCTGCGAGACATCGTCCTCCGGAGCCGGCTGAACGGAAAGGAATCGGCCAAGTGGCGCGGGGACATGCTCTTTACTCACCACGGAATCTCCGGGCCTTGCACGCTGGGCATCAGCCGGGTGATTGCCGAGCAGTGGGGCGAGGGCATCGCAACGGTGGAAGTGGATCTCCTCCCTGACCACAAGTTCGACCGAGTCGATGCCGACCTCGTGAACTACAAGACCAAGAATCCTAACCGCCAAATCGATGCCATCATCGCCGACCTTTTGCCCCAGCGGCTCGTCGATCCGTTTCTGGAGCAAGCGGGAGTCGAACCCGGGACAAAGTGCCAGCAACTCAGCAAGAAGCAGATTCACAAACTCGCCGAGCAGATCAAGGGATGGAGCCTCGGCGAGGTTGCCAAAGTGATCCTGGCAAAGGGTGAAGTGGTCGCCGGGGGCGTTCCCCTCGACGAAGTCGATCCCCATTCTATGCGCTCGCTCAAGTGCCCCGGCCTCTACCTGTGTGGCGAAATCATGGACATCGCTGGACCGGTCGGGGGCTACAACCTTCAAGCGGCCTGGGCGACGGGATTTGTCGCGGGCGAGACTGCCTACGAGGATTGGTCAGGCAGTTCCAGCGGCGAAATCTGAAGCGCGATCCTGGCATAGGCGGCTCTCGGCTCCTCCGGGACAAGGCGATCGCATTCGCGCAGAACGGCATTCATTGCCGCTTCCCCACGCAACCCGGCAAGAAATGCTCGTTCGCTTGCCTCGGCAAGAATTGCTGCGAATTGGTAGTTGTGGCTTTCTGTAACAGAGGGATTCGGCCATTCGCCGTTCTGGGAGAGATTCTCGGTCAGGTCAATCACTTGCCCGACTTCCCCGATGACCATCCAAAATCGCCAGGCAAAGAGATCTTCCTCGCTCACCCCAAGCTCCGCACCGACCGACACGGCCCAGACGCTGAGTCGGTCGATCCTCGCCGTGAGTCCAGCAACCTTCACCTCACCGTGCCGCATGAGGTCACGCAGCAGGTCGTTGATCGAAATGCGCGAATCCGGGGTCATTTCGACTCAAACTCGTGGGTCGCAGCAAAGGTGATCAGCGAGGCCATCACCTCTTCGCGGAAGGGCAAAACCTCGGAGCTCTGCATCCGTTCCAGAGCTTCTTCGGGGGTGGCCCGCTCCTCGAGCACAAGACTGGCGAGCATGATCGCCGCTTCGTGAGCATCCATTAGATCGTCCTGATCTCCCGTCAAATGCTGGGCTACCCAAGTCTTGATCGCCTCGCTTTGAGGCAAATCTTGCGCGGGAAGACCCTCCATCAGGAGCACAAATCCGCGCCACAAATCCCAGGCATCATCAGAGTCCAGCCCGAAATCTTCCCCCATCGCATCCATCACCGACATGATGAGATCGAACCGCTTGCGCACGGGATCGGGGTTCGGCACAAGGGCGCGCCACTGACGGATGGCTTCAGAGATATCGGGTTGACTCATGGCTGGATACTCCCCAGGATCGCCTGCACACGAGGCATCTCGTCATCAGAAATCGCCCGGGGGTCGATCCATACGGTACCGGATTCGATGCGGGACAGGAGTCCGGCGTCCCAGAGCTGCTCGTAGATGGCAGTGGCTTTGCCGATCAAGCCGATGCGCATCGTCGGGATCCCCGCCGTGGGGAGTGATCCCCCTCCGAGTTCAGAGTGCCCTGGCTCAATCCGCGATTCTCCACCCCAAGCGCGTGCCAACTGCTCGCAAGCGTCGATCAGTTCGCCCAAAGACCGCCCGCATGCCCACCAAGTCGGAATCTCCGCCTCTTTGGCCTCCAGATACAAGCGCAACGTCGCTTCGAGCGCGGCGAGATCCAGTTTGTCAATGCGCGTCGCCCGAGCCAGAGGATGCTTGGCGCACTTCGAGACTAAGTCCTCACGCCCCAGAATCAACCCCGATTGCGGCCCTCCGAGGAGCTTGTCCCCGCTCGCAAGAACGAGATCGGCTCCTTCCGCAAGAGCTTCGCGCAACGTGCGCTCTTTCGGCAGTCCGTACCGCGTTGTATCCACCAAACACCCGCTTCCCAGGTCGTCCACGAACACCCAGCCCGACTTCTGGGCCAGGCTCACGAGCTCGGTGGTGGAAGGGCGAGAAACAAACCCTTCCTGGACAAAGTTGCTCTGATGACACCGGAGAATGACCCCCGGCTCGCCCGCCACGTCCATCGCCTCCTCATAGTCACGGAGATGCGTCTTGTTCGTGCAGCCCACCTCGACGAGTTGACATCCACTTCCGGAGACAATTTCCGGCATTCGGAAGGCCCCTCCGATCTCGACCATTTCTCCCCGGGAAAGAATCACCGGACGCCCAGGAGCCAGCGCGGCGAGCGAAAGCATGGTCGCAGCGGCGCAATTGTTCACGACGAGACTAGATGCCGCGCCCGTGAGCTCTTGCAGAAGCCACCGCACCACCAGTTGCCGATCCCCCCTCTGCCCCGTGTCCCGGTCAACCTCCACATCGGCATGCGACCCCGCCATGGCACGCACGGCATCCACCGCTGCATCCGCGAGTCTGGCTCGCCCCAGGCCCGTGTGGAGGATGATTCCCGTCCCGTTGATGACGGGAGAGAGCCGCGGCTTTGCCAGGTGACGCGCTCTCGAGGAGGCCAGTTCCACCCACTCGTCCCCCGACTTCGCCCAGTCTCCCGTGGCGCGCCCGTCGGCCAACGTTTGCCGTGCCGCTCGGAGACGAATCCTCTCGGGAATCTCAGAGTCCAGGGATCGCGCAAGGGCGTCCACGCTCGGCGGCCGTGGGCCAGATTGGGTCGGATCGGAACTCACTGAATCCTAGTCTATCTGACTCCCGTACATAATGAACGTATGAGCTATACGCCGCCGCCTTATGCGCCTCAGAAGAAAGGGACGAATCCCCTCGTCTGGGTCTTCGTGGCCCTCGGTGCTTTTTGCTGCATCGCCGTCATCGGATTCGGTGCCATGGCCACGACAGTGTTCCGGCAAGTCGGAGGCGTGATGCCCTGCATGATGACGATGTCGATCGCCCAAAATGCGCTGCTGGAATACGAAAAGGAAAAGGGTGCCTTCCCTGCCGCCGCAACTTGGCAGACCGACATCACGGAGATTTACAACCGTGAAGCCAAGAAGATCACTGAAGAGGTGAAGGATGTGCCAGGCATGGGCGGCATGATGAGCCCGCAGGATATCTCGAAGGAGCTCCTCTGCAGCACCGAGAATCCCAAGACCTACCTGGTTTACAACTCGGAAATCGCCGGGAAGAAGCTCGCCGACATCGCCAAACCCGACCAGACCATCTTGTTCTTTGAAGCTAAAGAAGGCGGAATCAATGCCGCCCGACCCTTCGAGAAGCTGGATCCCAAAGACTCGCCAAAGATGATGGGCGAATCGCGGGGATGGAATGTCGCCTACGCCGATGGCGAGGTTGAATTCCAAAACGGTAAGAAGAGCACCAAGCAGCGCATCGAGTTCAACCCGGGCTCTCGCTCCAGTTCCAGTAGTGGTGGCTCGACCCCGGCTCCCTCGGGCGAGTAGGCTCCACCGCTGAACAATCGGGGACTCTAGCCGTCTTCTTTCAAGGACATTGGTCGTATAATAGGATCAGAAACTTATGTTGAACGCGATTCTCAATAGCACCGCCTTTCTGGGCAACCAGGAACTGCTGATCATCGGCTTCTTGATTCTGCTGATCTTTGGCGGTTCAAAGATCCCGCAGCTGATGCGTGGTCTCGGTCGGGGTGCAGGCGAGTTCCAAAAGGGTCTGTCCGAAGGCAAGACCGCGTTCAAAGAAGCCACCACCATGCCCGAAGACGATGACAAGGGCACCGCGAAGAGCAGCTGACCACTCCTGATTGCTCGCAAAAGAGGCGATTTCCTTACGGAGATCGCCTTTTTTGCATCTGAACCCGCGATTCCGCTGAACTTTCCACGATTGAGGAACCCCACGCGCGTTTCCTGTGGTTAAACTGGCGAGGATTTTATGAAGAGCTTGTGGATCACTTTGGCTCTCGCCGCCGTCATGGTGGCCCCGTCGCCGGCTTTTGCTCGGCAAGATGAGGAGGACGACGCGCCCCCTCCAGCATCCGCCGCGCCCCAGACACCTCCCGCTAAGCCAGCGACTCCAGAGAAAACCGAGGGAGAAAAGGAGGCGGAGAAGTTCGCCAAAGCCATCGAGGGTCTGGAAAAAACTTCCGGCGAGGTCACCCTGTACCGGCGAAAGAAGGAGATTCTGATGGAGCTCGATGAAGCTCAGCTTGGAAAAATCTTCTTCGTTCAACCCACCATCTCCACCGGGGTGGGCACGGATGGACTCCAAGCAGGCGATCCCCTGGGCTACGACGGAGTGGATGTTTTCCGCTTCGACCGGGGTGCCGAAGATGAACTCCGCCTGATGCGTCCAAACCTGGACTACCGCTGGCCCGCCAGTGATCCCCTCGCACTCAGCAGTTCGCGATCCTTCCCCGAGGCGATTCTCGGCAACTTCAAAATCGAAGCCAAAGACACCGCGCGCAAAAAGCTGCTCGTCAATGTCACCCGATTGTTCGATGGAAACCTCTATGGCTTGAACCAAGTCGTGAGCATGATGGGTGGCCCCGGCTTCATGCCCGACAGTGCCAACTCCGACATCGCCAGCATCCGAGCCTTCCCCGAGAACGCGGTGATTCGCACGAGAGTGCACTTCCGCAAGAGTCAAGCTGGCGGTGACGATGATCTGGGCTCCCTGCTCGCCGCGCTCTTCGGATCGTCCGGCCCGCCGCTGGCGGATGGCCGAAGCCTCCCCCTCACTCTCAGCTTCAACTTCTGGTTCGACCGAGACCGGGGCTACCAGCCTCGCTACGCCGATCCCCGGGTCGGTTTCTTTACGAGCGACTACTTTGATGTCGCCAAGCTCAAGCAGCCCGACCGCACGGTGCGCCTGATCCAACGATTCCACCTGGAGAAGAAGGATCCCACCGCCGCGATGAGCGAGCCGGTGAAACCGATCGTCTGGGTGCTCGACCCGAGCATCCCGGAAGAATATCGGCAAGGCGTCCGGGATGGCATTCTCTACTGGAACAAAACCTACGAAGCAATCGGTTACCGCAACGCGATCGTCGTTCAGGATGCTCCCAACACTCCGGACTACGACCACGCCGACGGCCGATTCAACGTCGTCCGCTGGACAATGACCAAGAACTCAGCCTACGCAGTGGCCTGGTTCCGTCCGAACCCGATCACCGGCGAGATTCTCAATGCCGCCGTCACGGTAGACGCCAACTACCCCGCGAGCATGTTCACCGAGTTCCGTGAGGAAGTCGCAGGGGGCACACCACGCGGCAAGTGGTTCGATGAGAATCAGGAGCAGACCATCCTCCGGCAGAGGGTGGAAGAGCCGATGCGCAAGGCAGGTTTCCGCAAGGTTGGTTGCAACCACGCGGAGGGCTTCTGCGAGAACCGATCTGAGTCCTTCATGGTGATGAAAGCTGCGGGCGTTCCGGTGGATGAGAAGGAGTTCGTGCGGCTTGCCGTGGCCGATCTGGTCGCCCACGAGGTTGGGCATTGCTTAGGACTGCGCCACAACTTCGCCGCCTCCACCCTGCACGATGGAGCCGCTCTGGCGAATCCAGCCGTCATTGACGCTCAAGCAGTGGCCGCTTCGGTGATGGACTACACTCCGCTCAACCTTGCTGCCGTCCTCAAAGGACACGCGAAGTACTACAACCCCAAGATCGGCGTCTACGACGAGTGGGCGATCGCTTACGGCTACAAAGACTTCCCCGGCACCACGCCGGATGAAGAAAAGCCGTTCCTGCAAAGTCACGCTCAGCGCAGCGGATCGCGTGGATTGATCTACCTGACTGATGATGATGCCGACGGCATCAACCCCCTCGCGGTGCGCTGGGATCTCGGAAGTGACACTGTAGAGTACGCAAAAATGTCCCTCCAAGCCAGCGAGCTTCTGAAGCAATATGCGCTCACGGACGCGACGAAGAATGGGCAGTCATACACCAGGCGAAACGCTCTTCTTCTGCGGTCTCTGCGGGCCGGATCTCGGGCCGCGATGACCGCAATCCGGCTGGTCGGAGGCGTCGAGTTTCGTCGGCAGCTCAAGGGAGATGTCGGAGAAGTTCCGACGCTGCGACCTGTTTCCTCGGCCAAGCAACGCCAGGCCATGGCGATGATTCTGCCGACGGTGTTCCGCGCCAGCGTCAACGATCTTCCGCAGGACGTCTTGTTCGGCATGAGCCAAGATCCGGATGCTGGCGGGGACAGCTACAACGCGCCGCTTCGGCAGTTCATGGGCACCAACCAGCGCCTCGTCCTCGCGATGCTCACCAGCTACGACAAGCTCGATGCCATCGCGGAGAATGCGTTCAAGACGCAAAATCCTGCCAATCGCTACACGCTTGCCGAGCACTACGGATCGATCACCACCGAGGTCTTCAGTGAAATCGGGAAGGATCAGGCGATTGCCGACCTGCGCCGCGACTTGCAGCGGTACTACCTGGGTGTGCTCATCAGCCACTCGCTGGCGAGTGGGGGCACCATCAACGACGACGCACGCGCCATCGTCGGCGTCACGATTCGCCAGGTGAGCAAGCGGATCAAGGCCCAACTGGCTTCCAAGAACCTCACCGACGAGACAACGAAGATCCATTTGGCCGATATGGATGGTCAAATCGACCGGTTCTTGCAACGGCAGGCCATGGCTTCGGCGAACTAGAAAAGAGACGCATGAATCAAACCAAGGAAGACGTGCTGGCAAGCCTGAACGCCACCATCGAACGTGGAGTTCAGGAGGCAGGCGGCGACACCACGCCGATCAAGCCCGATCACCGGCATGTCTTCCACTGGCCGCCCCATGCCGTCAGCCACGACTATCACATCACCAATGATCTCTGGAGCGAAACTTCTGAGATCACGGTACACGGAGACACTTGGCCGATCCAGATTGCGACCACCGACCGTGGCGTGTTTGGGCGAGTCGAAGGCCTTTGGAACGAATCGCGCGGCGAAACTCGTGAGGAGATGCTCGCCGAGCTGGTCTCGGGATGCGAGCCCTGGTATGCGCGGCGCTTTGCCATTCAGAAAGCTCTCGGTCGGGATGAAATCTACCGCGGCCGCACCGCTGATCTCCCAAGCGGAGATTTGGTCTCCCTGCTCTATTGCCCGGATCGCGACGTCGCCCACACCGCGATGATCGAGATCGAGAAGCGGGCGAGTCTCGGCATCTACACCGAAGCTCTGCTCAAGATTCTCGAAGACGAGCGACATCCCCATCGTCGATCTGCCCAGTGGTGCGTGCTGGATATGTTCGAGGATATTGCCGCATTCTGCCGAACCCCCGATGAGGTCAAGCGCGCGGTTACGGCGATCAAGAATCTGCTCTGGGATGCCAACGACGACTATGCCCGCACGATGTACAAAGGCGGCGTAGTGCTCGGCGGGCATATCTCAAACAACGACGCCGCCGACGCTCTGATCGAACTGATCGGCGCGCCAAGCAAAATCGGACGGCGCTCTGCGATCCATGCCGTGTTTCATCTCGTCGAATGGCTTCCCGATCGTCAGGCCGATGTGCTTGCGAAACTCGAATGGGCCACCACCCAGGATGCTGAGCCTCTGCTTCGGGCCTTTGCGGAGTCCCAAGCGCGGGACATTGCCTCCGGTGCCACAGATCACGTGATAGAGCCCACGTTTGACGAAGAAAAGTCCGCGATTCGTGCCTGATTCACCGCCAAACCAGCCTGAAATACGGGCAAAATGGGGTCTATGGGTTTGACCCTTTCGCGATCTGCGTTCCTGCTGACCGTGGCGATGAGCCTCGGGGCCGTCCCGACATCGGGCGATGCGCGGATGCAGCACGCGCTCCCTGGTGTTGAGCTTCCGGCCCGAATCGAAGCCCTCATCTCGGGGGAGGCGTGGCAGGAGTCGTGGGTTGGGATCGTGGTGATGCGACCCGATGGCACCGTGCTCTACGAACGGATGGCCGACGTGCGCATGGTTCCCGCGAGCAATCAGAAGGTGCTCAGTGCCGTGTTTGCTCTCGATACATTCGGGCCGGATTATCGACCCGAGACGAAGTTCTGGCAGGAAGGAGACGACATCTGGGTGGATGCGGTCGGAGACCCGAGCCTATCTTCCGCGCAGCTCGCGGAACTCCGAGCGAGATTCAAACCGAGCCCAAAGTCGAGGGTCTTTGTTCGATCAGCCTTTGGCGACGGCTATGGCCCAGGGTGGGAATACGATGATCTTCCCTTCCGCTACGCCCCCCGGGTAACTGCTTTCTCGGCGGATCGTGCGCAGTTCGAGGTCACTCATGCGAATGGCATCGTGAAGGCTCCCGCTTGGGCGGGGGTTCAGGTGCGGCACGAACCAGGATTAGCCGATGCCACCGCCAGTTTTGACCGAGAAAAGCGCATTGTCACGGTAACCGGTCGGCTCAAAGCAGACACGCCGTTGGTCGCCCGATTCGCTCAGCCGGATCCGACGATGAGCGCCGCGCTCATGCTCGGCGGCAAGCTGATCCGAACCGACAAGGTTCCCGATCGCGCGCCCGACTACATTCACAAGGGCGACGACATGCGGACATGGGTCAAGAACTGCCTGGAACCCAGCGACAATCTTCTTGCCGAAATGCTCCTGATTTCCGCCGCGAGCAAGCGCACTCCGCTCGGCACCGCGCCCTACGCCAAAGCCCAGGCCGAGCTCGTCAAATTCATGACGGAAACCGTCGGGGTTAAGAAAGGGGCGGTTCGTCCGGACGATGGCAGTGGGCTTAGTCGACACAATTTAGTCTCTCCGCGTGCATTGGCACAGGTTTTGCGTCACGCGTATTCCAGCCCCTATCGGGATGTTTTCGTGGATGGTTTGCCCCAATCGGGCGAAGGCACTCTGCGGACTCGCCTGAAAGGAATGGCCGTCTCAGCGAAGACAGGATCACTTGATGTCGTGTCGGCGCTCAGCGGGTATGTGCATGGAAAAGACGATGAAAGCCTGATCTTCTCGATCATGTTGAATCATCACGTAGTTTCCACAGCACAAGCCCGCGAGTTGCAAGATACGATAGTGGGTGAGCTTCTGGCTTGGTTGGACTCTGAGAGGTTCTATGAAAGAGAATACGTCTGGTGTGGATCTGTGGAAGAAGATGTTTCCGACCCGCGCACTTTTGCTTTTGCTGACCATCGGCTTCGTTGACCTGGTGGCCACCGCCCTCCTGCATCACCACGGGCTGATCATCGAGCTGAATCCTTTGATGAAACCGATCATCGAGACCAGCGAATGGCTGTTTGCCGCTGTCAAAGGCATGACCCTGGTGCTCGCGTGGTTCGTGATGGTGAAGTACAGCAAGACTCACCTGGAGTTCGTGCGCAAAGCCGCCGGAGCCGGTGCCGCCGCCTATGTCGGCATCTGGTGCATCTGGTTCGTCGCCGGCTCGATTACGATGGGTTGAGCTGCCCGAAAGCCGCTCTCACATTGCGCCCAGTAGGCGCGGATAGCTGACGTCAAGACTCCTCCATCAGCCACAATGGAGGAGCCTTGAGACGTCCGACCCTGAGCCCGAGCAAGATCACGACTTACCTGGCGTGCCCGACCAAGTACCGCTGGACGTATCTGGATGACCGAGGCAAGTGGTACTTGCGATCCAAGAGCTATTTCAGCTTTGGCACTTCCCTGCACCAAGTCCTCCAGCGCTATCACGACGCCAGCGACACTGGAGTAACGACCACCGAAGAAGCCATCGCCGCCTTGGAAGAAAGCTGGATCGACGCTGGGTACGGCTCGCAAGACGAAATGATGCAGGCCCTTGCCGAGGGGAAGTCTTTGGTCAAAAACTACACGGAACGAATCCAAAAAGAACCCGTCACCTCCGAGACCATCTATATCGAAAAGCTCATCAAGATGGACTTAGGGGCGTTCATCCTGCAGGGTCGGGTGGACCGCGTCGATGAACTCCCGGATGGGTCGCTGGAGGTGGTGGATTACAAGAGCAAGCGATCTACCGTGACTGAGGAGGAGATCAAGTTCGACGTGGCGATGGGCATCTACCAGATGATTCTGGAGCACCTGCACCCTCATCGCCCGGTTCTGACGAGCATCATCGCCCTGCAAAGCGGCGACAAAGCCTCGGTCTCGCTGACGCCCGAGGAGGTGAGCAAGTTCCGCGAGGACATCATCTCGATTGGCGATGAAATGCTGAATCGCGACTGGGAAAATCATCGCCCTGCCTTCAAGCCCCTGTGCCACTCGTGCGATTTCCTGCCCCTCTGCCGCAAGGATCCTGAGTTTGACTACGCGGCGCCGGAGCCAGTTGAATGAAGCTGACTTGGCGCACTTTGCTCAGCCTGGTGCTTGGGATTGCCCTCGCTTCCTTGGTCAACGGGATCATGTTCCGCGCGGGGTTTCTCCTTCCGTTTCCATGGCTGCGGGGGATCCTGTGGTTCGTTCTCGCCATGCTGGCTTATGCTTGGATTGACCGGAAGATCATGAACCCCCAAGTGAGGCCTTCGTGAAGCGCGAAAACTACTTCGACCACGCCGCAACCTCGCCTTTGGATCCTCGGGTTCTGGAGGCGATGTTGCCCTGGCTCGGGGAGGATTTCGGCAATGCCTCGTCCCTGCATCCGTGGGGGGATAAAGCTCGGTTTGTGGTGGAGCAGGCCCGCGAGCGTGTGGCGATGGCGTGCGGCGTCGCTCCGGAGCAGGTGTTCTTCTGCTCGGGGGGTACGGAGGCGTGCAATCTCGCTGTGCGGTTGCTGGCGAGCCGTGGTTCGTTCGGCGTGAGTCCGTTCGAGCATTCGGCGGTTCGTGAATCGGCGGCCCGCCACGGCGGAATGGTTCTCGAGAATCGGGGATGGGATGTGTTGGTTCCGCCGGGCGTGGGGGTCGCGATGATGGGAGTTTGCAATGAGACAGGCGGGATTCCCGCACTGAAAACCGTGGGTGCCCCGATCCCTTCAGGGTCGGGACGGATGAGCCTTGCCTTGACCTCAGGTGAAATGGCCACTCTCCACCCCGGTCTGAGAAACGACGGGGTTGGTGATCCCGACCCTGAAGGGATCGGGGCACCCACGGCCACCGAAAGTCAAGCACTCAGATTTCTCGATGCCACCCAATCCTTTGCCAAAACCCACGATGACGACTGGGAGACCGCTGATCTGATCGCGTTGAGTGCCCATAAGTTCGGGGGCCCTCAGGGAGTCGGAGCCTTCATCCTGCGCGACCCAGCGCAGTTCAAGCTTCCGGAAGACGCGGCGAACGATGGTGGCTATCAAGAGACGTTCTTCAGCGGAACCACCCCGGTTCCCCTCGTCGTCGGCATGGGGATCGCGGCGGAGATCGCCCGTGACGAGGAGGACGAGAACTTTGCCCACGCTGCGGAACTCCGGGACGTGCTGCTCGAAGCAATCAGCAAAATCCCCGATGCGCGAGACAATAACGCCCCAGAGCAGAGCCCCTTTATCCTCAGCATCACGATCCCCGGGCTCGTCGCTCACGCCCTCGTGATCGAGCTCGGCACCCGTGGATTTGGCACCAGCAGCGGAGCCGCTTGCAGCAGTCGAAGCACGGCTCCGAGCCCCGTTCTCACCGCGCTAGGTCTCTCGGAAGCCGATGCCCTGGCCACGATCCGTGTGAGTTTTGCCAGTTCCAACACAAAAGAAAGCACCCTCGCCCTGGCAAATGCACTGAAAGAAAGTGCGGAAAGGCTCAGGTCTTAGCCTCAAGACTGGGCCATATGCAACCTGAACCAGTAAGTTTGCGTCTCATCAGACTGGCACGACTTGTGACACGTTGGAGAGCAGCGCCGCTCCCACCCAAACAGAATTTTGAAAATGAATCGAAACTCTGTTGGACAAAACGGCAAACGTTTGTTACTATGTAAACGTTATGGCAGGGAGTCGATTCGGACGGAGACCCGAACGGGCCAAGCAAAAAACCAGGACTCGCGAGACTTCACCCAGTCTTCGGCGTCCTGAAGATGTAGGTTAATCCTTTTGAGTGAGACACTAGTGGACGAGAAGATTCCGACTCAGGTTCGACGCGGCAAGGCCATCACGGTGCGGACGCATAGCCGTCATGCATACATCGACGCCAGCAAGCACATGCTGGACGATCAGGAGCCGGTAGATGAAGAACTCCTGGAAATGGAGGCCGAAGAAGAAGAGGAAGAGGCCGAGAAGCCCCGGGATGATGGCGAAGAGCTTGAAATGTGGATGCGGCAAACGCGCCGCGCCCACCTTCTGACCCCGGGCCAAGAAGAAGACCTCGCCAAGAAGGTTCAAGCGAAGGATCTTGCCGAGCAGGGCAAGTGGAACCGCGTGGCCGAACTGATGAACCTGCCAAAGGACTATGAGTTCTCTGACTTCGACCGAAAGGACGTGATGAAGATCGGCGTTCTGGCGAAGCAGCAACTCATCGAGAGCAACCTTCGACTGGTCGTCTCCATTGCCAAGAAGTACAACGCCCGAGGCATCCCCCTCGCCGATCTGATCCAAGAGGGCAACCTCGGTCTGATCCGCGCGGTCGAGAAGTTCGACTGGCGCAAGGGATTCCGCTTCTCGACGTACGCCACTTGGTGGATCCGCCGGGCAATTGCTCGGGCGATCATCAACCAAGGCCGAACGGTGCGCATTCCGGTTTACGTCGCCGAACTCATCAACAAGGTGATGAAGACGGCGAACAGCCTCCAGCAGGAACTCCACCGCGAGCCGACTCCGGAAGAAGTCGCTGAGCGCGTGGGGATGTCCGCCGAGCGCGTGCATGAAATGATGCGTGTCGCGGTTGAGCCGCTCTCACTGGAAACCCCGGTGGGCGAAAAGGACAACAGCTCCATCGGAGACTTCATCCCGAGCACGGGTATGCCGACTCCGCAAGATGTGACCACGAATCTCATCCGACGCGAAGAGATCGACGGCATTCTTGGTCGACTCACCAGCCGCGAGCGCGACGTGGTCCGCCTTCGGTTTGGTCTGGACGATGGTCGAGCCCGAACTCTGGAAGAAGTCGGAAGTGCCCTCAACGTCACTCGCGAGCGCGTGCGCCAAATCGAGCTGCGGGCCATGAAGAAGCTCCGCCACATCGGACAAGAGCTGGCTTTGCAAGGGTTCACCATCACCCCAAGCCCGCACTAAGCAGCAGGCAGTAAAAAGTCAAACAGCCCCTCTCGGCGTAGCGTCGTTAGAGGGGCTGCTTCTTGTTTGGGCCACCGCAAGGTGCGAGTGCTTACGCCGCGATATGGGCAGGTTCGCGGGCTTGCGCCTCGGCAAAGTGCGGTGTCGTCGTGCCCGAAGTAAGGCAATAGGCCATGAACGAAAGCAGGTGACCCAGTCGGTCAAATCGCCGGACGAGTATCAGCTCCCCGGCATCCCCCGTGCCCTCAATGTTCATCTGGATACTTCGCCCGTCGCTGGTCACCAAAAAGGCGAGAGTGCGATCGGGCGAGAGATTGGTTGCTGGTAGCCAGCCCGTCAACGAAATGTTGAACTTTTCGTTCTGGTTGCGATCGAATCGATCCGAGGCAGATAACTTCATCGTGACTGGTATCTTGCCGGACATTTCCATACGCGCTCTCCACTGTTGAGAGGGTGTTTCCCGATCTCTCGTCCCGAATCGGCAAGTAGAAATACCGGGGGAGACCCGATTGCGATGAACTAAGCAAGAATCGTTCGGTCGCCCTGCTGTGCGACCCAGGCGGCCAGACTCTCTCGAAGCGCTGCCGCGAAATCAATCCGGGTCACGCTGCGATCCATCGAAACCAGCGCGGGGATGTCGAAGACTTCGGCGGGATCAGCCAACGGTCTGCCAAGCGGAATACTCGCCTGGAGAAGAACTGCATCGTGAGTCAGGCGCAGCGCGCAACCGCACACCTTTTGCCCCGTTCCCGGATGCACGATGTCGTTCGCTGCCACGTGGGCAAAACAGTCGGCAACCTTCCCGGCCCCTCGGACAAACGGCGTGCGCTCGGCAAGAGTCGCGGGGATTCCGACCTCGTTGAGCGCGGAAATGATCGGCTCAGCCAGCCACCGATAGGCAGTCTTCACCCCGCGAGAGTCCGTGCCAATGAGCGCCAAAGGAGCACTCATCCCGAGGGTCAAATCGTGGCCGTGGAGAACCGCTTTGCCTCCGGTGGGTCGCATCACCCAAGGGGTATGACACCCGTCAACCAGGGCAGTCTCTGGCGTTTGGAACATCCCCAAACTCACCCAGTCGCGATCCCACTGATACACCCTCGCTCTGACTCCGTCGAGATCAAGCAAGTAGGTGTCCCGGCGCATATTCACGATCCCGTCGTGAACGCCATCGTCAACAACCTGGATGCGATCAATCATGGTCAGAATCGGGCCCGCAGGGCTCTGGAGACAATTCAATCTCGGGTGCCGGAGTCAGCAGATTGGAGTCTCGGTAAAGGTCAATCTCGTAGTCGGGCCCGTCGGGAAGTGATCGTCGGAAAGCCTCTTCCGACTCCCAAAAGACAAGTGCGGAGACTTCTTCCGGGGTCTCGGCCGTCGTGGCGATGATCGAACCACGATAGCCATCAATGTTTGAAATCTCCTCAAAGTTCGACTGCAGCTTCTCGATCCAGTCGGTCTGCATCCCTGTCGCAAAGGCCCGGACGCTGTAGGAGACAAAAGGCTCGATCGGAAGCCTCTCGGGGGACACCCCGTGCTTCCAGACCACCACACAACGCGTCAGGTCTGGGACAATTCCAGCCTCGCGAATCTTCTCCACCATCCAATCGGAGGTGCTGACTCGACCATGCACATGGCGCTCCGCTTGCTCGTTCGCATAGAGAGTCAGGCGCATCCAATGGGCGGCATCATCGACGCCGACCCAAATGTGAGTTCCTCGCGAACCCGGGTGAGTGTTCACGCGGACCGAAAAGGCCGCCGACATTTCCTCGTACCCTGCCAGCCGGTGCTCCGGTACAGAGAACCGGCTGATCGCGAGGATTTCGGACATGGTTCTATTCTAAACCGTGGCTGGGGTTTCCGGTGCGTGTTGCCACTTGACATCCAGCAATTTCACGGCCTTGGCTTCGTCCAGTCGGCCGACCACTTGGGTGGTCGGAGCCTCGTGGAGCAAGTCCGGGTTCGTGTTGGCTTCGTGGCAGATCGCGATGAGGGCATCGCAGAACGCATCCAGCGTTTCCTTGGCTTCCGTCTCCGTGGGCTCGATCATCAAGCATTCCGGCACGATGAGCGGGAAGTAGTTTGTCGGTGGGTGGAATCCGTAGTCGATGAGTCGCTTACTGATATCCAGTGCGCGGACGCCATTCTTCTTGTACTGCTGAGCCGTAAGAACGCACTCGTGCATGCACGGCCGGTTGTGCGCCTGCGGGAGCACCTCACGGAGCCTGGCTTGCACGTAGTTCGCGTTGAGCACGCTGTACCGGCTGATGTGGGACATCTGCTCCTTGCCGTACGCCAGCAGATAGGTCAGAGCCCGCACCGCCATCAGGAACTGGCCATAGAAGCTGCTCACCCGGCCAATGCTCAGAGGGCGATGACGATCCAGAACCGGCTTGCCATCCACGCGCTTGAGAGCGGGCGCTGGCAGGAACGGCTCAAGGTGTCGCTTCAGGCCAATCGCTCCGCATCCGGGGCCGCCACCGCCGTGAGGCGTGCTGAACGTCTTGTGGAGGTTTAGGTGCATGCAGTCGAAGCCATGATCGCCGGGTCGGGTGGTTCCGACCATGGCATTCATGTTCGCGCCATCGCAGAAAACTTGCCCGCCGACCGCATGAACGAGCTTGCAAACTTCTTGGATGTTTGGCTCGAACAGCCCCAGGGTGCTCGGGTTGGTGACCATGAAGGCGGCAACGCTCTCGTTCAGAGCGGCCTTGAGAGCTTCGAGATCGGTGTTCCCGTCGGCGTCCGTCGGGATGGTCTTGACATCGTATCCGCATCGAGCCGCGCTGGCGGGGTTCGTGCCATGCGCGCTATCCGGGACGAGAACCAACGTTCGCATCGCGCCTTCGCCGCGCGATTCGTGGTACGCCTTGATGAGCATGAGACAGGTCATCTCGCCATGAGCACCGGCAACCGGCTGCATGGTGATGTCGTCGAATCCCGTGACTTCTTCGAGAATCTCGTAGACGCTCAGGAGAACTTCCAATGCCCCTTCTGCGGTGTGATCCGGCTGCAGCGGGTGGAGGTTGCGGAATCCGCTCATCGAGGCGGTGACCTCGTTGATGCGCGGGTTGTACTTCATCGTGCAGCTTCCGAGAGGATAGAAGCCCGTTTCGATGCCGTAGTTTAGGTGGCTGAGGTTCACAAAATGGCGCATGACCTCCAGCTCACTGACCTCGGGCCACTTCACTTCATCGCGCGTTTGCCCAATCGCCTTGCTGAGATCGACTTCCGGCGTGTCGGCCTTGGGGAGACTGCAGCCGATGCGACCAGGGCGCGATCGCTCGAAAATCAACTGCGGGACGGGGACTGACTTTGTCTGTCGCTGCACGAGTGAATCGTACCTGCGGTGAAGGGGCCAGTTTTCCGTTTAGTCCCATCTCTGTGGAAGGGGTTGGATAGGTTTGGGGCAAGGTGTGGAGTTAAGGCAAAAACGACCTCTCAGCTTTCCGTTCGGATGCCGAACCTCTACGGGATTTCACACCTGGGACAGACAATCCGGGTGGACTTGGCCAGCAGGAGGAGCGGAATCAACAGCGACCCAACTCCGGTGCCAAACAGACAGCCTGCTTGTGAAAGGCAGCGCTTGTCGCCTCTCCCATGCCGCGAGATCAGCGTCATCTGGGCACCGCACTTCGGACATTTCACAGGGAGTTCGGTCATGTGGTTCGTATCCTAGACTAGATGGAATTGGAAACTTTCAATAGACTCTTCGACAGACGCAACATTGCTTGGAGTTGTTCATTGACAAGTATATTGATTAACATAAGGGAATCTTTTGCAGGCATGGCCTCGTACGCCCGGCAGGAGCATTGTTGAGAAAAGCAACTCTAGAGTAACGGCGTGGAGTTTTCCACACCCCCACTCGCTATTGGCCTCCGAATGCTGACATACTATCCTAGAAAGGAGCGTAACTTGGGAACAACGAGCAACTAGCGAACATTGTGGTCTCAGACGAGTCCGGAATACACGGCAACAGATTTCAGTCGATAGCGTTTATTTCCGGGTCAAATGAGCAGATGGTCGCCTTCAACAGAATTTGCAAGCAGCTGTTAGGAACGACGCAGGCAACGGAGTTTAAGTGGAGCCAAGTCGAGACGCTCCAGAGGTTTAGCGTTTCTTCGCAGATCCTGACCGAGTTTTTTGAGCGAACCAATCTGAGGGTTATGGTTTTGACGTGGGACATCCAGGATTCCAGGCACAAGATTGCAAACCGTGACGATAGGGAGAATTTCCACCGGATGCTGTTCCACGGCCTGCGGAGGAACGCCGATTGGCACGGGGTGCGAGATTGGATGTGGTTTCCGGATCAGAAGCAGGACTTGCGGCACCCAGACATTGTAGACTTTCTGAACAGCACTCGTGAGCTCCCAATCTACAACAAGTCAAAGCCATTGATACGCCCCGACCGAGGGTATCTCAGAATACTCAAGCATGCGCAGCGATGCTCCAAAGAACTCCCGATTCTCGGTGTTGCCGACCTTTTTGCGGGCGCAGTAAACTACTCGCATTCTAAGTGCGACGACATCTTACGGGCCCTCAGGATGAAGAAGGACTGCGAAAACGGCTTGCTTTTTGAGGAATTCCGAGATGATGCTTGGGAGAGGAAGACCGAACAGGCGCGTGCCGAGATCGCCGCTCAAATATATGAGCTTGGGAAAAAGCACAAGCAGTCGATTTCACTTGAGAGCAAAAACTGTCTCTCCACGTGGCCCAGGAGTCCGAGATTCAGCTTTTGGAAATACGAACCCCAGGCCGAATACGACAAGGCTCCGACCAAAAGGCACAGAGAATCACCCAAAGCCCAGCGAATGACCTCTTCCTGATCGACCCTGAGCCTTAGCCCAGAACTTGCTTCAACTTCGCGGCGAAGTCGTCGATTTCGGCCTTCGTGCGCTTCTCCGTCACGGCGACGAGGAGGCAGTTTTCCATGCCTGCTTCGTACTCACCCAGCGGCAATCCAGCCAGAACACCGTGATCCAGAAGCTCGGCCTGAATCGAAGCCGCAGAGCGCGGCAGTTCCAGCACAAACTCACCAAACACCTTGGCCGAGAACTTCAGCTTGCCACCAGCGGCGGTCAGAACCTCAATCGCGTACTGCGTATTGCGCACCGTCGTTTCCGCGACTTGGCGGATGCCATTCTTGCCCAGAGCGCTCATGTAGACCGTGCTCGCCAGAGCCATCAGGGCTTCGTTCGTGCAGATATTCGAGGTGGCCTTTTCGCGGCGGATATCCTGCTCACGGGTGCGCAGGGTCATCGTGAAGCCGCTCTTCCCTGCCGCGTCGGTGGTGCGTCCCACGATTCGGCCGGGAATGTTGCGGACAAACTCTTTCTTGCAAGCAAACAGACCAAGCAGCGGGCCGCCAAAGCCCATCGGGATTCCCAGCGGCTGGCCCTCGCCCACCACGACATCCGCACCAAACTGGCCCGGAGGAGGCATGATCCCACAGCTCGTCGGATCCGAAGCCACAATCATCATGGCCCCGATGCGGTCGCAAGCGCTTCGCAGTGCAGCGAGGTCTTCGATGGTGCCGTAGAAGCTCGGCGTCTGCACCAGCACACACGCATAGCTCTCATCAAGACCGTCGTAGCCACTGGTCAAACCATCGACGTGGCCCAGGGTATCGACCTCCACGCCCATCGCCCAGCAATAGGTTTCCAGAACCTGTCGATAGTGAGGGTGAACCGTCGCGCTGACCGCAACCTTGTTCCGATGCTTGATCCCCGTCGCCATGATCGCGGCTTCGGCAAGCGAGGTGGCTCCGTCGTACATGCTCGCGTTGGCGAGATCCATATCGTAGAGCTCGGCGATCATGCTCTGGAATTCATAAATCGTCTGCAGATAGCCCTGACTGACTTCCGGCTGGTACGGAGTGTAAGCGGTCAGGTACTCGCCCCGGCTGATCACCGCGCCGACGGTGGCGGGGATGAATCGGTCGTAGATTCCTGCACCCAGGAAGCACGTCACCCGGCTCAGATCGACATTCTTCTCACTCAGAGCCTGGAGGTGCTTGGTCAACTGCGCTTCATCCATGCTCGACGGGATGTTGAGCGGAGCCTTCAGCTTCAGGTCGTCCGGGATTTCGACGAAGAGGTCATCGATGGAATCCACGCCAATCGTGGCGAGCATCTCTCGGACATCGGCTTCGGTATGAGGGACGTAGGGCATCTTTGCACTCTGCGCGGGGCCGCGCGGTGAAACCAGTGTATCCCTGGCGGCGGCTCCTGCGGGGCCTTTCTGTCCCAGGTTGTGTGCGACTTAGGACATTCGCGTGGAGTGAATCCCGACTTCCCTGGTTTCACGATTCAGCTCATACGTTCCGAGAGAGAAAATCGGGATGAGTTCGAGCACGGTTTCCAGGTGCTCGGTCACCTCGCTGGCCACAAACGAGTGGTTCCCCGGGGTCAGGGCCAGCAAAGGCACGATTTGGTCGGCCAGGTGCGGATCGAGACCACCCGCGCTGCGCCACGTCTCCACTTGCCGCTGGATGCTCGCAATGAGTTTCTCCATCGGACGTCCTCGCTCGGCAAGCGCGGTGAATCCGGCGGGCGCCGCTGATTCGGTCGCGCGCGCAATGCAAGCGAGTACCCCGCCCGAAGATTCTGCTTTCACGTTTTCGACCTTGAGAGTCTGCCCAAATTGGTCAGCAATGAGGCGCGAGGCTTTTTCGGCAACGCTCTCCGGGATGCCCGATGATCGCCATATCCATTCGGTTTCCGATGGTTGCGACCCATCGAGGTGAACCTCAAGAGGATCCGCCGAACCCACGAGCGACCAGATCAGTCCTCCTCCAATCGGGGCAAATCCGACCTCAGGCTCCGCGATAGATCCGCCCCAACCCATGCGAGCAGCCATCGGCGCAAACACCTGCTCCAGGTAGATCCCTGGTGGCGCAAACGGCACGCTGGTGCCCCCTTTGATCTCCAGACGGCTCAGCCGATCCGTCAGAGCGAGGATCGGATAAAGAGTTTGGAGGACGAGCACCGCCGAGCCTGCCGTTCGGATTCCGAACCCATAGTCCCCGGCCTCCGCTCGATTTCTCGGCGCAAAGGAGAATTGCACGGAGTGTTCGGCAACCCCTCTGGTTTCCGCATCAACGAGCATCGCGGCGGACTCCACCGAAGTCACATGCTGAGCCCGCAAACCAGGCTTGCTCCGATTGGCCCTCAAGTTGAAGAGCCGGAAAGCCTGACCGGTCACCGCCGAAAACGTGCACGCGGTGCGCACGATCTGTCCACCCCCTTCGCCAAATCCCCCATTAATCTCAATCATGAGACAACCTACTCGTCGAGTCGGATTTGGGTTCCAAGGGCATGCATCGGGAAGCCTTCCATTTCGCCAAACATCTGCACGGCAGCATTCAGGATCTCCAGATCGGTCATTGTTAGTGAGGAAACCGACTGGAATTTGAAGAAATCTTGCACGTTGACCGGCGACCCAAACCGAGCCGCGCCAGCGGTCGGCAGAGTATGCGAGGGGCCGCTGATGAAGTCTCCACAGCTCTGGGGAGTTTCCGCGCCGATGAGAACACATCCGCAGTTGACCACGCCTTGGGCCATCGCCGCTGCTGATTCGCAGATCAAGGAGAGGTGCTCGGGCGCGAAGTCATTGATGACCCGAATCGCATCGAGGGCAGACTCAGAAATCACAGCCACGCACTGCTCTTTCAGGGCGCGACGCATCGTCTCCTCGTGCTTCTGACCCGCGAGGAGGTGCTCGATTTCCGCCATCGTCTCATCGATGACCTCCTGATTCGGCGCGATGAGCATTCCCACGTTGTCGGGCGCGTGCTCAATTTGGGTGAGCAGGTCGGCGGCGGCGTAGTCCGTGTAGTTTTCATCGTCCACATAGACCGCGACTTCGCTCGGGCCAGCATAGCCATCCAAGCCAACACTTCCCCACAGTTGGCGCTTGGCCTCGTTGACATAGGCGTTACCCGGGCCAACAATCTTGTCCACCCGAGGAAGCTCAGGGATCCCCAGGGCGAGAGCGGCAATCGCGCTTGCACCTCCTGCCTTCAGAATCGTTTGGATTCCGAGCAATCGGGCCGCGACGAGCACGGCAGGCGCAAGAGTGCCGTCCGGCCCGACGGGAGTGGCAATCACGATCCTCTGAACACCTGCAACCTGAGCCGGAATCACGTTCATGATCACACTGCTCGGATAGTTCGCGCGGCCACCGGGGACATAAATACCCGCGCTCGCGAGCGGGAGAAGTCGCTGGCCTTCAAAGCCAGGATCGTCGGATTCCGTAGCATCCGTGCGCCAGCCGTAGCCGATGGGCAGCTCTTGCCAGTCCTTGGTGATCACACTCTTCTGAGTCTCGTGGAACTCCTGCACCCGGCTGATGGCAAGACGCAAGGCCTCCAACTCATCCGTGGTCACCACGGCAGATTCTAGTTCCTCCGGCGTCACAAAAAGCGATTCGAGAGCGGGAGAATCATAGCGACGGGAGTGGCGCAAAACTGCTTCGGCTCCCTCACGACTCACCTCATCAATGATCTCGGCGACCGAACTCACAAGCTTCGGGTCGAAGCTCGGGCGTCGATTCAGCCAGCGGCTCAGCCCAGGGTCGCGGGAACCCAAAATCGGGCAGAGGCTCATCGAAGAAGTTCCTTGGCCCGGGCGATTCGCTTGGCGATCCGATCCGGCCCCAGACAGGACATCAGGTCAAACAGCCCCGGCCCGGAGGTCTTTCCACTCAGAGCCACGCGAGTGGGGTGCACCACCGGGCCGATTTTGTCAAACCCGTTCTCTGCCGCCCAGCCTTTCACGAACCCCTCGCATTCCTCCACCGAGACTTCGCTCTTGCCGGAAACAAAGCCCGCCAAATCATCAAGCAACTTGCGGACGTGCGGCTCGCCGAACCACTTTTCGACCGCTTTCTCATCGTAGCTCAGCTCCTCAACCAAGAAGAACTCCGTCGCGGGGCCAAAATCAGCCAGGGTTTGCACCCGTTCTTGCTCGAGAACCACGCACTGCTCGGCGAACGCAGAGTCGTTATCCAGCGCAGATGCCAAGGTGCTGATCGCCCGATGGTACTCGTCAGCCGAAATCTTCGGAGCCGGATCTTCGGGTTCCTTGCCCGCATAGTACGACAAGATCTCGGGATCCTTAACCAGTTCGGAAACCGTCGAAATGAGCGAATCGCGGTCAAGAGAACGAATGCCCACGCCGTTCATCCACTTGAGCTTTTCCATGTCGAACTTGCCCGGGCTAGCCTGAATTCCTTCCAAGTGGAACGCGGAAGCCAGCTCGTCCGGAGCCATGATCTCACGATCATCACCCGGGTTCCAGCCGATCAAGGCAACAAAGTTCTTGAGCGCATCCGGCAGGAAGCCATCGTACTTGTAGTCCAGCACGCGAGTGGCGCCGTGGCGCTTGCTCAGTTTCTTGCCGTCGTTCCCGACAATGACCGGGCAGTGGACGAACACCGGCTTGTCCCACCCAAACGCATCAAACAGCGCAATATGCTTCGGATAGCTACTGATCCATTCCTCGCCTCGGAAGACGTGGGTGATCTGCATCAGATGGTCATCCACCATCGCAGCAAAGTGATAGGTCGGCATCCCGTCGGCCTTGATAATCACCGGATCATCAACGGTGTTGCTGTCCCACTCCAGCTTGCCCCGCACGACGTCCTCGCCAACAATCGCGGTGTTGCGTGGAATCTTCAGCCGGATCACGCATGGCTTGCCCTCGGCCTTCGCCGCCGCGACTTGCTCTGGCGTGGCATCGCGCCAGTCGCCACCAAAGTAACCCGTCGGCATCTTGTTAATGCGCTGGAACTCACGCATCTGCTCCAGCTCCTCGGGAGTCTCAAAGGCCTCATACGCCGCGCCCTTTGCGAGCAATTCCTCCACAAACGGTGTGTAGATTCCCGCCTCTTTTCTCTCGCTCTGCCGGTACGGCCCAAAGTCGCCGCCAACGTGAGGGCCCTCATGGAATTCGATCCCGACCCATTTCAGGGTCTCGATAAACTCCGCCTCGCTTTCCGGGTTGTAGCGCGTGCGGTCCGTGTCCTCAATCCGCAGAATGAGGGTGCCCTGGTGGCGCTTCGCAAAGAGATCGTTGAAGACCACGGTGCGAAGGGCTCCCACATGGAGCAATCCGGTGGGCGACGGGGCGAACCGAACGCGTACTGACATGCGTCAGAGGCTACCTGGCAGGGCGATCCTGCCTCCCGGACGGTCTGCGGATCGCGTTCTCGCAAAGAGTCGTTAGGCCCGCGCAACCTCTCCGGGGCCATTCATGTCCTAGAATGAAGCACGCAGAACATTCTGCGAAGTGGCTGGGCTTATGAGCATTGTCGACGAGCAACCGGAATGGTATTACGTGGGCCATTACGGCCAATTGGGCCCGCTCACGTTCCAGCAGATTTCCGAACTCGTTTCCGATGGCGTCATTGACCGAGAAACCTATCTCTGGCGCCCCGGGATGGCAGATTGGCAGCCGGCAGGAGGCATCTTCGAGCTCAGAGACAAGTTCGGTGCCCTTCCCCAGCAACCTCCTCCAACGCCAATGCCGGGAACCCGCCCATCCCCGACGGTTCAGTCACCCACTCCAAGCATCTCCACCAGCTTCGTCCCGAACCCGGAGTTCACCCCCGCAGCCGCACCCTACGGTGGATACCCGATGCCCTACGGCACCCTGAACACCCTGAAGAGCGACAAAAAGCGCGCCGTTGCCGGGCTCCTCAACTTCATCCCCGGATTCGGACGCTTCTATCTGGGCTACGCCGCCCACGGGATGCTTCAGCTCATCACCACCATGTGCTTCGTTGGCCTGATCTGGGCCTGGCTTGACGCGATCTATATTCTCGTCGGCGGACTTCGCCACGATGGCTACGGGCGCGAGCTCGTGGACTAATTCTCTAGGGCGCAGCGTGTCCCAAATCGTCCCATCACCGTCACAGCATTTCCCGGAGATACTGAATCCGGAGGCAAACGATGGGAGAAACTTCTCTGCAGACTCTGTGGGAGAGTGCGCCCCCGCGCACCACACTGTTTCATAGCGGACTGATCTCGCGGCTACCGCAGAACGCACAAAGTTACTTAAGGTGGGCGATCGAGGAAGGCACGCCCTTCCCGACCATCACCCGCCTGACCATGTCCGGCGAGATCAGGCTCAAGAGCTGGGCCAAGTTCGAAGCCACGGAATGGCTCCATTCCTCACAAGGATTTGAATGGTCAGCGCGCACGAAGGTGCAAAGCCTCCCCGTCTCGGGAGCAGATCGCTTGATCCTGGGTCAGGGAGAAATGGCCTGGAAAATCCTCGGCCTCATCCCCTTGATGAAAGCATCCGGCCCAGACATCACGAAGTCCGCTGCAGGTCGCTACGCCGGTGAACTCTGCTGGCTCCCTCCGGCCCTGCTCGGCACGCAAGTTCGGTGGGAGGCTGACAGGCCGGGCCAGGCTCGCGCTCTCATCTCGGTCGCCGGTGCCAAGGTTCCGGTCGCGTTTGAAATCGAACCGAATGGCCGATTGCGAGGCTGCTCCATCGCCCGATGGGGCGAGGTGCCGGGCGAAGGATTCAAGGAGCGCACCTTCCGTGTCGTAGTCGAGGAGACCGGCGCGTTCGACGGATTCCGAATCCCCACCAAGATCAGCGCCGGTTGGGCAGAAAGCGATCAGGAGTTCGGGGAGAATGGCGAATTCTTCCGCGCCCAGATCGAGCGGGCCGAATACCGATAGCCCGTTCACAGACTGGTACCCTCCTGGCGTGCCAGCTGTCGATCAACTCATTGCCTGGGAGCATGCCTTGGAAAATCACGCGGAGCGGGTTGCCGAAGCCTGCGCCCCTCTCACGGAGGATCAATTCAACCAGCAACCCCAGCCCGGCATTTGGTCATGCGCCGAGGTGATCGAACACCTGAACCTGAGCGCGCGACCCTACTGCTCAAAAATGGAGCCGCTTGTCCTCAGAGCCATCAAAGCTCCCGATCAACCGATCCCCCACACCTACCTCGGGAAGCAAATTGCCAAAATGGCCGGCCCAAGCAAAGATGTCCCGGTGCCCCGAGGCATGACGCCGCAGGCGAAGAGATATGAAAAAGACCGTCTCCTCTCCGAGTGGACGGCGCGCCAGCATCAGGTCGCGGCATGGTGCCAAGCCCTGCACGGCAGCGATCTCAGCGGCAAGTTCGCCAACCCTTTCATCCCGATCCTCAAACTGACTCTAGCCGACGGGCTGCTGATCTTGTGCGAACACACGGAGCGTCACGTGAGGCAGATTGAAGATCGGGCCAAGGACGTTTCTTCCCTTTGATGAATACTAGGGCGCTCGGGCGTCGCTGAGAAAATATGACCGAGCGCCCTTTGTTACGCGATATGCCCACACATACCAAGAAAGAAGCCTCAAGAAGACGTACGTTTGCGATCATCTCGCACCCGGACGCCGGGAAAACCACCCTCACCGAGAAATTGCTTCTTTACGGGGGTGCGATTCAGTCGGCCGGGGCGGTGAAGGCTCGTTCAGCGGGTAAGAAAGCGACATCCGACTGGATGGAACTTGAGAAGCAGCGCGGTATCTCCGTTACATCCACCGTGCTGCAATTTGAGTATGACGACCACGTGCTCAACCTTCTCGACACGCCCGGCCACAACGACTTCTCCGCCGACACATACCGAACTCTCACCGCCGCGGATAGTGCCGTGATGGTGATCGACTTTGCCAAAGGCGTAGAGCCCCAGACGACGAAGCTCTTTGCCGTTTGTAAGCAGCGCGGAACCCCCATCTTTACGTTCGTGAACAAGCTCGATCACGATGGTCTTGGACCGGTTGAGATTCTTGAGAATATTGAGAAGTACCTTGGGCTCACGTGTGTCCCGGTCAACTGGCCGATTGGGGATGGCATCGCCTTCCAGGGCATCTACGTTCGCGATAGAAAAGAAGTAGTTCTCTACCAAAGAGTGGCTCGGGGTTCCACCAAAGCGACTCAAAGCACGGTATCTCTGAACGATCCTGACCTGCCAGAGCTTATTGGTCAAACTCAGTACGATAAGTTGATCGAAGATATCGAGTTGCTTGATATTGCAACGGAGCCGTTGACTTCCGAAGCCGTCCTCGCTGGCCGGATTTCCCCCATGTATTTCGGCTCCGCGCTCACGAACTTCGGTGTCGATCAATTTCTGGATAGCTTCATCCAAATGGCTCCCAGTCCGGAGACCGTAGAAATGGTGAAATCGGACGAATTCAGTGCATTCGTGTTCAAAATTCAGGCGAATATGAACCCGGACCATCGTGACAGAATTGCATTCCTACGAGTTGTGTCCGGGAAGTTCGAAAAAGACATGGAGGTGACCCATGTCAATTCGAAGAAAGCGATGAAGCTCACCCGCCCAGTCCGCATTTTCGGGAGCGACCGAGAAACCATCTTGGAGGCATTCCCGGGCGATATCATCGGGATTCCTAATCCAGGATTCTTGAGGCTTGGTGATACACTTTCCACCGATCCCGCTCTGTCGTACGATCGCGTTCCTCAGTTTGTTCCGGAGCTCTTCGCTTCGGTGATGAACAACGACACCACAAAGTTTAAGCAATACGAAAAGGGCATCGAGCAGCTTGCCGAAGAAGGACTGGTGAATCTCTTCCTCGATGCCACCTCATCACAACGTCAGTACGTGCTAGGGGCGGTCGGTGAACTTCAGTTTGATGTCGTCACTTTTCGAATGAAAACTGAATACAATATCGACATACGATTCCAAAGACTCCCTCACCCACACATCCGCTGGTTTGACGGGAACGAAGGCGAGCTAAACCGGCTTTTCTTTACCAGCGACGTAAAGAGACTTCGTGACCTGAAAGGGCGTCTCGTGCTCCTCTTCTCGAGTCCTTTTCAGATCACGAATTTCGAAACGAAGCTCACCGAGAGCCGCTTGCTCAGTCAGCAGCCTTAATGACTAGCTTCGCAGCTACACGCAGAGAACTTTAGTCCATCCAGTGCATGTCGTCGTCGCCGTTCATCGATTGAAGATAGTTCAGCTGACCGGTGTGATACATCATGTGAACCGCCATGCGGAACGCGAGCTTTGAGTTGCTCGAGGGCTGCCCCATGCTCTCCGTCGGAGCAAGCAGACTCTCTTCGCTCGCCGCATCAATTGCCGCGATGAACCGATCCGTCGCTGCCGTGAGCTCGGCCGCAAGGAGATCCTTGTTCTGCTTCTCCGCCGGGCAGGTCACCCATCCGTCGAACGGCCATTCTCCCGGATTCTCTCCCGCCACGATCTTGGCAAACCGGTCATTCACCACGCAGACTTCATAGGTGAAATCATAGCCAGATCGGGCCGCCCCACCCGGAGACTTCGCGAGGACATCGTGAGAAAGGGCGGCGAAGTCTTTGAGGTAACAGCGCTTCGCTTCTTCGAGTGCGCCAACAATATGTGCCTTCAGAACAGACATGAGAACTCCACGATACCGGGCTTCAGCGCAAGAATGGTTCCCCATTTTCCGTAACGACTGTTCCACCCGTGCGTCCAATGGAAAGGAGACCGTCCTCGGACGGCAACAGGAGAAAACAGAACATGACGGGAATCGCTTTGGGGGTAGTTTTAGGCATGGCCGCGCCCTCGCAAACGGAGCTGACAATCTACAACGGAGGCTTCGCCCTCGTCAAACAGCAGCGCGATCTAACTCTGCAAGAGGGGATTCAGACCATCGGAATTGAAGATGTCGCCCAGACCATTGAGGCAAACAGCGTCGCCATCCGGTCGGTCACCAAGCCTGGCTCATTCTCGGTGCTGGAGCAGAGCTACCAGTACGACCTGATCAGCACCAGCGCGATTTTGAACAAAGCCGTCGGGCAGAGAATCGTCTTCAACCGCATTCTGCCGAACGGCGTCAAAGAGCGGCTGGAAGGAACCCTGGTCAGTGCCCCGACCGCAGTGGTCAGCGATGCCAATGGCAACCTGGGTAGCACCTGGAACGGAATGGTCATCCAGACCGACGACGGGCGAATTCTCCTGAATCCGAACGGAGAGATTGAGGTCAGTTCCCTCCCCTCTGGGCTGATCTCGCGGCCGACACTCGTGTGGATGCTGCAATCCGCCATGGCGGGGGTCAACACGGTGGAACTGAGCTATCTCGCTCAGGCGATCAGCTGGAAATCAGACTACGTCCTCGCGCTCGATGAGGCGGGCAAAATCGGCGATCTCAAAGGCTGGGTGACCGTGACCAACAACACGGGAACCACCTTCCCCGGAGCCAAGCTCAAACTCCTCGCCGGTGAAGTCAACCGCGTCCAGCCGACCTACCCGCCAGGATTCGCGCGGGGTGGCCCGGAGCGGGCAGCCATGGCGGCCGCCAAGGACAGCTTCTCGGAAGAACAGTTCGGCGACTACCACCTCTACACACTCGGGCGACCATCAGATATCCGCAACAAGGAGATCAAGCAGCTCTCGCTCCTCGAGGCCGTGGGAGTTCCGGTGGGAAAGAAGCTCATCGTCGATCCGATGCGCTACTACGCTGGATTCCGCCCGAGTGAAGGCGAGGTCGGCACGGGGCCGATCAAACCCACCATTCGACTTGAATTCAAAAATGACAAGGCCAGCAAGCTCGGGATGCCTCTGCCTGCCGGAACATTCAAGGTTTTCCAACGCGATTCATCCGGTTCCTTACAACTCCTCGGCGAGAGCACGATCAACCACACGCCGCGTGAAGAGAAAATTACCCTGGACGTCGGTCGAGCTTTCGACGTTGTGGTCGAGCGCAAGCGGAGCGAATTCAGCTGGATCGGCTCGAACAACAACCGGAGCGGGATGCGCGAGACGTTCGTGATCGAACTCCGGAATCGCAAGGAAACGGCGGATACCGTCACGCTGATCGAGCGTCATTGGGGACAGCACAAGATCCTCAAGACCAACCTCGAACCGGTGAAGCTGGACAGCGAAACCTACGAGTTCACCGTCCCGCTCAAGGCCAATGAAGTACGCCAGGTGATCTACTCCGTCGAGACTCGCTGGTAGAGCTCTTCCCGAATCCTCGCGGCCAAGAATCGGCCTCCTCGCGCTCCTCCGATCACGTGGTCAGAGGAGCGCTTCCCCATCACAGAACGATTTCCCCCCATCGTGGTGCCCCGATCCCTTGACTGTCGGGCGTCAGGCCCTTGCCACCGACCCCCGCCCACGCCCTCTCCGAGCTTGATGTCAAGTGTCAATACATTCGTGACACTTCAGGACACGACATCCGTGACACTTTGAGGTCGTCAAGGGGTGCGAGTTTGACATCGCAGAAGTAGACTTCAAGCACTCCTGTGGTGCTGCATTCCCGG
>Ga0209572_1000287_pt1 | contig 90759 bp, 72 predicted proteins | sample EBPBio232012_DNA_FD_185867 | JGI IMG/M metagenome (GOLD analysis project Ga0209572, IMG submission 185867) | Wastewater treatment Type I Accumulibacter community from EBPR Bioreactor in Madison, WI, USA - Reactor 1_1/23/2012_ DNA (SPAdes)... | ecosystem: Engineered > Bioreactor > EBPR >...
TACCCCAAACACAGGTTTAGCCTACAATAGCAAAAAAATGAATTTCAATTTGAATGTTGGAACAACTTTAATCAATTTTGATAATGATTCAGAATATTTAAATGTAAAAACTAGTTTAGAAAAAGAATTTGTTTTACCCTATATAAACACTTATGCTAGTTATCGTTTTTCAAAAAGTAAAAACTTATGGATTAACTACAATTACTCTTACACGCTACCAACTGCAAGACAAATTTTACCAGTTGAAGATTTAGCCAATCCATTGAATACTATAATTGGTAATCCAAATTTGGATTTGAATCAAAATCATGGTATTTATTTTTCTTACAGAGATTTCGATTACGCAACGCGTTCTGGATATGGAGTTTATACAGGAGGGAATTTTTACGATAATCAAATTGTTTCCTCGACAACATATGATGCCAATAGAAAACGAACTACTTCTTACGAAAATGTATCTGGCACATATAATTCTTGGTTTGGTTTGTATTGGAATAAATCCATCAAAAAAGAAGGTCATAAATATAGATTTGAACTTAGAGCAAATAATAATTTTGGTTTGTCTAAAGGATTCACTGATGGTGAATTGTTTAGTGCAAAAACATACACGTTCAATCCAAGGGTTAATTTTACATATGAATATGGTGAACTGTTAACTATTAATCCATCTTACAATTATTCCTTTAACAAAACTAATTTTTCAAATTATGTGATAGAATCGGCATCTAATTTCACTCACCGATTGAACTTACAAGTAACGAGTTTTTGGCCAAAAAATTGGACTTTCGGTAACGATTTTGGATACACTTACAACTCAAACATAGCAAGCGGATTCAAGAAGGATTTCTACTTATGGAATACCAGTTTGTCTTATAGTTTTTATCAAAAAAAATTGATGGCAAAAGTAAAAGTGTATGATATGTTGAATCAAAATCAAAACGCAACAAGAAGCATTACAGCAACGTCAATTAGAGATGAAGAAAACGTAGTGCTAAGACGTTACGTAATGTTTTCATTAACATACAAACTAGAAAAATTCGCTGGAAAAGAAAAGAAATCAGGTGGAATGATGTGGTTTTAATTCAGAAATAAATTAGATAAAAATATACCCCAAAAGCAATTCACTTTTGGGGTATTTTATTGTTATATATCTAAGATTTTGATTTTACCAATCACCACTTGCGCCACCACCGCCAAAACCGCCTCCGCCACCAAAACCGCCGAAACCGCCTCCGCCAGACGAGCCGCCAAATCCACCACCAAATCCACCACCAGAGCTTCGTCCCATATTACTCAATATGATAATATCAAGTAAGCTTGGTCCTCCAGATGAATTTCCAGAATTTCCGCCTCCTTTATTTCTTGATGCTAAAATCATGATAACAATGAAAATTACTATGAACAAGAGAATAGGAGCAAAGCCATCATTTGATGATTTTTTGTCATTTTTATACTCGCCTTTCATAACTTTGAAAATAGCATTTATGCCATTGTCAATGCCTTCGTAATATCGACTTTCTTTAAAGAATGGTTTTACATCTTGTTCAATTATTCTCCTTGAAAGTGCGTCAGTAAGCAAATGTTCGGTTCCATATCCTGTTTGAATAGTCATCTTTCTATCGTCTTTAGCGATTAGAAAAACTATTCCGTTATCTTTTCCTTTCTGACCAATTTTCCATTTATCAGCAATGTCAAAACCATATTTAGAAACATCTTGTCCTTGCGTTGTAGAAACAATCATAACAAAAATTTCTGTCGATGTACTATCTGAATAAATTCTTAATTTCTCGTACAGATTTTTTATTTCAGAATCTGATAGTGTTTTCGTACTATCAATTATTGGTGGAATAAACGAAGGTTTTTTTGGAATTTCATACTGAGAAAATCCAAGTTGATGTAGCAACAACAATGATACAATCAAGAGAAATTTTACGATTCTAAAAACTAGTTGTATCATCCTTTTGATATTTCGTTAGAAAGTTCGTCAGTATCATTATCCACAAAAGGAAAATGTTTTTTAAGTTGTTCGCCTGCATTGTTAATTCCGTCAACCAATGCTTGTTTGTTGTTGCCGTTTTTAAAATGGTTTAACATGATGTCTTTAGTACAATTCCAAAAATCATCAGCCACTTTTTCATTAATACCTTTGTCACCATAAATTGCAAATTGTTTGCTTTTTACAGCCACATAAATAATGACACCATTTCGATCTTTAGTATTGTCCATTTTTAATAGATTAAAAACCTCCACAGCCCTATCAATAGGAGCTATGGATGTTTCTTTTTCTATATGAACACGAAGTTCACCTGAAGTATTTTTTTCAGCCAAACGAATAGCTTCAACTACTTCTTCCTCTTCGGCTTTAGTTAAAAAATCTTCTACTTTTGACATTATTTTGCTTCAGCTTTTTTATCAAAGTTAAATTCTACTTCTGGTGCTTTTTCAGCCCCAGCTTCTGCTTTAAATCTTGCTATTTCATTAAAACCAAAAAGTTTAGCAAAAATAACACTTGGAAAACTTCTTATTTTCTTGTCATAAAGATTTGCAGCATCGTTAAAACGATCTCTTTCAACATTAATTCTGTTTTCTGTCCCTTCAAGTTGTGATTGCAATTCAAGAAAGTTTTGATTAGCTTTTAAGTTTGGATATTGCTCCACAGATACCAATAACCTTGATAAAGAAGAGGTTAATCCAGATTGAGCTTGTTGAAATTGAGCTAACTGTTCAGGTGAAATGTTTGCAGGATCAATTGTTACAGCAGTTGCTTTTGCACGAGCTTCAATAACCGCTGTCAATGTTCCTTTTTCAAAATCTGCAGCACCTTGAACGGTTTTAACTAAATTACCAATAAGGTCATTTCTTCTTTGATAAGCACTTTCTACTTTTGACCAAGCAGTTTTTGTATCGGCTTCAATGCCTACTAATCCGTTGTACGATGATACTGCCAAAAGTAGTAAAACTACAATTATACCAACAGGTATTAACCATTTTCTCATAATTTCTAATTGTTTAAAGTTTATTTATTGTTTTTGATTTATAAATTGTTTTTTATGTTTGTTAACTCCGCTTTGATTCCTTCAAGCTTTGAAATGATATCAAATTTGTCTAATGTTTTTTTCTGACCTTCTTTCAAATGCGTTTTTGCTCCTTCCAAAGTAAATCCACGTTCTTTAACTAAATGATAAATTAGTTGTAAATTCTTCACATCTTCTTGTGTGAACATTCTATTTCCTTTGGCATTTTTCTTTGGTTTTAAGATGTCAAATTCTTTATCCCAAAACCTTATAAGTGATGCGTTTACATCAAAAGCTTCGGCAATTTCACCAATACTAAAATATAATTTGTCTTTTGATAATTCTATGTGCATTTTTTTCTATTTATTTAATTTTGAACACTGAACACTAGTCTAAAGACTGATTCTCTTGATTAGCAATTTTTGAAATCGCTACGTATTCTGCTGCCGAAATATTTCCGTAATAAAAATTAATCGGATTTGTTACTTTTCCGTCTTTGTGAACTTCATAATGTAAATGTGGCGCCTGACTTCTTCCTGTGCTTCCTACATATCCTATAATGTCACCGCGTTTTACTCGTTGTCCTGGTCTTACTTTGTACTTGCTTAAATGGGCATACAATGTTAAATAGCCAAAACCATGATTAATCTCAATATGATTTCCATAACCTGAAAGTGAATTATCTGCACTTTTCACAACGCCATCACCAGTAGCATAAATTGGAGTTCCAGTTTTGGCAGTGAAATCCATTCCTTCATGCATTTTTCTTGCTTTTGTAAACGGATCAGTTCTGTATCCAAATCCAGATGCCATGTGCTTCAAATCCTCATTTTTTACTGGTTGAATTGCAGGAACGGCACCCAATAACTTGTCTTTTGCTTTAGCCAATTTCAAAATTTCGTCCAATGATTTTGATTGAACTGCCAATGCTTTTGAAATTGCATCCACTTTTTCGGATGTATTAATAACTAACTCAGAATTATTAAAACCTTCTAATTCTTTATATCTTTTTCTGTCGATAATTCCTCTTCGTTTTTCGTTTGAAATGGGCGAGGAGTTAAAATAAACGCGATATAAATTATTGTCTCGTTCTTCCAAATCGGAAGCTACTTGATCGATATCTTCAATTTTCTTATTCAAAAGAGCGTAACTCAACTTCAAATTTTCAATTTCTCTGGCTTGAATCTTATCTTTTGGTGTTTCAAAATAGGGTGTATTCATTAAAACTACAAAACAAAGAAATCCAAATAAAGCCGATGCAACCAAGAATAACAAGGCATAACCAAATTTTTTCCTTTTCTTCGGACTAATAATTCGGTAAGCTAAACTTTCTGGGTCGTAATAATACTTAACTTTCTTCGACATTTCTTAAATTATACTATTTTTGTAATCGTTTTAAGAATAACAATGGTTATACGAACAAATTTAAGAAATGTTTCAAACTAAACTATTTTTTATTTTTAAATCGTGCTAATTTCGTGTATTAATATTCAAATTATGGGTGTAATAAAAGTAGAAGCTGTTTTCGATGCTGCTAAATCGAAAGTTTGGGAAGCATTAACAAATTCAGAAATTATGAAAATTTGGTATTTTGATATAGCAAATTTCAATTTGAATATTGGGAATAAATTCTCCTTTTATGAAGGTGAGAAAAAAGAATATCTTCACGAAGGTGAAATTTTGCAAGTGGAAGAAAATAAATTATTCCAACACACTTGGACACACCCAGAACAATCTAGTGGAACTTCTGTTTTAACTTGGAATATTGATGAGATTGATGGGAAATCAAAAGTAACATTGACTCATGAAGGTGTTGAAAGTTTTGCAGATGCTGGACCAAATTTTACTATTGCCAATTATGAAATGGGCTGGAATGCTTTAGTAAAAACCAATTTGAGAAACTACCTTTACGGAATTAAAAAAATAGTTTTTACTCAAGAAATCAAAGCTTCTGCAGAAACTGTTTGGAATAAAATGTGGGATAAAAAATCGTATACCGAATGGACAACGCCATTTTGTGCTGGAACTTATTTTACAGGCGAAATAGAACTAGGAAGTAGAATCCATTTTATTGCTCCAAGTTTTGAAGGAATGTACAGCGATGTCTTTTATCTTATTCCAAATAAATTGATTATTTTCAAACACATTGGAATGTTAAAAGATTTGAAAGAATTGCCAATTGATGCCGAAGCAGAAAAATGGACAGGAAGTTTTGAAACCTATAAATTAAATGAAGTTGATGGGATTACAACAGTAACGGCAGAAATCGATTGCGTTCCAGAATACATTGATTATATGAACGAAAAATTTCCATTGGCATTACAAGAATTAAAAAAAATATCAGAAAATAAATAAAAACCAAATAATGAAATCGCAAGACATTAGAAAAGCTTATCTCAATTTCTTTGAATCAAAAGGACATTTAATTGTTCCATCGGCACCAATTGTGCTTAAAGACGATCCAACCTTGATGTTTAACAACTCAGGAATGGCGCAATTCAAAGAATACTTTTTAGGAAACGGAACTCCAAAAAGTCCAAGAATAGCCGATACGCAAAAATGTCTTCGTGTTTCAGGAAAGCACAATGATCTTGAAGATGTAGGTTTTGACACTTATCATCACACTATGTTCGAAATGCTTGGAAACTGGTCTTTTGGAGATTATTTCAAGAAAGAAGCATTGGATTGGGCTTGGGAATTTCTTACAGAAGTTTTAAAATTGGATAAAGACCGTTTGTATGTTTCTGTATTTGAAGGAAATCCTGCCGAAAATGTTGCTTTCGACCAAGAAGCTTGGGATATTTGGAAACAATATGTTCCAGAAGACCGAATTATTCTTGGAAACAAAAAAGACAACTTTTGGGAAATGGGCGATCAAGGTCCGTGTGGTCCATGTTCAGAAATTCATATCGATTTAAGAACCGATGTTGAAAGAGCTACAGTTTCTGGAAGAAGTTTAGTAAATGCCGATCATCCACAAGTAGTTGAAATTTGGAACAACGTTTTCATGGAATTCAACAGAAAAGCTGATGGTTCGTTAGAAAAACTACCAGCACAACACGTTGATACCGGAATGGGATTTGAGCGTTTGTGTATGGCAATGCAAAATGTAACTTCCAATTATGACACGGATGTTTTCACTCCTCTAATCGAAAAAATTGAACAAATTACAGGATTAAAATATACTTCAAACGAAGTTAAAAACGTTTCAGAAGTACAAAATAAAACCAACATTGCCATTCGTGTAATTGTCGATCACGTTCGTGCCGTTGCATTTGCAATTGCTGACGGACAATTACCATCTAACACTGGTGCTGGTTATGTAATTCGTAGAATTTTACGTCGTGCCATTCGTTACGGATTTACATTTTTGAATACCAAAGAGCCATTCATTAATAAATTAGTTGAGGTTTTAGCAAATCAAATGGGCGAGTTTTTCCCAGAAATTAAATCACAACAACAATTGGTTACCAACGTAATTCGTGAAGAAGAAGCTTCGTTTTTAAGAACTTTAGATCAAGGTTTACAATTGTTAGATAAAGTAGTTGCTGAGACATCAGGAAATGAAGTTTCAGGTGCAAAAGTTTTTGAATTGTACGATACTTTCGGATTTCCAAAAGATTTGACGGCTTTAATTTTAAAAGAAAAAGGATTTTCATATAACGAATCAGATTTCGAATCGGAATTACAAAAACAAAAAGCGCGTTCTCGTGCAGCTTCAGAAGTTTCAACAGATGATTGGTCAGTTTTAATTCCAGGAAACGTAGAAACTTTCGTAGGTTATGACCAAACAGAGAATGACGTAAAAATCACTAGAATTCGTAAAGTAGATTCTAAAAAAGATGGAATTTTATATCAAATTGTTTTAGACAACACACCTTTTTATCCAGAAGGTGGAGGACAAGTTGGTGACAAAGGAACATTAGTTTCAGCCAACGAAACCATTGATATTATTGATACGAAGAAAGAGAACAACTTAATATTACATTTTGCAAAACAACTACCAGAAAATCTTGAAGCTGGTTTTGTAGCAAAAGTAAATACAGATTTAAGAACTTCAACTTCTAAAAATCACTCGGCTACGCACTTGATGCATTTGGCTTTGAGAAATATTTTAGGAACACATGTGGAGCAAAAAGGTTCGTTGGTAAATCCAAATTACTTGCGTTTCGACTTTTCGCATTTTTCTAAAGTTTCTGATGAAGAATTACGTGAGGTTGAAGCAAGTGTAAATGAGCAAATTGAAGCACAATTGCAATTGCAAGAATATAGAAATATTCCAATTCAAGAAGCGTTAGATATAGGCGCAATGGCTTTATTTGGAGAAAAATATGGTGATTCGGTTCGAATGATTGAATTTGGCGAAAGCAAGGAACTTTGTGGTGGAATTCACGTAAAAAACACTGCAGATATTTGGCATTTCAAAATCATTTCAGAAGGTGCAGTTGCTGCCGGAATTCGTCGTATTGAAGCAATCACTGGAGATGCTGTAAAAGATTTCTACAAAAATCAAGAAAGCACTTTGGCAGAGATCAAAGAAACGTTGAAAAACCCTCAAGATATTTTGAAATCGGTTTCTTCGTTGCAAGATGATAATGCGAAGTTGAAAAAACAAATTGAGCAACTATTAAAAGAAAAAGTTGACGGATTAAAAAACACTTTAGTTGCCGATTTCCAAGAAATAAACGGAATTAACTTTTTAGCTAAACAAGTTGATTTGTCAATGAGTTCGACTAAAGATTTAGCGCAAGCCATTGGAACTTCTAAACCAAATTCATTCGTGTTTTTAGCTTCGATTGAAGATGACGCTCCTAATATTCACTGCTACATTTCAAAAGAATTGGTTGCAGAAAAATCATTAAATGCAGGAAATGTAATCAGAGAATTAGGTAAATGCATCGATGGAAATGGTGGAGGACAACCGTTCTTCGCATCTGGAAAAGGGAAAAATGTTTTGGGAATTAAGGAAGCTTTGGATAAAGCAATTGATTTTATAAAATAATACATAAAAAAACAAATAATATCCGTTAATTTGGACTCAAATAAATAAAACAATGAAAAAAACACTTGGTATCTTCGCCTTAATTTTGACAATTTTCACTTCATGTGAAGTTGAACCTATTGATCCTGCTCTATTGAATAACACTAACAATAATAGTGGTGGAAACAATAATGGAGGTGGAAACAACAATGGCGGTGGCGGTGGCGGAAGTAATACTCCGGTCTTACTTACAAAAGTTATTGAAACACTTACCAATGGTGATGTAGAAACTACAGAATTTTTCTATAGCGGAACAAAAATTCTAAAATATACAAATACAACTTCTAATTCAGTTGAGGAAACTTTATATACCTATACAGGAGATTTGATTACTCAAGCAAAAACCAATTTAAATGGTGTTTTATTAGAAACAGTAAACTTTGAATACGATACAAGTTTACGATTGAAAAAGTGTACAGGTACATATGGTACCACTGTTAATGTTACCAATTATACCTATAACTCAAATGGTACTATTACATTTGTAACCAATGAAGGAAGTGATATTGTAGCAAATGGAACAATTTATGTAGCTAATAATCAAGGTTATAAAAAAGAAATTGTTTTCGATCCTGGAACATCTTTTGAATATACAGAGGTTCAAGAAACCACTTTTGATAACAAAGTAAACCCATTTATAAATGTAACAGGTTTTTCAAAAATTGAATTAGAAACACCATCTGAAGTTTTAGGGTTTTCAGGTGTTGCAAATAATCCTGTGATGTTTAAAAAGAACAACGTAACTAGAGAGACGTCAACTTATACATACAATAGCAATAATATGCCTCTAAATGAAGTTTTTACGGATTTAGTCAATTCAACTTGGAGTGGAACTTACCAATATTTTTATAATCAATAAATTATAAATAAGATTTTTTAAATAATCCCGATAGTTTTTAACTGTCGGGATTATTTTTTATTATTACTTTTGACATTATAGATTTTTAATTTTTTTAGATAGATAAATGAATTTCACTACCAAAGTTCCAATTGCAAAATATCAAAATCCTATAGATTATAATTCTAAAATTATTTCTATTGGTTCCTGTTTTGCTGAGAATATTGGAGAAAAATTCGAGTATTTTAAGTTTCAGAATTCTGTAAATCCTTTCGGAATAATTTTTAATCCAATATCTATTGAAAATCTTATAAACAGAGCTGTAAATAAAATTGAGTTTACAGAAAATGACATTTTTTTTCATAATGATTTATGGCATTGTTATGAAGTTCATTCCCTTTTAAGTGATACCTCTTCAGAATTAATAGTACAAAATTTGAATAGAGTATTACATCTTTTTAGAACTCAAATTATAGAAGCATCTCATTTTATTATTACTTACGGAACGTCTTGGGTTTATAGACATAAAGCGTCAAATAAAATTGTAGCAAACTGCCATAAAGTATTACAAAATCAATTTGACAAAGAAATTTTATCTGTAGAAATTATTGAAAAATCAATTGAGAATTCTATCAATTTAATTCAATCAATCAATCCAAATTGTAATTTTATTTTCACCATTTCGCCTGTGCGACATATCAAAGATGGATTTGTTGAGAACCAAAGAAGCAAAGCACATTTGATTACCGCTTTACAATCTGCAATCTGCAATCTGCAATTTGCAATCTATTTTCCTTCCTACGAAATTATGATGGACGAACTTCGTGATTATCGATTTTATGCCGATGATATGCTACATCCAAGTCAATCTGCTATAGATTATATTTGGATAAAATTCTTCGAAAACTACGTTTCTGAAAGTGAATTCGGATTAATGAATCAGGTTTGTGAAATTCAAAGAGCTTTAAAACACAGACCATTCAATCCAAATTCTGAAAGTCATCAAAAATTTTTGGACAACCTTGAAGCTAAAATAGATCAACTTCAACAAAAATTGCCATTCATACATTTTAGTTAAAATACGTATTTTTTCGTATTTCCCTCGATTTGTTTAAGTTATAAGTTTGTCTTGTAACATTAAACAAATTAGTCATGCGTATAATCAGACTTGTTTTCGGATTAACATTCTTACTATTAATTTCTCCTGCAATCAATGCTCAAAAGCCAGTTTTAACTGATGAAGAAGTCGTTGCTGAAACAGTAACAAAAGAAATTGATGAAGTATTTCAATCACAAGAATTTACAAAAAAGAAAAACAAAAAATTTGCCGACGTAAAAGGAACTATGGTAATTGATATTAGTGTAGTTCAAAATGGTAAAGTTGCTACTTTCTTCAAAGTTGATAGCGATATAAAGAATATTGACTTTATCAATTTTATGTCATCTTACATTTTGGATCACAAATTTCAATTCAAACTTCAAAAACAACAACGATACAAAATTCGTTACACAATAACCTTTTAAAAACAACCTCTAATGAAAAAATTATCAATTTTAATGCTTTCCATTTGTATGATGGGAACATTGCAATCCAATGCACAATTTGGAAAATTATTAGGCAAAGTAACTGGCGGTGGAAAATCGGCTGGTAAAAAATCAGGAAATTTCTCTACAGTTTGGGAATCAGAATTTGATAACAAAGCTAGTAGATTGGCAGTAAATGATGGTGATGGTTCTTATATTCTTGGTACAGATGACAATTCTGCAACGGTATTAGATGCAAACGGTAAAATGTTATGGAGCGGTGATTATAAAAAACTTACAACAAATAAAACTAACAAAAGCGAATACCAATATGTTATTTGGAAACAGAAAGGTGGTTACTTATTCTTATTTGACGAAAGAAAAATGGGAACCGATAGAGTAGCTGTTTTAGATATTGCAACTGGAAAAGAGTTATGGAATTCTGAAGAATATCAAAACTTGATGCCTAAAGGAACAAAATCAGAAGATGGAGCAGATCAAGGTGAGTTGGAAACTGTAAAATACATCTCAGAGTTGGACGCTTTTTTAATTTCTCAAAAGGCTTCAGTAATATTAGTAAAAGCTAATACAGGTGAAAAAGTTTGGGAAACTAATCGTTTTAAAGGTGGTGTTGGAAAATACATTTACGATGCTAAAAGAAACGAAATTATCATGGTGAATTTCAAACCAACAGCTTTAGGGGCTTTATTCGCTGGATTCAAAAATCAGTTAGTAAAAATTAATGCTGTAAATGGTGAAATCCTTTGGGATGCAACTTTCTTGGGAACAGTTGAGAAAGAATTGGTTACAAGAAGAGCTATTCTAGATTTGTGGATAAAAGGTATATGTATCTAAATGGTTTACAAGTTTACAACATCAATAACGGACAAAAACTTTGGGAAGCTATTTATGAAAATGATATGGATGGTGGAAAAGGTTTGTTCTCAAATTCAACCAACAAAAAGTATTACAGAACAATTGCCGATCCAGTTTTTGAAGAAAATGCAGTTTATTTAGTGATGTTAGGTACAAGGGATAGAACTAAATATGTTGAAAAACACGATTTAGAATCTGGTAAATTGTTATGGGCATCAGAAAAAATTACTGGAGCTTTTAGTATGCCAAATTTATACAAAACAGGTGATAAAATTATACTTCAAATTGGAGGTAAAGTTCAAGTTCAAGAGTACAGAATGGAAACAAGATCATCTCCAATGGGTGGAACTTACAGAGAAAGCGTACCTTATATCTATTGGGACTATAAAGCGCAAAAAAATGGAGTTTTGGCAATCGATGATAAAACAGGTTTAACATCATGGCGTTCTGAAAAATTCGATAAAAGAATTACTGATATCATAATTGATCAAGATAAAACAGCTTTTGTTGGTGATGGTGATGAGTTTTACGGATATGATATCGCGTCAGGAAAACAATTGTTTGATGTAAAACATAATGATGCAGGAGTAGGAAAAGCATCTGATGTAATTGATTTTGGTGATAAAGTAGTTGTGCTTTCAGAAAAAGGATTAGCTTCTTACAACAAAAAAGATGGTTCAAGAGCTTATGCAACAGATAAAATTAGAGGTGTTGATTTCTTCTATGAAGTTGAAGGAAATTACTATTTAAGAGATCAGAGAAATAGCAAAAACATTATTTACGGAATTGATATGACTAATGGAGAAACCAAAGGTTCTGTTCAATCTAAAGGTAAAGGAGGAAGCCCAAAATATGGTAGCGGAATCGATATTACTTCTGATGGTGAATTCATCTTCGCTTTCAAAGGTAAAAAAGTAGAAAAAATCAAAGTAAATAATTAGAGGTTATTACACTTTGTTGCTTGGGCTGTGACTTTGTTGCAGCCCATTTTTTAAATGAAATAATTATGAAAAAATATCTATATCTATCCGCTATTTTGTTTGCTTTATTTTCTGTTAATGCTCAACAGGTTCAATGGGCATCTAAATTGATAAAATTTTCTTCCGATTTAGGCGGAAAACAATTCGGAATCAAAAGGATTTTAGGAAAACCAGATGTGTTTCCACAAGGAGGTTATAGTGGTAATGCTTGGACACCCAAAAATGCTTTAGATGGAAGAGAAACAGTTATTGTTGGTTTTGAAAAAGCGCAATCAGTAAAGCAAGTAGCCGTATTTGAAAATCTTAATGCAGGTTGTGTAGTAGCTATTGCAGTTTCTACAGATGGCGAGAAATTTCAATACGTTTGGTCAAGAAAACCTAATTATAAAACACCAATATATAGAACAACTTTAAATTCTGACAGAGCTTATTATTTTGGAAGAAAGAGAAGAAAGATTCAAGAAGTTCCCAACGTTTTTAATCCAGGAGTTGAATATGCTATATTAGATAATTCGGTTTCGGGAGTAATTGCTGTTAAAGTAGAATTTAATTTTGCATTATTACCTGGTCAAAAACAAATTGATGCCATAGGAATTTCAGATTCTGAAACTCCAATTGAAGTTAGCATAAATTCAAAACCAGATTTTGAAAATTTACCTAATGTTCAAAAAGTTGATTTAGCAGAGGTTATTCCTTCAACAGTTTGTATTTCTGAAGACGGAAATAAATTGTATACATCAATAAATATAACTGATAAAGAAGAAATTATTTCTTATTCAAAAAAAGGAGATTCGTGGTCGAATAAGCAAGTAGAATCCCAATTAAATTCTAGCGATTATTATAATTTTGTTGATGTTGTTAATTCAAGTTTTGTTTTAAAAGGTGGTTCAACCTATACTCCAGGTTCTAATAACACTGGATTTGAAATTTTTAATTTGGTAGATGGGAAACCTCAATCTCAAGGGCAAATAAAAGTAGCTGCTTACAACAGTTATGGAGATTTTGCAGATGCAACCATGACTAATGATAGCAAAACATTAATAATAGCTGTTGAAACCGATTTTACTCAAGGCGGTGTCGATCTTTATTTTGCCAATAAAAAAGAAGACGGAACTTATGGCATGTTGCAAAATATGGGTAAAATAATAAATAGTGCAAACGATGATTTTACACCTCAATTATTATCTGATGGAAAAACGTTATTATTTGCTTCCAATGGATTTAGCGCGCTAGGGAATCACGATATTTTCATATCGTATAGACAAGATGATACTTGGAAAAACTGGAGTGAACCAATAAATTTAGGAAGCAAAGTCAACTCAGCCGAATTTGATGGACAACCTTTTTATGATGAAAAAAATGAAATATTATATTACATATCAGCAGTAGAAGGCAAAAACCAAATCAATCAAGTTAAAATTTCTAAAGATGTTCTATTAAAGAAGAATTGATTTTATATCTTCGTTGTCAAATATATAATTCATGGCACGACAAACATCTACCGAGACCGATATTAAAAATGTAATGACTCCTTTGGTTCAAGCATTAATTCGCTCTGGAAAGATTATTTACCTAATTCTCTTTGCAATTATTGGTTTTTTAATCTACCAATTGGTTACTGTAAAAAAAGATTCATCTTCAGTAGAATATGATACGAATCTCATTCAAGAGCAAATTAAAAACGTAGGTAAATTAGTAGTTACTGAAGGTCATTTCTCTCAAGTGATGACCTACAAAGACCAAAATAAGTATCTTGGAGATTTAATTTCTTTTGACAAAAAAGCATTAGTAGTTATTAATGCAGATGTAACCGTGAGTTTTGATTTAAGTAAAGTGCAATATGACATCGATGCTCCAAACAAGACATTAACAATTACAAGTATTCCAAAAGAGGAAATAAAAATCAGTCCAGATATCAAATATTACAATGTAGATCAAAGTACATTTAACGAATTTACCGGAGACGACTACAATAAGATTAATAAAATTGCAAAAGAAAATTTAGCAAAAAAAATAGAAAAATCTTCTTTAAAATCGAATGCAAAAAACCGTTTGATAAGCGAATTGTCAAAAATATTAGTTGTAACTAATTCAATGGGTTGGAAACTACAATATAACGGAGAAGTAGTTAATTCGGATAAAGAATTTACTCAAAAAATAAAAGGATAAATACGCATTTATACGTATTGTTTTATTAAAGCCATTAAGTCAAATTTGTATTGATTTAATGGCTTTCATTATGATTTATATCCTTACCTTATTAATACTAGTTTTGATAGTATTACTTATTTTTTTGCTTTTTCAAAACTCAAAAATTGAAAGAGAGCACTTATGTAATATCCGAAAATTAGAAGAAATAATATCCTCGTTACATAAAAAACAACTTTACTTGAATGAAAGAGTGGCTATTTCTTCCGATTATGATTTAAATTACAAAAATAAATTGAAGAACCTTTCAGAGGAAATCGTCGAGTTACAAAATGTGTTTATTAGCATTATTAACAAAAAAAATTAATAGTAATATTGATATGGTTATCATATATGTTAATTTTTTTGTTAATTTTAATGAATGCAAAATAAAATTTATGAATAAAATAAATTACTTAATTCTTCTTCTAATAACATCAATTTGTTTTGCCCAAAACAAAAATGAGAAAGATAGTTTATTGACGCTCGCTAGAAATTCAAAATATGACACAGTTAGAGTAGATTGTTATAATAAACTTTTTTTTGGTGAAGTATTCTCTGATGTAAAAGTATCCAAAAAATATTTTGAAGCTATGTTTTTGATAGCAAAGCAGAAAAAATTAAACTATGCTTATGCGAAAGCATTCAATGCCAAAGGGGTTTATTTTGATATGTTAGGAAAGCTTGATAGTGCCTACATTAGTTATAACACAGCAATTCATTATTCAAAAAAAGCCAAATTACTCTCTACAGAAGGCTCGGCATATAACAATTTAGGATTGTTAGATTGGAATAAAGGAGATTTTTACAAGGCACTTAAAAATTATAATAAATCATTAGAGTTATTTGAAAAGATTGAGAATATAAACTATCAAGGAAATACATTAAGTAATATTGGATTGATTTATGACGAAATAGATGAACCTAAAAAAGCAGAATTCTATTTGAATAAAGCACTAAATATTAGAAAAAAAGCGAAAGATGATTATGGACTTTCTGTTTCTTATGTGAATCTTGGAAAGCTTTATGAAAAGCAAGAAAAGTTAGATATTGCAATTCAGAATTATGAAAAAGCGATTGTTATTAAGAGGAAAATTAATGATGATTTAGGGATTGCTATCGCGAAATATAACATGTCTAATTCTTTAATGAAGTTAAATAAATTAGATAAAGCGCTCTCTGTTTTGAATGATGCAGAGAAAATTTGCAAAGAAAACGAAGCAGAATCTAATATAGTTGAAAATGTTTATTCAAGTTTATGTCAGGTTTATTTGTTGAAAAATGATTTGAAGAAAGCTAAAGAATATAGTAGCAAATTGTATTTTATAACTCAAAAAAATAAAGATTTAGAGCGACTTTCTGTTTATTACAAAATAGAGTCTGAAATAGCATTAAAAGAGAAAAATTTTCAAAAAGCTTATATTTATTTCAATTTAAAAGATTCACTAGATAAAATTACAAGTGGATTAGAAATAAAAAAAGCTATAAATCTGTATGAAGCTAAATACCAATCTGAAAAGAAAGAAAAGCAATTATTATTGGCTAAAAATGAGTTAATAGAAAAAGAACTTTTAATAAAAAAGAAGAATACTCAATTCCAAATTTTGATTCTTATTTCCTTGGCATTAATAACGATTGGATATCTTATTTATCGTCAACAAAAACTTAAAAACAAGCAGCAAGAACAAGAGTTTCAGCTAAAATCGGCTATAAAAGAAATTGAAGCACAGAATAATTTACACGAACAACGACTTTCTATCTCAAGAGATTTGCACGATAATATTGGAGCACAATTGACTTTTGTTATTTCGTCTGTAGATAATTTGAAATTTGGTAATCAGATAGATGATAATAAAATTGTAAACCAATTAACTAAGATCAGTGATTTTACAAAAGCTACAATAATTGAACTTCGAGACACCATTTGGGCAATGAACAAGGATGAATTTTCTTTTGAAGATTTGCGTTCACGAATTTTTAATTTCATTGAAAAAGCAAAAATTGCTAAAGAAGACATTGGTTTTGAATTTAAAATTGATGAGAAACTTGCCGAAATAAAACTATCATCAATTGTAGGAATTAATATTTATAGAACCATTCAAGAATCAATTAACAATGCTATTAAATATTCAAACGGAACTAAAATTTCTGTTGATGTAAAAAGTTTTCATGACAAAATTCAAATCGAAGTTAAAGACAATGGGAATGGATTTGATATAGAAGATATAGATTTCGGAAATGGTTTAAATAATATGAAAAAACGAATAGAAGAAATTGATGGAGTATTCGAAATCAATACCTTAGTCAATAAAGGAACAATAATCTCAATATTGATATGAAAGGACTCAAAAAGATTTTAACGTTAGTATTTTTTATAGTATCAATTATTGGGTATTCACAAAATACGCAAGAAATAATAAGTGATTTAAAAAAGGATTTACAATCAAATCCTGACGAGAAAAAACGTGCAATCATTTATTCGGATTTAACTTGGTATTACTCAAATATATCAATAGATTCTGCACTAGTTTATGGGCAAAAAGCTATTAATCAATCTTTAAAACTTGGTGATTCAACAATTATTGCGCAAGCATATGGAGATGTAAGTACCGTTTACTTAAAAAAAGGTGATTACAATCAATCATTAAAATATTTGAAAAATGTATTGGCTATAAGGAAAGCAAAAAATGATGTTTTAGGATTAGCAAAAGTTTACTCAGGAATAGGGCTTTTATACTACAATCAAAACGAATCTGATTTATCAATGAAAAATTATTTGATTGGTCTTGAGTATGCAAATAGAGCAAATGATGAAAAAGTTATACACAATATTAAAAATGCAATGTCTGGATTACTAGTTGATTTAAAAGACTATAAAAAAGCATTAGTATATAGCCAAAGTGCCATTAATTATTATGAAAAAATTAATGCAACTGCTACGCTCTGTCCAATGTATATAAACAAAGGGAATATTTACTTAGGATTGAAAGATACATTAAATGCCTTAAAAATGTTTGAAAAAGGAAAACAAATTTGCAATGAAACAGGCAATAAGTTATTTCTTGCTAAAGCATTAAATAATATTGGTGTAATTCGAGTAGCTCAGAAAAAATTTGAAGAATCAAAAAAAGTATTTGATGAGTCCAAGAAAAGTACTGAAAATTTGAATTCTGATTTTATGGATTTTAAAATGAAACTCAATGATGTTGAAGTTTTAAATAGAGCTGAAAAATTCAAAGAATCTAAAGTTTTGTTGTTACAATTAAAAAAATATTTTGAAAAACAAAATGGCTTAGATAATCTTCTTCTAACCTATCAATATTTTATTCCAGTTTGCTCTTATCTGTCTGAAAAAGATAGCGTTGCTTTTTATCAAGAAAAATATTTGAAATTAAATCAAAAAATAAATGATTCTGAAGTACTAAAAAAAACAATTGAACTCGAAACCAAATATCAAACTGCAAAAAAAGAAAAACAATTACTTGAAAAAGATATTCAGGTAAAAAATAAAAATAATTTAATATTCTCATTAGTAGGTATTTCAATTTTTTTATTCCTTTTAGGGTTATTGATTTATAGACAACAAAAACTTAAAAATAAACAACAAGAGCAAGAGTTTCAATTGAAATCTGCAATTGCTCAAATTGAAACTCAAAATCAATTGCAAGAACAACGACTTTCAATATCAAGAGATTTACACGATAATATTGGTGCACAATTAACTTTTGTTATTTCATCAGTAGATAATTTAAAACACGGAAATCAAATTACAGACAACAAAATCGTAAATCAACTTACAAAGATTAGCGATTTTACCAAGTCCACAATTATTGATCTCAGAGATACAATATGGGCAATGAACAGCAACGAATTTTCATTTGAAGATTTACGTTCAAGAATTTTTAATTTCATAGAAAAAGCAAAATCAGCCAAAGAGAATATAGATTTCAAATTCAACGTTGATGAATCTTTGCAGGATTTAAAATTTTCTTCACTAATTGGAATCAATTTATACAGAACCATCCAAGAAGCAATAAATAATGCTGTAAAGTATTCCGATGCAAATGAAATAATCGTTGATGTTAAAAATGTTTCCAATAAAATTCAAATCGAAATTCAAGACAACGGAAAAGGATTTGACATTGAAAATACCGAATTCGGAAACGGACTTTACAATATGAAAAAACGAATAGAAGAGATTGATGGAACTTTTGAAATCAATTCAATAATTAATAAAGGAACAAAAATTAGATTTGAAATTCAAAAAAAAGTATAATTATGATAAAAATAGCCATTGTAGACGATAATACTTTTTTGCAGAAAGCCATTCAGGATAAACTAGCTTTTTTTGATGATATTGATATTAAATTTAGAGCTAATAATGGTCAAGATTTGATAGAAAAATTAGACAAAAATCATAATCTTGATTTGATTCTAATGGATATCGAAATGCCAAAAATGAATGGTATCGAAGCAACAGAAATTGTTAAAAATAAATTTCCACAAATAAAAATCATTATGCTGACGGTTTTTGATAATGATGAAAATATTTTTAAGTCAATTAAAGCCGGAGCAGACGGATATTTTTTAAAAGAAGTAAATCCACAAGATTTATACAATGCCATTATTGAAACACTAAATGGCGGAGCTGCAATGACACCATCAATTGCTTTAAAAACCTTAAAGTTATTAAGAGAACCAATGGTTTTTGAAAATTGCGAACCTTGTGAAGAAATTAATCTTACCAATAGAGAAGTTGAGGTTTTAGAACAATTAAGCAAAGGATTAAAATACAATGCAATTGCAGATAATTTATTTCTGTCTGTAGGAACAATTCGCAAACATGTTGAGAATATATATACCAAACTTCAGGTTCATAATAAATTAGAGGCTATTCAAAAAGCGAAAACCAATAAATTAATATAGATTTCTGATATTCAGAATATTGAAATCATAAAAATACGCATTTTAGCGTATTTTTTTATGCATTGAAGCAAGTTAAGTTTGTCGTATAACTTTTAACAATCAATACGATGAAATCAAAAAATTATTTTTCAAAAATTGCTTCGGCACTATTTTTATTATTTGCAATTAATTCAAATGCAAATAACGTAGAAATCACAGGAACATCTGTTTCTGGAAACGATATTACTTTTAATATTTCTTGGGAAAACAGTTGGAATGCCAATGTTGCTCCAGCTAATTGGGATGCCGTTTGGGTATTTATAAAGTACCAAGATTGTAACACACGTTTGTGGGCACACACTAGTTTAAGTACAGTAGCTGGAGATCATTCAGCAGCCTCTCCTTTACAAGTTGATCCAGTTGCAGATGGTAGAGGTGTTTTTATTAGAAGAAGTGCTCTTGGTGGCGGAAATATTTCGGCAACATCAATTACATTAAGAATGACAGGTCTTGGTGCTGGACCATATAATTTCAAAGTTTTCGGAATCGAAATGGTAAATGTTCCTCAAGGAAATTTTGAAATTGGTGATGCTACAAGTGCTTCAACTTTTAATAGTATAAATGTAACAGCAACTTCTCAATCAGGTGGAATTACATCAGCTGCAATTGGAGGTGGTGGACCAACAGTTCCTGCAACTTTCCCAATGGGATACAATTCATTTTATTGTATGAAATACGAAATCTCTCAATTACAATATGTTGAATTTTTAAACTCATTAACTTTTGCACAACAACAAACAAGAATAACTACTGATCCAACATCTGCTTCAGGAACTTATGTGACTTTTGGGGCAAATTATTATAGAAATGGTATTGTTATTGAAACTCCAGGTAACAATGCGGCAATACCTGCTGTTTTTGGATGTGATGCAACGAATGGAGTTTTCAACAATGTGAATGATGGACAAAGTGGTGCTATGAATAATTTATCATGGGCAGATTTAGCAGCTTATTTAGACTGGGCAGCTTTAAGACCAATGACTGAATTAGAATTTGAAAAAGTATGTCGTGGAACAATGCCAAGAGTTGCAGGAGAATATCCTTGGGGTGATACTACAATTAATGCATTTTATAGTACTACAGTTGTAAATCCATTACAGCCAACTGAAGCAGCGAACGCTGTTGTTAATGGTAGATGTGCAGTAGCTTTAGGAAGTGCAAATCCAGGTTATGGTCCATTAAAAGTAGGTGTTTTCGCTACATCAACATCAGGTAGATCATCAGCTGGTGCTTCTTATTATGGAGCTATGGAAATGGGTGGAAATGTTGTTGAAAGAACAATTACTGTAGCAAATGCATCAGGAGTTGCCTTTAATGGAACTTTAGGTGACGGAACTTTAACAGCAATAGGAAATGCAAACCAAGCTACTTGGCCATCAATTTCAACAGCAACAGGAGTTGGTCAAAGAGGTGGAGAATATGTAAGTCCTGCTTCTTATGCTAGAACATCAGATAGAACAGTTGCTGGTTCAACTGATGCAACAAGACAATACACTTATGGTGGAAGAGGTGTAAGATAGTAATCTAATTTGATGTATAGGTTAATAAGCCTATAACAAAAGAAGTATAATAATTTTAAAATCAAATTAGATGAAAACAACAAAAATATATTTAGTTGTTTGCTTAATCTTTATTTTGACACAATTTACCGCATTTGCTCAATACAATGGAGGAAACTCTCATGGTTCTACAGCAAATGAGTTAAGTAACACTAGTTGTTCTATTCCAGCGCATTTTTATGCTTATTTTGGAGGAAACAATGATGGTTCGAGTGTCGAAGAGTTAAGTACAACAACCTGTGGAACAGCACCGTTTCAGTTTGCCTATATGGGAGGAAATGCTGATGGTGCAGCTACAGAAGAGCTAAGTGCTACTGTCTGTGGTATTCCGCCTTCCTTCTTTGCATATATGGGAGGAAATAATGATGGTGCAGGCGTAGAAACTTTTGAGGCAAATGTATGTGCATTTCCACCTCAGTTTTATGCTTACTTTGGTGGTGACGGAGATGGTTTTACATTAGATAAAACGGCTCCAATTTGCCCAACAGAACCACCAGTAGCAAGTTTTACAGCTTCAGTTACCGAAATTTGTGTAGGTCAAACAGTGACATTTACAGATACTTCAACCAATATTCCATCGGCTTGGACATGGACATTTGAAGGAGGAACTCCAGCTTCGTCAACAGATCAAAACCCTGTAATAACTTATAATATGCCAGGTGTTTATGATGTAACTTTAATGGCGGCAAATTATAACGGTACAAATACTGTAGTTGCAACAGACCAAATAATAGTTTATGCTTATCCAATAATTACTTCAACAACTCCAGCCAGTAGATGCGATTCAGGAACAGTTACTTTGCAAGCTTCAACAAATGTCGGGACTTTAAATTGGTATGATGCAGCAACTGGTGGAACTTTAGTTGGAACTGGAACAAGTTTTACAACTCCAAGTTTATCTTCAACTACAACTTATTATGTTGAATCATTAAATGGAGTATGTTCTTCGTCAAGAAGCGCAGTTGTGGCAACAGTAAATACTACGCCAACAATAACATCAACAACACCGGCAACACGTTGTGGTTCAGGTTCTGTTACAATTTCTGCTACAGCAAGTGCAGGAACAATTTGGTGGTATGATGCTCCAACAGCAGGAACTTTACTTGCTTCAGGAACAAGCTTTTCTCCAAATGTGACTGTAACAACAACTTATTATGTTGAAATAACTTTAAATGGTTGTACTTCACCAAGAACAGCAGTAGTTGTAACGGTAAATACTACACCAACAATAACATCAACAACTCCAGCGAGTAGATGTGATGCTGGAACGGTAACATTACAAGCAACAGCTTCTAGTGGAACGTTAAATTGGTATGATGCACCAACAGGAGGCACATTGTTAGGAACAGGGACAAGTTATACAACACCTAGTATTAGTTCAACTACAACTTATTATGTTGAAGCTACTTTAGGAACTTGTAATTCAACAAGAACTCCTGTAACTGCAACAATTAACGTGACTCCAAGTATTACATCAACTTCTCCATCGCAAGTATGTGATTCGGGAACCGTAACTTTAGGAGCAACAGCTAATGCTGGAACTTTAAATTGGTATAGTTCAGCATCAGGTGGAAGTGTGTTAGGATCAGGAAATAGTTTTACAACTCCATCAATCAGCACAACTACAACTTTTTATGTAGAAGCGGTTAACGGAAGTTGTACTTCAGTAAGAGTACCAGTTGTGGCAACTGTTAATACTACGCCAACTATTACATCAACAACTGACGCTACAGTTTGTGGTCAAAGTGGAGGAACTTTATTTGCAACAGCAAGCGCAGGAACTGTGTATTGGTATAATGTCGCTTCTGGAGGATCTGCAATTACAACTGGAACGAATCTTTCTGTGAGTGGTGGTTCTGGAACTTTTTATGCGGAAGCAGTAAATAATGGATGTGTTTCTGTGAGAGTAGCTGTAAATTATACTTACATTCCAATTCCACAAATAACAGTTGTAGGTTCAGCTAGTCGTTGCGGTAACGGAAGTGTAACTTTAACAACTAATTCCGATTCTGGAACAATAAATTGGTATGATGCACCAGTTGGTGGAAATTTAGTTGCAACAGGAACAAGTTTTACAACACCAAGTTTGTCATCTACGACATCTTATTATGTTGAAGCTGCAAATGGAACTTGTATTTCGGCATCTAGAACTGCAATAACAGCTACAATTAATGAAATTCCAGTGATAACTTCAACAACACCAGCAAGCAGATGTGGTGATGGAAGTGTAACATTACAAGCAACAGCAAGTATCGGAACTATTAATTGGTACAACGCTCCAACAGGTGGAACTTTAGTTGCCACAGGTGGAACTTTTACAACTCCTGTTTTAGGAACAACAACAATTTATTATGTTGAGGTTGTTAATGGAGGTTGTAATTCAGCTAGAACTGCTGTTAATGCAACTGTATTTGCAGTAGCAACAATCACTTCAACAACTCCAGCGAGTAGATGTGATGCAGGTAGTTTAACACTAAATGCAACTTCAAATGTTGGAACTCTAAGTTGGTATGATGCACCGTCTGGAGGAACTTTGTTAGGTTCTGGAACAAGTTTTACTACGCCTAATATTTCGACTACAACAACTTATTATGTTGAGGCAAATAACGGAGTTTGTACTACTTCTAGAGTTGCGGTAACTGCTTCAATAAATCCAACAGCCGCACCAACAGGTTTTGCAAATCAAACGTTTTGCGCAGGAGAAACTGTCGGATTAATATCTGTCACAGGTTCAAACATAATTTGGTATGATGCACCAACAGGCGGAAATGTAATTCCATCAGGCACTGCATTGGTTTCAGGCACGACTTATTATGGTTCGCAAACGGTTACAAGTTGTGAAAGCCCAACAAGATTGGCAGTTACAATGACATTAGGTGGATGTTTAGGAACTGAGGAATTTGTAGCAAATGTTATCAAATTGTATCCAAATCCAGTTGTTGATATTGTGACTATTTCTTCAACAGAAATGATGACAAATTTAGAAGTTGTGAATATACTTGGTCAGATTGTCTTTTCAAAATCGGTAAACGAAAATGAAACAACAATAGATATGTCAAGATATTCTTCGGGTTCTTATATTGTTAGAGTTTTAGTTGATGATAAGGTTAAAATCTTTAAAGTAATTAAAAAGTAGTAAGTAGTTTTTTATAGTTCAGTTTTTTGAAACCATCTCGTTAATTCGGGATGGTTTTTTAACTAATACGAAATTCTGCGTATTTTTTAAATACAGTACATAAAGTAAATTTGTGTATAATTTTAATTTTTTTACAATGAAAAGATGTTCAATTCTACTGTTACTCATCAATTTGATCTTTTTCTCATCATGTTCATCAGATTCTTCAGAAGATTCTTCAAACAGTAACACAATCGATCAAGAAATTGGTCCAGCTAAAACTTTTTATGCCAATAATGGCGGAACTTTTAAGTTTAGATTATACCAATTTCCACCAACAGAAGGCGATAATAATAATTATAATTATCATACGGCAGAAATTTATAAAATAATTGATGATAACGGTGTTTTTTCGACATTCGCAAAATATACAGTTCCGTCAATTTCTCTCATGTCTTATGGAGCCGTTTTAAACTGTCAAGGCGATTATAATACTTCTTCAAGTTCTAACAAAGTAGGATTTCAAAATTCTTCAGCCAACGATGATTTTGAAATTGACACCAATTACACGCGTTTGATTTCCTATAATTCTACAAGTGGAGCTCACGGATTGTATGGGTTTGCAGGAACTCGAATATATGTGCATAGTCCAAATTTCTTTTCAGGAGCTATTTCAGCTAGTTCCAATCAAGGCTATATGCATACTATAAATCACGCCAATTTTATGTTGAGTGTTGGGTACAATTCCAATTATGGCAAACCAATGCTGTATCGATACAATCCATCAAATTTTTCTTGGTTAGGTGATGTTGTTACTCAAATGGATTATGTTGCTGGTAGTAATACTAATATTCCTATGACCAATGATGCTTCTAAAGTGGGTAACACAGATAAGGTATATTGGGCTTGGTTAAGTTACACTTCCAATCTTTCTAACGGAAAAATCAACATCATTAGTTACAACGGAAGTACTTTTAGTAATGTAACAAGTTTAGAGGGTATTGGTAGTATTGGTTCAGGTTGGACTTCTATAAATACGATTACGCTTCACAAAAACCCAAATAATCTCAACAATCCTTATATGGTTGTAAGGCATTATAATTCGGATGTTTTAGATATATATAAATTCAACGGAACCTCCATTGCAGTAGTAAAAACAGGCGTGACATTACCATCAACCATTACGTTGCTTCCAGGTGACACCAATCGAATTATTAAAGATATTGTTTTTTCGGGAAGCAACATCTATCTGATATCAGGAAGAGATAAAAATCTGTACAAATTATCAGGTTCATCATTTGTAATTGAAAAACCTAATTTAACAGTAACTGACGACAGAATTTCAGCATTGGAATCAACACCAAACGGTATTTTAATATCAATAGTAAAAACCATTCCATCAACTCCATTAGCAAAAATTGTTTCAGATGTGGTATTGATTCCTAATTAATATTTTTTTAATTTTATACTAGTAAATTTTTCAAATTTTCAAACAATGAAAAGAATATTTTCCCTGGTTGTTATTTTTATATGTTTTTTTGGTTTTGCACAAAATACAGCAACCACTGTAGTTACTAAAGAACTTTTTCCTGAATTATTTCAATTGAAATTACCGATTGAAATCCCTAAAATTCAATTCGTTCCTGAAAAAGAATTGTATATAAAAAAAAGCAAATTAAAAGGAGATCAATACACAGACACTTTTATATTAAATTTTAAAGATAAAAGTGTTTTCAAAGGAAGGGTAAGTAGCAATTATGGCGGACATGAAAACACGGTTTCCATTAATTTTGGCGAGATGAGTTTTTTCAACGGAGATACTTATAAAGGACATTTTTATGAAGGAAACCCTATTGACGGTCAATATGTTTTTGCCAATGGAGATAGTCTTGAAATAACTTCCGCTAACCGAAATGGCTGCTGTAATTTTACTGGAAAATCAATCAATCAATTGTATAAATTCAAAGATGGAACAACACTGAAAATGCATGGTAACGAAGGCAAGACAAAGTTCTATTATGAAAAGCCAGATGGAACAAAAATTGTTTCACTTCTAAATCCAGACAAAAGTTTGGATGGTTATACTGAATACTTTACCAAAGAAGGTTTTTTTTACAAAGGCGAATTGTCCAAAAACAGACCAATACAAAAATGGGAAATTCAAAACGACAAAGGTATTTTTATTGCCATATTTAACTTGGATGGGATAACGGGTTATATTCCTTACAAAGACGAATCAAATACTACTAAGTGGGGCAAATTTTATTTGGAAAAATTAGTTCAACCTATAACTTATTTAGCACCTTATACTTTTTGCGTTAATGGCGATTGTCAAAACGGAGAAGCTACTATTTATGTTGCTAAAAATCCAGACACAGGTTTCGGTTTTGAAATGGTTGGAAATTTTGCAAACGGAAAGCCAATTGGCGACTTTGTAATGAATGATGAAGACATAAATAAAAATAAGTACACCATTATTGGTCCAATAAAAAACTATAAATTTCATGGAAAATGCGCAAAAGCATATCTTGATAAGAAAATTGTATTTACAGGTGAATTCCAAAACGGACTACCTCAAAACGGAAATCTTACTGTTGATGAAAAATTAATAGAAGTTAAGGGTTTTAAAGAAGGTAAGTACATTGGTAAACAAACTTTTCCACGTACAGAAAAACGTATGTACAGCCGATACTATGAAGGTGAGTTTAATCAATATGGACAGATGGAAGGTACAGGAACCGTCTATATTACCGATAATAATCATTGGGGTTATGAAGGTTGTAAAATCACCGCTACCGATTGGAAAGATGGGTATTCATCACATTGTTGTTTCGTGAGAAAAAATGGAGAGGAAGATTGTCAACGTGTCTATTTTGTAAATCGTTCTGATTTTCCAGATTTTAGTTTTGAACATCCTGTTTCCCTAAGAAATTTAGCTGTATATCAGCAACAAAAAGAGCAAGAAAGAATAGCTCAGGAAGCTGCTAATACTAGACTCCAAAACGAATACCAATGCAATCAATGCAATGGTTTAGGTGTAATTAAAACCCAATGTCCAATGTGTAAAGGCGCTGGATACCGAAAAGATATGGTTACTTACGATAGACATACCGGTAATATAGGTGGTTTGGCTAAATGCAGTCATTGTGCAGGAACAGGTCAATATACCGTAATGGGTTGCTCCAAATGTGACGGAAAAGGATTTGTAAAAAAATAAAAAAAGGCTCTGAATTTCAGAGCCTTTTTAACAAAAACCAATAACTATTTAATCAATAAACTATAATTTACTTTCAAGACTTTGCCATCCGCCACCATTCATCACATCAATACCGCTATTTTTCAAAATAGATGCCGCTTGAGCACTTCTCATTCCGCTTCTACAACATACAATTACAGGTTTTTCTAATCTTTTAATTTCATTAACCTTAGAAAAAATGTTGTCTAACGGAATGTTTTTAGAGTTTTTAATATGACCTTCTCTAAACTCACCAACTGTTCTTACATCAATAATAACAGCTCCTTTATCCATGTATTCTTTTACGCTCTCCGATTTTCCACCTAAACCTAACATACTTAATAATCCCATGTTTTATTATTTTTAATTTGTTTTCTATTTCAGATTTCTACAGCAAAATTAATGCTATACATTCTATAAAGTTGTAACAAAAGTTACCCAAGTCAAAAAAATCTTTATATTTGATTCGTATGAAGATTACCGACCGCAAAACCGAAATCGTAAACGTATCCGCAAAACTTTTTAAAGAAAAAGGCTATAGCGCAGTAACTATGCGTGACATCGCTCAAGCAATGGACATCAAAGCGGCAAGTTTATACAATCACATTAAATCCAAACAGGAAATTCTAGTTTTAATTATAATCGAAATCGCCGAAGAATTCACCAACGTAATGAACGAAATTGTTGATTCCGAAATATCTTCCATACAAAAAATTGAACGAGTAATAGATTTGCATATCGACATTACATTAAGAAATCCAGATGCTTTAGCGTGTCTAAACAACGATTGGATGCATCTCGAAGACAATGATTTGAAGTATTTTATCAAAATGCGTGAAGATTACGAACAAAACTTCAGAAGCATCGTGAAAAAAGGGATTCTAAATAACGAAATTGTAAACCTTAACATCGAAGTCATCATTTTCTCAACTCTTTCCACGTTGCGAACGTTATACCTTTGGTACGACAAAACAAAAAGTCTAAACGAAAAAATTCTAAAAAGTAATATGAAAAAAGTATTGCTTAACGGAATAATATAAACTTAGATATTTAGATTCTTTCATTTTTTAGATTTCTCCAATCTGTGTTCCAAAACAATTGTTAACGATTAAATAAAAATTACAACGTTTTCGTAACATATCAAAAAAATCATTAAATTTGCATAGTAAACTAACAGTTGTTAGTTTGATTTAAATAGAATTGTATGGCAAAATTTCATAGCATTAAAGTCGCTGATATTTATAAAGAAACCAAAGATTGTTCGGTAATAACTTTCGATATTCCCCAAGAATTAAAGTCCGAATTCCAATACAAACAAGGACAACATTTGACTCTTCGAACCAATATCAACGGCAACGAAGTGCGTCGTTCGTATTCGTTATGCTCTAGTCCGATAGAAAATAAATGGCAAGTAGCCGTTAAACAAATAAACGAAGGATTATTCTCAACTTTTGCCAACGAGCAATTATCAATCGGTGATACATTAGATGTAATGCCGCCAAACGGAACTTTTTTCACAGAAGTCAATCCCACAAAGGCAAAAAACTACATCGCATTTGCAGCTGGAAGCGGAATTACACCATTACTTTCTATCATCAAAACGCATTTGGCATCGGAGCCCAATAGCACTTTTAAGCTGTTTTATTTGAATGGAACCGTAAAATCAATTATCTTTAAAGAGGAAATTGAACAACTTAAAAACTTGTATTTCAATCGTTTCGAGGTTTTTTATTTCCTAACAAAAGAACACCGTTCGTCCGAATTGTTCAACGGTCGTTTTTCAAAAGAAAAAATACAAGTGTTAACAGATAAAATTATCGATATCGAAACTACTGACGAATGTTTCATTTGCGGTCCAGAAGATATGATTTTCTTATTGCGTGACGAATTAGTAGCTGCTGGGTTGTCTAAAGATAAAATTCATTTTGAACTATTCACAACCGGACTTACAGAAGAGGACAAACAAAGAATAAACAAAATAGTAGAGAAAAAAGTTGAAGGAACTGAAGTAACCATTATTGATGGCGGAAAAGAATTCCACTTCGTAATGGGAGAAGATTTCGATAATATATTGGATGGTGCAATCGCCGCAGGAGCCGATTTGCCTTATGCTTGCAAAGGTGGCGTTTGTAGCACTTGCCGTTGTAAAGTTGTAGATGGCTCTATTGAAATGAAACTAAACTATTCATTGGAAGCAGACGAACTAGCGAAAAATTATGTATTAAGTTGTCAAGCCGTGCCTACATCTAAAAAAGTTGTAGTTGATTTCGGATTGTAAAATATAAACTGAATTTAATAACAATAAAAGTTATGTCAGAAAAAGAAGTAAAAAATTTAGAAGAAATGTTCGAGGCAAGAATTGCTAGAGACGAAAAAATAGAACCGAAAGAATGGATGCCTGAAAAGTATCGCAAGACTCACATTCGTCAAATTTCACAACATGCTCATTCCGAAATCGTAGGAATGTTGCCTGAAGGGAATTGGATTACTCGTGCACCATCATTACGAAGAAAAGTAGCATTATTGGCTAAAATTCAAGATGAAGGTGGACATGGATTATATTTATACAGCGCAGCAGAAACCCTCGGAATTTCTCGTGACGAATTAATAGATCAATTGCATTCAGGAGAAGCTAAGTATTCAAGTATTTTTAATTATCCAGCTGTTACTTGGGCAGATATGGGTACAGTTGGTTGGTTGGTTGATGGTGCTGCTATTATGAATCAAGTGGCTTTGATGGGAACATCTTATGGTCCTTATTCTCGTGCTATGGTTCGTATATGTAAAGAGGAGAGTTTTCACCAACGTCAAGGATACGAAATCCTTCTAACGCTTTGCAACGGAACTCCTGAACAAAAAGAAATGGCTCAAGATTCACTAAACCGTTGGTGGTGGCCATCATTAATGATGTTTGGACCTCTTGATGCGGAATCACCAAACACAGAGCAATCAGTAAAATGGAAATTGAAACGTAAAACTAACGATGAATTACGTCAAGCTTTTGTAGATCAAACGGTTCCACAAGCTAATATATTAGGTTTAACCATTCCAGATGCTAAGCTAAAATGGAATGAAGAACGTAAACACTACGATTTTGGCGATATCGATTGGAATGAATTTTGGCAAGTTGTAAAAGGCCACGGTCCTTGTAACAAACAAAGAATTGCTGCAAGAGTAAAAGCACACGAAGACGGAAAATGGGTTCGTGACGCAGCCATGGTTTACGCTGAAAAACAAGCAAACAAAGAAGTAAAACAAGCAATATAAATAGTCAACAGTCACAGTTTACAGTATTCAGACTGCCAACTGCGACTGCGACTAAAAACTGAAATATTATGAAAAACTGGCCACTTTGGGAAGTATTTATAAGAAGTAAAAACGGATTAGAGCACCGTCATTGCGGTTCACTTCACGCAAGTGATGCAACAATGGCATTAGAAAATGCTCGCGATGTGTACACACGTCGTATGGAAGGAGTAAGCATTTGGGTAGTTCCATCGGCTCAAATCACTGCATCCAATCCTGAAAACAACGGAGAAACGTTTGAACCAGCAATGGACAAAGCTTACCGTCATCCTACGTTTTATGAATTGCCTGACGAATTAAAACACATGTAATTAATCCTGCAAGGTTTTCAAAACCTTGTAGGTTTATAATATAATTTGCGAATTTGCGGTAAATGGTCTTTGCGACTCCGCGCCTTTGCGAGAAAAAAACAAATTATGAACAACAATTTAATTCAATACATATACGGAATTGCAGATAACTCATTGATTCTTGGTCAGCGTTTAGGGGAATTGTGCGGACATGGACCAAGCATTGAAACCGACATCGCTTTAACCAATATATCGCTCGATTTATTAGGGCAAACACGTAGTTATTTTCAATATGTAGCCAAATTACAAGGTGGTGATGCTAATGAAGATACAGTAGCTTTCCTTCGTTTGGAAAGAGAATACAAAAACGTACTTTTGGTAGAACAACCTAACACCGATTTTGGCTATTCTATTGCAAGACAATTTTTGTTTGATGTGTTTCATTTGAGCTTATTGGAAGAATTGCAAAACAGTAAAGACGAAATGTTGGCAGCAATCGCTAAAAAAAGCATCAAAGAAGTGCTGTATCACACAAGATTTTCTTCCGATTGGATTAAAAGATTAGGTGACGGAACCGAAGAAAGCCACAACAGAATTCAAACCGCCATCAACGATTTATGGATTTTCACCGATGAATTATTCCACCAAACCGATGCCGATAAAGATATGGTTGCAGAAGGAATAGGAGTGGATGTTACACTTTTGAAAGCAAACTATTATAAAAAAGTAAGTAGTGTTTTAGAAGAAGCTACATTGCAAACACCTACTATTGAATATTTCCAAAAAGGTGGAAAGCAAGGAATACATAGTGAACACATGGGCTTCATTCTAACAGAATTGCAGTATATGCAACGCACGTATCCAAACATGACTTGGTAATTGAATATTCAGAGTTTTAAATAGAGATTAAAAAGAATCCGTGAAAATCAGTTAAATCTGTGTCATCCGTGTTCCAAAAAATAAGTAAGCAAAGCGCACGCAATTAAAACCTTGCGCTCTTTGCGGTTAAACAAATGACAGAACAACTAACAAATATCGACCAAAAACTATTCGAAATACTCGAAACAGTTTCCGATCCAGAAATTCCAGTATTATCAATAATGGAAATGGGCGTAGTTCGTTCTGCCAAACTAATAAACGGAATTGTTGAAGTTCAAATCACACCAACCTACAGCGGTTGCCCAGCAATGGATGTAATTGGAGATGACATAAAATTAGCATTCAAACAAAAAGGCTATGAAGCCAAAATAGAACTAATCCTATCGCCAGCATGGACAACCGATTGGATAACTCCAAAAGGCAGAGCAGCATTAGAGAAATACGGAATTGCTTCACCATTATCAGAATCAGCTGATAAAGAAGCGCTTCTAGGCAATAAAAAGTTAGTGAAATGTCCGCAATGCGGCTCATTGAACACAAAATTAGTAAGTCAATTTGGTTCAACAGCATGTAAAGCATTTTTCCAATGCGAAGATTGTTTAGAACCATTCGACTACTTTAAATGTTTAAAATAAATTCCCATGAAAATGGGAATCTTTTGAAATCAAACCCTTAATGAAACTTAATTTCTTAATGGTTTAAAAAAATAAAATAAGGTATGAGCAATTCAATAGAACTAAAAATTGAAAACAATGTCGCGTGGATTTCACTCAACAGACCCGAAGTTTTCAATAGTTTCAATCGTGAAATGGCATTTCTGTTACAAGAAACTTTAGATAATTGTGAAAACGACACAAACGTTCGTACAATAGTAATCACCGGAAACGGAAAAGCATTTTGCGCCGGACAAGACCTCAAAGAAGTAACCGATCCAGAATTAAATCCAGGTTTCAGAAAAATATTGGAAGAACACTACAATCCAATCATCCAAAAAATCAGAAATATAGAAAAACCAATTATTGGTGCTGTAAATGGAGTTGCTGCTGGAGCTGGAGCAAACATCGCTTTAGCTTGCGATATTGTTGTGGCAACCGACCACGCAAGTTTTATTCAAGCTTTCAGCAAAATCGGATTAATTCCTGATAGTGCAGGAACTTTCTTCTTGCCAAGATTAATTGGTTTCCAAAAAGCAACTGCTTTAATGATGTTAGGCGACAAAGTATCTGCTGAAGAAGCATTAAATATGGGTATGATTTATAAAATTTATCCAAGTTCATTCTTTGAAGAAGAAGTAATGACATTGGCAAAAACCTTAGCTCAAATGCCAACAAAAGCAATCGGTTTAACCAAAAGATTATTAAATCAATCAATGACAAATAATCTAGAACAACAATTAGCTTTAGAATCAGATTTACAAATCGAAGCCAGTTCATCCAACGATTACAAAGAAGGTGTAACAGCTTTCGTAGAAAAAAGAAAACCAGAGTTTAAAGGAAATTAAAGTTCCGTAGGAACGAAATATAGGTAGTAGCATGAATATAGCAATAATCGGCAGTGGAACAATGGGAAGTGGCATCGCGCAAGTTGCCGCAACAGCAGGTTGTGAAGTAAAAATTTACGACACCAATCTCGATGCTCTTGCCAAAAGCAAATCTAATCTCGAAAATACGCTATCTAAATTAGTCGAAAAAGCAAAAATAGACGAGCACGAAAAATTCCGAATCGAAAACAACATTTCCTACGCACACACATTAGGAGAATTATCACATTCCGATTTAGTGATTGAAGCCATAATTGAAAATATGGAAATCAAGAGAAAATTATTTTCTGAACTTGAAAATTACGTCTCGCCCGAAACCATTTTAGCATCCAATACGTCTTCATTATCAATAGCTTCCATTGCTGCTTCTTGCCAAAAACCAGAACGCGTCATTGGAATTCACTTTTTTAATCCAGCACCATTAATGCAATTGGTTGAGGTAATTCCAGCTATACAAACCAGTGAAGAAGTGCTCCAAAAATCAGCGCAAATTATCTCCGATTGGAAAAAAGTAGTAGCTGTTGCCAAAGACACACCAGGATTTATAGTTAATCGTGTCGCAAGACCATTTTACAGCGAAAGTTTACGCATTTACGATGAAGGCGTAGCCGATTTTGCAACCATCGATTGGGCTTTAAAAACTATTGGCGGCTTTCGAATGGGGCCTTTCGAATTAATGGATATGATAGGTCACGATGTAAATTATGTTGTAACCGAAACTGTATTCACAGCCTTCTATTTCGATCCAAAATTCAAGCCATCATTCACACAAAAACGTTTGTTGGAAGCAGGATTTTTAGGAAGAAAATCAGGACGAGGATTTTATAATTACAGTCAAGAATTGCCAAAACCATCAGAAGATTTAGTATTAGCCAAAAGCATTTTCGAAAGAGTAATCGTAATGCTAATAAACGAAGCAGCTGATACATTCTTTTTAAACATAGCATCAGCCAAAGACATCGACAACGCCATGACCAAAGGAGTAAATTACCCAAAAGGATTACTAGCTTGGGCAGACGAACTCGGAATCAATTGGTGTGTAGAAAAACTAGACGAATTATACAACGAATACCACGAAGATCGTTACCGCTGCAGTCCAATTTTGCGTAGAATGGCTAAAGAAAATAAAAACTTTTTCTAAATGGAAGGAACCAAAATACCATACAAAATGCTTTCTCAAGATGCTTACAGCCAATGGCTCGGTATCGAAATTCTCGAATGCGAAATCGGTCGTTGCAAAGTCGCAATGTCAGTTCGCAAGGAAATGCTCAACAGTATGAACAAAGCCCACGGCGGAATCACCTATTCGTTAGCCGATACCGCATTCGGATTCGCAGCCAATACACACGGTAAATTTGCCGTTTCCATCGAAACCTCAATAAACCACATCGAAGCCGTAAATGAAGGCGATTATTTAACAGCCGAATCAGTAATAGAAAAAGTAAATAACAAATTAGGATTCAACATTATAGAAGTAAAACGAGGCGACGAATTAGTAGCATTATTCAAAGGCGTAGTTTATCGCACCCAAAAAGATTGGGAAGAATAGAATTATTAGGAGCGAATGGCTTGGGTATTTTCAATAATGGCAATTCCTGCTTTCCGTTCCAAGTCCCGAAAAAAATCGGGAGCTTTCCTCTCCAATCAGGGCTAAAAAGCAAACGTATTGAATAGAAAATAGAATTTATGAAGAAAATAGTAGTAATAGGATTTTTAATTTTTTGGATTAATAGTTTTAGTCAGAATTCGTCAGAGAATTTAAAAAAAGATGTAGAAATACAAATTGAAATTGATAGTGCTGTTTATGAAATTAAACAAGGAAATTCATATTATACTAAAGATGAAAAATCAGCTATACAAGCTAAATTGATTCCAATGTCTTTAGAAAAAATGAAACAGAATATGTTGAAAAAAACTTCGGACAATGTTGATGGAGGAAGTATAATTATAAATGATGTTAATATATTGTTTGTTAAGAAAATTTCAGAAGATAAAGCAAACATGATTTTGATATATTGTAAAGAGAATGATGAAATCTCATCAATTTCCTTTGTGAGTTTTTATCCATCTGAATTTGAAAATTATTACAAACCAATCATAGAGAAAGCATTCCTTTCCGCAAAAATTAAACAATAAATATAAGTTCAAAGTTGCGCAATTGAAAACTGCCAACTGAAAACTGCCAACTGAAATATGGAAGCATACATCATAGACGGAGTAAGAACTCCAATCGGAAGTTACCAAGGAACACTAGCATCGGTTCGCCCAGATGATTTAGGAGCATTGGTAATCAAAACCGTAGTAGAAAAAAATCCAAATATTCCAAAAGAGGCCTACGATGACGTAATCATAGGTTGCGCCAATCAAGCCGGAGAAGACAACCGTAATGTGGCTAGAATGTCATTATTACTAGCAGGTTTACCATATTCTGTTCCAGGTGAAACTGTAAACCGACTTTGCAGTTCAGGATTGTCAGCAATAATCCATGCAAATCGCGCCATAAAAGCAGGTGACGGACACATCTTTATAGCAGGCGGAATCGAAAACATGACACGCGGACCATTAGTAGTTTCCAAACCATCATCAGCTTATGGAACCGATTCTAAAATGTACGACACCAGTTTCGGATGGCGTTTTATAAATCCAAAACTACATTCAATGTATGGAACAGATGCAATGGGTGAAACAGCCGAAAATCTAGTAGAAAAATACAATATCACTCGCGAAGATCAAGATGCATTCGCTTTAAATAGCCAACAAAAAGCAACAGCAGCCCAAACTTCAGGAAGATTAGCCAAAGAAATAGTAACGGTAGAAATTCCTCAACGAAAAGGCGACCCAATTCAGTTTTCAAAAGACGAATTCATTAAGCCAACCACATCAATGGAAGGTTTAGCCAAATTACGTCCAGCTTTCAAAAAAGACGGAAGTGTAACAGCAGGAAACGCTTCAGGATTAAATGACGGAGCTTGTGCAACTATCATAGCATCAGAAGAAGCAGTAAAAAAATATAACTTAAAACCATTGGCTCGAATTGTAAGTTCATCTGTAGTAGGAGTAGAGCCAAGAATAATGGGAATTGGTCCAGTTGAAGCCACCAAAAAAGCATTAGAAAAAGCAGGTTTAACATTAGACCAAATCGACATTATAGAATTAAATGAAGCATTTGCAGCACAAAGTATAGCTTGCATCCGTGAATTAGGATTAAAAGATAACGATCCAAGAATAAATCCAAATGGTGGTGCCATCGCAATTGGTCATCCACTAGGAGTAACCGGAGCAAGAATAGCTTATTCAGCAGCCTTAGAATTACAACTAACAGGAAAACGATACGCTTTAATCACAATGTGCATCGGTGTTGGACAAGGCTATGCCGCAATCATAGAAAGAGTTTAATTGAAAGTATAAAAGATACAAAAGACAATTACAAACTAGCCCTGATTGGAGCAATCCACCGTGTGGTGCGGAAAGCAGGAACATGGATTACAAATAAAGACCAAGCCATTCGCTTCAAAAAAGTTTTGGCTGAGTAATATAAAAACTTAGCGAGCTTAGCGTATATCATTGCGCTCTTCGCGGTTAAAAGAAAAAGTATGAACAAAACACAACACTACGTACAAGGAAAATGGACATCCGCCACCGGAGAAGGAAAACCATCTTACGATGCAGTTACTGGCGAATTCATCGCAGAAACTTCTGTTGAAGGATTAGATATTCCAGCCATTTTACACTACGGAAGAACAAAAGGTGGCGAAAAACTCCGCAAAATGACCTTCCAAGAACGCGGCAATATGATTAAAAGTTTGGCAATGTATTTAACCAAACGCAAAGAAGCATTTTACGAAATCAGTTATAGAACTGGAGCAACTCGCGTCGATTCTTGGATTGACATCGAAGGTGGTTTCGGAAACTTATATGCCAATGCATCCTTACGAAAATTATTCCCTAATCAATCGTATCACGTAGAAGGCGATCCAATCGATTTGTCAAAAGGCGGCCGATTTATGGCGCATCATATTTTGGTTCCTAAAAAAGGAGTTGCCATTCACATTAACGCTTTCAATTTCCCAATTTGGGGAATGTTAGAAAAATGTGCTTGCAATTGGATGGCAGGAATGCCAGCTGTTGTTTTGCCAGCGCCAGTTACCGCTTATTTGACAGAAGCTGTTGTTCGTGAAATAATCGCATCCAATATATTGCCAGAAGGCGCATTACAATTAATTTCTGGAACTGCTAGAAACATTTTTGACACTGTTGAAAGCCAAGACGTAATCACCTTTACAGGTTCGGCAACAACTGGAAGATTACTAAAAGCACATCCAAGAATACTACAAGAATCAGTTCCGTTTACGATGGAAGCTGACTCATTAAACGCATCAATTTTAGGAGAAGATGCAGTTCCAGGAACTCCAGAATTCGATTTATTCATCAACCAAGCTCGAAGTGAAATCACAGTGAAAGCCGGACAAAAATGTACAGCAATCCGTAGAATGATTGTTCCAGAAAAATTGATGGACGACGTTCAATCTGCTCTTGCAAAATCATTAGACAAAGTTGCTATCGGTGACCCAAGATTAAAAGAAGTACGAATGGGAGCATTGGTAAGTAAAGACCAAGTCGATGTTCTAAAAGGAAGAGTTCAAGAATTATCAAAATCTGCCAAAATAGTTTACGGAGATTTAGAAAAAACCAACATAATCGGAGCTGATGAAAAAGGTGCTTTTGTAAGTCCAATTTTACTACGCGAAGACAATCCATTTGCAAACATAGCCGTTCACGAAACCGAAGCATTTGGACCAGTTTCTACGATTATGCCATATAAAAACCTTGATGAAGCTATCGAGTTAGCTCAAATGGGTAAAGGTTCGTTAGTGTCGTCAATAGTTACAAATTCAGATGAAATTGCTAAAGAATATGTTGTAAACGCAGCATCACATCACGGAAGAATTTTAGTATTGAATCGTGAAAATGCCAAACATAGTACAGGTCACGGTTCACCATTACCATTATTGGTTCACGGTGGTCCAGGTCGCGCTGGTGGCGGTGAAGAAATGGGTGGCGTTCGCGGAATTAAACATTATATGCAACGTTGCGCGATTCAAGGTTCACCAACAACTTTAACCGAAATCACAGGGATTTATCAAGCGAATTCTGCTTATAAAGAAATCACACAACATCCATTCCAATACCATTGGGAAGACATCCAACCCGGAATGTCATTGCGAACTCACAATCGAACTGTAACAGACACCGATATAATTAATTTTGCCAATATCACTTGGGATCATTTCTACGCACACACCGATATTACTTCGCTTGATGGAAGTATTTTCAAAAAACGAACGGCTCACGGCTACTTCATTTTAGCAGCTGCAGCAGGTTTATTCGTGTACCCAAATAAAGGTCCAGTTGCCGCAAATTACGGATTGGAAGAATGTCGTTTTTTACGTCCAATTTACCACAATGATACCGTTTATGTGCGTTTAACTTGTAAACAAAAAGTAGATAGAGACGTAGCTTCAGCCGAACATCCAAGCGGAATCGTAAAATGGTTTGTTGAGGTTTTTGATGCCAATAATGACGAGTTGGTAGCTGTAGCCACAATTCTAACAATGGTGCAGAAAAAACAAGAAGTTTTCGTTGAAATGACTGATGAAAAAGTTTCGGAATGCATCAATAAACTTTCCGAAAATTCAAAACCAAGTTGGGGAATTCTAACACCACAACATTTGTTAGAACATTTGGAAGAAGGTTACAGAATCATGTCAGGTGAAATTCAAGATTTCGAAATCGCAACTCCCGAAAAGATTTTGGATAAAGTGCATAATTCGTTATACAATTACGATAAATTCCCAATAGGAACCAAGTTTCCAACGATGAAAAAAGACGAATTAGAAGATTTAATTCATCCAGATTTCGAAACAGCCAAAGCCAAATTTTTCGAAGCCAGAGAAAAATATAAAACCTTTTTCAAAGAAAATCCAGAAGCAATTTTAAAGAATATGGTTTTCGGAGAAATGAATAAATACGCTTCTTATCTACTAGAAAGAAAGCATTTGAATCATCACTTTGAGCAATTTGGATTAATATAATTAACGATTGAAGATTAACGATTTTTGATTTTAGAAGTTTTGAAATCAACAATCAACAATCAACAATCAACAATCAACAATCAACAATCAACAATCAACAATTTATGAACGCATACGTAAAACAAAACATACAAAACAACATCGCCACAATCGAGTTTTTTCATCCAGAACAAAACTCATTGCCGAGCGATATATTAGCACAATTAGCCAACACAATAACAGATGTTGGAAATAATAATGAAGTAAAAGTAATCATCCTAAAAAGTGGTGGAGATAGAACATTCTGTGCCGGAGCAAGTTTTCAAGAACTAATTTCCATCAACGATGCCGCAACTGGAAAAGTATTTTTCTCAGGATTTGCCAACGTAATCAACGCTATGAGAAAATGTCCAAAATTCATCATAGGAAGAATTCAAGGAAAAACCGTTGGTGGTGGAGTAGGAATAGCAGCATCAACCGATTATTGCATGGCAACAAAATTTGCAGCCATAAAGTTATCAGAACTAAATGTCGGAATCGGACCATTTGTAGTTTCACCAGCTATTGAAAGAAAAATGGGAGTTTCAGCAATGTCACAAATAGCAATCGATGCCAATACATTTTATGATGCAAATTGGGCAAAAGAAAAAGGATTGTATGCTCAAGTATTTGAAAACATAGAAGAAATGGACGAAGCCGTTCAAAAATTCGCCGAGCATTTATGCTCTTACAATCCAGAAGCTATGCTCGAAATGAAAAAAGTTTTTTGGAGAGGAACAGAAGATTGGGACAATCTATTAGCCGAAAGAGCAGCAATAAGTGGAAGATTAGTATTGTCTGATTTTACTAAAGAAACGTTGAAGAAATTTAAATAATTGTATACTGTAAAATGTATATTGTATACTGAAAAGAGCAATATACATTATACAACAATACATTATACAACAAAAAATGATATACGAATTCAAAGGGTTCATCCCAATAATACACGAAAGTAGTTTCATACATCCGCAAGCAGCGGTAACGGGTAACGTGATTATTGGAAAAAATGTTTACGTTGGTCCAGGCGCAGCGATTCGTGGCGATTGGGGCGAAATTATTATTGAAGACGGATGTAACGTACAAGAAAATTGTACGATTCATATGTTTCCTGGAAAGTCAATGGTTTTGAAAGCCGGAGCACACATCGGTCACGGAGCAATAATTCATGGAGCAAATATTGGCGCGAATTGCTTAGTCGGAATGAACGCTGTAATTATGGATGACGTGAATATTGGCGATGAATGTATTATTGGAGCATTGAGTTTCGTAAAAGCCGGAATGCAAATTCCAAATCGTAAAATGGTAGTTGGAAATCCTGCTGCAATAATAAAAGACGTTTCCGATGAAATGATTGATTGGAAAACCAAAGGAACAGCACTATATCAACAATTGCCAAAAGAATGTTACGAAACCTTAAAAGCAGTTGAACCGTTACGAGAAATTCCAGCAAATCGACCAACACAAGAAGCATTTTATAAAACATTAGAAGAATTTAAATTAAAAGAAAATAGAAAATAGAAAAAAGAATATAGACAGAATCAAAAGTCTATTTTCTATACTCTATTCTCTTTCATCTCAAAAAAATGATAACAGAATTCAAAATGCCCAAGATGGGTGAAAGTATATCCGAAGCAACAATAATCAGTTGGTTGAAAAACGTAGGTGATTTTGTTGAAGCCGAAGAAACCATTCTAGAAGTAGCTACCGATAAAGTCGATAGTGATGTTCCTGCGCCTGTTTCCGGTGTCATTACTGAAATTCGTTTTCAGAAAGATGACGTCGTTGAAGTTGGAACTATTTTGGCTTTAATTGATTCTGAAGGAGTTCAAGAAGCTAGAGGTCAGAAGCAAGATGTTGTAGAAAAGAGTAGTATCACACCGAGCAAAGTTGAAGCGCCACAACCCGAAACCCGAAACTCGAAACCCGCAACTCGCAATTCTTACGCTTTCATTTCGCCTTTAATAATTTCAATTGCTCAAAAAGAAAACCTTTCGATCGAAGAATTACAAACCATTCCGGGTTCAGGAACGGATGGACGTTTGCAAAAAAGTGATGTTTTTAGTTATTTAAAAAATAGGAAGTATCCTTTAAAAAGCATTCCTCAACCTACAACCCAAAACCTACAACCTACAACCTTTCCAAAACCAAAAATCAATTTTGTAGAAGGAAAAGACCGAATCGTAGAAATGGATCGCATGCGCAAAATGATTGCCGATCACATGGTGTATTCCAAGCAAACTTCGCCTCACGTGACTTCATACATTGAAGTAGATGTTACAAATTTGGTAAATTGGAGAAACGAAAACAAAGATAAATTCCAAGATAAGCACAACGAAAAATTAACGTTTACGCCAGTATTCGTTCAAGCTGTAGCAAAAGCTGTAGTCGATTTTCCAATGATAAATGTTTCTGTGGATGAGAAAAATATTATCGTTCACAATGATATCAATATCGGAATGGCAACCGCTTTACCATCAGGAAATTTAATAGTTCCTGTAGTGAAAAATGCCAATGAAAAAGATTTAGTCGCTTTAGCAAAAGATGTAAATACTTTGGCGGAAGCTTCAAGAAATAACAAATTAAAACCTGAACAAATTCAAGGAAGTACGTTCACGATTTCCAACGTAGGAACTTTCGGAAGTTTGATGGGAACACCAATTATCAACCAGCCTGAAGTTGCGATTTTAGCTTTAGGAATTATCAAAAAACGTCCTGAAGTGATTACAACTGAAAAAGGCGACGAAATCGCCATCAGAAGTATGATGTATCTTTCTTTATCGTTTGACCATAGAGTAGTGGACGGATTTTTAGGAGGTTCATTCTTAAGAAAAGTAGGCGATTACTTAGAACAATTTGACACAAACACAACAATATAACATTATGGAAACAGTAATGACACAAGCAATAAAAATAACTAAAGTTTCACAATCAAGAGTTTCAGAAGTAAATCTTGAAAACATCACAATGGGCACCAATTTCACCGATCATATGTTCATTTGTGATTATGAAAATGGAGAATGGAGCAATCCAAGAATTGAACCTTTGGCATTAATTCCAACGCATCCAGCAGCGATGGCTTTACATTACGGACAAGCCATTTTTGAAGGAATGAAAGCAACTTTAGGGAAAGACGGAACACCATTATTATTTCGTCCTGATGAAAACGCAAAACGAATGAATTTTAGTGCTGACCGAATGGGAATGCCTTCATTTCCAGAAGATTTATTTGTAGAAGCATTAAAACAATTCACCGCTTTAGAGAAAAATTGGATTCCAACATCCACAGGAAGTGCTTTGTATTTGCGTCCGTTTATGTATGCTGATGAGGCTTTTATCGGAATGCGCGCAGCAACGAGTTTCAAATTCATCGTAATGGCGTCGCCAGCTGGACCATTTTTTAGTAGAAAAATCAAATTATTTGCAGAGAAAAAATACGTTCGTGCCGTAAATGGCGGAACTGGAGAAGCCAAAGCAGCCGGTAATTATGCAGCAGCAATTCGCCCAACTGAATACGCCAAAGCCAAAGGTTTCGACCAAGTTTTATGGTTGGACGCACAAGATTTTGAATACATTCAAGAAGTGGGAACGATGAATATTTTCTTCAAAATTGATGGAAAATTCATTACGCCAAGTTTAACAGGTTCTATCTTATCTGGAATTACCCGAATGAGTGTAATCGATTTATTACGTAGTAAAGGTTTTGAAGTAACCGAAAGACCAATAACTATTTCAGAAATCATCGAAGCATCCAAAAATGGCACTTTAGAAGAAGCATTCGGAACAGGAACAGCAGTAGGAATTGCCATGGTAGAAGAAATTGGAAACAACGATTTATCCATTAAATTTCCAGATGAAAATCCAGTTTCGGTTATGGTAAATGATACTTTGAATGCTATAAAAGTTCAAGATATCAAAGACGAATTTGGTTGGATTGTTGAAGCAAAATAATATTTAACCGCAAGATTCGCAAAGAAGACGCAACGAACGCAAAGTTTTTTACTTTTCAGATAAGCATTAAATAAATGAATTTAGATAAATCGATTCTTAAAAAAGCATTTTCAACAATGGCAACTGCCAAAGCCATGGCAACCTTGTATGAAGATAATTTCAAAATAGTTTCCAAATACGTGCACGCCACATCACGCGGACACGAAGCGATTCAAATTGCAATGGCAATGCAACTTTTACCACAAGATTATGCGTTTCCATATTATCGTGATGATGCGATGATGCTTGGAATCGGGATGCAGCCTTATGATTTGATGTTGCAATTAATGGCAAAAAAAGACGATCCGTTTTCGGGCGGACGAACTTATTATTGTCATCCGAGTTTGAAAGATGTTGATAAACCTAAAATTCCGCACCAATCATCGGCTACAGGTATGCAAGCCATTCCAGCAACTGGAGCTGCGATGGGATTTTGGTATAAAGAAAATACAGGAATTCAAGATGTTAATCAAGAGAATCCGTTAGTGGTTTGTTCGCTTGGTGACGCATCTGTTACCGAAGGAGAAATTGCCGAAGCATTACAAATGGCAGCTCTAAAACAACTTCCGATTTTGTATCTAGTGCAAGATAACGGTTGGGATATTTCGGCAAATGCGGCAGAAACTCGTTCGCAAAATGCGTTTGAATATGCTAAAGGTTTTCACGGAATTGAAGCGATTTCTATTGACGGAGCGAATTTTACTGAAAGTTATTTAGCGGTTCAAAAAGTGGTGCAAACAATTCGTGAAGAACGTCGTCCGTTTTTGGTTCATGCTAAAGTTCCGTTGTTGAATCATCATACTTCTGGTGTTCGAATGGAATGGTATCGTGACGATTTGGAAGAAGCACAATCGCGTGACCCATTTCCGGTTTTGATAAAACAATTATTGGAAGCCGGATTTACAAATGAAGAAATTCAAATTATAGAAAATACGGCTATCGCAAAAGTTCAAGCCGATTTTGATAAAGCACAGTTAGCTGAAGATCCAACACCAGAAGATTTATTTACACACGATTTTGCTCCAACACCAATAACGGAGGAAGTTGGAGAACGAAATCCAGAGCGTGAAGATAAAGTTGTAATGGTGGATTGTGCGCTTTTTGCCGTAGAAGAATTAATGAAAAAACACCAAGAATGTTTGCTTTACGGACAAGACGTTGGCGGACGATTAGGTGGTGTTTTTAGAGAAGCTGCAACATTAGCACAAAAATTCGGAGACGAACGTGTCTTTAATACACCAATTCAAGAAGCATTTATTGTTGGTTCTACAGTTGGAATGTCGGCAGTTGGCTTGAAACCGATCGTTGAGGTTCAGTTTGCTGATTACATTTGGCCAGGCTTGAACCAGTTGTTTACCGAAGTCAGTCGTTCGTGTTATTTGTCTAACGGAAAATGGCCAGTGAGTATGATTCTTCGTGTTCCAATTGGTGCTTACGGAAGTGGCGGACCTTATCATTCGTCGTCTGTAGAAAGTGTTTTAACAAATATTCGTGGAATAAAAATCGCGTATCCAAGTAATGGTGCCGACTTAAAAGGGCTTTTAAAAGCTGCTTATTACGACCCAAATCCGGTTGTGATTTTGGAGCATAAAGGTTTGTATTGGAGTAAAGTAAAAGGAACAGATGCCGCAAGAGTAAATGAACCAAGCGAAGATTATATTTTGCCTTTCGGAAAAGCGAATATTGTTCAAGAAATTTGGGAACAAGAAACCGATGAAACAATAACGGTAATTACCTACGGAATGGGAGTTCATTGGGCTTTGAATGCTTCAGCTGAGATTCTGAAACAAGTTCAGAATAAAAAAAATCAAGTTGAGATTATTGATTTACGAACTCTATATCCACTTGATGAAGAAACTATCTTTAAATCGGTTAAAAAAGCAAAAAAATGCCTTGTAGTAACTGAAGAACCAACAAACAATTCGTTTGCAAGAAGTTTAGCAGGATTGATTCAAGAAAAGTGTTTTAAATATTTAGATGCGCCAGTAACGGTAATAGGTTCAGAGAATATGCCAGCGATTCCGTTGAATAGTACATTGGAGTTTACTATGATTCCGAATGTGGATAAAGTGAAAGCTAAAATGGAGGAACTTTTGAATTATTAATTTTCAGAAGCTTATCAAGCTTTTTGCTTCAATTTTTAGCAAACAATACTTTTTTTGTAAGGCATAAAACAGCTTCCTTTGGTCGCTCTTTTACGCCACAAAAAATAGTATTATTCTTAAGCCAAAAGCTTACCACTTCAATCTGGGCTAGTAACGAATCGTGTCAATTACTCAATAAATCTGCTCAATACAAAAAAGTAGTTACAGTTTTCCCATTTTTTCATAATTTGCAACAACTTTATGAGAGCAAAGGGATACATAACGATTTTTCTGTTGGTTTTGGGCTGGTTTACTATGGCTCAAACTCCCAATTTGCCATTCATCAACTTCAATGAAAAAGAAGGCTTACCCGAAAAATACATCTACAATATTACGCAAGACGAAACTGGCTTAATTTGGATCGGAACCGGAAGTGGTTTGTACCAATTCAATGGCAAAAACTTTACTAAAATCAGCAGTAATCAAGACAAAGCCGGACACCAAATCAACAATATTCTCCAACACGTTTACCGCGATTACGACGGAAAATTATGGCTTTCTAGTTTGAACGCCATTCAAAAATACAATCCCAAGACTGGTGAATTTTCATCCGTAGATTATTCCAAACCAGGCATCAATCAGCTTTTAAAAGCTCAACCTTCGGGTTTTTTCAGAGATTCAAATCGCAATTTGTGGATTGCTACCAAAGAATTTTGGGTATTCTTCGACGAAAAAAACAACTCCATAAAAAAGTTCACTCCCAAAGGCGAATTCATCACACCCGATTCTAAAATCATCAATAAAATCATTCAAACACCCAACGGACAATTGTGGGCATTATCCAATAATGGTTTGTTTGAGTTTAATAGTAACGGAACCATTATTCCGCATTTCAATCTCGAAAATAACCAACCCAAAAAGAATACTTTTTTTGATGGCTACTACGATGCTAAACGCAATTGCATTTGGCTTGCTTGTGGTTATGATGGAATTGCGCAATTTGATTTAGCTACTCAAAAAATTAATTACAATCCATTAATTGATAAAAAATCATTGAATGCTAATCCAGCCAATTATGTAACCTTAATTACTCCAAAAAACGATAATGAAATTTGGTTTGTATCATTCAATTTAGGTGTTTACTCGATATCCAATAAACAATTTTTCAGTTTTGAACAGTCTTACAAAGACGAGTATTCCTTCAAAACAATTCCTGTTTCAAAACTCTTCGAAGACAAAGAAAATAATTTGTGGATAGCTTCTTATAATGGTTTATCTCAACTTCCGTGGCAAAACAACCAAATCAAAACGATTCCGCTTTTCAATACCGCAGCCCAATATACGGTTGAACCTTTTGGCGTTTTAGATTACAATGGTTCGGATATTCTAATAGCCAACAACACGAGTAACGGCTTACTTTGGTGGAACAATCAAGCCCAAAAATTGTCGGTAATTGAAAACCCTTTTTATAAAGGAAAGAAGCGAGAACTCAAAGGTATTCAATGTGTGGCTCGTAATTCAAAAGGTGAAATTTTTGCAGCCAGCGAGGAACATTTTTTTAGCTTCAAGAACAATAAATTACTTCCGCTTTTTCTTCGTGACCAAGACGGAAAATCACCAACAAACATTACCCGAATTGTATTTGATAAAAACGATAATGTGTATATGTATTCACCGTACAATGGTTTTTATTTTTTCGATGTCAAAAGCAATGTGCTTACTCATTTCAATGTAGCTGGTGTAGATGCTAAAAGTGCGAGTGTTTCGTCTAATTTAATTGCACCACGAACCATCGATAACCAAAATAATTGCTGGTTTGCAATGACCGAAGGTGTGTATTGTTGGGAAAAAGCAACAGGAAAGTTTTTGCATTTTGCATCAGGAAAAGCGGAAAACACGCAAGCTAAAATCGTACAATCGATTGATGTGATACAAGATCGTCAAGGTCATTTTTGGATCACAACAATTGATAACGGAATTTTTGAACTGATTATCAATGGTAAACAATCCAAATTACTCAATTATAATAAAGAAAATTCAGGTTTGCCTTCGGATTATTGCAGTAGATTAATTTTAGATAAAAAAGGGTTTTTATGGATTGGAACGTTAAATGGTTTGACCAAATTTGACACCAAAACCAAAAAAGTAATAAGTGTTTTAAATCGTCAACACGGGTTGGCAGAAAATGGTGCTGTTGTGCTGTTATGTTTACTTCCGGATAATAATTTGGTGGTCAATCACTACGGCGTACTTTCAGTCATTAATCTTACAACCTACAAAACCAATCAACTGCAACCCAAAGTTACCATCACATCAATAAAAGTGTTAGATGCTTTTTTGACTCCAAAAAAAATTAACAAAAAGTCAATCCAACTGAAGCATAACGAAAATTTCATCAGTTTTGAATGGGCTTCTGATGTATTGAATAATGCCAACCAAAATCGCTTTGCCTACCAACTTTCTGGAGTTGATGCGGCATGGAACTACACCGATAAAAACTCCATTTCCTATTCGAATTTGAACTATGGAGATTATGAATTTAAAGTAAAATCAGTCAATAATGACGGCGTTTGGGGAGAAGTTACCACGTTCAAAATAACCATTGCAACACCTTTCTGGAAAGCGTGGTGGTTTTACGGATTGTTAGTGCTTTTGGTAGGCGGAATTTTATATGCTTTTTATCAATTCAAATTGAATCAAGTCAAAAAAGAAGAAAGCCTTAAATCATTATACGCTCAACAAATAGCAGAAATTGAGATGAAGGCATTGCGCGCACAAATGAATCCGCATTTTATCTTCAATTCGCTCAACAGCATTCAGAAATACATCTTAAAAAATGACAGTTTTGCCGCTTCTCAATACTTGACCAAATTCTCTAAACTTATACGTTTGATTTTGGATCACAGCAATCAAAATTACATTTTATTAAGTAGTGAAGCCGAATTATTAAAGCTCTACATCGAAATTGAGGCCTTGCGTTTTGATAACCAATTTGAATATGAATTGGTTGTAGATGATTCACTCAACGCCGAAACCATTCAAATTCCATCGATGATTATTCAACCATATGTTGAAAATGCCATTTGGCATGGATTATTACACAAAGAAACCAAAGGCAAATTGACGTTGCATATTACTCGTTTTGACGAAAATAATATCAAAGTGTTAGTGACTGATGATGGCATTGGTCGCCAAAAAGCACAAGAACTAAAAAGCAAACAAGTCTTGAAAAAGAAAAGCTATGGCTTGCAAATCACCGAAGATCGTATTTCGATTTTAAATAAGACACAGAGTAATAAAACTACTTTGAAAATTCATGATTTGAAAGATGAAAACAACAATGCTTTAGGAACACAAGTAGAGTTAATTATTCCAGTTCAAACCCTAAATGAATAACCTATGATTAAAGCGGTAATCATTGACGACGAAAAAAATGCACTCGAAGTACTCGAAATGCAACTCAACCAATTCTGTAAAGAAGTTTCAGTTGTAGCTATATGCAATAGTGGTAAAGAAGGCGTGAAAGCAATAAAAGAACTGCAACCTGATTTGGTTTTTTTAGACATCGAAATGCCGCACATCAATGGTTTTGACGTTTTGAATCAAACAAAAAATCTAAATTACAAAGTTATTTTTACCACGGCTTACGATCAGTTTGCCATTAAAGCATTTAAATTCTCAGCTATTGATTATTTACTTAAGCCAATTGATATAGTCGATTTACAAAACGCAGTGGAGAAAGCGCAAAAAGAATCGCTAAATCACAATTTAGAAGACAAAATTAAGTTGTTAGTAGAGCAATATTATCCACAAAAAAATCGTCAAAAAGTAGCACTTCCAGTTGGAAATATGTTAGAGTTTTTTGATGTTGATGAAATCATTCGTGTTGAAAGTGATAGTAATTATTCACACATTTTTCTGGCCAACCAAAAGAAAATAACATTGAGCAAAACTCTAAAAGATGTCGAAGATAACATCAAAGGCGAACCTTTTTTTAGAGTACATCAATCGCATTTAATTAACACCAATCACGTTGAAAAAGCAGTCAAAGGTGAAAACGCTTATGTAATGATGAAAGATGGGACTACCATCACCGTTAGTCGCAATAGAAAAGAAGAATTCTTCGAACTTTTTCGCAGAATTTAAATACTCAAAAAATCTGCCGAATACTCATTTGTGCTGACTGTCAATTAAAAAATGTAGTTATTTTGATGTCAAACCAAACTTTTTTTGGCTATGAAGACAACAAAACTACTCTTTTTTATTTTTTTTAGTTGGGGTTCCTATTCCCAAGTCGGAATCAATACAACCACTCCTAATGCACAATTGGAAGTTCAAGCATCCAATCAGGTAACGCCAAGTAATACGGATGGTATTTTGATTCCGAAAGTAGATGCTTTTCCAGCTACCAATCCAACAGTAGCGCAAAACGGGATGTTGGTGTATTTAACTACTCCTTTAGGAAGCAATCAATCCGGGTTTTATTATTGGGACAATGATTCGACAGCATGGATAGGCATAAACTCTTCCAAAACAGGTTGGTCTGTTAACGGGAATAGCGGAATGGTTTCCGGTACTAATTTTATAGGAACTAAAGATGCCAATGATTTAGATGTTAGAGCTAATAATTTATTAAGAGCGCGTTTTACACAAAAAGGACAAATAGAAACATTTAACACAGGTAAAAGCGTATTTATCGGAGAAGGAGCCGGTACTGTAGACGACTTGACTAATAATGAAAATTCCTTTGTAGGATATTTGTCCGGAAACTCTAATGTTTTCAGTTTTTACAATACAGCTCTAGGGGCATCTACTTTAAAGTCAAATACTTTCGGAGATTGGAATACTGCAATAGGATGGAATTCATTATTGTTAAATGAAGATGGAGATTGGAATACCGGTTTAGGAACCCTATCTTTATCTAGTAATACTAGTGGTTACGCCAATACAGCAGTTGGAACGCAATCTTTAACTTCTAACCAATCGGGTTCTCATAATACTTCTATTGGATATCAATCCATGAATGACAATATTAATGGGACTTACAATTTGGGCGCCGGAGATTTAGCACTTTATCATAACGAATCTGGTAATTATAATGTTGCCATTGGTCCCTTTTCATTAATGAATAACATTGGTAATTCCCGAAGCACTGCTGTTGGTTATTATTCAATGTACAATGCAAATAACAGAAACAGTTCAGGTTTACCCTATGATACTTTTAGTACTGCTTTGGGTTACGAAGCACTAAAAGGGAGCGCAACTCCAAGTTTGAATACTGGCGTACGCAATACAGCAATAGGAGATAGCTCATTACGTTCAAATGCTAATGGTGCATATAATGTTGCTGTAGGAGACAGTTCGTTACACGATAACACAAGCGGAGGATTAAATGTTGCGGTTGGAAGCGGTTCAATGTATAGTAACACCACAGGATATTGGAATGTAGCTGTTGGAACTCAAGCCTTATCATTAAATACTGAAGGGCATGAGAATGTTGCTGTGGGATATGGAGCTTTAGGGATAAATTCAATTGGGAGTAATAATGTGGCAATTGGTAAGATGTCAGCTTATCTAAACAGAGGCAATAAAAATATTGCTATCGGAGATTATTCTTTGTATAATAATAATGCTAATTCTGGAAATATTGCAATAGGATATTATTCAATGATGAATGCCGATAACAATTCAACCGGAAGTTTGACCTATAATACAGCTTTAGGATTTGAATCTCTATTTGGAAGTCTTACTGCCAGTAATAATACAGGTGCATTAAATACTTCAATTGGGGCATTTACACTAAGAAATAACTCAACCGGCACTTCCAATTTAGCTATAGGATACCGATCTTTATTCACTAATTCCACAGGAAATTACAATGTGTCCACTGGTAAGGAAGCTTTATTTACTAATTCTACTGGAAGCTCTAATTTGGCAAGTGGCTATCAAGCATTGTTTAGCAATTCAACCGGAAGTTATAATGTAGCCAATGGTTTTGGAGCACTTTTGTTAAACAATATTGGAGCGCACAACACTGCTGTTGGTTCAGAGGCCATGACTTATAATACTATCGGAGATTATAATACCGCAGTTGGTAAACAAGCTTTATATAGTAATCAAGATGGAGGTTATAATACCGCTGTTGGCGCTATAAGTTTAGCGGGTATTACTAACGGAAGTTTAAACACTGCTGTCGGAGATGCCGCATATTCTACCGGAAATTACAGCAACTCAACAGCAATTGGTTATAATACGTTTGTTGGAGGAAGTAATTTGATTCGATTGGGAAATACTTCAATAACCGGAATTGGAGGGTTTGCCTCATGGTCCAATTTGAGCGATGCTCGTTTTAAAAAAAATGTCAAAGAAAACGTACCAGGAATCGATTTTATACTAAAACTACGTCCAGTAACCTATACTTTAGATGTAAATCAACTGGCGCAAGCTCTAAAAGAAGATTTCAGAATCGATTCAAAAGGAAATCGGATAGCAGTCGAGGTTAATCCGTTCATGATAAACAGTCGAAATGAAAAATCTAAAATAAATTATACCGGGTTTTTAGCACAAGAAGTCCAACAGGCTGCACAAGAAATCGGTTACGATTTTAGCGGAGTTGACAAACCCAAAAATGAAAATGATTTTTACGCCCTGCGCTATGCCGAGTTTGTGGTGCCATTAGTAAAAGCCATTCAAGAGCAACAGCAAATCATAGAAAGTGAAAAAGCTAAAAATAGCACCTTAGAAAGCGAAATTAAAACCCTAAAAGAAAACCAAGAAAAAATAGAAGCACGATTAAAGTTATTAGAAAGTAAGTAAAATTTGTTAATTAAAAAACCGCCGAGTTGTAACAAGGCGGTTTTTATTTATTGTAAATGGTAATTCCAAATACTATTTTTTAGTAGGTGGATATTGCTTCAAAATTTTATCAACAAATTCTTTGATTCTAGCGTCTTTCTTTTCGGTGTCTTTGGTTAGGTAGCCATTTCCTTCTCCTTGCCAAACTAATTCTTTGGTTTTAGCATCGATTAAGTCAATGAATAGTGTGCCTTCAGGAGTTCTTGAAACATTAGTGTAGTTCATTCCCATTCCCCACCAAGGATTCCAACCCCAACCAAAGCCGTTGTTGTTGTAGATGTCAATACGTTCTGTTTCTTTGGTGAAAATACTGATTAGCAAATCGGGAGTTTCGCTTTTGGTAAAACCTTTCGCCGCTAACGATTCATCAATCGAACGTAAAATTCTTTTTTTGTCCAAATCGGAAATTTCTACTTTGTCTATGGCGTTTTTGGAATACGCATAGGTTTTGTAGCTTTCGAAATTGGCTTTTTTGTCGTAATCAGCATTTACTCTAACCGAACTGCAGGAAGCTAGAACGAAGAGCAGGAGTAACGGTAAAAATTTAATTGTTTTCATAGTATTTTATTTTTGTGTTTCAAGTTTGAGGTTTCAGGTACAAAAGCTTAACTTGAAACTTTAAACCTGAAACTATAATAAATTTTCGTCCACTATATTAGGGATGGTAACTTTCAATAAAGGTTGCGTCTCCATCGCTCTTTTTATTGCAAAAATTGCTCCTTCGTTTCTTGCCCAACTTCTTCTTGTAATTCCGTTGTTTACATCCCAGAAAAGCATTGACTCTAAACGTTTTGATGCTTCTTTAGTACCATCAAGAACCATACCAAAACCACCATTAATTACTTCGCCCCAACCAACACCGCCACCATTGTGAATAGAAACCCAAGTAGCGCCACGAAAACTGTCGCCAATGACGTTTTGGATAGCCATATCGGCAGTAAATCTTGAACCATCATAAATATTTGAGGTTTCTCTGTAAGGCGAATCGGTTCCTGAAACGTCGTGATGATCACGTCCTAAAATGATGTAGCCAATTTCACCACGAGCAATAGCTTGATTGAAAGCTTCGGCGATTTTTATTCTTCCTTCGGCATCGGCATACAGAATTCTTGCTTGTGAACCAACCACTAATTGATTTTCTTGCGCGCCTTTAATCCACTGAATGTTATCGGCCATTTGCTGTTGGATTTCTTCTGGAGAATTTTTCATCATTTCTTCTAGAACATCGCAGGCAATTTTATCGGTTTTTGCTAAATCTTCAGGATTTCCTGAGGCGCAAACCCAACGGAATGGTCCAAATCCGTAGTCGAAACACATTGGCCCCATAATGTCTTGAACGTAACTGTTGTATTTGAAATCGATGTGATTTTCGGCAAAAACATCTGCGCCAGCTCGAGAAGCTTCTAATAAAAATGCATTTCCATAATCGAAGAAATAAGTTCCTTTTTCGGTATGTTTGTTGATTGCATCAGCGTGACGACGTAAAGTTTTTTGAACTTCTTCTTTGAATTTAGCTGGATTATTTGCCATTAAATCGTTGGATTCTTCAAATGTGTAACCAATTGGGTAATAACCTCCAGCCCAAGGATTGTGAAGTGAAGTTTGATCAGAACCTAAATCAATATGCAGATTTTCTTGGTCAAATCGTTCCCATACATCAACTACATTTCCTAGATAAGCAATGGAAACAACATCATTATTTGCTAAAGCGTTTTTAACTCTTGGAACTAATTCGTCAATGTTTTCAATCACTTCATTAATCCAACCTTGTGAATGACGAATATGTGTAATTTTTGGATTTACTTCGGCACAAACTGTAACGCAACCTGCAATGTTTCCTGCTTTTGGTTGTGCGCCAGACATTCCACCTAATCCAGAAGTTACGAATAAACCACCTTTTGGGGATTTTTTTATTTTTCTGAATCCGTTTAAAACTGTGATTGTAGTTCCGTGAACAATTCCTTGCGGACCGATATACATGTAACTTCCGGCGGTCATTTGTCCGTATTGAGATACTCCTAAAGCATTCATTTTTTCCCAATCATCAGGTTTGGAATAATTTGGAATAACCATTCCATTTGTAACAACTACTCTTGGTGCTTCTTTGTGTGAAGGAAATAATCCCATTGGATGACCAGAATACATGGCTAAAGTTTGCTCATCGGTCATTTCTCCCAAATATTTCATGGTCAATAAATACTGAGCCCAATTTTGAAAAACAGCTCCGTTTCCACCATAAGTAATTAGTTCATGTGGATGTTGTGCCACAGCATAATCCAAATTATTTTGAATCATCAACATAATGGCTTTCGCTTGTTCGCATTTTCCTGGATATTCTGAAATTGGACGTGCATACATTTTATAATCAGGACGCAAACGGTACATGTAGATTCTTCCGTAGGTTTCTAATTCGGCTTTGAATTCTGGAAGTAATTCGGCATGATGTTTAGGTTCAAAATAGCGTAAAGCATTTCTCAACGCTAACTTTTTTTCCTCATCAGAAAGAATTTCTTTTCGTTTTGGCGCATGATTTATTTCGGGTTCATAAGGTTTTGGATTTGGTAAAACCGATGGAATTCCTTGTAGTATTTGTTCTTGAAAAGTCATTTTGAGTTTATGGTTTATAGTTTGTTGTTTGCTATTTACTAATTACTTGTCACTAATCACTTCTTAATTGTACCAGTTTTTTTATCAAATCCGTAAGGGCAATGTCTACAGCCACTTTTGCAACAGTAACCACGTTTTAAATGGTATTTTTCGGTAAAACAGCGGTATCCTTCTGGAGTTAAATAGTAATCTTCTCCTTCTTTTAAATTTTTCGGATTTAAATCTTCATTCATAAGTACAAATTTAGCAACTTTGCACCATATGATTCTAATTGTTTTTAAATATTTAACGCCAAGAGGTTTTCGAGGTTTGACATTTTATCCATTTGTTTTTTTAGCAGATAAGGATGATAAGTTAAATAAAGTATTTATTAATCATGAAAAAATTCATATTAGACAACAGTTAGAGCTACTCATTTTGCCTTTTTATCTATGGTATTTTACGGAATATTTGTTTCGATTGATTCAATACAAAGATAGAAAAGAAGCTTATTTTAATATCTCTTTTGAAAGAGAAGCTTATAAGAACGAAAAAGACCTTAACTATTTAAAGCAAAGGTCTTTTTGGAGGTTTTTAAAGTATGTTAAAAAATAATTTTTTCGTTTTTTATTGCTCCATTTTCAAGTTTGATTTGTAAAAATAAAGCTGTATTGTTTTTCAATAGATTTTTGATAGTAAATTCAGTTGAATTGATGTCTTTGTAAACGCCTAAATTTCTTCCTAAAACATCAAAAACTGTGATTGAATGAAGCTTTTCATTTGATGAACGGATTACAATGTTCTCATTGGTTATTACTGCTATATTATTGTTAAATGATAGGTCATTGTTGTTTAATGCTCCATTCAAATATACTATTTTGAAACGATTGTTTATTGTTCCACTTTGAGCACTAAAACGATATGGTGACACTTTTAAATCGTGTATTATATCTAATTCTTTATCTTTTAAATAAATGTTTTGAGTAGTAAAGATTCCATCTAAACCACCAATTCCAATATCATAACTGCCAGAATTTTGAAGGTGAACTCCAATAGGTACTTCATCATAAACATCAAAAGGAAGTTGGCGTCCTTGAATCAAAAATTTATCAGAATTTATCAAAGAATAAATTGACATTGAGCCTGTTTTTAGCGTTTGACTATCGAAGAAACTATCTCTTCCCATTGTGGCTCCTTCAATATATCCGAATAAAGTTCTGTCTGATTGATTGTTATTGCTTATTAAATCTAACCAAATTCTATTTCTTTCTAAACTATTCACATCAAGTGTAGAATTTGTTTGTGATAAAGAATTACTCATTCTATAGAACAAACTGTTGTCGTAGGAAGCGCTTCTTAAACTATTGTCAAATGTTACTGTGTCTGAGCCTGCTGGCCCATCAATCATTTGTACAAAAAAACCTTGACCAGCTCCTATAAATAAATCGGAAGCAGCGGCTGGGCAACAACTAGTTCCTGTAAAATTATAAGTCAAGTAATCTCCTGGGCTATAATTATAAAGATAACTATTATAAAACGGACTAGCAATAATTGAAGGAAGAGTTCCGTGCGTCCAAAGTTTAATATTTCCTTCAATTTTTGTATTGTTATTGAACAGAAATTGACTTCCTCTTATTGCAGATGGATATGGATTTCCTAGAAGATTCCAATTGTCACTGAAGTTAGTAATTTCAGTTCCATTTATTCCTTGATGATAAGCTGTATTTTGGTCGGTACCTCTAGAAATGGTATAGTTAATAATTCCATTATTTGGAGTCCCAATAAATGTTCCATTCAATGGTGCAGGAACTGTTGGACTAAAAGAACTTGGTCCTCTTACAATGTAACCTTTAGCTGGTAACATGATATCTCCAGAAGCAACTTCCCAATTTCCTTGTCCACCATTAGTATTTGCAATTGTTGGATTCCATCTCCAAATTGGACCAGGAATTAAAGGAGTAATAATATTGTTTACATTATAGTTAGAAACTGGTGAAGACCAATAAACATAGTCTAAACTTCTTATATTATTAGCAGTTCTTCTGTAGGTAATATTTCCAGTATTTGTAGTATTGTTTATTTGAACTAAACTAGCAGCATTATTTATAATAAATGAACCAGTAGCTTGAACATTAACCCAATCTGTTACTGTAACGCTGTTAGCTGAATTTATAGTTAAAGTAGCTCCATTCAAAACCGATAATGTTCCAGCAAGTCCATTGTAATTTGTTCCTGATACTATTGGATTATTCGGCGTAATAGGTATTACAACACAATCACTTCCGTTAGGAATTCCAGTTGGTGTCCAATTGTTTGCTTTATTCCAATCAGTATCAACAGAACCATTCCATGTTTTTCTGTCGCTTATTGTTATAGTAGTAGTGTCTGTAAGGTCTAAAGTTGTTCCATTGCAGAAACTATAAGTCACTCTAGCTGTATAGGTTGTTGTTGCTGTAGGACAAACATTTATAGAAGCTGTACTTCCCACAACTGGTCCTGTAATGCCATTTCCTTCATACCAAGTTATAGTTGTTAATGATGTTCCAGATGGGATAAATCTCCAGGCTTCATTTGTTGTTGTCCAATCTGTACTTGTTGAGTTCCTATTCGGAGCCACAGTTGCTAGACTTCCTGTAGCATTTTGAACACCAACTACTGCATTTCCAGAATTCCATGAGGCACAAACTCTTTTTTCTTTCATGTAAACCTCAATAATATTTGTGTTTTCATACAAAACAATCATTCCTGTGTAAAGTAATGAATTGCAGGATGCAGAAAACATTGGTATTTCATTCCAAGAAGCAACTAAAGCACGACAACCCGAACTTAATGTAACCAATTCCCAACCAACTTCACCGCCTTTACTCGGATCTATATCATGATAAGCACCGAAGATGCTATTTAAGAATAATGAGGTGCTAGGTAAGTCATTTGAGAAAGACCATGTTGAATATCCTCCTGGAGTATTACTTGTTTGATCAAAAGTGATTACACCATTTGAACCAATTAAACATTGATTGTATGTGTTGCCATAATAACAAAAGTTAAAAGGTAAACTGATTGTTGGAGACCAAACATCATCAACACTTATGCTTACAGAGTTTTGCAAACAACCAAATTGATATGGAGGCGTATATGGAATTGATTGAACTGTATAGTTTGTTGTTTGTCCAAGTTGAATGAAATTAGCCTCTAAATTAGTACAAGTTGAAGTTGAACAATCTAAAATTGGTAACGGATCTAAACCATTTAATCCAAGTCCACCAGCGACATTTGTTGGACATCCCATGCTAGATAATCCAACTCCGCTTCCAGGAGTGCAGGGAGTTGTTATACAAATACTAAAAATCCCTTGGCCGCTTCCGTTTGCATTACTATGAACTCTTATTGTGTAGGTCGCTCCAATTGTAAGCCCAATTAATGTTGTTGTTTCTACGTTAGAACCAGTTGTGTTATTAATACATGCTGAACTAATTAAACTACCACATGCGCCACTAAAAACTTGAAAAACTGCATTTGTTAAAGTGGTTGGAGTAATAGTTACCGTATGGCTAACATCAGTTGCGATAAATTGATACCAAACATCATCATCTGCATTTCCTGTACAACCTGCTTGCGATTGTGTAGCTCCTAAAGTTGTTCCAGTTGTACTTATAGTACAGGTTATGGTTGGGTTGACTGTTATTGTTTCTGCTGTAGCACACTCATCGTTAGTTGGTGGTATAGGACTTGTAACACAGATACCAAAAGTTCCGTTATTATCATTTCCATATTCCCAAACTCTAATGAAAATTGTTTGAGAAGGGGTTAATCCAGTTAAAGTTAGAGTTGGCATAGAACCATTTAAACTTGAATCATCGTCACATCCTAAAACTGTAAGACTTCCGCATGAACCCGAATAAACTTCCATTCCTCCATCAGTAATAACACCCGTTTGAGTATCTATAATTAATATTCCATTAGAAGGTACAACAGCTGTAAACCATACATCTCCACCAGAATAACTTGAGCATCCTGGAGCTGGTGCGCCTGAACTTGCTGTGGCACCTGCATTTGTATAAGTTGCATAAGAACATACTGCATTTACAGTTAATGGAGTAGCACTTAAACAATCATCATTTGTTGGTGGAGTTAAAGGACAGTTAAGAATAAAACTAACACTTCCTCCTATAGTACTTTCAGGATCTAAAAGAATATAATATTGGATGCCAGAAGTTAATGTGAAACTTGGACTAGTGATTGCTCCAGACATATCGTCAATACATGTCCATCCGGTTCCATTACATCCTAATGCAGCCACTTTAAATTGATAATCAATATAGCCAAATGAACCAAGTTGACTTATTGTATAACTTCCAGTTTGAGTTGGTGTAAAGGTATAAATTTGCTCATTTCCTGGTGTTGTCCATCCACATGAAGAAGGACTATAAATTCCAGTACCAACTGGAATAGTTGCGTTTATGGTTGTTCCACAACTAGAGATATTAGGAATAGCAACACATGGATTTGGAGCTGCTGCACAAGATCTTGATATTGTAAAAGTTCCAGTTGTAGTACTTCCTGATAAATAATGTGCAACGTAAATGTAATAATTTACTCCAGAAATTGTTGAAAATGTGTATGTTTCGGTTCCACTTGATAATGCTGAGTCTTGACAAGTAATATTTGTCAATGAACCACATGAGCCGCTAGAAATTGACATCTCAATATCATATCCTGTAGTCGTTACAGATATTGTTGAGTTGTTTCCATCACCAACAAATGTGTACCAAACTCCATAGTCAGCCATACTGCAACCAGAGTTGTTTATAATATTATTTGTGTTTACTGTTGTTCCTGCAAGATTTGTGGTAGCACAAGGTAAAGCAGTTGCATTAGTACATAAGTTATTGGATGGCGGAGGTGGAGGCGAAGTAACGCATATTGCGAAAGTACCTTGATCCGTTCCATTTGCATTACTATATACTCTTACATAATAAGTGTTGGTTGCTGTTAATCCTGATAAAGTTATAGTTTCAGCATTCAATCCTGTTGTTAAATTCACACAATTCAAGCTTGTCAATCCTACGCAAGAACCACTAAATACTTCAAAAACAGCGTTTGTTAATGAAGTAGGAGTTACAGTAATTGCATGAGTACTTCCTGTGGCAATAAAACTATACCAAACATCGTCATCTGCATTACCAGCGCATCCAATTTGTGATTGTGTTGCTCCAATTGTTGTTCCAGACGTGCTAGTTGTACAGGTCGCAGTTGGATTAGTCGAAACCAATGTAGCATTAGAACAGTCATTGTTTGAAGGAGCAACTATAGCAGCTGATGTTAAGGAAATATTGTCTACAGCTGCAGGAGGATTGGTACCGAAACTTCCATCATTAGCCCACTCAAAAACCAATCTAAAAGTTGTCCCTGCGTAGGAAGTTGGAAGGTTAAAGCTTACGTTTGTCCATAATCCTTGAAGACTATAATTCGCAAGTCCTACTTGAATTCTACCTGTTGGAGCTGTTCCAGTGGTTGTTATTTCAGTTCCGTACACAGGATTATAAGTTGTAGGAACCAGCCATATTCTTAGTCTATCAAAAGTTGATTCACCTTGTCCAATCCAACTGAAAGATAATATTATGTTAGTTTCACCACCAGGAACAGTCACATTTCTGTAAAAGTGTGATGCTCTTGCAGTACCAACGGAGTAAGCGTGTGGAGGAATGCCAGTTGCATTATTAGTAACATATGCTGATCTAGCACCTGAAAAACCTGTTGTTGCACCTGTGTTACAAACCCATTGATTCCTTCCGGTTTGTGCAGGATTGTTTGTAGTCCAACCGTTTAATGCGAATGTAGTTCCAGTTTCAAAACCACCATCGCCTGTTGGTGAAATTATTGTAGTTTGTGATTGAATTTGAAAAGAAAAGAAAAGTAATATGATATATACTAAATACTTTACTTTTTTTGGAACCAAATTATTGTTAAAAATTAGAGGTAATTTTTTTAGCATATCAAATTATTTGTATTTACCAAAAATAAATAAAAACATGTAAAAAACAAGTTTTAATTCATGAAAAATGTTAAATATTTAAATAAAAAAAAACTACGGAATTTTCCGATTTTTCTCATCAGAATCAATTTAAATTTTAGATTGGGGTTAATGTCTTGGTTTATTTTGTTGATTTCTATAATATTAAGCTTTATTTTTTTTAGATGATTAAAATATTTTGTGTGTTGTATGAATAATTTCCGGGTTTTAAAGAAAAAAATCGATTAAAAACAAATTTATTCGACTAAGTGATTTCTTGTGTTTTTTTTCTAATTTTTTTTAACTTATTTAATTTTTTTTTCTAATTTTATAAACTAAATGTTTGATTATGAAGAAGTTTATAGTGTTTAGTTTTTTGGTAACTAGTTTTTTTACTAGCAGTTTAAATGCTCAAATTTATGTTAGTAATAATAGCTATGTTTTTAATAGAGGTTCATTAGTCTATTCTAGAGGTAATCTTGAGCTTAATGGATTGAATAGTAATTTCTATGTTAGAAACGAAGGACAATTTCTTCAAGGTACAACTGGAAGCTCAACAAATACTGGTACTGGAAAATTATCTGTTTTTCAAGAAGGAACAGTTAATAATTTCGCATACAACTACTGGTGTTCGCCGGTTGGAAATGCATCAGCTACATCTGGAAATGAAGATTTTGGGATAACAATGCTCAATGTTCCTACAACTAGTACTTCAAGTACTCCTGTAACAATTACTAGTACTAGTTATAATGGAGTTTCTAATACAGGAACTTTAACAATTGCATCTTATTGGATTTGGCGATTTTTATCCTCTAATGGATATTTTCAATGGGTTCAGTCTGCTGCATTATCAAATATTTCTGCTGGTCAAGGATTCACAATGAAAGGTGTTAGTGGAACTGATACTACAAATCCTAGTGAAGCTGTTGCAAATAATATAGGAAGTGCCCAAAGATATGATTTCAGAGGAAAACCTAATGATGGAAATATTACAATAAATGTTGCAAATGGTGCTTCAACATTAACAGGAAATCCATATCCATCAGCAATAGATTTGAATTTGTTTTTAGTTGGAGGTCCAGGTCCAGATTTAATTTCAGGAACTGGTGATGATATTCCGGGTAACCCAAATTGCGATGGAACTGCATTATTTTGGGAACAAGATAAAACCGTAAATTCTCATAATATTGCTCAATATAGAGGTGGTTATGGAACATATAATGGTACAACAAGTATATATTCTCCTGCAACTTTTTATACTTATGATATCGCTGGAAATCAAGGCTCTGTTTTTAGCAATCCAAATAATGTTTATCAAAGAAGATTTTCTCCAATTGGGCAAGGATTTATGGTTAGAGGAAATGCTAATGGACCAACTTTACAAATGAGAAATGTTTATAGAGTATACGTAAAAGAAGGTGTTGCAAATAATTCACAATTCGAAAGAAGTTCAGACGAGAATGCAACAGTAAATTATGGTTTTTATGATGCAATTCCGAATCTTGCAGGAGTGGATTATACTCAGATTAGTAAAGCACCAACACCTCACTTTGTTGTAAATACATCATTAAATAGTCAAGCAGTTAGACAAATTGCAATCGGATTTTTGCCAAATGCAATTGATGGAGTTGATTTGGCCGATTCGAAATTTCCAGAAGCTACTGAGAACATAAGCACCGATATGTATTTATATCTAAATAATGAGCCTTATGTGCATTCTGTAACAAGTTTTGATATCAATAAAAGATTTCCTATTGGTTTTAAAAACACGAATACTGGTGTTTCAACATATACATTAAAAGTAAATGAGTTTATCAATTTTGATGTTCAAAATGTGTTTTTATATGATAGTTTAACGGGACTTTATCATGATATTAAAAATAATTTCTATGAAGTTGTTCTTGCTCCAGGTGAACATAATAATCGTTTTGAAATCACTTTTACAGATCAATTATTAGCTGTAACTGAAAATAATATTAAAGATTTGGCAATCGTTCAAAATAATACTAATCAATTGCTTACAATTTCTAATCCTAATGATTTAGATTTAAAAACAGTAGTATTGTTTGATATATCAGGTAAAAAGATATTTGATAAAGTAGATTTAGGAACAAAAAAATCTTATGAGTTTTCTACAGGTTCACTGAGTGAAGGAGTTTATATTGTTAAAATAGAATCTACTAATGGACAAAGTTTAGGACAGAAAATTATTGTTGAAAGAATTAAGTAGTTGAAATTCATCAAAAATTATAAAGAGGTATCCTAATTTTGGATACCTTTTTTTTGTTTCAAAGAAGATAACATTTGTAACTTTGTAAAAAAATAATCTTGCGAGTTCTTACACAAGAAATAGTATTACCAAATACAACAGTCAAGCTTTACATAAGACGTGAAGATTTGATTCATCCTTTTGTTTCTGGAAATAAATTCAGAAAACTAAAGTATAATTTAATTGAAGCCAAAAAGCAAAATCATAATACTTTACTCACTTTTGGAGGTGCTTATTCAAATCATATTGCGGCAGTTGCATTTGCAGGAAAAGAGAATGGATTTAAAACAATTGGAGTTATTCGCGGAGATGAATTGAGTTCTAAAATTTCTCAAAATCCTACTTTAAAATTTTGTCAAGATAACGGTATGGAATTTGTGTTTGTTTCAAGAGAACAATACAGATTGAAAAACACAGAAGATTTTTTATGTAATCTTAAAAATGATTTTGATGATTTTTATTTAGTTCCAGAAGGAGGAACTAACGATTTTGCTGTAAAAGGTTGTGAGGAAATCTTGTCAAATGAAGATGAAAGGTTTGATTACATTTGTTGCGCTATTGGGACTGGAGGAACAATATCTGGAATTATCAATAGTTCGACTTCACGTCAAAAAGTTTTAGGATTTCCATCATTGAAAGGTGATTTTATAAAAAAAGATATTCGTAAATTTGCAAAAAAGGAAAATTGGGACATAATTTCTGATTATCATTTTGGTGGATACGGAAAGGTTTCTGAGGAATTGATTGAATTTATTAATGATTTTTACAAAAAATATTCCATCCCTTTAGATCCTATTTATACTGGAAAAATGGTTTTTGGCGTTATAGATTTAATAACTAAAAATTATTTCCCTGAAGATTCAAAAATTCTACTAATTCACACTGGTGGAATTCAAGGTGTACAAGGAATGAATTTAAAATTGAGTAATAAAAACTTACAAACTATTAATTTCAATGATTAAGAAAATAATTTTATTATGTTGTATTGGTTTTTTCATCGCTTGCGGTTCTAATAAGCCAGTTGTGAGAACATCTAAAAGTTCATCTCCATCTAAACCTGTAGTTAGAACAGTTAGAAAACCAGTTGAAAAACCCAGTAATCCTGTTAAACCAAATTCTGAAAACGGCACGAATTCAACTACTAAAAATGAGGAATCAACTCAAATTTTGGAAGCTACAACTCGAGTTAAAGTTACCACTGCATTGGTTTTAGAATATATTGAAAAATATAAAGAAATTGCCAAAAAAGACATGAAAGAATACGGAATTCCTGCAAGTATTACCTTAGGTCAAGGAATTTTAGAATCAGGAGCTGGTACAGGGCCATTAAGCGCTCAAGCAAATAATCATTTCGGAATTAAATGTCACAAAGAATGGACTGGACCAAGTGTAAAATATGACGATGACGAAGCACAAGAATGTTTCAGAAAATACAATAATCCAGACGAATCTTATCGAGATCATTCCTTGTTTTTAGTTACAAGAGAGCGCTATTCTAATCTATTTAAACTTGATAAAAATGATTATGTTGGCTGGAGTAAAGGTTTGAAAAATGCTGGTTACGCAACCGATCCAAATTATCCAACAAAATTGATAGGATTAATTGAAAGATATCAATTGCAAAAATATGATGCTGAGGTGTTGGGAATAAATTATGTTCCAAATAATGTCGCATCAATTGATAAATCCAAAGACATTGTTTCAACAAATATTGATTTACACCAAGTAATCAAAGGCGATACACTGTATTCAATATCAAAACGATATAACATTTCTATCGATGATTTGAAAAAGAAAAATAATATTTCTGATACTGGAATTTCTATTGGTCAAAAGTTGATTGTAAAATAGTTTACTACAAATAAAATAAAAATAATGCTATATAAAAGAAGCAGTCAGTTATTTGCTGATGCAGAAAAAGTGATTCCTGGAGGTGTAAATTCACCTGTAAGGGCTTTTAAAGGTGTTGGTGGAACACCTATTTTTGTAAAAAGTGCCAAAGGCGCTTATTTATATGATGAAGACGGAAACCAATTGATTGATTATATTAATTCTTGGGGCCCGATGATTTTAGGTCATGCTTTTCAACCAGTGATTGATGCAATAACAGAAAGAGCTAAGTTAGGAACCTCTTTTGGAATGCCAACAGAACTAGAAACTAAAATCGCTGAATTAGCAGTTTCAATGGTGCCAAATATTGATAAAATTCGTTTTGTGAATTCTGGAACGGAAGCTTGTATGAGCGCTATCAGATTGGCTCGCGGATTTACAGGAAGAGATAAAATCATAAAGTTTGCTGGATGTTACCATGGTCATTCCGATTCTTTTTTGATTCAAGCTGGAAGTGGTCTTAGTACTTTTGGAACTCCAAACTCACCTGGTGTAACACAAGGCACAGCCAAAGACACTTTATTAGCTAATTATAACGATATTGAAAACGTAAAAGCATTATTTGAAGCAAATAAGAATGAAATTGCGGCTATTATCATAGAACCAGTCGCTGGTAATATGGGATGTATTCCTCCTGTTAAAGGATTTCTAGAAGATTTAAGACAAGTATGTTCTGATAATAACACATTGCTGATATTTGATGAAGTAATGACTGGATTTCGATTAGCTAAAGGTGGTGCTCAAGAACTTTATAATATTCAAGCTGACATAGTTTGTTTTGGAAAAGTTATTGGTGGTGGATTACCTGTTGGAGCCTTTGCTGCAAAAAATGAAATAATGAATTATTTAGCACCAATTGGTCCAGTTTATCAAGCTGGAACTTTATCAGGAAATCCTTTAGCAATGGCTGCCGGTTTAGCAATGTTAGAAGCTTTAAATCAAGACACTGAAATTTTCAAAAGATTAGATGAAAAAACAGCTTATTTAGAAAACGGAATTAGAAAAGTACTTTCAAATAACAATGTAGAATTTACTGTAAACAGAGTTGGATCAATGATTTCAGTTCATTTTGATAAAGGTGCCGTAGTTGATTTCAAAACAGCTAAAAATGGAGATAATGAAACTTTTAAGAAATTCTTTCACGGTCTGTTAAATCAAGGTGTTTATATAGCGCCATCTGCTTATGAAACTTGGTTTATAACAGATGCTTTAACATATCAAGATTTAGATTATACTATTGATGCAATTGATAAAGTATCAAAAGAGTTGTAACAAAAAAAGCTTCACAATTTGTGAAGCTTTTTTTATATGTAATATTAAAATTATCTTTTTAATCTTTCAAACATTGCTTTGTTAGATTCAAGAATAGACATTTGTTTTTCACTTAATGTTGCTCTAATTTTAGCATCCATCACTTTTTCAAGTTCTGCTTTTCCTTCTGCAGATAGACTTCTATCTTCAAGAATTACATATTTTCTTTCAAACAATCTATAAAAATCTTCAATTTGATTGTCTTTTAAACCTACTAATTCAGCAAGCTCAACAGCATCTTTCTTTGCAGCTTCTTGCGAAGTTAGTCTTTTTTCTTGAGCATTAGCGCTTAGAGTAAAAGCACAAACTAAAGCGAAAATAAAAAATATTTTTTTCATGTTTTTTTAAATTATTTGACGTCAATTATATTCAAAAATAATTCATTTAAATGAAATCACAAAATTTATTTTATTTATCTTCAGTTTTTTGACCTCTTTTCTTTTTATCTTTCATTTTTTCAATCACTTTTTCTTTGCGATCTTCACGTTTTTGGTCCCATTTTGTGTACTGTTCGGCAGTAAGAATTTTTTTCATTTCTGCTTTTAGCGCTTCTTGTTCTTTTTGCATTTCAGCTTTTCTTGCGGCCATTTCTTCTTTTGAAGGTCTTGCTTGTTGAGCACGTTCTTCTTTTAAAGCTTTCATTTCGGCTCTTTTTGCTTCTCTTTTTTCAGCTTGTTTAGTCATTAAAGCCTTTACTTCTTGTGCTTGTTTCTCGTTTAATGATAAGTCAGTAGTTAATTTTTTGACATGTAATTCAACTCGTTCTTCAGTTGATAATTTTTCTTTTCTTTCTCCTCTTTTTCCTTGGGCAAATGTTGTAAATCCTACAACTAGTAATGCTAATAAAAATACTTTTTTCATGATGTGTTTTTTAATTGTTATAGTAATAAGACTCACTCTCTTTCAAAAGGTTTATTCGTTAACAAATATTTAGTAAAAAAATATTGTTAGCCTATATAAATTTATAATCATGGTTGTATATTTGCAAAGTGAAAAAAATTATAATCATAGTAATTCTTGCTATATTTCTAAAACCAATTCTTCCGGTTATAGATTATGTTATTAATTATGATTATATCTCAAAAGTTCTTTGTGAAAACAAAGCTAAGCCACAACTAAAATGTAATGGTAAATGTCATTTGATGAAAGAATTGGCTAAAGCATCAGAAGACGAAAAACCAATTAATTCAGATAAAAAAGACAATTCTAAACACGAAATTGAATTGCTTTATTGCAACGAAGTTTCCGAAATTAATTTTAGACAAATTTATTTTTATAATAAAACTTCTGTTGGAGACAACTATGCCAACTTATACTTTCACACGGTAGGTTGCTCCGTTTTTCATCCGCCAACTTTTATTTCTTAAATTTTATTGAAAAGTTAATTCATATACAATTGAATTGACGGGATTCTTATATCCAAAATTGTTTTGAAGAGAACTCTTTTCAAGACTACTTATTCTATAAATTTTAATTAATAAAAAAAGACAAAATGAAATTTCAATTAAAAAATATTGTAGCTGTTATGGCTATGGCTTTAGCATTCACTTCATGTTCAAACGATGATGATAACAATGATTCAGTAACTGGTGAAGGTAGTTTAAAAATAGAGTTTGATAATGTGTATGGTTCAGCAGATTTTGCTGCAAATACAGCTTATACGAACTCAAATGGCGAAATTATTAAAGCAAATAAAGTTAAATATATAGTAAGTAACATCGTTTTAACAAAGGCTGATGGTACAACCTATACGGTGCCAAAAACGGAAAGTTATTTTATCATTGATGAATTAACTCCAGCCTCTACATTATTGACAATTCCTAATGTTCCTGCAGGAAATTACAAGAGCATTTCTTACGGAATAGGAGTAGATAAAGCTCAATTTGATTTAGGAGCGACTGGTCAAGGTAATTTCCTAACTACTGCTCAAAATGCAGGTATGATGTGGTCTTGGAGTGCTGGTTATAAATTTGTTGCCTTTGAAGGAACTTTCACATCTTCAACAGTAACAACTGATACTAATTTTAAACTTCACACAGGTCAAACAGGAACAGATTACAACTATGCTACAATTTCAATAAACTTTCCTGATAATGCATTGGTGAGAACAAATATAACTCCTCAAGTACATATCATGGCAGATTTAAAACATTTATTAGATGGAACTAATAAGATAAATTTATCTGAAGGAGCTACAATTATGGGAGGTTCAAAATTAGCTTTAGCTACAGCTAATTTGGCTAATATGTTTGAAGTTCATCATGTTCACAACGACTAAATAATTATAAAAGCTGTTAGCTTTAAATAGTTAACAGCTTTTTTTAAACCTTATTAAAATGAAAACAAAAATTTTATTGTTGCTCATTTTTCCTATTCTTTGGAGTTGCTCTTCTGACGATTCTGATGAATATCAAAATATACCTATAGATTTTCAAATACCAAGTAATTTTCCTGCCGCTAATTATAATTTTGCTAATAACCCTTTAACAGAAAAAGGATTTGAATTGGGTAAAAAACTATTTTATGACGGTCGATTATCCTCAGATGGGATTGTTTCTTGTGGTTTTTGTCATATTCAAGAAGATGCTTTTACGCATCATGGCCACACTTTTAGTCACGGAGTTGGAGATGCTATTGGAACAAGAAATGCACCTCCAATTCAAAATATGGTATTTCAAACTACTTTTATGTGGGATGGTGCGACGACACATTTAGATTTGCAACCAATAATTCCTTTTACAAGCGAAATTGAAATGCATGGAAATTTTGAGAATGCAATCAATATGATGAAAAATGATGCAGCTTATAAAAAATTATATAAGCAAGCTTTTTCTAATGGTGAGATTAATTCTGAAAATATGTTGAAAGCATTAGCTCAATTTCAAATTCTGTTAGTTTCTTCCAATTCTAGATTTGATAAATATAGAAGAAATGAACAAGGAGGAAATTTTACAGCTGATGAGTTGGATGGATATACTATTTTTAATCAAAAATGTGCGTCTTGTCATGCAACAGATATTTTTACTGACAATTCATTTAGAAATAATGGTTTGCCAGTAAATCCATCTATAAATGATGTTGGTAGATATAGAGTTACAGAACTTCCACAGGACATGAATAAATTTAAAGTTCCAAGTTTAAGAAATATTGAAAAAACAGCTCCTTATATGCACGACGGAAGATTTTTCACACTAGAAGCTGTTTTAGATCATTATTCATCAGGTGTTGTTAATTCAACAACTTTAGATGCTAGTTTAAATAATTCAGGTGTTTTAGGAATTTCTTTATCTTCAAGTGAGAAAACTAAACTTATTGCTTTCTTAAAGACATTAACTGATAATGAGTTTTTAACGAATCCTAAATTTGCAGAATACTAACATTATGAAAAAACATATTTTACTTTTAGTTTTATCTATACAATTTAGTTTTGCAATTACTAAAGATACTATACCAATAAGTTATAACTATTCGAAGTTTAGCAGTTTTATTAAAGTTGATGACGATTGTGACGCTTGTGGTTGCTCTGCTAGTGGAGGTAGTATGGGTTTTTCTTCTATGTTAAATTCCAATTTTGTTGGAATTAGATATTTTAATCAAAGTTATAAAAGTACTAATGGTTTGTATAGTAACTCGCCCTGGTATGATGAGAATTTCAATACAATGCAAGTTTGGGCAAGAATTCCAATTGTAAAAAAAGTACAAATTTCTGCTTTAATTCCTTATCACTTTCACAATAGAGAAACTGCTTTAGGAAGTGAGAAAATTTCTGGTTTGGGAGATCTTACTCTTTTAGGAATGTATGATTTATATCAAACACATAAAGATAGCACAGTTTTTATTCATAAACTTCAAATTGGTGGTGGATTGAAAATTCCAGTTGGAAAATTTGACGAGACTAATAACGGAAGTGTTAATCCAAGTTATCAAGTTGGAACTGGGGCATGGGATTATCTTATAGCTACAGAGTATGTTATAAAAAGAAAAAAATTCGGATTGAATTCAATGTTGAATTATGTGATAAAAACGGAGAATCAAAAAAATTATCGTTTCGGAAATCAGTTTAATTATGCGTCAACATTGTTTTGGGTATATGAAACTTCAAAGGTTTCAGTTGTTCCACAATTGGGAATAGCTGGTGAAGTTTTTGAAACTAATTATCAACATAATCAAAAAGTTAGAAATACTTCTGGCGATATTTTTATGGGTAAATTTGGATTTGAAATGGGTAAAAAGAAATTTTCATTTGGAGCAAATATTATGCTTCCTATAAACCAAAACCTTACTGGAGGCAATGTTGTTGCCAATCATCGTTGGAGTGTAAATCTCAACTATAGTTTATAAAAAAAGAGGCGATTCAATTGAATCGCCTCTTTTTTATTTTATTCTAATATTATTTGCTAGAAAACTGAGTTAATCTGTTGAATAATTCTTTATTTCTCTTTAGAACTTCAATTTGTTCCTCATTGAAAGCACTTAATAATTTTAAAGTATATCTTTCAAAAACTGCTTGTTTTTCTTCTTGAGTTTTAGAATTATTTACGTCATCTTTTCTCATTTGTAAAAGATTGATTAAATCCATTTTTAAACCCTCTTCCATTTTTACTGACTTTGACATCAAATTAATATCCTCAATAATAATTTCTTTTACACTTTTTTCATTTGTGTTCGGAGTTGAAAATGTTTTTGCTTCTTGAGCATTTGCATTAAAACTAAATGCTAAAAACAATGTGAATATTGCGATAATTCTTTTCATAATCTTCTTTAAATTAATTTGTTGAAAGGCGAATTTAATAATTTTTTTTAAAAATCAATGCAAATGATAAAAAAAAATTATGATTTCAATTCAACTGTTTTGTTTTCACCATCAACAATGACTTTTGTTAAACCGTGTTTTGATAATCCCTTCATGGCAGCATCCCATTTTTTTCCACTTAATGCAGATTTCTCTTTTAATTGACTTAATGGCTGATTATTTTCAACTTTTAAAAGCTCAATAATGAACTTTTCATCTTCAGTCAATTCCAATTGCTTTTTCTCTGGTCGCATTTGAGGAAAGAAAAGCACTTCTTGAATTGAAAGGTTATTTGTTAAAAACATAATTAATCGATCCATTCCAATTCCCAATCCAGAAGTTGGTGGCATACCATATTCTAGAGCTCTTAAAAAGTCTTCATCAATAATTCCATTAGCTTCATCATCACCTTTTTCAGACAATGCCATTTGTGCTTCAAAACGTTCACGTTGGTCAATAGGATCATTCAATTCAGAATAAGCATTTGCTATTTCTTTTCCACAAACCATCAATTCAAAACGCTCTGTCAATTCTGGGTTGTCTCTATGTGATTTACACAACGGAGACATTTCTTTTGGGTAATCAGTAATGAAAGTTGGTTGAATAAAATTTCCTTCACATTTAGCGCCAAAAATCTCATCGATTAATTTTCCTTTACCCATTGTTGCATCAACCTCAATTCCCATTGATTTTGCAGCTTCAAAAAGTTCAGATTCTGTTTTACCAGTAATATCAAAACCTGTAAAGTTTTTAATAGCATCAGTCATCGTAACTCTTGCATAAGGTGCTTTGAAGCTTACTTTATGTTCGCCAAAAGTCGCATCAGTTGTTCCGTTTACCTCTTTTGCACAATATTCTAATAAATTTTCTGTAAACTCCATCATCCAGTTGTAGTCTTTGTAAGCTACATAAATTTCCATTGCAGTAAATTCAGGATTGTGCGTTCTATCCATACCTTCATTTCTGAAGTTTTTTGAGAATTCATAAACACCATCGAAACCACCAACAATCAATCTTTTAAGATATAATTCGTTAGCAATTCTCAAATATAATGGAATATCCAAAGCATTATGATGTGAAATAAAAGGTCTTGCTGCAGCACCACCAGGAATTGCTTGTAAAATTGGCGTTTCAACTTCCATATAACCTGCGTTATTGAAAAAGTTTCTCATTGCAGTAAAAAGTTTCGTTCTTTTTACAAAAACCTCTTTCACATTTGGGTTTACAACCAAGTCAACATAACGCATTCTATAACGCAATTCGGCGTCATTAAAGGCATCGTGCACTTTTCCATCTTCATCAACTTTTGGCAAAGGCAACGGACGTAAAGTTTTACTCAAGAATGTAAAATTATCAACTCTTATACATTGAGCACCAACTTTAGTCATGAATAATTCTCCTTCAACACCAATGAAATCACCTAAATCGGTCAATTTTTTAAAAACCTGATTGTAAAGCGTTTTGTCTTCTCCTTCACAAATTACATCTCTATTAAAATACAATTGAATTCTGCCATCACTATCTTGTAATTCAGCAAAACAAGCTTTTCCTTGATCTCGAACACTCATCAATCGTCCAGCAACATTAACCTTCTTACCTTCTTCAAAATTTTCCTTCACCTGTTTAGAAGTAGTGTTTACCGGATATAAATCCGCAGGATAAGGGTTAATTCCAAGAGTGCGTAAAGCGTCAAGTTTTTCTCGTCTAATGATTTCTTGTTCTGAAAGTTGCATATAATTGTATTTAAGCGTGCAAAGATAGGTATTAGTTAGAAAGTTTCAAAACAACAATTTTCAAATTTATTTTTATGACTAAGGAATGGTTTGGACTTTATTAGCAACCCTTTTTCCATAATATCCTTTCTGTCTTTTTTCTTGAACTGTCAGAAAAAAGTATACTATTTCTGTCAGGTCTAAATTGCAAACTTTTTATATATTTGTAAAATAAAATAAATTAAAGATGAAATCAATAAAATTACTTTTTGCACTACTTCTTACGTTAGCTATGACGAGTTGTACCATAACAGAAAAAATGATTATTAATGATAATGGTTCAGGTAAATTCGCCTACGATATTGATGGTACTAAAATGATGTCTATGATGGGTAGCGCATTTAAAGGAGATGATAAAGAAGATACTAAAAAAGATAAAAAAGAAACGGTAAACAGAAAAAATAAAAAAGTAGTTGATAGTACTTTTACTTTCAAAGAAATGTTTGCGAGTAAACAAGATAGTATTTCTAAATTGTCTCCAGAAGAGCAAGCCAAAATTAAAAAAATGGAGCGATTTAGTGTGAGAACAATTATTGACGAAGAAAAAGGAATAATGAATTACAGCATGTTTACAGATTTCAATTCAATTTCTGAACTTCAAGATGTAATTTCTCCAGTTGAATCGATGAAATCTATTTCTCCTACAGGTCAAAAATCGGGTGGAATGGGAATGGCTCCAAACGCTTTAGAAGATAATTCATCAACAAGTTTCTTTTATGATGGTAAAACATTCAAAAAGACAGTAGCTAAAATTGAAAAGAAAAAAGAAGTTACTGAAGAGGTTGAAGAAGGTTCAGAAGATGATGTTGCTAATAAAATGAAAGAATCTTTAGATATGTTTTATGACCAATCTAATTTCAAAGTAGTTTATCAATTTCCAAAACCAGTTAAAAAGATTTCTATTGAAAATGCACTTTATAGCGAAGACAGAAAAACAATTACCATAGAATATCCTTTGAAAGATTATATGGAAAATCCAGACAAACTTAATTTTGAAGTGATTTTTGAATAATGAATAAAAAAATAAAGCTTCAAGATTTAGGTAAAAAAGATTACAAAGAAACTTGGGATTATCAAGAAGAACTTTTTAAAGGAATTGTTGATATAAAAATTCAAAACAGAAAAGAAAGCACTTTGGTTGAAACACCTAATTATTTTTTGTTTGTTGAACATCCTCATGTTTATACATTAGGTAAAAGTGGAGATATATCTAATTTGCTTTTATCAGAAAAACAAATTCAAGATAAAGGAGCTACTTTTTACAAAATAAATAGAGGTGGAGATATTACCTATCATGGACCAGGTCAGATAGTAGGATATCCAATTTTAGATTTGGAAAATTTCTTTACTGATATTCACAAGTATTTACGATTTCTCGAAGAAGTAATTATTCTAACTTTAGCAGAATACGATATCACCGGCACAAGGAGCGAAGGAGAAACAGGTGTATGGCTAGATGTTGGAACTCCATTTGCTAGAAAAATTTGCGCAATGGGAGTTAGAGCAAGTAGGTGGGTTACCATGCATGGTTTTGCTTTAAATGTAAATGCCAATTTAGGATATTTCGACAATATCATTCCATGTGGTATAAAAGGAAAAGCTGTTACATCATTGCAAGTTGAACTTGGTGTCGAAAGTGTTAATGAACAAGAAGTGAAAGAAAAAATTCAAAAACATTTCTCAAGATTATTTGAATCAGAATTTCAAATTCTCTAAAATCAACATCATAAATCTAGTTTCAATTGTTCTGGCAACAATCTAAAGCTCATTCTGTGATATTTAGTTGTTCCATATTTTCTTATGGCTTCTCTGTGTTCTTTAGTTGGATAACCTTTATTTTGTTTCCAATTATACATTGGAAATTCTTCGTGTATTTTATCCATATATTCATCTCTATAAGTTTTTGCTAAAACCGAAGCGGCAGCAATACTCATGTACTTTGAATCACCTTTTATAATAGTGCTGTATGGGATATTGTCGATAGGTTTAAATCTATTTCCGTCTACTATAATATAATTAGGTATAGGATTTAACTTAATAATGCATTCTTGCATTGCTTTTATAGAAGCGTTCAAGATGTTTATTTCGTCAATAATTATCGGCTCCAAATGAGTGACAGCATAAGATATTGCTTTTTCTTCAATAATAGGTTTTAATCTTTCTCTAATTTTTTCAGACAATTGTTTGGAGTCATTTAATAAATCCAACTGAAAGTCATCAGGAAGAATAATAGCAGCGGCAGTTACGGGTCCTGCTAAACAACCTCTTCCGGCTTCGTCAGTTCCGCACTCATAAGGCAATTCAGAATATCTTAAACTTAACATAAAATTAATTTTGATAAAAATACAAATTTTAACGCAACCTTTTGCACAATTCTGCATCATAGTAATGTGTTGCAACCACAATGTTAGTAAACCGCTTAAAAAATTTAACAAAAATAAATTGTAATATTCCGAAGTATTATTTGTTTATTTAAGAAATTATTAAGAAGTTTGCGGAATAACTAACTCAAATAAATTTAATATGAGATCGAAGTTCAAATGGATTTTTACGCTATTATTAGCGTTATCAATGCAGTTTTCGTTTGCACAAGAGAAAACTGTAACAGGTACAATTACCGATGGTAAGTTACCTTTACCTGGTGCTAATGTTGTTATTAAAGGAACAACTAAAGGAGTATCAACTGATATGGATGGAAAATTTTCTATCAAAGCAAAAGCAGGTGATGTTTTGGAAGTTTCTTCAATTGGTTATGATACCAAAACATTAACAGTAGGTGCAGCAAACAACTACAAAGTAGCTTTAAGTGAAACTGCAATCATCATGAAAGAGGTTGTAATTGGTGCTATGGGTATTAAGAGACCTAAAGATGCTGTTGTTGCTGCTTCAAAACAAATTGGTGCTAAAGAGTTAACTCAAGCAGCTAACCCTAATGCGATTCAGTCGTTGACAGGTAAAGTTTCTGGTTTGCAAATTAACACTACTGGTAATGGTGTAAATGCTGATACTAGAATCCTTCTTAGAGGTAACAGATCTATCACTGGTGATAACCAAGCTATGGTTGTTATTGATGGAGCGGTTTCTTCTTCTACGGTTTTAGGTCAATTGCCTCCAGATGTAATTGAAAATGTAAACGTTATCAAAGGTGCTCAAGGTGCTGCATTATATGGAGCTCAAGGGGTTAATGGTGTGATTATTGTTACAACTAAAAAAGGAACTAGTAAAGATAAGTTTACTTTTGGATTCAACTCTTCAGTTGATTTTGAAAATATTAGTTTCGTTCCACAAGTTCAACAAGAGTATGGTCAAGGATGGGCTACAGATCCTGGTTTTGCAGGTCCTGGAGTAATTCCTTCTAACGTACCTTTTGAAAACGGATCTTGGGGTCCTGCGTATAGTAATACAGCAGTTGGACCAATGGTTCCAACAGGGTTGCCACAAGCTGATGGAAATTTCTTGATGACAGAATGGAAACCAATTAAAGATAATATCAAACAATTCTTTAAAACAGGTACTATTTATCAAACAGGTTTCAACTTTAATGTTGGAGGTCCAGAATCTTATGCTTTCTTGTCTATCAACAGACAAACAACAGATTTCGTTGTAGATAGAGATAAATTGGTAAGAAATTCATTCTTGTTCAAAGCAGGTAAAAAAGTAGGTAAATTTAACATTGATGGTAATGTTAACTATATCACTCAAAGAACTTCTGAAACAAATGATAATTTATTTGATGATTTAATTCAAACTGCAACTACTGTTCCTGTTGGTAAATTTGGTGATTTAGGTGGTTTAAACCAACATCACTGGACTGTTTACGCTACATCACCTTATTGGACTATCAAAAATGAAAGAAGCAATAATAGAGCAGATACTTTTAATGGAGTACTTAATTTAGGTTATGAGTTTAATAAAAATATTAGTGTAAATTATACTGCTAATATTCAAATGAGAAATTCTGATTACCAAGGTTACAGAAATGCTTTTGATGATGAGATTAATACACTTTATAATTTTGGTGCTTATGATTATTATGGAGTAACTTCTGAAACTTATTCTGATTTATTAGGTGGTGGTGGTGCGATTACTTCGTACTATTTTGCAAACCAATCTACTACTAGAAACATCTATGGAGATTTATTAGTTAACTTTAATTATGATTTAACTAAAGATTTGAATCTTAAATTTAATATTGGTAACAATATTCAAGATAGAATGTTTAGAGAAACATCACAAGGTGGTGAGAATTTAGATGTTGATGGTTTTTATCATATTTCTAATGTCTTAAATCCTTACAATCCAACAGCATTAAGAAATGCAGGATTTAATAATCGTATGATTAGAACTAGACGTATTGCAGGTTTTGTAAATGCTGATTTAGCTTACAAAGATTACTTATTTTTGAATGCTACTGGTAGAGTTGAACAATTCTCAGCTGTAAAGGATTCATATTTTTATCCATCTGTAGGGTTTTCGTTTATTCCAACAAAAGCTTTCGAAAGTTTAAGAGGTAATAAAGTGTTAAATTATGCTAAGATAAACGCTTCTTATACTTCTGTAGGTAATACATCAGCTGTAGCAGCTTATGATACAAATGAATTAACAACAATTCCTCTTGGTTTCCCATTTGGTAATTTGTCAGCATTAGGTTTTGATAACACTGCTACATCTCCAAATATTAAACCAGAGTTTGTTAATACTTTTGAAATTGGTGCACAATTTGGATTTTTTAATGATAGAATTACATTAGAAGGTTCTTACTATGTAGCTAATACTAAAGATTTGATTACTAGAGCTACTGCTTCTTCAGCTTCTGGTCTTGCTAATGAATTAAGAAACGTTGGTGAATTAGAAAATAAAGGATTTGAAATTGACTTAGGTTTAGTACCTGTTAAAACGGCTAATTTTAGATGGGATGTAAGAACTAATTTATCTTCTTACAAAACTAAAATTATTAAATTAGCTGATGGTGCAACAAGTGTTAACTTGCAACAACCTTTCGCTCAATTCGGTATTTTTGCAGAAGTAGGTGAAGAGTTTCCTTTAATTAAAGGTACAACTTATGTTAGAGATGCAAATGGAAATGTTATAGTAGATGCAAATGGTAATCCAACTAGAAATTCTACATTTACTAAATTAGGTAAAGGTGTGCCAGATTACATCATTGGATTAACAAATTCATTTGAATACAAAGGATTGAAATTAACAATGGTTGCTGATTTCAGAACTGGTGCTTCTACTTGGTCTGAAGCTAAAAACTTATTGTATTTTACAGGAGGTGATTTAGATACTGCAGGATTTGATAGAGAACAAGGTTACGTAATTCCTGGAAGTGTAACAGCTACTGGTGCTGCTAATACTGTTCCAGCAAATAACGACGCTAGTTATGCAGGAGTTTTAAATTATTTTACTTCTGTACATAGACAAGTTGGTGAAACAAGTGTTATTGATGCTGCTGCTCTTAAAATTAGAGAGTTGTCATTAAGTTATGCTTTGCCTAAAAAATTAATTGAAAAAACAGGTTTAGAATCATTTAGAGTTGGTGTTAATGCAAGAAATCCATTTATTTTCTTAGCAGATGGTACACTTATCAAAGCTAAAAATGGTCTTGAAAACAACAGTTATGGTGATCCTGAAGCATCTAATACTACAGGAAATGCTCAAGGATATATGAACATAGGACAGTATCCATCTACTAGAACTTTAGGTTTTACTGTTAATTTAACTTTTTAAAAAAAGATTATGAAAAGAATTAAAATTTTAATGCCGATATTGGCTTTAGCCTTTTTCTCGTGCGATGACTATTTAGATATAAATAGTCCTAGTCCTAACGATTTAGCTTTTGCTGATGCTAAGCCAAGTAAATTATTACCAGGTGCTCAAGTGTCAACTTATAGAGTGCAAGCTACTACTATGAATCAGTTAGGTAATGTTTTTATGAACTCTTGGACAAGAAACGTTCAATCATTTGGTAACGGATACGATAGAGAGTTACAGTTACAAATTGATAACGGTTTCTATACTGGTATTTGGGATGGATTGTTTAGAAATTTAAAGAATTTTGATGCAATCATTAAATATCCAAATTCTGATGGTAAATATGATTTATATATAGCTGCTGCTAAAATTTGTAAAGCTCACTATATGCAAGAAATTGTAGATTTATATGGTGATGCTCCATATTCTAATGCATGGGCTGGTGGTGCTAATACAACTCCAACATATGATGACGATTATGCTATCTACCAATCTTTAATTGCTGAATTAGAAGACGCAAGAGATTTGATTACTAATGCTGATCTTTCTGTTGCTGAAGACATTGCTCCTTATGATACAATGTTAGCAGGTGATATGGCTAAATGGACTGAATTTGCAAACACATTGCAATTAAGATTCTGTTTACGTATGTCTGAAGTTACTGGTGCTAAAGCTACATTTAGAGATACTAAATTAGCTGATATCGCTGCTGGTCCTTTCTTGTCTGATAATGTTAGCATTAACCCTGGGTTTTCTGCTGCATCTAACGATAACATGAATCCTGAATTCAATTTTTATGAGTATGATGCTGCTGGTAACTTAGCACAAAACAGAACTTTCAAAACAATGTCTGGACATGCTTACAAAGCATTACAATCTTATGCTACAACTAACTATCCAGCTGCTGGTTCTCAAGAAATTATTGCTGGTTCAGGGGTGTTTTATCCTAACGTAACAGATCCACGTTCTGCAAGATTGTTTACTGCTGCTCCATCTAATCCAAGAAGAGCTGTAACTCAAGGTAGTTCATTAGTTGATGTTGGTCTTAATACTGCTACTTTCCCAGGTCTACCATGTAGATTCGGTCTTGGTTGTTACAATGCTTATGGAACAAGTCATCCAGGTGTTACAATTGCAGATTATGCAACTACTCCAGGTTTTGTAATGACTTATTCAGAGTCTTGTTTCTTACAAGCTGAAGCTGCTTTAAGATATCCTTCTTTATTCTCAGGTGGTTCTACTTGGTTTAATGCAGGTATTCAAGATAGTATGGATATGAAATTCGTTTCTGCAGGTTCATATATTGCGACTATTAACACTAGGCCAAACTTTGGTTGGACTGGTACTGATGCTGAAAAATTGCATGCAATTATGTATCAAAAATGGGTTGCTTTAATGGGGGTTAACAACTCTATTCAATCATATATCGATTATACTAGAACAGGTTATCCATTAACTCCACTTTCTACTAATGCAGTTCAAACTCGTAAGCCATACAGATTAATCTATCCAGTTTCTGAGTATGTTGCAAATAGTGCTAACGTTCCTGCAATGACTTCAACAGAAGTATTTACTATTAACAGTAAAACTCCTTTCTGGGTTCCAGGTGCGCCTAACTAAGAATTATCTTAAGTTAAGATACTTATATTATATTAAAGACCGTCATTTATTGACGGTCTTTTTTTTTGCTTTATATTATGATTTTCAATTAGTATTGTTTATAAACAATTGTCTATTTTTGTTGCTTTGTATTTACTATGAGAAGATTATATTTTTTATTGTTGTTTATACCATGTTTACTTTTATCTCAAGAGAAAGGAAAAGAAGATAAACGTAAGAGTTTGGTAAAAACCGCTGAGCAGAGAGCAAAAGAGCAAGCTAGAAAAGCACCTATTACTTCGTATAAAATTATCTCTATTGAAAGAGATACTACTTTTGTTGACACCACTCTTGCAATAAAAAAGGAGTATGATTATAATTATTTAAGAAGAGACATATTCGGTTTGATGCCATTTCCAAATGAAGGGCAAACATATAATACCTTAGATTTTGGATTAAATAAATTTAATGCTTACCCTGAGTTCGGTTTTAAAGCCAAACATTTTAATTATTTAGAAGTAGACGATATTAAGTATTATTCTGTAGCAACACCATTAACAGAACTTTATTTTAAAACTGTTATGGAACAAGGGCAAAATGTTGATGCTTTAATAACTTTAAATACTTCTGAGCGTTTTAATTTTTCAATTGCTTTCAAAGGATTAAGATCCTTAGGAAAATATATTAATCAACTTACAAGCGCAGGGAATTTTAGATTTACATCAAGTTATTTTACCAAGAATAATAAATATCATGCTAATTTCCATTTCACAGGTCAAGATTTGCTCAATGGTGAAAATGGAGGTTTGACAATTCCATTAGATTTCGAGAGCGAAGATGATGCTTTTAAAAATAGACCACGACTTCAAGTTTTTCTCTCTGACGCAAAGTCTTTCTTAAAAGGTAAACGTCTTTTTTTAGACCATAATTTCAGAATTAATTCAAAGGATGCAAACAATAATTTATTTATTACACATCAACTTAATTATGAACACAAATTTTTTGAGTACAATCAAGCAAGTTTAAACTCTGAAATTGGAACAGGTTCTACAGTAATTAATGTGAAACGTTTTGGTGACGTGCCTTCCTTTGTTGTTTCTAATATAAACGATCATACAAGATATGATAGATTATTTAACAAAGTTGGAGCTATTTATGAAAATAAAACACTTGGTAAGTTTCAGTTCTTTATAGAGAATTTTAATTACAAGTATTTTTATAAATCAGTGCAAACTGTTGGAAGTGTAACTTACCCTAACCAATTAAAAGCAACCATTAATTCAATTGGTGGTCAATACGAATACAGAAAAAATAAATGGAATGGAAAGGCAATTCTATCCAATTCAATTTCAACTCAAGCTTTTAGAAATTTTGATGCTAATTTAGATTACCAAATAAATGATAAAAATAAAGTTTCCTTTCAATATCAAAATGTAAGTAAACTTCCAAATCATAATTACACACTCAATCAAAGTACTTATGTCAATTACAATTGGTTAAATAATTTTAAAAACGAAAAAATTAATAATATAGTTGTAAATGCTAACAATCAATGGATTAATGCTACAGCACAATTCACAACACTTAATGATTATTTGTATTTTAAAGATGTACAACAAGTAGCAAACCAGCAACTAGTAACGCCTCATCAATATTCTGGAACTATTAATTACCTTTCATTAAAAGCAGCGAAAGAATTTAAATACAAAAAATGGGCTCTTGATAATACTTTTCTATATCAAAAAGTAACTCAAAAAGACACGATTTTAAATGTACCAGAATTAACTTTACGAAGTACTATTTATTTTTCAGATGATGTTTTCAAAAAAGCAATGTTTCTGCAAACAGGTATAACCATCAACTATTTTACAAAATATTATGCCAACGATTATAACCCAATCTTAGGTGAGTTTTTCGTGCAAAATGAAAAGCAAATAGGAAATTTTCCAATGTTAGATTTCTTTGTAAATGCCAGAATAAGACAAACCAGAATTTTTCTTAAAGCTGAACATTTTAATTCAAGTTTTACTGGTAATACATACTATTCCGCTCCCAACACACCTTTTCACGACTTCATGATTCGATTTGGTTTAGTTTGGAATTTCTTTCAATAATTTTATTCAGAAACGAATCGCTTGCGAGTTTTACAAAACCATTTTCCTGCTGTCCGAGTTACACGGTAACTTCACCCATCAGGGTTAAACAGTATTCCATTTTCTCTAAAATCAAGGTGTTGTAAAACGATTTTATTATCAATATCTTTGCTACATCAAATTAAAAATATGAATTATTCAGAAAATATATTAGGAACTATAGGTAATACACCTTTAGTAAAACTAAACAAAGTAGTTGAAGGTATTGACGCTTTAGTACTTGCTAAAGTTGAAACTTTCAATCCAGGAAATTCTACAAAAGATAGAATGGCTCTAAAAATGATTGAAGATGCCGAAGCCGACGGAAGATTAAAACCAGGTGGAACAATAATCGAAGGAACTTCTGGAAATACAGGAATGGGATTAGCTCTTGCAGCTATTGTAAAAGGATACAAATGTATTTTTGTAATCACCGATAAGCAATCCAAAGAAAAAATGGATATTCTTCGTGCTGTTGGAGCAAAAGTAATCGTTTGTCCAACCGATGTTGAACCAACCGATGAACGTTCTTATTATTCTGTTTCTAAAAGATTAGGAACTGAAATTCCAAATTCATGGTACGTTAACCAATACGATAATCCATCCAATGCGCAAGCTCATTACGAACAAACAGGTCCAGAAATTTGGGAACAAACCGATGGTAAAATTACTCATTTCGTTGTTGGTGTTGGAACAGGTGGAACCATTTCTGGAATTGGAAAATATCTAAAAGAAAAAAACCCAAATATCAAAATCTGGGGAATCGATACGTATGGTTCTGTTTTTAAAAAATACCACGAAACTGGAATATTTGACGAAAATGAAATCTATTCCTACATAACAGAAGGTATCGGAGAAGATATTCTTCCAAAAAATGTAGATTTCTCTCTTATTGACGGATTTACAAAGGTTACCGATAAAGATGCAGCAGTTTATACAAGAAAAATAGCCCTTGAAGAAGGAATTTTTGTTGGAAACTCAGCAGGTTCTTGTGTAAAAGGATTACATCAATTAAAAGAACATTTCAAACCAGAAGATGTTGTAGTTGTTTTGTTTCACGATTCAGGAAGTAGATATGTTGGTAAAATGTTCAACGACGATTGGATGCGTGAACGCGGTTTCTTAGATGAAGAAATAACAAAAGCAGAAGACGTAATTAAAGATCACATCGATAAATCTCTAATTATTGTTCGTACAGAAGAGTTAGTTTCTCACGCTATTGAAAGAATGAGAAAATTTAAAATTTCTCAAATTCCAGTAATAGATATTAATGGATTCGTTGGTTCAGTAGACGAATCAGATTTGTTTCAAAGCTACGTTTCAGATAAAAATGTTGCCGATAAACCTATCAAAGAAGTTATGGGTAATCCTTATCCAATAGTTAAATTAGGAACTCCAATTGAAGAAGTTTCCAAACTTTTCACAAAAGACAATCAAGCTGTTTTAGTAGATTTAGGAAATGGGAAGCATCATATCATTACAAAATATGATATAATTGGCTCTATAAAATAGAAATCAAACCTACAATGAAAGTTGTAGGTTTTTTTATTCTCCAATTAAAACACCCGAAACATTCCAAGCACTAAAACTGCTTCCTTCATTTGCACCTTGTGGAATTTTAACTTGCAATGTATGATTTCCGGCTTTCAAATCACCCAAATCAATATAAATTGGATTGGTAACCATTCCCGGACACCAATTTGAACGACTGTAATCGGAAGAAGATAATCCGTTAGGGAAATTCCCAGAAGCTGGATTGTATAAACGGTAAGAACCACAATCTTCTCGCCAAGGAGTAAAATGAAAAACTTCCTTTTCATCCAAAAACAAAGTATTTTTCTTAGGCACAAATTCATCACCGTTTTCCCATCCACCATGACCTGTTGTGATGTATCTAAGTCTTACATTTTTTAAATCTTTATCTAATTTAAAGTTCACAACCAAACCCTTATCAGAATTAAACATCGTTCCATATTCTTGCCCAGCCATTTCCATAACATTGGTTGTATTGAAAATCGATACTACATTGGAAGCTTTGCTTGCACCATTTTCCTCAGGATGAATAGTCAAATTTACACTTACTTTATGTCCGCCTTTATCATAATTTCCGATAAAAGTTCCAATGTAAACTTCTTTATTATTTAAAGCTGCAGTCAATTCAGAAATATCCTGACGGTAACTCACTTTTTCTTCCCAAACTTTATCTTTTAATTGTAGCGAATTATATTGTTTAATTCCAAATGGTGTAAAAAAGCGCATCAATTCAATCAATGATGAATAGTCATCACTAGAAACAACTCCTTGATATTGTTTTCCATTTCCATTTTCATAGACTGGTAATGTCTTAGCACCATTTTTCAAACCATCCAAAAAAGAAACTTTTTTATCCATCGGAATCATAAACACCGAACCGGTTCTGTCATATGCATCGCCATTAGATTGCTCTGTCACATCAACAAAAACCTGACTTCCTTTAGCAATAAAAGGAATTTTTACTTTTCGCAAAATAATAGTTCCGTTAGCAAACCTCAAAATGCTATCATTTGATTTAGAAGCATCAGAAAAATTAATGATTTCATCTTTAAAAATTGAAATCGTCGTAAACCTGCTTTTCCAAACCAAATCTCTGTAAGTTAATAAATCTATAGCCTTAGTTTCATCAACTTTCCAAGAAGGAAATTGCTTTACTTTTTCAACTTTAGTGGCTGAAACAATAAAGTTTCCATTACGAATAGTTTCCAAAACCAAGCCTAAATTTTGACCAAGTAAAGAAGGAGCGCCTTTAATTTTTAAGTCATTAGTGTACCAAATTTCAATAGTATTTGAGTTTATAATTGTTTTAGCTTTTTTACAAGTGTAACCTAATATTTTTTTGGTGTCGCCAAGTAATTCAAAAGTTTGTTTACCAATGGAAGTGCTGTCTTTTGTAGAAACTAATTTTGATGAATTCAATTGTGCTGTCTGAAAGTAACTCAATCCATTAATTATTGTTTGCTCAAAAGGATAGGAAACTTTATTATTTTGAATCGATTCTGAGGAGATTAATGAAGTAGTTTCATTTGAAAACACCAAAATTGGATCTTGATTTTCAACCAAAGTTCCATTTGAAGTTCGGGTGTAAGTTATTTTATAGTTTGTTTGACCAAATGATATTGATGAAAATAATAGAATAACAAATAAAATAAGTCGTTTCATGATGTGTTGTTTGTTTTACAAATATATGTTTACAAATTTAATTTTCCGAAATTTGTGTAATTCAATTCAAAAAAGTACTTTAGTGCCTTCAAAGCCATATAGATACTATTTATGAAAGAAGATTTTCTACACTACATTTGGTTGTACAAAAAATTGGACTTTACCAATTTAAAGACTACTAACGGAGAAGTTATCACTGTAATAAACTTCGGACAATACATTCAACAAGCAGGACCAGATTTTTTCAATGCTCAAATAATTATTGATAATCAAAAATGGGCTGGAAATATAGAAATACATTTAAAATCCTCCGATTGGTATGTGCATCATCACGAGAAAGACGATAATTATAACAATGTAATTCTACACGTTGTTTGGGAAAACGACACGCCAATTTTTAGAAAAGATAATTCAGAAATTCCTGTTTTGGAACTAAAAAAATATGTTTCCAAAGAAGAATTAAATAAATATCATGAACTCACAGCTCAAAAATCATGGATTTATTGTGAAAATCAAATTGAGAAAGTTCCAAGTTTTGTTTTCTCCAACTGGCAAGAACGATTATTTTTTGAAAGATTAGAAAGAAAATCTAGCCCAATTCAACAATTGTTACAAGAAACTGAAAACGATTGGGAAGCAGTTTTGTTTTGTATGTTGGCTAAGAATTTTGGTTTGAATACCAATGGAGAAATGTTTTTAAAAGTAGCCAAATCAATCACTTTTTCAATTATTAGAAAAGAAGCTTTAGAAGTAAAATATTTGGAAGCCTTACTTTTCGGTCAAGCCGATATGATTCCGATAAATGCAGAGGATAATTATTCAAAAGAACTAAAGTCTTGGTTTGATTATATTGCATTAAAATATAAATTAGAGAAACCAGCGATTGCACCAGTTCAGTTTTTCAAACACAGACCAGATAATTTTCCAACCATTCGTTTGGCTCAATTAGCAATGCTTTATCATCAACAAAGAAATTTATTTTATAAGATAATTGAAGCAAAAACAATTCAAGAGATTTATAAAATTTTCAATATTTCTGTAAGCGATTATTGGAAAACGCATTATAATTTTGATAAACCAAGTTCCAAAAAGGAAAAAGCATTATCTAAATCTTTTATAGATTTATTGATTACAAATACAATTATCCCAATTCAATTTGCATTTGCAAACAGTCAAGGAAAAGATAATTCTGAATTTTTAATTCATTTGCTGTCAAATATTCTACCAGAGAAAAACACAGTTATTGAAAAGTTTACTACTTTTGGAATTAAATCTACAAATGCATTTCAAACGCAATCTCTTTTGCAATTGAAAAATGAATATTGTAATCACAAAAAGTGTTTGCAATGTTCCGTAGGTTTAGAACTATTAAAGAATTAAGATGATAACCAACATACGCTATTTTTTTGAAAAACACGGATTTCACGTTTCTTCTCGTTTAGCTGATAAACTTGGAATGAGAGCTACCAATGTGCGTTTGTTTTTTATATACATTTCTTTTGTAACCGTTGGTTTAGGTTTTGGATTTTATCTAACTTTAGCATTTTGGATTAAACTGAAAGATCTAGTTAGAGCAAAACGAACATCAGTTTTTGATTTATAAATTTTGGAAAACAACAATTACATAAAATCATTATTCCATTTTTCGAAAGACCAACGAAAAGGAATTCTATTGCTATTCATTATAATCATAGGATTGCAATTAGGAAGTTACTTTTTAGATTTTTCAAATGTTGATGAAAACACTCCAGAAAAACAAAATTGGCTTTCATTACAAAGTAATATCGATTCTTTAAAGTCTGAAAAGCCACAGACAACTTATAAAATTTACCCTTTTAATCCAAACTTCATAACTGATTTTAAAGGACATAAATTAGGAATGTCTGTTGAGCAAATAGATCGTTTATTAGCTTTCAGGAAACAAGGTAAGTTTGCTAACTCACCTGAAGAATTTCAAAAAGTTACTGGGATTTCCGATTCACTTCTAAATGCAATTTCACCATATTTCAAATTTCCATATTGGGTTAACAAAAAGAATTCCAATCAAAATGGAAGCAATGGTTGGGTAGACTATTCTAAAGATAAATACGAAAAGAAAGAAAAAAAGATAGTCGTTATCGATATCAACACAGCAACTAAAGAAGATTTAATGAAAGTTTATGGAATTGGTGAAGCCATTTCAGATAGAATTCTAAAGCAAAAAGAGGTGTTTGGCCAGTTTGTTTCTATGGAACAAATGAATGATGTTTGGGGATTGTCTCCAGAAGTTATTGAAAAACTCAATCAAAGTTTCAAAGTTGTCAATCCAAAACCCAAGAAAATCAATATTAATAATGCTTCAATCAAGGAATTAGGTCAGTTTCCATACTTCAAATACCCAATTTCTAAAAATATTGTAACTTACAGAAGTATGAATGGCGATTTAAAAATTGAGGATTTAACAAATATTAAAGCTTTTCCTGTTGATAAAATAAAAATAATTGCCTTATATTTGGAATTCTAAAATAAATCAACATTTTTTTAAAATTGCTTATCAATATGAATTCAACATATTTCACAGAAGAACACGAACTATTTAGGAAGAGTTTGCAAGATTTTTTGCAAAAAGAAGTAGTGCCTCATATTGAAAAATGGGAAAAAACAGGAACAATAGAACGCTTTATCTGGAAAAAATTCGGTGAAATGGGCTTCTTTGGAATCAATTATCCAGAGGCGTACGGAGGTTTAAACTTAGATTTGTTCTATACCGTAATTTTTCTAGAAGAACTTCAAAAAATAAAATCCTCAGGTTTTGCAGCTGCTATGTGGGCACATGCTTATTTAGCTATGACACATTTAAACGCAGAAGGAGACGAGCGAATCAAACAAGACTATTTAGCACCAAGTATTTCAGGTGATAAAATTGGTGCATTGTGTATCACAGAACCTTTTGGTGGCAGCGATGTTGCCGGAATGAGGACTACAGCTATCAAAAAAGGTGATAAATATGTAATTAATGGTTCAAAAACCTTTATTACTAACGGAGTTTATGCAGATTACTATGTGGTTGCTGCCAAAACAAGCCCAGAATTAGGAAATAAAGGAATAAGTATATTTTTGGTTGATACTAATTTAAAAGGAATTTCTGCATCCAAACTTGATAAATTAGGATGGAGAGCTTCCGATACTGCAGAAATTGCATTCGATAATGTTGAAATTCCAGCCGAAAATTTAATGGGATTAGAAGGTAAAGGTTTTCCATATATTATGGAGCACTTTGCATTAGAACGATTAATCATGGCAATAAATGCTCACGCAAGATCAGAATATGCGATTGATTACACCATAAAATACATGTCAGAGCGTGAAGCATTCGGGACAAAAATCAATAAATTTCAAGCATTACGTCATACTATGGTAGAGCATGCGACAGATGTTGAACATTGCAAAATTTTCAATTATGCTGCAGTTGCAAGATTAAATCAAGGTGAATACGTAGTTAAAGAAGCGACTATGGCAAAACTTAAATCTACAAAAGTTGCCGACGAAACCATTTATAGTTGTCTTCAAATGTTAGGAGGCTATGGCTATATGGAAGAATATCCTATGGCAAGATTGTTAAGAGACAGTCGCCTTGGACCAATAGGAGGAGGAACATCAGAAATTTTGAAAGAAATTTTGTCCAAAATGATTATTGATAACCAAAATTACAAACCAGCAGAAAAAAAATAGTCATTGTTAAGGATAGAAGCTAATCCAGCTATACACTATTATCTTTTTAATAAAACTGTGTTTTTCTATATATAAATAAAGGAGCTTCCGTTGGTCGCTCTTTTTTTATAAGAAAAACTACAATTTTATCAAAAAAGGATAACCGTTTCTATCTGGGCTAAAAAAAATACACAATTCTATTTCAGATATCAAAAATAATACTACTTTTGCACCACTAAATGAGAGGAGGTGTCTAGATTATGTTAATTATACCAATTAAAGACGGAGAAAATATCGATAGAGCATTAAAGCGCTATAAAAGAAAATTTGATAAAACAGGTACTGTTCGTCAGTTACGTGCACGTCAAGCTTTCATAAAACCTTCTGTTGTTAAAAGAGCACAAGTTCAAAAAGCAGCGTATATTCAAAACTTAAGAGACTCATTAGAAAGTTAATTAATTTTTAGAATAAAAATGCAACCGCTAGTCAATAAAGTTTCATAACTTTGTTACTAGCGGTTTTTTTATTTTTCAAATCCCTAAATCATTAATGAATAATTTAAAAGCATTTCAAGACTATCTTCAACTAGAAAAAAATTATTCTTTACATACAGTGAATGCTTATGTAAATGATTTGGTTTTTTTTCAAGAATTTTTAATGGAGAATTTTGATACCGAAAAACTGGAAGATGTAAATTATAGTATGATAAGAAGCTGGATTGTTTCTATGGTTGATAATGATATTTCAAATAGTTCGGTAAACAGAAAAATTTCTTCCTTAAAATCATTCTACAAGTTTTTATTAAAAACAAAGCAAATAGAAAATAGTCCACTTTTAAAACACAAATCATTAAAAACACCAAAAAAAATTCAAATTCCATTCTCCGAAAAAGAACTTGACCAAGTTCTAAATCAGCTTACTTATCCAGAAGGATTTGACGGAATTAGAGATAAATTGATAATAGACCTTTTTTATACAACAGGCATAAGAAGAGTAGAACTAATCGATTTAAAAATGCAAAACGTTGATTTATCGAGCAATACGCTAAAAGTATTAGGGAAAAGAAACAAAGAAAGAATTCTACCAATTCTGCCAATTATATCTAAACAAATCAGAAGTTATTTGTTAGAAAGAACTAAAATTGAGGATATTAAAGATAAGGAGCATTTTTTTTTAATGTTAAAAGGAGTTAAATTAAATGATTCGTTTGTATATCGATTAATAAATTATTACTTTAGTAATGTTTCCGAGAAGGTAAAAAGAAGTCCGCATATTTTACGACATACATTTGCAACTCATATGTTAAACAATGGAGCAGATTTAAATTCTGTAAAAGAGTTATTAGGTCATTCAAGTTTGGCTTCT
>Ga0209572_1000289_pt1 | contig 90310 bp, 68 predicted proteins | sample EBPBio232012_DNA_FD_185867 | JGI IMG/M metagenome (GOLD analysis project Ga0209572, IMG submission 185867) | Wastewater treatment Type I Accumulibacter community from EBPR Bioreactor in Madison, WI, USA - Reactor 1_1/23/2012_ DNA (SPAdes)... | ecosystem: Engineered > Bioreactor > EBPR >...
TTATATCTGGCCATTGAAAATATCACGGAAAAATGGACTTCGCCGCTGCAAAACTGGTCATTGACGTTCTCTCAATTGGACATCTACTTCCGAGACCGAATACGACCACACCTTCGACCATAAACCTTAAAACCGACCATCAAAGTCCTGCTACGCCTCCGTAAACTTCGGCTCGCTTGGACATTTGATGGTCGGTTTTAAGGTCAAAAAAATAGACCTGACACAGAAATCTGAACACTACCTTAATTTGATTTTAACACCTCTTTTACCACCCCCATCGCTTTTTCCCGCATGGCCATCCAGGTTTGTTCCGTGGCTTCGTTCCAGTTTTTCTGGTCGTTTTGGCGCACCAGGGCTATAAAAACATCCAGAAAACGTTCATATTCAGCAGCGCTGAATTGCTGGTGTTTGTTGTGGCCGAGCAGTTGGCGAAACAGGTCTTCTTTCTGATCGAGATCGATCAAAATGTCCATTGCCATTTGCAACATAGTATGCTGGCGACCTCGGTTGCTAAAATGTTCGCGGTCGGCTTCCGGTAATCCTGCCAGAAACTGCGTATAAAAATCGCTGATAAACTCCTTGTTTATGGCCAGGCAGCGGCGATAACTGTTGCGCAGCAGGCTGCTGTCGTCGTTGCGTTTCATGCTTAGTTGCCGAAAACGCAACAACACATCGTACAAATCCGGGAACCGATTCTCCGGTTTTTCCTCCAGCATGCGTTCGATCATTTCAGCGAGGTGCTTGTTTGAAATGGCCGACAGAACGCGTTTCCGATGTCGTTTGTCTTTGAAAAACAATTCTCTGCTGGCAATAATGTCCATTACGGAATCGCCGGAAAACAAATCGAGCCCTGTCATAATTTTATAGGCTACCAGTCCAATGGAAAACTGATCGGAATACCGCATCGACTGAAAACTGGCCGGCTCCCCGTCGCCACGCAGGTATTCCGGACTCATGTACTGGCAATCTTCCCGAAACTTACCCAGCGTACGTTCGCTTTTACCCGCTTTGATGATGTCGAACGGCGAAATCATCACGTGCTGCTCTTCGTCGATATAGATTTTGGACGGGCGGATATTGGAGTGCAGGATTTTTTTCTGGCGCAGGTAACTCAATGCGTCAGCCAGTTGAAACAACCAGTCGACGGCTTGTGAAGCCGGGCGAGGGCCTGTTTTTTCCAAAACGACTGGCAGGGTAGGGCCGTTCACAAATTCGCAGATGACATAAAACGGAAAGCGATCGAGCGATTCGCCCAGCAATTTGATGATGTTGCGGTGCTTCAATTGCGATACGGCCCCGATCTCGGCCTTTATCTCATCGGATAACACAGGCACTTTCAGCACTTTTGTCACCACACGCCGCTGGGTAAACACATCTTTCAGCAGAAAGACCAGTGCTGAATTCCCTTCGCTGATTTGACGTTCAATGTCATAGTACCCGCGCAGGCGCTGTCCCATGACTTCCATTACTATCTGTACCTGATCGGACACCCCGCGCATCAGCAGCTCCGGTTGGCTGGAATTCAGGTATTGCGGCAGGGTGGATTTGAATTGTTCGAGTTCCGATAAAAATGCATGGCGGATGCGATTGAGCACCAGGTTGTGATCGTCGGCGCCCAGCATGCCTGCATTGTTTTCGTATTTCAGGTTGGTCATTTGCCCCTGCAACTGCCTGATATTCAGTTCCATTTGATCGAACAACTTTACAAGTTGGCTGAAACGCTCGAATGCAGGGTCGAGGCCGTCTTTGCCAATCACTGTTTCGATGCGGAAGTCGGAAGGTTGTTGCTCGAGCATGGTGAGGTGGGTGGAGATGTTGAGTATGATGAGGGGTTGAGGGGTTGAGAGGTTGAGGGGGTGAGGGGTTGAGGGGTTTGAGAGGTATATCTCAACATATTATGTGAATGTGGTTTGTAAGGTGCTCAACTCTCAACTCCTCAACACCTCATCTCTCAACACCTCATCTCTCAACACCTCAACTCCTCATCTCTCAACTCCTCATCTCTCATCTCCTCAACCCATCAACATCTCCTCAACAAAAAAATCTGCGAAGCGCCTATGCATCAAAAATGCCGCGAATGCCGTTGTTTTGCAGCACTTTTGGCAAAAAAAAATAAACGCCTGAAAACCAGGTGTTTCTATACAAACCTTGTGCCTTTTTTATGGCTGTGCAAATATACCTGAAACCCGGCAAGGAAGTGCCGGTGCTGCGCTTTCACCCCTGGATTTTTTCCGGCGCCATTGCCCGTATTGATGGCAAACCCGAGGACGGCGATGTCGTGGAAGTGTACGACAGAAGCCGGCAATTGCTGGGTGTGGGTCATTTTCATCATGGCAGTATTGCTGTACGCTTGTTGAGTTTTGGACCGGCGGAAGTGCAGCAGCGTGCATTCTGGACAGACAAACTGCGCCGCGCCCTGGCAGTGCGTCAGACGGCTTTGCACCCGGGCATGTCGACCGAATGCTACCGACTGGTGCATGGTGAAGGCGATGGACTTTCGGGCCTGGTGGTGGATGTGTATGGAAATGTTGCCGTATTGCAATGCCACAGTATTGGTATGCACCGGCAGCGCATGTTGATAACCGAGGCGCTGCGGGAAACCCTGGGAGAAAAACTCCAGGCCGTGTACGACAAAAGTTATGAGTCGCTGCCACCCAAATACGCCGAACAACAGCAAAACAGTTTTCTCTGGAGCGTCGAAGCGACGCCTTCCGATCAGCATGTGGTACGGGAAAACGACGTAGCATTTCGGGTCAACTGGGTAACCGGCCAGAAAACCGGCTTTTTTCTCGACCAACGCGACAACCGGCAATTGCTATCCCGGTTTGTAGCGGGCAAAACCGTACTCAACACCTTTTGCTACACCGGCGGCTTTTCCTGTTATGCCCTCCGTGCGGGTGCTACGCTGGTACATTCCGTCGATGTATCGGCCAAAGCCATGGAACTCACTGCCCAAAATGTAGAACTCAACCGCCCCTTTTCGGGCCAACACGAAGGTTTTACAGAAGATGTATTGCGCTTTTTGAAAAACGGCGATCAAACATACGAAGTTATGATCGTCGACCCGCCGGCCTATGCCAAAACGATCGATAAACGACATAATGCTGTGCAGGGCTACAAACGCCTCAATGAAGCAGCCCTGCGACGCGTGGCGCCCGGCGGCATCCTGTTCACCTTTTCCTGCTCGCAGGTGATCGACCGCGAGTTGTTTTACCATACCATCGCAGCAGCGGCCATGGAAGTGCGCAGAAGTGTGCGGGTTTTGCACCATCTCACCCAGGGTGCCGATCATCCGGTGAGCCTTTTCCACCCGGAAGGCGCGTATTTGAAGGGGTTGGTGCTGTATGTAGAATAAACCTTAATAGGAGTTATGAGTTATGAGTGATGAGTTATACTCACTTTTCTTTTGGCCACTCTATTAACAAAGCCAAAAGCAATGTGAGTATAACTCATCACTCATCACTCATAACTCATAACTCAATTCTCATCATTATGAAACAAACAGCCCTCTTCTCTCTCTTGCTCCTGCTGGCTGCTTGCCGCCACACAGAACCTTCCCGCCTGTCCAACAGTCAGGTGATGTGTCATGATACAGGCGATGCTACAGCGCAGTTTGCCTCGTTTGCCAATGATGCCGAATTCCGGGGCATGCACCCCGATCCGTTGGCTACGGAATTGATCAAAAAAGGTAAAATGGTGGAATTTCCCGTAGCAGGCGGCGCCAACGGCCATGCCTATCTGGTAAAATCAAAACGCAAAACCGATAAATACTTGCTGCTTTTTCATGAATGGTGGGGACTGAATGATTACATCAAAAACGAGGCAGCCATGTGGAGCAAGGAATTGGGTGTGCATGTACTGGCCCTCGACCTCTACGACGGTAAAATGGCGACTACTGCTGATGAAGCCGGCAAACTCATGCAAGGCAACGACCCTGTTCGTTCGTTGGCAATTATCGATGGAGCGGCTAAATTTGCAGGTGAAAATGCCAATTTCCGCACCATGGGCTGGTGTTTCGGCGGCGGCTGGTCGCTGCGGGCGGCTTTACAACTCAAGGACAAAACCCGCGGCTGTGTGGTGTACTACGGCGCACCCGAACAAGACGTCAACAAACTAAAAACCCTGGCCTCCGATGTGGTATTTATCCACCCGGAAATGGACAAATGGATCACTGCGGATATGGTGAGCGAATTTGAAAAAAACATGAAAGCCGCCGGCAAAACGGTAATGGCCTATCATTACCCTGCCGATCATGCATTTGCCAATCCCAGCAGCCCGCGCTACAATGAAAAAGCGGCGCAGGAAGCCAGGGCTGTAGTGACCAGATACCTGAAAGGTAAATAACACTCAACAATCCCAACTATGTCAACACAACAACCTGACGGCGCTTATTCCCCTCCCGAAGGCGGAGGAGGCTCCATCCTTGGCAAACAATTGGTACTGCTCGTACTGGTGTGCATCGCCGGTGTGGTCGTGTATCGCCTGTTTTCTTCGGATAGCGGAATTAGCGGCTTTTTCCAGGACCCCAAGGAAGTGCGGCTTACCTACGTGCAATCCGATTTCCAGCCCAACCTTGATGAGGAGGCTACCTTGCGCATCCTGTCGCAGCCGGAGGAATACCACAAGGAATTCGACCAGATGGTGTACGATTTCAATGTTTCGCTGCTGTACCACATCGCCAATCGGATGGCGCTGCCGGACAGTCTGAAGCGCCGCCTGGAACCTGAATACAAAAAACAGCACGACTATCTCAAGTCGATGTACTACAACGATTTCGTGGCACTGAAAGACACGACCGCTACGATGTACGAAAACTGGTACAACGATAATGGTAATCAGGCTGTGCAGATTTTTAATGAAGTGGCCGGTAAATACACCTGCTTTTTTGTGACGCAAATCATGGCCACCCTCATCAAATCCAACAACGGGATGGTGCTGGGAAAAGGGAAAAAAGTAGATACACCCTGCGGTATCGCCCTCACCGAAGGCCTGCAACCCATGGTGGAACGTTTGAAAAAACGCGCCGAAATCATGGACTTCAGCGCCTCGCGCGGACTCTTGAAAGAAAAAGTACGAAAAAGCATTGCCGAACTGGCCACCTACGAATTGCGCAGCCGCCTTGCCATCGATAAAACGCTGCAATACAAGATTTTCGGACTCTCCGTTTCAGAAACGGATTTGCGTGTGGAAGCCATCAGCGTGGTAAAAGCCGGGTTTAAACTGGACAACTACTTCGATGTCACGTTCAGTCCCAAGAAAGGCACCATTTTCGTCACCTTGCCGCCGCCGGTCATCCTTTCGCATGAAGTTTATCCACGCGTCGACAAACTGGATGTAGGCTGGCTGGCCGGAATCAATGGGGAAGAAATGAACCGCAATTTCAACGATTTGCGCCGCCAATTCCGCACCGAAGCCATTGAAAATGAAAAAGTGCTCGACAAAGCCAAGGCTCGCGCCGACTCGGTCATGCAACTCATCATGGGGCCCATGGTCAAATCCATCAACCGAAATTACAAACTTCAAGTGCGTTTTCAGGACGATAACCAGCAGCAACCCATCACCGAAGATGAGCGCCGCCGCCGCGGCGAAGATACCGGCACCCCTGCTGTGAATACCAGCAAACCGGTGGAAACACCGAAACGGAAATCGGACGGGTTTGTACCTAAATAGAGTTTAGAGTTATGAGTTATGAGTTATGAGTTATACTCACTTTTCTTTTGGCCACTCTATTAACAAAGCCAAAAGCAATGTGAGTATAACTCATAACTCATAACTCATAACTCATAACTCTAAACCACGTATCATCTCCACCACCGTCGTATTCAACGCCTCAATCGCGAGGCCCAGTTCCCAGCCGGCGCGGTTGCGGGGCTCGACGTAGTTGGAAATGCTGCGAATTTGTAAAAAAGGGATTCCCGACTGAAGGCAGGCGTAAAAAAAAGCAGCACCTTCCATACTTTCCACCTGTGCATCGGGGTATTTCTGCTGAATGGCATGGATACTGGCCTGGCTTCCATGTACCTTATTGACGGTGAGCCCCCTGACAGGTGGCAGAAAACGGTATTGGGCGGCATCGGGGTTGTACAAAAGACCATTGACAAACGGCGGTTCGGTAGGCTCCAGCAAAGCCAGTTCAAACAGGTCGGTGAATCGCCCGTCGGCTTCCTCCACACCCAGATCTCCAAAACGTTCGCTGGTCACATGCACCACATCGCCCAGTTGCAAGGAGCGATCGAATGCCCCGGCTATGCCGACATTCAGTGCCAGATCAGGTGGGTGAAGCGCCAGGTGTCGCCCCAGATTCCACGCAGTTGCTGTCAGCCCGACACCGGTAACGAGCAGGCGCACTGTAAGTCCGTTTTTTTGAAAAATACCTTCCTCTCGGGCTGTAAATTGTGCTTTTAACCATTCCTGCAAGGGAAGTATTTCAAATGGTGTAGCGGAAACGATCAGTAGATTCATATTTTTTAAAAATCGACGCGCAAGATAACAGGCAGCGTAATATTCAACAACGGGATAAATGTATACCACCCAATGCTGGTCTGTCGGCATCTGCCATCCAAAATGACCAATCACTCCCTACCTTTGTCGCACCACCTCTCACCTCTCACTTCTCACTTCTCACTTCTCACTTCTCCCCATGCACGCCTTATTGTCCGCAGACGCCGCGTTGTTTCACTTTATCAACAGTACCCTTGGCAATCCGGTTTTTGACGTATTGCTGCCACTCTTTCGCGAAAGGCTTCTGTGGGCGCCGTTGTATGTGTTTCTGGCCGCTTTTTTTGTGTTGAATTATGGGAAAAAGGGTTGGATGGTTGTGCTCATAGCCTGTTTGGCCGTTGGGCTTGCCGATTTTACCAGCAGTACGCTCATCAAAAAAAATGTTCGCCGCATACGCCCCTGCAACGATGAAATCGTACAGGTACAAGAGCGGGTACACTGTGGAGGCGGGTATAGTTTTCCTTCCTCCCATGCGGCCAATCACTTTGCTGCGGCAGTGATGATTGGTGGATTGCTGGCGCCTGTTCGTCGCTGGATTCGTCCAGTAGCATGGATGTGGGCCGCCATCATCGCCTTTTCGCAGGTGTATGTAGGGGTACATTACCCGATTGACGTCACTTGTGGGGCTATATTGGGCATCTTAATTGGCTGGGCTGCCATGAAGGTTTGTGCCACATTTTTTTCTTTACATGAAATGGAGAAAGGGATATAAAAACAAAACAGTGCGACACACCGCATGGGCTGTGTCACACTATCCTGTTTATAGAAAGCATTGAATATCAATGCTGAAGGTGCAATCAATCGTGTGAGAAATAGCGTTGTGCCACTTCGATCAGTCGGCCTACGATGGTAATGTCAGGTGTTTGGATGTTGCGGGTATTTTGGTCTTCTACCTGTTCAATTTTTTGAACCAGACAGGTTTCAGACGTTCCAATACGAACAGCACCTACATTGACATTTACAAACGCGAAAGCAAACAGGCTAAAAAGGGTAACAGCAAAAAAGAAAGATTTGGGTAACTTACGTTTCATAGTCTTCATTGTTGAGACAGACAAATGTAATTACAATTCAGGATTATTTGAAATAATTTATCTGGAAGTTCGAAAGCATAGACGGGCGAAAACAAAAAAAGGTTGCAGAAAATTACATTTTTTTTAGAGTATGTTGAGATTTTCCTCAACATGCTCTTAGCGTTGTTCGAAGGAGAATGCATCTACTGCCCCGATCTTATGAGTAGCCAATTCCGCTGGCAGGTTATTGTAATTTATTTCTGTATTGAAACGGCGTTTGGTGCCCGGGGCTATATCACCCGAACCATCCTGACGAAGTGTTGGCAACTCTTGTGTCAAGTCAAGAAGGGAAACAAACCACAGGCGTTTGTCATTGCCGTATAAAAGTACCTCTACACAAGGGTGTTTGGCAGGCTTGTCTAATGGATTGGATACCACTGCACTGAATTGACGGCCAATTTCCTGGGGCTCCTTGCCTGTCATGGCTGGCGTAACCATGCGCACCATACTTTTTTCTTCCACCAGCAAAATAGGACCGGCCTCTGCCGAGATGGCGCCTGCACACACCACACTGCAGGTATCAGGAACACTTGAAAACAACTTACCATCCCATCCCTGGAAAAAAGCGCTCCGACCTTTCGGGGGTATGGCTGCGGAAAAAACCGGGAAAACTACACCGCGTTCGCCCTGTATATAAACTGCCTTCCCGTCGCGCTTGGAAGGCTCCATGCGAAGCCATATTTGTTGCCATTGGTTGGTTGAGTTGTTGCAAATACCTGTCACAAAAAACTGCCCACGTTCAATAAAGCAATTCATATCGGTGATTTGAACCGCAACAGGCTTGGCGCCAGCCGGCATTGCGCTACTTTTTTGTTCTGCTGCAGGTGCTTGTTTGCAGGCTTGCAGACACATTAAACCCATAATCATGTAAACCCAATGAAACCCGTTTATCCTTATCATAATTTGCAGTCGTTTGAAAGCGGCAAATGTACATATGGACAAATGAATTACGCTGTTTCGGTCGTACCTTTGCACGCACAAAACTTGCACCGCATATACTGTTATCGTGAAATATCTTGTTACCGGCCTTGGCAATATTGGCTACGAATACGAAGGCACCCGGCACAATATCGGATTTGAGGCCGTCGATTTTCTTTGCAAACAACTCGAAGGCTCCTGGCGCGCCGACCATCATGGCGACCTGGCAGAAGTGAAATTTAAGGGTCGCACGCTCATTCTGCTCAAACCCTCTACCTACATGAATCTCAGCGGAAAAGCCATTCGATACTGGCTGCAAAAGGAGAAAATTCCGGTAGAAAACAGCCTGACCATCCTCGACGATCTCAACCTTGAATTCGGCAAATTGCGCCTCCGTGCCAAAGGCTCGGATGGCGGGCACAATGGACTAAAAAACATCCAGGAATTGCTGGGCTCCGACGCCTATCCGCGCCTGCGCATCGGTATCGGCAATTCATTTTCTAAAGGCAAACAAGTCAATTTCGTGCTCGGAAAATGGACCGAAGACGAAAAGGCCGAACTTGAACGCATGCTGGAAAAGTCGGCAGAAGTGGTCAAAACATTTGTGACCATTGGGCTGGAACGGGCAATGAATGTCACAGGGAAGTCCTGAGTCTTAAGTCCTGAGTCCTAAGTCCGTAGAGTTGACCACGTTACTTTGGGATTCTAACTGTAGTATGCCAAAGTAACGTGGTCAACTCTACGGACTTAGGACTCAGGACTTAAGACTGAGGACTTATTACAACCAGCCATTCCTTTTTCACTGGATGTTCCAGTTCCATTCTTTCGCAATGCAATCGGATAGAGGCATCGGGCAGTGCTTTGGGCGCGCCATATTTCAGGTCGCCGATAATAGGACAGCCCATACTGGCCAGTTGCACCCGTATCTGGTGCGGCCGGCCGGTGAGAGGCTCTACCTGAAGAAGAAAACCATCTGGTGTAGGCCTTAATAATTTGTATTTCGTGATGCTCTCCTTCGCATCGCGGTAGGGCTGGTCAAAAGCCTGCACCACATTCCGCGCTTCATCCTTGAGCAGGAAATGGTGCAAGGTGCCTTCCGGTTGCGGCGGGGCCTTCAATACCTCGGCACGGTAAAATTTTTTCACCTTTTTATCACGAAACATCGTCGTAAGTCGCCCCAGCGCTTTATCTGTACGGGCAAAAATGACGACTCCGCTCACCGGCCGGTCGATGCGGTGCACCGGATGCAGGAACACGGCGCCGGGTTTGTTGTATTTTTCTTTCAAATACTGTTTTCCCCAGTCCGTCAGGGTAGGGTCGCCCGTTCGGTCGGCTTGTACGAGCCAACTGGCGGGTTTGTTGAGGACTAGGAGGTGGTTGTCTTCGTAGATGACCATGACGGGAATAGTCCTAAGTCGTAAGTCCTGAGTCTGTAGAGTTGACCGCATTTCTTCCGGCATTCTTATAGGTGAATACGGGAGCAACGTGGTCGACTCTACAGACTCAGGACTCAGGACTTACGACTCAGGACTTTGTTTATTCATCATCTTCCACGCTACCTGTCGGGTTTCGTTCCCACATCAAATATGCTTTCAGGAACGGGTCGAGGTCGCCGTTGAGGATAGAATCCGGGTTGTGAATTTTGTAGCCGGAGCGAAGGTCTTTCACCCAGCGGTCGTCGAGTACATAGGAACGAATTTGGCTGCCCCATTCGATTTTGCTTTTGCCGGCTTCAATTTTTTCCTTTTCGGCCTGGCGTTTGCGCATTTCGAGTTCGTAGAGGCGGCTTTTCAGCAAGGTCATGGCAATTTCGCGGTTGCGGTGCTGGCTACGGTCCTGCTGGCATTCGGCCACGATACCTGTGGGAATGTGTGTAACGCGTACGGCTGATTCTGTCCGGTTGACGTGCTGGCCACCTGCGCCGGAAGCGCGAAAAACGTCCCAGCGCAAGTCATCGGGGCTCACGTTGATTTCGATGCTGTCGTCTTCGATCAGCGGAAAAACGAAAACCGAAGAAAACGAAGTCTGTCGCTTGCCCTGGGCATTGAACGGACTGATGCGCACCAGTCGGTGCACCCCGTTTTCGCCTTTGAGCCAGCCGTAGGCGTAGTCGCCGCGGATTTCGATGCTGGCCGATTTAATACCTGCTGCATCCCCGTCCTGCTCGAAAATATCGATCACTTTGAAGCCCGATTTTTCTGCCCACATGCGATACATGCGAAGCAACATCGACGACCAGTCGCAGGCTTCGGTGCCGCCAGCGCCGGCATTGATGGTGAGTACCGCGTTCATTTCATCCTCTTTTTGATTGAGGGTGCTCCTGAACTCGGCATCGGCCAGAATTTCTTCTGCTTTTTTGTACTGGCTGTCAACTTCTTCTTCAGAAGCGAGGCCTTCTTTTTGAAATTCGTAGAGACCTTCCAGGTCGTCCACTTCGCGGGCCAGGGCGGCATAGTCGTCGAGCCAGCGCTTGTTGATTCCGATTTTGCGCTGAATACCTTCCGCGCGTTTGGGGTCATTCCAGAAATTGGGGTCGAGTGTCTGACTGGTCAGGTCCTCTACTTCACGTGAACGGTTATCCACGTCAAAGATACCTCCTGAGGACCGCCAACTTGTCTTTCAGTTCTTTTAACTGTTCGATAGTCATGTTGGAAACGGATAGGCCCCTGTGTGAGAGGGGGATAAGGGTTGATGAATGTTGAGAGGGTTGATGGGGTTGATAGGGTTGATGAGGTTGATGAGGGTTGATAGTTGAGGGGTTGAGCGAAGCGGTACACTCTACGAACTCTTACGCTCTCACCCTCTCACTCTCTCACCCTCTCACCTCTCTAAGCATGTCCTGGCAAATCCGCATCCGGCAGATCCGGAATTTGGTCTGCGATTTTTTCCCGTTCGCTGATGATTTCCACCAAACGGCGAATGGTGCGGCGGCGAATTTGACGTTCCAGGTCTTTATTGGGCTCTTTGAGGATGTATTGAAATTTCATAACAACGTATTCCTTTTTCACTTCGGCAACGCGCAGATAGTAACTGTCCGGTTTGATCAGTTCCTGAAAAGGGCTGAGCACTTCGATCAGGCTTCTTTCCAGTTCTTCCACGGTTTTGAGGTGTTTCAGGTCGATTTCAAAATCGATGCTGGTGCGTTTTATTTCCCTTTTGGTGTAGTTGACCACTTCCGAGTTCATGACGATGTTATTCGGAATGTAGATCATATCGTCGTCGTCGTTCAGCAGGTGGATATTTTGCAGCGTGATATCGGTAATTTTTCCTCTGTGGGTACCGATGCTGACATTGTCGCCAATGCTCAACTGACTGGAAAAGGTCATGATCATTCCATTGATCATGTTGGAAATATAATCTTTCGTCAGGATCGCAATACCGGCAAAAATGATCGACAGCGAAGTGAACAACTCGCGTGCATGTATGCGAAACAAAGACAAGGTGCCCACCACAACTCCGATGACCAGCAGCAAGGAGTAGATATGGCCTACGCCGATGATAAAATTGTCGCTTCCCCAAACCCGATGACGGCGCCGGTACCACCATATCGTGAAAAACTGCACAAAATCGAGCAGCATCAGAAAAATGGCGACACTGCTCAGCGTGGTCAGGTAGTAATCGATCGAATTGTGATATTTCAAATCCGCATAGAGGTACGAAACATCCCATTCGCCGAGCCGAATGGCCACCAGCGAGCCGAAGATCAACATCTTGAACAGCAGAACGACATATTTCATAGACAAGTCGGTTTTTCGGTACCCTGCAATCTGAAAAAGAAACAATGTGAACGCCTGAACTTCATGAGAAGTTCAGGCGACACGCATCAAAAGTTGATTTTGTATGTTCCGGTGCTTATTATTTGTCGAGCACTTTATCGACGTCTTCCAGTTTCAATCCGAAGGCATCTGCAACGCCCTGGTACACCACTTTCCCGCGCACCACATTCAGACCCAGGCGGAGTTCCTGGTTGTCTTTGCAGGCTTGCTGCCAGCCTTTTTGAGCCAATTGAAGGGCATAGGGCAGGGTAGCATTGGTAAGCGCGACAGTAGAAGTAAACGGCACAGCGCCCGGCATGTTGGCCACGCAGTAGTGCACCACATCGTCGATGATATAGGTCGGATCGGCGTGGGTTGTGGGACGTGTTGTTTCGATACAACCACCCTGGTCTACGGCTACGTCGACGATCACGGTGCCCTTGCGCATGAGTTTCAGCATATCGCGTGTAATCAGGCTGGGCGCCTTGGCGCCAGGAATCAGCACTGCGCCAATGATCAGGTCGTGTGTTTGAATGAGCCGACGGATGTTGTACTCATTGGAGTACATCGTCGTCACATTTGCCGGCATAATATCGCTGAGGTAGCGCAGGCGCGGGAGGCTGACGTCGAGCAGCGTCACCTGTGCGCCCAGGCCAGCGGCCATTTTAGCCGCTTGCGTACCTACGATACCGCCGCCAATAACGAGCACTTTTCCGGGTTCTACACCGGGTACGCCACCCAGCAAAACGCCGCGACCTTTAACGGGTTTTTCCAGGTATTTGGCGCCTTCCTGAATGGCCATCCGGCCGGCAACTTCCGACATTGGAATGAGCAGGGGCAACTGGCGGTCTTTGGTTTCCACGGTTTCATAGGCCAGGCAGATCGCGCCGCTTTTGATCATGGCATGCGTCAGTTCCTCGCTGGATGCAAAGTGGAAGTAGGTGAAAATCAATTGATTGGCACGGCATCTGGCGTATTCTTCAGCAATGGGCTCTTTTACCTTCATAATCATTTCGGCCTTAGCCCACACTTCTTCTGCCGTTTGCAAAACTTTGGCTCCTGCATCTACGTAATCTTCGTCTTCAAAACCACTGCCTTCTCCGGCAGTACTTTGTACAAAAACGGAGTGCCCGCGTTTGGTTAGTTCCAGCGCTCCGGCAGGGGTGAGTGCCACCCTGTTTTCATTGCTTTTAATTTCTTTTGGTACGCCGATAATCATGTCGGTTTGATTTTAGTTTGGTTAAAGATGTGCATTGGCCCAAAAAGCACGCAAAGGTAGGAAAAGAGTGTAAGAGCCTCAATAAAGTTGAGGTATGGGCATAAAAAAAGCGCGAGTCTTTACCCGCGCTCCAGAATTTCTTCAATTCTAAAAACAATACTTACACACGATAATACATGTTTCCAATACCGTGCCAAAAATGAAATTTATTCGCGCTCAACGAAAAAATTTTTTTCCCCCTGTGAAATAACGCCTTTTTCCTGTGCTATCCTGAACATCTGTTGCACGGCATTGCGCCCTTTTTCACCCAGGTCGATGGTGTAATCAGTTACATACAGCCCGATGTGCGCTTGCATGACCGCGTCTTCCATAGCCTGCGCGTGTGCACGCACGAAGGGCATTACTTCCTTGGTATGGGCAAATGCATATTCAACACTTCGGCGCATAACGCGATTGATTTTCCGTTGCACATCGGCAGGAAGGCTGCGGTGTACAACAATGCCACCCAGCGGTATGGGCAGGCCCGTCGTAGACTCCCAATATTCACCCAGGTCGACAATTTTCACCAGCCCTTTTTGTTCGTAGGTAAACCTGTTTTCATGAATAATCAGGCCAGCATCAAAACGCCCGTCGAGCACAGCATCTTCAATGTCCGAAAACAGTGTCTCCTGTTTGTTGTGCGCTTCGGGGTAAGCAAGCCCAAACAACAGGTTGGCAGTGGTCATTTTCCCCGGGATGGCAATCCGCGCTGCATTAACCTGTGTTTCGTTCAGTGGAGCGCGTGCCACCAGCAGCGGTCCACAATTGTTGCCCAGCGCACTGCCTGCGTCCAACAGGGCATACATATGCGTCAGGTGCGCGAAGGCATGGTAACTGAGTTTGGTGATGGCAATGTCGCCTGCAAATGCCCGGCGGTTCAGCGCTTCCACATCTTCCATAAATACCTCGAATTCAAGGCCTTCGGTATCGATTCGGCCATGCAGCATGGCATCAAAAATGAAAGTGTCGTTGGGGCAGGGGGAGAAGCCGAGAGAGAGGCGCATAGTGGGTGGGTAAAGGTTGATAGGGTTGATGAGGTTGATAGGGTTGATGAGGTTGATGAGGGTTGATAAAGGTTGATAAATGTTGATGAGGGTTGATATTCATCGGCTCGGTGAAGATAAATTGTCCCGTTTTTCGAGTGGCTGATTATCAACCTCATCAACCTTTATCAACCCTCATCAACCCAACAAGAAAAAAGCCGTCCGGTTATGTTCCGGGCGGCTTTTTTTACATGGTATGTTACAGTGCCGGAAAATGGGCACAGAACGGGTCAATATTCGTCTTCATTGAAGAAAAAGTCGTCGTGGCGTGGGTAGTCGGGCCAGATATCTTCGATGCCTTCATACAACTCGCCGTCGTCTTCCAATTCTTCCAGGTTGTCGATCACCTCGGCTGGCGAGCCGGAACGGATAGCGTAATCGATCAGTTCTTCTTTCGAGGCAGGCCAGGGGGCTTCTTCCAGGTGGGAGGCTAATTCAAGTGTCCAGTACATAGGTTGCCGTTCGTTTGAAAGGTTCAGGTTTTTTATAGAATCAGCATGGCGTCGCCATAACTGTAGAAACGGTATTTTTCTTTCACCGCTTCGTTGTATGCTTCCATGACCAGATCCAGGCCACCGAAAGCCGATACCAGAATCAAAAGACTGGATTTGGGCAGGTGGAAGTTGGTAATCATCGAGTTGGCGATACTAAAATCGTAGGGTGGGTAAATAAACTTATTGGTCCAGCCCTCTACGGGTTTCAACTGATGGTCGGCCGAAACGGCGGTTTCGATCGAACGCATGACAGTAGTACCCACAGCGCACACTTTTTTGTGGTCTGTCAGGCCTTTGTTGACCGTTTCTGCCGCATTGGGAGAAATTCGGAAGTATTCCGCCTCCATTTTGTGTTTGGACAAGTCTTCCACATCGATGGTGCGGAAGGTGCCCAGACCGATGTGAAGTGTGAGTTCTGCAAAGTTTACGCCTTTCAATTCGAGGCGTTTCATCAGTTCGCGGCTGAAGTGCAGGCCGGCAGTCGGAGCGGCTACAGCGCCGATTTCCTTGGCGTAAATGGTTTGGTAGCGTTCGCGGTCGATGGCTTCCGGCTCCCGCTCGATGTACTTGGGAAGGGGAGTGTTACCGAGTTTGATGAGTTCGTTCTGGAAATCATCTTCGGTGCCGTCAAACAGAAAACGGATGGTACGGCCACGCGAAGTGGTATTGTCGACCACCTCGGCTACGAGGGCGTCGTTGCCATGTTCATCTTCAAAATACAGTTTGTTGCCTACGCGAATTTTGCGGGCAGGGTCTACCAGTACGTCCCACAAGCGGGCGTCGTGGTTGAGTTCACGGAGCAAAAAAACTTCGATTTTTGCGCCGGTTTTTTCTTTTTGACCGAAAAGGCGTGCAGGAAAAACCTTGGTATTGTTAAAAATCATCACATCGCCGTCGTTGAAATAGCCGAGCAGGTCTTTAAAAACCTTGTGCTCGATTTTACCAGTCTGTCGATGTACTACCATCAGGCGACTCTCGTCGCGTTCGTCGCTGGGATACTGTGCAACGAGTTCTTTTGGCAGGTTAAAGTTGAATTGAGAAAGTTTCGTGCGCATATTTCGGTCTTGTGAACAACGGAGGTCGGAAAATTTTGTTGTTCCGACATGAAAAACCCCGTTCTTTTTGATTTTTGGCTGGTTTTGAAACCTGTCTGTTTATCGTGTCTAAAGCCATTCCTGCGGGAATGCCCGCAAAAATGGCTGCAAAAATAGAATTATTCGGCAAACGAAAAATTGAAAAAAAGGTTTTGGGTAGTTTAAAGTTGATGAGGTTGATAAAGTTGATGAGGTTGATAGTTGAAAAGTTGAGAAGTTGAGGTTTCGCCACTCTGATAAGCCTCAACTTCTCAACCCCTCAACCCCTCAACTATCAACCTCATCAACCCCTACCCTTAAGCCGTCACTACTTCCTTCTGGGCTTTTTTCCGTTCAAAATCTTTCAGGAAAACCTTGCGCAGGCGGATGTTGCGGGGCGTCACCTCTACATATTCGTCGTCCTGGATGTATTCCAGTGCTTCTTCCAGTGAGAAACGGCGTGGTGGTGGCAGCGACGCTTTGTCGTCGGAGCCGGAAGCACGCATATTGGTCAGTTTTTTCGTTTTCGTCACATTCACTACCAGGTCGCCCGGGCGGCTGTTTTCGCCAATTACCTGGCCTTCGTACACTTCTTCACCCGGATCGACAAAGAACGTACCGCGATCCTGCAGGTTGTCGAGGGAGTAGGCAATCGCCGTTCCGGTTTCCATTACGATCAGCGAACCATTCTGACGGCCGGCAATTTCCCCTTTCCATGGTTCGTAGCCGGTAAAACGGTGGGTCATAATGGCTTCGCCCTGCGTAGCAGTGAGTACGTTGGAACGCAGTCCGATGATACCGCGCGACGGGATTTCGAAACGCAGGATAAAGCGATCGCCTTTTGGCTCCATGCTTTTCATTACCCCTTTACGGCGCGTAACGAGTTCGATACATTTGCCACTCGATGTTTCCGGCACGTCGATGGTGAGTTCTTCGACCGGCTCCATTTTCTGGCCGTCTACGTTTTTGATGATTACGCGCGGCTGGCCGATTTGTACTTCGTAGCCTTCGCGGCGCATGGTTTCGATCAGTACCGAGAGGTGCAGTACACCACGGCCGAATACCATAAAGGAGTCGGCAGAATCGGTTTCTTCGAGGCGCATGGCGAGGTTTTTCTCCAATTCGCGTTCCAGGCGTTCCCGTACGTGGCGGCTGGTTACGAATTTGCCTTCCTGACCGAAAAACGGCGAATCGTTGATGGTGAAAAGCATACCCATCGTCGGCTCGTCGATGGAGATCGTTTCGAGTGCTTCCGGATTTTCGTAGTCGGCAATGGTATCGCCGATTTCAAAACCTTCCACACCTACTACGGCGCAAATGTCGCCGGCTTCCACTTCGGATACTTCTTTTTTAGCCAGGCCATCGAATACATACAGCGCTTTGATGCGGTGTTTCTGCACAGCGCCGTCTTTTTTCACCAGCGAAACGGGCTGGTTGGAGGTCAGTTTGCCACGGGTGAGGCGGCCGATGGCGATACGGCCGATGAAGTTGGAGTAGTCGAGCGAGGTCACCAGCAGTTGTGGCGTACCGTCGGATACTTTCGGAGCCGGGATATATTTTACGATATCATCGAGCAGGGTCGTGATGTCTTCCGTGGGTTTTTTCCAGTCGTGACCCATCCAGCCCTGTTTGGCAGAGCCGAACACCACCGGGAAGTCGAGTTGTTCTTCGGTAGCGTCGAGGGCAAACATCAGGTCGAACACGTGTTCATGTGCCAGGTCGGGGTTGCAGTTGGGTTTATCGACCTTGTTGATCACCACGATCGGCTTTTTACCCATTTCGAGTGCTTTTTGCAGTACGAAGCGGGTTTGAGGCATGGGACCTTCGAAGGCGTCGACGAGCAGCAGTACGCCGTCGGCCATATTCAGTACGCGTTCCACCTCTCCACCGAAGTCGGCGTGGCCAGGGGTGTCGATGATATTGATCTTCACACCTTTATAGTTGATGGCCACGTTTTTGGCGAGGATGGTGATACCCCGCTCGCGCTCGAGGTCGTTGTTGTCCATGATCAGTTCGCCGGTCAGTTCGTGGTCTTTGAACACCTTGGCTGCGTGAATCATTTTGTCAACGAGGGTCGTCTTGCCGTGGTCGACGTGGGCAATAATGGCGATGTTGCGAATGTCTTTCATCAAAAATAAACCCGGAACGGGTAGGGTGCTGTTGCGAATGTTTTAAAATAATATTTGGCAAGAGGGAAAACGGGCCCGATCAAATTGTTTTTTGCAAAAAATGCTTGAAAAACCCGATGGAATACGCTGTATTGCCTCCCTGCAAACGAGCCGCAAAGGTAAGGTTTTATCTAAAGTAAAAAAAGCAAGTACCCAAGGCTATTTTGTTAATGGAATATGAATTTTTGATAAACATTCGGATTGGACGGGGTGAGGGAGGGAAAAACGAAATAAAATTCGGGCTGATTAGGGTGAAGAATTTTTAGTGAAATTTTCGGGATAAGGTGTTCGGCTTCGCCTCACGGTGGAGACTCTGGATTTTGCGGATTGAATAGATTTTTGTTAATCTGTAATCTCGAAACAACATGAGACATCCCGAATTTTGGTTCGGAATTTTTCCTGCCCAAACTGATCGCGCAGAGTAATTTCCCGCAGATTTACCGTAGAGTAATTTCCCGCAGAACTCGCAGATTTACCCGCAGAACTCGCAGAACGTAGAGTACACCGTTTACTCGATATGAAGAGGTAGGTGTACTCTACGTTCTGCGAGTTCTGCGGGTAAATCTGCGAGTTCTGCGGGAAAATACTCTACGAGAAAATACTCTACGGGAAATCTATAGGAAACAACCTCCAAAAAACAAGATTCCGAACCCTGGCTTTGGCCAAAATTCGGGATGTCTCATGTTGTTTCCGATAAACAAAAATCTATTCAATCCGCAAAATCCAGAGTCTCCACCGTGAGGCGAAGCCGAACGGCCTTTCATCCAAAACACAAATTTTTCCCGCCCACATCTTGACACTTTCCCAATCACCATTTACCTTTGTAGCGAAAATTCGCCGAATCTAAATTTCTGATACAAATTACTCCCGCATACCATGGCAGCAACACTTGAAGCAACCGACGTCCTCAATGGGGGCGAATTCCTGATCCGCGACAGCCGTCCGGAAGACGTATTTATCCCCGAAGAACTCAACGAAGAACAGTTGATGGTCAAACAGATGTCGATCGACTTTATTAAAAACGAGATCGACCCGGTGCGCGCCCGCATTGAAAAACAAGAACCTGGCCTGGCACCCGGACTCTTGAAAAAAATGGGTGACCTGGGCCTGCTGGGCGCACATATGCCCGCCGTATATGGCGGCACTGAAATGGACACAAATACCAATACGGTGATTGCCGAGGCATTCGGCCCTGCTGGTTCGTTTATCGTGTCGTTTGCTGCGCATACAGGAATTGGTATGCTGCCGATTTTGTATTTCGGTACGGAAGAACAAAAACAGCAATACCTGCCGGGCCTGATTTCCGGCGACTTGAAAGCGGCGTATTGTCTCACTGAGCCAGGCTCCGGCTCCGATGCGCTGGCGGCCAAAACCCGCGCCGACCTGAGCGCCGACGGTTCGCATTATGTATTGAACGGCCAGAAAATGTGGATTTCCAACGCCGGTTTTGCCGACGTGTTTATTGTGTTTGCCAAAATAGGCGGCGAAAAATTCACCGGCTTTATCGTGGAATCCAAAACTCCGGGCATCACCCTGGGCGCAGAGGAAGACAAACTGGGCATCAAAGGCTCGTCTACCCGCCAGGTGTTTTTTGAAAATGTGCAAGTGCCAGCCTCCAATGTGCTGGGTGAAATCGGCAAAGGTCACCTCATCGCATTCAATGCGCTCAATATCGGCCGTTTCAAACTCGGTATCATGTGCATCGGCGGCAACAAAGAAGTGATCAATATGGCGGTGCGCTATGCCAACGAACGCCAGCAATTCGGTCAGTCGATCGGCAACTTCGGCGCTATTCAGCACAAAATTGCCGAAATGGCTATCCGCAATTTTGCCGGTGAAAGCGTTGCCTACCGCATTTCCCAGCACATGTCGGACAAAAAAGCGGCTGAAGAAGCAGCCGGACAGTCTTACGGACAAGCCATGCTCGAAGCGGCAGAAGAATATGCCATCGAGTGCTCTATCCTGAAAGTATTCGGCTCGGAAATTACCGACTACTGCGTCGATGAAAACGTGCAAATCCACGGTGGCGTCGGCTTTAGCGAAGAATTTGCCGCTGCCCGCGCCTACCGCGACAGTCGTATCAACCGCATTTATGAAGGCACCAACGAGATCAACCGCATGCTCATGGTCGATCAGTTGTTCAAACGCGCCCTCAAAGGCAAACTCGATATCGTGGGTCCGGCATGGGCTGTTCAGAAAGAACTGTCTTCCATGCCTTCCATGGAAAAACTCGAAGGCGCCTACGCCGAAGAAACCAAGGCCCTGTCTGACTTCAAAAAGATTATCCTGATGGTGGCCGGCGGCGCTGCCAAAATGCAGATGGATGGCAAACTGAACCTGAAAGACGAGCAGGAAGTGTTGATGAACTGCGCCGATATGCTCATCGACCTGTATGCTGCCGAATCGACCTTGCTGCGCGTCCAGAAACTCAATGGTATGCAAAAAGAACAGCCGCAGGAAGTGTACGACGCCATGCTGCAGGTTTTCTTCCACGACGCTACGGCCCGCATGACTAAAAATGCGACCGATGCCCTGGCTTCTTTCGCCGATGGCGACCTGCTGAAAACATTCCTCATGGGCCTCAAACGCTTCACCAAATACCCGGCCGTGAATGTGAAAGTTAAACGCAGGCTGGTGGCGGATGCGCTGCTGAAAGCGAACGGATGGTGTTTTTAGAGGTGAGAATGTGAGAGAGTGAGAGAGTGAGAGGGTGAGAGAGTGAGAAAGTGAGAGGGTGAGAGTCCGTAGAGTGGACCACTTCGCTCCAGTATTATCTGGCTAAAAAGAGCGAAGCGGTCCACTCTACGGACTCTCACCCTCTCACCCTCTCACTTTCTCACCCTCTAAAACCGCAAGTGCTTCACCGTCTCTCCTTTATTCATCAATTGCTTCAGGGAATCGACCCCTATAGCGAGGTGCATTTGCGCGAAATTGGCCGTCACGACCTTGTCGCTGGCTTCCGTTTTTACCCCTTCTTTGGTCATAGGCATATCGCTCACGAGCAGGAGCGCGCCGGCGGGCATCGAGTTTTTGAAAGCGGCGACGAAGATGGTGGCTGTTTCCATATCGATGGCCATACAGCGCAGGTCGCGGAGTTTCTGTTTGAAGTCTTCGCGGTGTTCCCACACGCGTTTGTTGGTGGTGTAGACCACGCCGGTCCAGTAGTCGCGTTCGTAGTCGCGAATGGTAGTGGATACCGCTTTTTGCAAGGCGAAGGCAGGCAGGGCAGGCACTTCAGGCGGCAGGTAGTCATTGCTGGTACCCTCGCCACGAATGGCAGCGATGGGCAGGATAAAATCGCCGTTGTTGTTTTTCTTGTTTTTCAAGCCGCCGCATTTACCCAGGAACAACACTGCTTTAGGTTGAATGGCTTCCAGCAGGTCGATCACCAGGCCGGCATTGGGGCTGCCAATCCCGAAATTGATGATGGTGATGCCATCGGCCGTAGCGGCCTGCATGGGTCGGTCGGAACCGTAGATGGGTACGTCGTGCTGGTCGGCGAAGGCTTTGACATAGCCGCCAAAATTGACGAGCAGGATATATTCTCCGAATTTTTCGAGCGGCATGCCAGTGTAGCGGGGCAGCCAGTCTTTTACGATGGCGGCTTTATCGGCTTTTTCTTTTTGGAAATTTTCGAGGGCGATAGCGTCCAGATCATCCTGCGTGATCGGGTGGTGGTGGGCTTGCTGATCTTTCATAAGCGTTTTTCCGCACAAAGATCGGTATTCTGGCGGCGTAAGTGATTGTTGTGGCGTTATTTTTTCTAAAAGTTCCACAATCCTGGCCGCTATTCGGGTAAAATTTACTTCCCTTACCTCAAAAATTCTTCTTTTGCTTTCGGATACGGATATGGTGGGGATTGTTGACATTTGCGACAAACAAAACCGGGTGTTTACTCCTTTGCCAATGAACTATTTTTACCCTGGCACAACCTTCCGGTTTTTATTTACCTGCCAATGAACATTTTAATCGCCAATAATACAACCATTCCTGTGCATGCCTACGGAGGTACCGAGCGTATCATCTGGTGGCTGGGAAAGGAATTGAGCAAACAGGGGCATTCAGTTACTTTTTTGGTAAAAAAGGACTCTACCTGCCCTTTTGCCAAAGTGATCGAAATAGACGAAAAAAAGTCCTTTTCCGAGCAGATTCCTGCCGATACCGACCTGGCGCATTTCCATTTTGAAATAAATGAAACCCTGCCGGTGCCACACCTTACTACGGTACACGGCAATAGTAATTCGGCTAAAACCTTTCCGAAAAACGTGGTGTTCGTATCGCACAACCACGCCAAACGCCATGGCGCCGAGGCTTTTGTGTACAATGGCATCGACTTCGACGACTACGGCAAGCCGATGACGCAAAACAAGCGCCTGTATTTTCACTTCCTGGGCAATGCGGCCTGGCGCGTGAAAAATGTGCGCGGCGCCATCGATGTAGCCGACAAGGCCGGTGTGCGCCTGCACGTCATCGGCGGAAGCCGGGTCAATTTCAGTATGGGCCTGCGCATCACGCTCTCTCCGCAGGTGCGCTTCCATGGCATGCTGGGAGGCGATGGGAAAAATGCGATTCTCCAGGCTTCAAAAGGTCTGATTTTTCCGGTGTTGTGGCACGAGCCTTTCGGACTGGCCATCATCGAAAGCCTGTATTTCGGATGTCCGGTTTTTGGTACGCCATACGGCTCCCTGCCCGAACTGCTGGGCAGCAAACCTTACCTCTATCCCGACCGCAAGTGGAACGGCCGCGTCGATGCTTTTCAGTCGGAAGTCGGGTTTCTGTCGGGTAAAAAAACGGAAATTATCCAGGCCGTCAAGGAAGCCGACCAGTACGACCGGCAGCGCTGCCAGGACTATGCCATCGAACATTTTTCGGCCCGGCGCATGGCCGACGACTACCTGCGGCTCTATGAAAAAATACTGAACGGGGAAAGTTTGCACGCAGAAGCGCCAGTATTTGTGCCGGAAGCGCAGGGGGAAAAATTCTTGTCATTAAAATGATAGGAAATGGATCAGCGCCTCGATGTTTCTGAATTTTTAAACGAATGCGCCGCGGGTAGGGTTTTGCTAGACGTGCGTTCGCCGGGCGAATACCACCATGGGCATATTCCGGGCGCCCTGCGTTTTCCTTTGTTTTCCGATGAGGAACGGGCACGGGTGGGTACCTGCTACAAACAGCGCAGCGCCGAAGAGGCGATGGAAATGGGGCTCGACATCGTGGGGCCCAAAATGGGCGAATTTGTACGCAGCGCCCGCCGACTGGCTCCTGATCGCCGACTTGCCATCCACTGCTGGCGCGGCGGACAACGCAGCGGCAGCATGGCCTGGCTGATGCGACAGGCAGGTTTTGACGTGGTGACCCTGAAAGGCGGATACAAACAGTACCGACAGTTTGTGCTGAACAGTTTTCTGGAAACACAACTTCAAATATGCATCGTTGGCGGCCGTACCGGCAGCGGCAAAACGCAGGTGCTGCACCAACTGGCCTTGCTGGGCGAACAAATCATCGACCTGGAAGCCCTCGCCCACCACAAAGGCTCGGCATTTGGCAGCATCGGCGAGCCGGAACAACCAACCGTGGAACAGTTTGAAAATGACCTGTTTCATGCGTTGCGAGTACTCGACCCCACACGGCGCGTATGGCTGGAAAATGAAAGCCGCAGCATCGGCAGGGTGTATATTCCGCCCGCTTTCTGGCATTATATGCGACAATCGCCTTTGTATAACATTCAAATTCCGGAACAGGCGCGTATCGACAACCTCCTGCGCGACTATGTGCGTACGGATAAATCGGAACTGGAAGCCGCCTTCAGACGCATCGATAAAAAACTCGGCGGACAACACCTGAAAGCGGCGCTGGAGGCATTGGCCGTTGATGATTATGCCACTGCTGCACGAATAGCCTTGCGTTATTACGACAAAACGTACCAGCACGGCCTGGAGAGTTATGCTTCCAAACAGATACAGATGCTGGAGTACGAGTTTGGGGATGCGGAGCGGATTGCGCGGGACCTTGTAACACGGATTACGCGGATATAAACGGATTTACACAGATTGGATGGAGGTGAAGAGAAATTTGTTCACTTGCTCCAGATCAATCTGTGTAAATCCGTTTATATCCGCGTAATCCGTGTTTCAAATCCGTGTTGCACGCGCCCTCCATTCCACCCAGCCCATCACGGCCAGTACCAGAAAAACGAGGTACTGAAAACTGGTAAATACATATCCTTTGATGAAGTACAGGGGGATGGCTGCAATGTTGGTTGCGATCCACCACAGCCAGTTTTCGAGTTTTTTGCGCGCCATAAGCCACATGCCGGTATAGGCCGTGGCAGAGGCAAAGGCGTCGGCCAGGGGCACCGTACTATTGGTGAATGTTTTCAGTACATACCAAAGGATTATCCAGAATACAGCAAAAAAGAGCAAGGCATTGCGCCATTCTGTGGGTGTAGAAGCCGTGATGTGCAATTTTTCACCGTCTTCCTGCTTCCTGGCCCACATCACCCATCCGATAATGCTCATCACGGTGTAATAAATATTCACACTCGCTTCTGCATACAATCCGGCTATGATACTCAGGTAAATGTATATACCAGTATTGATGATGCCTGTGGGGTACACACCAATGTGTTCGATGCGGGATAACATCACGCTGATGATCCCGAAAATGACCGCTACGAACTCAAGCGGGGTGGTAGCGTAGAGGCCGGAGAGGAGTTGGTCGAGCATTATTAGAGGTGAGAGATGTGAGAGAGTGAGAGAGTGAGAGGGTGAGAGATGTGAGAGTTCGTAGAGTGTACCGCTTCGCTAAAAACTTTCAAAATGTATAAAAACAGGCCAATCAAATGTAGGAGTAATCTAAATGGGCTCTCACATCTCTCATCCTCTCACTTCTCTCACTCTCTCACATCTCTCACCTTCTCACACTCTTTAGAAGGGTATATCCTCGTCATTCATCCTCGATCCCCTCGTAATAACACTGGGTTGGAACGGTCCGGTGAGGGGGTCGCTGAGGCCGGCGAAAGTCGGGTCGTCAAGGTTGCCGAATTTGGCGAAGTTGTCGGTGAATTTCAGTTTTACGGTATCCAGGGCGCCGTTACGGTGTTTGGCCACGATGTATTCGGCGATTCCTTTCAGACTTTGACCGTTTTCATCTTCCAGAATCTGGTAGTATTCCGGGCGGTAAATGAAGGACACGATGTCTGCATCCTGCTCGATTGCACCGGAATTATGGGAAAAAATATCGTTCGCAATCCAGGCATGATAATCCGGAACGCTCAGGTCAAACACGGGTTCTTCACCAGCATAGTCAATACTTTTGACGGCATCCCAGTAAATGTCGCTTTCTGCCAATGTTGTGAGAAATGGATCATCCAGCAGTTGTGCATATCCAGAAAGTACGTTGCGAGATGGGGCAAAAGAAAAATGAGCCTTTCCTCCATAAGCGGTGCCACGTTTATCTGCCATAGCACGATGTGATATACCTTGTTGTTTCATTCTGGACTTCACTTGCTCGAAAATTTCAACAGGAATCGTGTCCAGATTGGTATTACTTTTTTTGCCGGATAAATAAATACTCATTTTTTCAGCCTGAGTCTCTTTCGCTCCAAATGCGCCAACTTTTTTGAGAAATGACCTTTGTTGGTCTACTCCGGTTACTTCGACGCAGTACATAGTGCGATATGCTGCTTTTTGAGTGGCAATACGTATTCTGGCAAATACGGCCAATCTAGATAGCAAATGCAGTACATCATCAGCCAATTGCCTACTATTTGTGCTAAAAACAATCCTGGAAGAAGTTCTTGAATCTTGGCTTTTGGGCGTGTACATGGTACCATCCGTTGCCCAAAGGTGTTTCAGGAAAAAAGCAATTTGTTGATCTGACAATTTGAAAACAAACTCAGGAACCCGTTTTTCATGAGAACGTTGGTTGAAAATGCCCAGGTCACGCAGCCATTTGTTCAGCCCCATTGGAGCCCATCGGTTACCATTTCCACTAAAAACCAGTTGGTGCCAATTCCCCTTTCCTTCGTGTCTGTTAACTGTGCAGTTAAAACGTATTTCAGCAGCCTTTTTCACCACTGAACTATGCTCTTCACAAGAAGTGGTGTACCGGAGAGGTTGACCCGACAAATAACTGCCGTCGCCGATCATATGAGCGAGAAGTATCAATTCCTGTTCATCGGCCTCCTCTTTTGCGACTGAACCAGGTGTTTTTCGAGGCACTGCAATTCGTTGTCCCGCTTCCATTGTACCCAGTATTTTCCATCCTTCCAGGGTTAGCAACCGGTGTTCAGCAGTAGCACGGAGTGTGCGGCCGCTTTGCATGGTGATTTGGTATACAGGCTTTGTGCCAACTTCCCAAATCAGATCGGTCGTTTGGGGAACGATTTTTTGTGTCTGAACATCAATAGACCAGACTTCCAGACGCTCACCCACACACTCAGATATAGGGCGGCGTGTTCCATCGCACAATGAAATCAAGGTATCGCCCGTAACGCATTCCCTCAAATCGCTCAACTGCGGCCGCTTGCTGCCACCCCGCGTTTCCACGGCACGGCTCAACTGCGACAGGGCGATGACGGGCACGCTCAGTTCCTTGGCCAGTGATTTCAGGGCACGGGAGATGCTGGAAATTTCCTGTTCGCGGTTGCCGTTTTTGGTGCTTTCTCCGCCGCCGGTCATCAGTTGGAGGTAGTCGATGATGACGAGTTGAATGTCGTGTTGTTGTTTGAGGCGGCGGCATTTGGCGCGCAGTTCGAAGATGTTGATAGCGGGCGTATCGTCGATGTAGATGGGCACGGAATTGAGCCGTTCGACGGTCGATTGCAGTTGCTGCCATTCGTAGTCTTCGAGTTTGCCATTGCGCATTTTGGAGCCGGAAATTTCGGCTTCCATCGAAATTAGGCGCTGTACCAACTGTGTAGAGGCCATTTCGAGCGAAAACAGCGCCACGCCTTTGTTGAAATCGCGGGCGGCATTGAGGGCTACGGCCAGTACGAACGAGGTTTTACCCATACCCGGACGGGCCGCCACAATAATCAGGTCGGAGGGCTGCCAGCCGGAAGTGAGTCGGTCGAGGTCGGTGAAGCCGGTAGGTACACCTGTGAGACCGTCGGTTTTTTTCGACACTTCCTCGATCATCTTGAGCACCTTGCTGCTGAGCGTGCCCATACTTTCGTAACTGCGGCTGAGGTTGTTCTGGGTAATGGCGAACAGGCCCTTTTCGGCGTCGTCGAGCAGGTCGAATACGTCGGTCGTGTCTTCGTAAGCGTTTTTGATGGTTTTGGTGCTCACGCTGATCAGTTCGCGCTGGATGTGTTTTTGTGCGATGATGCGGGCGTGGTACTCGATATTGGCCGCAGAGGCTACGCGGTTGCTGAGTTCGACGAGTTGATAAGGCCCACCCACCTTGTCGAGGTCGCCGCTGGAGCGCAGTTCTTCCGTGACGGTGAGCAGATCGACCGGATTGGAGCGTTCAAACAGCCGGATAATAGCGCGGTAGATCAGTTGATGTGCTTCTACATAAAAACTTTCGGGGCGCAGGGCGTCCATCACCATGGGCAAGGCATCGCGGTCGAGCATTAGCGCGCCCAATACCGCTTCTTCCAGAGGTATGGCCTGCGGCTGTATCTTTCCAAAAACGTAATTGGAAAGATTGTCGGCCCCGCTGGCATTGCGCTGCTTGCGCTGCCCGGTCGACGGATAAGAAGAATTATTGCCGCTAGATTCATCCATAGTTATAGTCCTGAGTCGTAAGTCCTGAGTCCGAACTCATTTAGTGCGTTGGAATCAGGGGTTCTGTGAGAAGGTTTGAAGCGCGGCTACAAACTTACTTTGCAGCCCTTGTTTTTTCACTTTCCAAACAATCCGTATGGTGGATAACTGTGGAAAACTGCCCGGAAAACTGTTGACAAGTGTAAAAACCATTGGAGTTATCCACATTGTATTTGCGTTATCCACATGCCAAAAAGGGCTTTTGGGTGTTGGGAAAATTATTTTAACACTTTGAATTGTAGGCCATTATGACTCTTGGCAAGGGCCGGTGCAGGAGGTGTTTAATGTAAAGCCAGGGTTAATTTTCCACAGTGTAAAAGTTTTTGATATGATTTTGGGAAACACAAAGTTAAAAGATTCTGTTTTAAAATGCACAAATGATTTTTCGACATCCTGCAACTTTTTGCGTGTCGGCTTTTTAGATTTCAAACGCCGTTTGTTTTCAAAAACGACCGTTTTCTAAAAAAAAGTATCGCTCCTAAAAAACGAGCCTGAACGCAACAGGTCGTTCAGGCTCGTTTTAAAACAAAATGTGCGCAAAATTTCGCTGGAATTTTCAAGAAAATTGATCCAACTTGCTCATTATCAAGCAACCATGAAATCGGGGCTCTTTTCTTAAAGCAGGTACACGCTACACGTTGTGTCCTTTGTGAAACCTTGGTGTACTTCGTGGTTAAAATTTTTTTACCACAAAGGGCCCTAAGGTTTCACAAAGTACACAACGCGTAGCGTACGCGGAGATTTAGTTACGCTCGTTTTCCACGTTGTTCAGGCGTTGGCGAACGGCCTCTATGGCGCGGCGCTGTGCATCCTGGTTTACCAGGTTTTGTTCCTGTTCACGTTCGTTGTTCACAATATCCTGTTCGGCTTTGGCAATTTTGGCTTTCCACGAATCGATGTCCTTGCGCATGCCGTCATTGTCCTTTTGCAGGTTTTTCTGCTTTTTGTCCAGGTCTTTCAGTTTGTTCTCTTCAGCGGTCAACTCGGCCTGTATGCCTGCGCGGCGCACATCGATATAAAACTGGCGCAAGGCGCGGCTCACTTCTTCCGTGTTGCCGGGATTGTCGCGGCGGTTGAGAAAATAAGAGCCGGCGTCGAACCATACCGTGAGGGCCGAATTTTTGTCATTTTTTTCCACTGTGGAATAAATGGCAAATTTATCGTCGCCCATAATGGCCGATTTCAAATCCATCGCGGACCACTCGCCCGATTTTTTGTCTTTTTTGAGTTTGGCGCCAAAATTTTTCTTGGCATAATCCTTCCAAAGGTCTTCTACCAGTCCCGCATCCGTATTGGGAAATTCCATTCGGAAGGCGGGGCGGCTACCGAACGACATCATACGTTCCGTTTCAATCACGTTATTCCATTGTGCAGAGGCTGCCGAAGCAATGAAGAGGAACATCAGCACGGGGAAGAAAAATTTTCGTTGCATAAGTTTTAGATTTTGAGCGAATTAGGAAAATACGTGCCAGCCAGGCAGGCGACACACATCCAAACAAAGATAAAACGCAGTTTAGGACCAAAGTCACAGATTTTTATAAAAAATCATTTGTATATCTGCCTTCTAAATAACGGAAAGCCGCTTTCTTTGTGGCCGCTTTTTTATATCTCCGCCACTGATAACCACTTACCAATAATCTATACCAGACAATGGCCAGAATCCTGATAGTTGACGACGAAATGCCTATCCGCCGCACCCTGCGCGACATCCTTGAATTTGAAGGTTACGATGTAGACGAAGCCTCCGACGGACTGGAATGTGTGGCGAAGGTGCAAAAAGAGAAATTCGACGTCATCATTACGGATATCAAAATGCCCAAAATGGATGGTATCGAAGCCCTCGAACGCCTGCAAATCCTTTCACCCGAAACGCCGGTCATCATGGTCAGCGGTCACGGAACCATCGACACTGCCGTGGAAGCCGTCAAAAAAGGCGCCTTCGATTTCATTTCCAAACCGCCGGATCTGAACCGTATGCTCATCACGGTACGCAATGCCCTGGAACGCAGCGAACTGGTGAACACCACGCAGGTGCTGCGGAAGCAGGTGAAAGCGAGCAAAGGCGTCAACATGATCGGTGAAAGCGCTCCGATTCTGGAAATCAAACGTGTACTGGAAAAAGTAGCGCCTACGGAAAGCCGCGTCCTTATTACCGGCCAGAACGGCACCGGCAAGGAACTGGTAGCACGCTGGATTCATGAAAAAAGCAACCGCGCCGACGGGCCTATTGTGGAAGTAAACTGCGCGGCTATTCCGGCAGAATTAATTGAAAGTGAATTGTTTGGCCATAAAAAAGGCTCATTCACCGGCGCTATTGCCGATCGCCCCGGCAAATTCGAACAAGCCAATGGCGGCACCCTTTTCCTCGATGAAATCGGCGATATGAGTCTCGACGCGCAAGCCAAAGTGCTGCGCGCCTTGCAGGAAAGCCGCATCACCCGTGTGGGCGACAGCAAAGAAATTAAGGTGGATGTGCGGGTGCTCGCCGCTACCAACAAAGAACTGCGCGAAGAAATTGCAGCAGGCCGTTTCCGGGAAGACTTGTACCACCGCCTGGCAGTCATCGTCGTGAAAGTACCGGCGCTCAATGACCGCCGCGACGATATTCCGCTCTTGCTCGAACATTTCAATCGCCGCATTGCCGACGATTACGGCCATGCCCCCAAGTCCTTTACGTCAGATGCCATCAAGGCCTTGCAGGAGTACAACTGGACGGGCAATATCCGCGAACTCGCCAATGTGATCGAACGCCTGTTCATCTTGTGCGATCAGGTGGTGACGGAAGAGGATGTGCGCAGGTACGTATTTCCGAACAAGTGACAACGTGCAACACGGATTTGGAAACACGGATTACACAGATAAAAACAGATTTACACGGATTTGATTTGTACGTTAAGTACCATTACGTTGTAATCAAATCTGTGTAAATCTGTTTTTATCCGTGTAATCCGTGTTTCTCATTTTCGATCCGCGCCCTGCCGCTCTATCATCCAGCCGGGGTATTCGCGTGGCAATTTGCTCAACTCGTCGAGTTGTTGTAATTCTTCGGCGGTAAACGAAACCGATACAGACTTCAGGTTGTCATCGAGTTGTTCGGGTTTGTTGGCGCCGATAATAACACTGGTCACAACGGGCTGATGCAACAGCCAGGCCAGCGCCAGTTGCGCTACAGAAGCACCTTTTTCCTTTGCCATTGGTTCCAGCACGTCGAGGATGTCGAACGCACGGTCTTTGTTGACTGGCGGGAAATCAAAATTGGCCCGACGTGCGCCTTCCGCACCCTCTCCATTTCGGTTGTACTTTCCGCTCAGAAGCCCTCCGGCCAGCGGGCTCCATACCAGCAGGCCCATTTTTTGGTCGTTCAGCAAGGGTACGATCTCGCGTTCCAGGTCGCGCCCGGCAATGGTGTAGTAGGCCTGCAGCGACTGGAATTTGGCGAGCCGGTGGTGCGAAGCATATCCCACGGCTTTCATAATATGCCAGGCTGCCAGGTTGCTGCAGCCGAGGTAGCGCACTTTGCCGCTTTTCACCAGGGTATCGAGGGTATCGACAATTTCTTCCATAGGTGTCAGGGCGTCGAAGCCGTGAATCTGGTACAGGTCGATGTAGTCGGTTTGCAGGCGTTTCAGGCTGGCATCTACTTCCTGGAGGATGTGTTTTCGGCTAAGGCCGGAGCCATTGGGGCCTTCGTTCATGCGGCCGCGCACTTTGGTGGCAATTACCAGGTCGTCGCGATGCAGACCGAGGTTGCGAATGGCTTTTCCAGTCATTTCTTCAGAAAGTCCTTCCGAATAAACGTTGGCTGTGTCGATGAAGTTGATGCCGCCATCGATGGAGCGGCGAACGAGTTGGTCGACGGATTGCTGGTCGAGGGTGCCGATACTGGTCCAGAATCCTTTTCCGCCAAATGTCATGGTGCCCAGGCAAAGTTCAGACACATACAGGCCGGTGTTGCCTAAAAGTTTGTATTTCATATCAAGATGTGGTTTTGAAAGAATGGCGCAAAAGTATCGGCCTTTCAAAACGTGCACCTAAATAGGATCAAAGTAAAAAGTATAATACAAAAATAAAAAAGCAGGAGCCAACTGCATGGCTCCTGCTCTGATCTGGATTATTCTAACAGGAAGAAAAGGGGGGCGGGAGATAAACCGAACTATGGGGCCAGTCTGCGCATACAGGAAAGGCGGCTACCCACAGTCATACCAAAAGGTACGGAATCAGTTCCCTTTCCAGCCAACGGGAATAGCCAATACGGGAATGTGTGAATGGTTGACCGTATCTTCGGTAATGCTACCAAAAAGGATATGAGACAAGCCCTGACGTTGGTGGGTACCCATGACGATCAGATCGGCATTGAGTTGGTCGGCCGTTGCCAGGATGGCATTATCTTCATAAAACGTTTCGTGTGTAAGAATAACGTCTGTTTTTTTCAGTCCGGCTGCTTCAGCCAGGCGGTTTTTGGCCGATTCGGCGGAACCATCGGTAGGCAGGTTGCGTACGTTGTTGAGGTACAGCACTTTGACGTGGAAATCGTACTGTTTTTCCCAGTCGGCCACATATTTAAATACACCGGCCTGGTCGTCTCTCAGCGTGGTAGGCATCAGTACGATTTTAGGCTCAATCGAGGAAACGCCTTCTGGCACTGCCAATATCGGGCATGGAGCGGTACGAATCACTTTTTCGGTGTTGGAACCCAGCAGGAATTCATTGAGGCCGGAAGTGCCTTTTGTGCCCATCACAACGAGGTCGACGCCGTCCGTTTGAGCCACATTTTTCACGCAACTGTGGAGGTAACCGTCTTCCACGCGCAGTTGTACATTGAGATTTGCATATTCTGTCTCAGCCAGCAATTCCATTTTGAGTTTTTCCAGTTCGGTCACCGCTGTATCGTCATACTGCTGGTCGTCGGACTCATATTTGGAGGCGGCTACAAACTCGGAAAGAGGGGCGGAATAAATGGCTGCGAGGTTGACGTGCAGCAGTTCGAGCGTAGCATTGAATTTACGAGCGATGGAAGCCGCAACATGCATCGCGTTCAGGGAGTTGGGGGAAAAATCGATCGGTACAAGTATCTTTTTCATGATGTGGGTGCTGTTTGGTTTATGCGATACAAAGGTGCTGCGAATGAGGGGCTGTATAAATGACCTTCGTCAGCAGTAACGGTGATGTTGTTACTGTGCGTTGTATAAAAAGTATTTGATCACATCGGTGGTGGAAACAATTCCTACGATTCGGGAACCTTCGAGTACAGGTACCGCATGGAATTCATTTTCGGTAAATATCTCTGCCAGTTCTTCCAGTGTATCGTCGGTCTGAACGCTCACAGGCTCTCGCGTCATCAGTTCGGATGCCACGATTTTTCCATTGCTGGTCATGATGCCGTCTACATCCGATACGGGAAGTTTTTTCAGGTCGATCCAACTGAGCATACCTACCAGCCGCCCACTCTGAACGACAGGTGCATGGCGTATTCCGTGGTTGTTAAAGGTGCTGACGATGTCGCGTAGTTGGTCGTGGGCATCGATGACGATAACGTCTTCCGTCATGAGTTTGCCGATTGGAGTGTTGAGTAACATAGTCCCAAAATTTTACAGGTGTTCGATTATTAATTCGAAGCAAAATTGTTGGGAATGTCCGACGGCACGAAATGACCACTATCAAGGTGGTAAAGGATAATTATCAGCGCACGGTGAGATTTTGCCCGGAAGGCATCAATTTTCTGACAAACGCTTGAAAATATGCGCTATTTGCATACATGCCCGACCATTGTGGTAAGGGCATTTCCAGGGCCCGGCTTTATCGTTGATGGTATCGGGGCGGCCGTCGGGGTTGTAGGCCCAGTACCATTCGCCCTGATCGGTATCGCGCAGGTATTGGAGAATAAATTGCCAGGAGCGATGGGCGGCTTCCAAAAAGCGAGGCGCCTGGCTGATTTCCCAGGCATTGAGGTAGCCCAGCACGGCCTCGGCTTGTGGCCACCAGTCTTTCTGGGCATCAACGATGCCATGCTGTGGATGCGCCGTGTAGTACATGCCGCCATTTTGTGGGTCGGTACCTTCCCGCAGGCAAGCATCGGCCACCTGTACGGCTGCCTGTCGGGTTCTTTTGATCAGGCTTTTGGAGCCCAGTACCTGCGCAGCGTCGCAGAGCAACCAACTGGTTTCTATGTCATGCCCGAATGAAATTTCCTGCGATTTCAGGTTCCAGTATTCATCAAAAAACAGGCGCAGGTGTGCGGTCTGCGGGTCGATAAATCGATCGAGGAAAAGCAGTATCAGTGCTTTTAATGCTGCTTCTACGGGTTGCGAGGGTGCTGCACGAAGCAGGTTGGCGTATGCTTCCAGTACGTGCAGGTGGGTATTCATGGTTTTGGCCTCGTTGGCGTCTTTATCACTCAGGCGCAGGTCGGCAATCAATTGCCAGTCGCGGCTGAACGCTTCAAAGTACCCGCCACGCATTTTGTCGAGGCTGTGCCGCTCCATGAGATCGAACAGCGTTCTGGCTTTTTGAAGTGCTGTTTCGTCGTGGGTGAGCCGGTAATATTCCGAAAAGGCATACAAGGCAAAAGCCTGTGCATACACCTGTTTTTTATCCTGGGAGGGATTGCCTTTGTAATCGAGCATCCAGTACACGCCACCATATTGTGCATCCCAGAAATGATCGAGGATGTAGTGATATGCCCGTTCGGCCACATCGCGGTGTTCTTTTTGTCCGGTTTGAAGTGCCGCAGCACTGAATGTCCACAAAATGCGGGTATTCAGAATCACACTTTTGTCGGCCTGGGCGTGCAGGTGGCCTGTTCCATCGATTCGGCCGTAGAAACCTCCATGGTCGTGATCGGGCATTTTTGTTGCCCACCAGTGAAGAATATCATGCAGTTCGCGCCCGGCCTCCAAAGCCAGGTGTTGCAAGGGGATAATTTCAGAAATACCGGTTTGCATAGGTACGCTGATAAGTAGCAGGTGTGTGTGTCGGGTTGTGTAAAGGGCCGCTAAAATAACTATATTTTACGGTAAGTACCAGGTCAATATTAGTTTAGACTATGGACATCGGATTTTGTGCTGTGACGAGGCTGTTTTGAGGCGCAATGCGTGGGTATTGTAACGAAAAACAAACGCTGTTACAGCACAAAAGCCGATGTCCATAGTCTAAACTAATATTGACCTGGTACTTATGTCAAATTTCGCTCGATCAGTTTGAATCGCTGTGCTACGCTCGCTGCAGATCGATACCCGTCGGCCGGTGTATTTTTTACATAATCCAGTAATTGGGCAATGGAAGTCGTGGCCACGTGCATCCGCGTATCCGAAGAGCCGTAATAAATAAACACCTGATCGTTTTCGGTGCGGATCCAGCCGTTTGAAAACACCACATTCGACACATCGCCGACGCGCTCGGCACCTTCCGGTGCGATAAAATGGCCTCCCGGAGCATGTGTTATTCGCCAGGGCTCGTGCAGATCGGTCATAAACATATACAATACATAGCGCAGCCCGGCTGCCGTATTGCGCACGCCATGTGCCAGGTGCAACCAGCCTTCCGGCGTTTTGAGCGGCGCAGGCCCCTGGCCATTTTTCACTTCCTTGATGGTGTGATACACTTTTCCATCAACAATGATTTCATCGCGCACTTCAGCGTTTTCCATACTGTCGGTTAATCCCCAGCCAATACCGCCACCGCTGCCCACTTCAATAAATCCATCCTGCGGGCGGGTGTAAAGTGCGTATTTGCCTTGTACAAATTCGGGGTGCAGCACCACATTGCGCTGTTGTCCGGAATAGGTAATCAGATCGGGCAGGCGTTCCCATTGTACGAGGTCGCGTGTACGCGCGATACCGCACTGGGCCGTGGCCGCCGAGAGGTCGTGCGGGCGCTCCATATCTTTTCTTTCACTGCAAAACAGTCCGTAAATCCAGCCATCTTCATGGGCGGTCAGGCGCATATCGTACACATTGGTGTCTGGATCGGCTGTTTCAGGCATGAGCACCGGAAAATCCCAAAACCTGAATCGATCGATACCGTTCGGACTTTCTGCAATGGCGAAAAACGATTTGCGGTCGTTGCCTTCCACGCGTACCACCAGTATATAACGGCCGTTCCAGAGCAGCGCGCCGGAATTGAATGTGGCATTTACCCCCAGTCGTTCCATCAAAAAAGGATTGGTGTCAGGGTTGTAGTCATATCGCCAGAACAAGGGTGTATGTGCCGGCGTCAGCACCGGATTTTCCCAGCGGGTGTAGATGCCGTTGCCAGGGGTTTGTGGTTGGTTGGGCGTGTCCAGCAGTATCTCATGCGCTGCCTGGAGTTGTTGGAGTCTTGTTTGGAAATCAGAAGACATGGAAAAAAAAGAGGTGAGAGGGGAGATGTGAGAGAGTGAGAGATGTGAGAGATGTGAGAGAGTGAGAGATGTGAGAGAGTGAGAGATGTGAGAGAGTGAGAGATGTGAGAGCCGATTTAGATTACACCTGCATTTCATTGGCCTGGGTTTATACATTTTGAAATTTTTATAGCGAAGCGGTGCACTCTACGAACTCTCACATCTCTCACTCTCTCACATTTCTCACGCTCTCACATCTCTCACGCTCTATTATTCGAATCGTCGTTTTGCCGTCACCCCTTCCCACGCATCAGTACGGAAAGGGCATGCCGGAAAACCTTCGGCATTAAACAGGTTGGCATCTTCGGGCGAATTGGCCCAGGCATAACGAACCGAAACGGGTTTCAGCCCTTTCGGGTGTTGTACGACCACTTTATTGCCATCGATACGAGCGGCAGCGTAGTAAAACATGCGATCCTCGCCGGCAATTTCAAAACCCTTGAGGTAGCCGTATTTATCTTTGGCAATCAGGCCGCCGCCAGTGAATTTGAAAGTGAGTACGGCGCGGTCTTTTTCAAAACGCGTTGATTCCAGCATGGGCCCCGAAAACAACACATCTTTCTGATACACAAACTTGAGTGCATTGGCGGCCAGGCGTTTGCCCACGTCCTGTTTGTTTGTCGGGTGAATATCCTTCGGATTGCCGATGTCGGTCGTAACAGCCATACCCGTATTGGGCAATTGGAGGGTCATGGTTTGGGCTTCGCGCAATTCTGCCCAGTCACTGCCTTCATTGCTGTTCTGAAATGGCCCATAGGACGACAACTGCACAAAATAGAACGGGAAATCTTCTTTCCAGCGCGCGCGCCAGTCTTTGATCATCAGCGGGAAAGATTGCCGGTATTCGTAAGCCCGCCCGGCGTTGGTTTCACCCTGGTACCACAGAGCGCCGCGGATGCCATAGGGAAGCAACGGCGCGATCATGGCATTGTAAATCGTTGTGCCTACGTTGTTGCTTGAATGGGCAAATGTGTGCGGCTCGGCGAAGGAGGGCATCAGTTTCCAGTCATTGCCTTCGAGGGGGATACTTTGTGTTTCGCTGCGGACGAATAAATCTTTATCAGAGCCCATCATGCCCAGTCCGTACCACGACGGCTCGATGCGCTGGTTGAGTTTTATCATCAGTTTATTGGCGCCGGGTTTCCAGGTGTTGGCAGGTATCAGCAGGTTGGTATTTCCCTTAAACAAGCCTGACGACACCATTTTACCGTTGATATACACTTCCAGGTTGTTGTAGTTATCGGCCAGGCCCAGCGTGGTGATCTGCCCCGCCATTTCTGCCGGAATTTCCACCATTTTTGCCATATAACCATTGCCGCGCCAGGCCCATACGCCTTTCCAGTCCCATTGCCACATAGGGTCAGCCGTAAGCCAGTTGGAAAAATCGTAATCGACGCTGCAAAACTTCTTTTCATCGGCGGTGGTCACCACGGCGTCCGCATTGCCGAGCAGTTTCTTTTTGATACTTTTTTCAAGGCGCAGGTCGGCATCTTCCCAGGAAGCCGGGAGCGCTGCGCCATAGCCATTGAGTACATCGGAGGCCAGCATGGCTTCGCGGCTGATCCAACTTTCCACCTGCGAACCGCCCCAGGATGAATGCAGCAGGCCGATGGGCACGCCCGTTTGCTGGTACACTTCCCGGGCAAAAAAGAACCCTACAGCTGTGAAACCGCCCACGGTTTGGGAATTGCTCACTTCCCAGGTGCCTTCGTTCAGGTCCTGCTGTGGTGTCAGCGCTACTTCGTGTGCTACCCTGAAATGCCGTATCTGTGGAAAATCGGCATTTTTTTGTTCTTTCTGAAAATGGTCGGCCTGCCGAACGGTCCATTCCATATTGGATTGGCCGGAGCACAGCCACACGTCGCCGATGAGCAGGTCGCTGAGCGTTTGCCGGCCCGAAGCACTCGTCGCCGTCAGCGAATACGGCCCGCCTGCTTCCAGCATCGAAAACTCTACCTGCCATTTGCCATCGGAACCGGCTTTGACTTGACGCGTTTGTTCCGTGGCGCCTTTCAACATTACCGTGACGGATTCATTGGGCGCCGCCCAGCCCCAGACGGGTATCGGTTTTTGGCGTTGCAACACGGCATGGTCGGAAAAAATGCGGGCAAAACGCATCTGAGCATCGGCATTCAAGGCAAAATGAACACAGGCAAGCAACAGAAAAAAGTGGCGTTTCATGATGTGTTGTTTATTGTTTTACCATCTGTTTTTGAATACCATCTGCGGAAATGCTGTAAACCCCGGCGGGCAGGTTTTTCAGGTCGAGCACTGTTTCTTTTTCGGTGATCTGGCGGGTCAGTACCAGTTTCCCGCCGGCATCAAAAATGCGAATATTTCTTTTTCCGGCCGAAGCAAACCGCAGGGTACAACTGTCGCTGGCGGGGTTTGGAAATACGTCAAAAGTCATTTCGGGGCTAAAAGGCACGGTAGTCGACACGATCGGATTGGCCACGAAATTGGATAGCAGCATGATATACGCCGCATTGTAGTAGATAGCAGGTTCGGTAATTTCCCAGGAACTCTCCGGCCAGCCGTCGTTGAAATCGAGGTAGGATTTTTGCGGTGGCTGGGCGGCTGGTGGCGACAACTGGTTGTAGGAAAAATCCTTGTTGGGGCCGCCGGTGAGGTATCCCGGTGCAGGGCCTTTCGGCGAGGTAAGCGCGTTGTCGAATTCGGTATTGGCGCCGAACCAGGTGTGGTAAATTTCATTGGCACAAGCATCACCGCCGAAATCGTACATATTCGACAGCATGACAATTCCCATGGCATTGGTTCCATGCAGCCAGTGGAGGTACTGCTCGGCTGTTTCACGGTAAGCATCGGCGTCGTCGGCATTGATGTTGAATTCCACAAAATCCATGTTCAGGCTGCCGCAATTACTGCGCACGAGGTTGCTGCCCCAATGGTGCGCCCAGTCGTCCATTTGGGCGCGGTAGAGGTCGGTTTGTGCATCGTATGAATCAAGGGAAAAGGCATAATTCATATTGCCTTTCTGGTTGCGGATGTTGTTGGCAACAGTGGTCGTTACGCCCTGCATTTCCGAATAGCGCAGTAAGGCCACTTCGACGGCCGATTTGTAAGGCCCCCACCAGGTATTGGTGATGGGCTCGACTGCGTCATAATTTGTTTCCACAAAGTTTTTGTAGTCAGCATTTCCGGTAGCCTGAAACAAATACACGGCAGCCACCACAGCGCTTTCCAACTGGCCGGATGCATTGCGGTCGGCATCACCCGATTTAATGTCTCCATCGTCGCAGCCTTCTTCAAACTGGGTAAAATTGGCGGTCGTTGACAGGGCGCGTTGCCAGGCCAGTTCGGCCCTCGCGATCAGGTCGCTGCCATAAGCCTGCAAAACCGGATAGTTCGTTTCGGAAAGTACAATTCCTGCATGCGCAAACATGGCGCAGCCAGCCAGCGTTGCAGAGGTACATTCCGGCAGGTAATAGCGCGGACGGGTGTCGGCGCTGGGCGGAGATACTTCGTTGTAGTTGTCGACGCCCAGTTTTAACAAAAAACCGTTGGTACCTGTGGCGTCCTGCATGCGTTTCAGCCAGTCGAGTTCCCACAACACTTCATCAAGCAAGTCGGGAATGCCATTGCCGCTTTCCGGGATATTAAAATCGTCGGTAAATACCTCCGGGTGGCGGCGATACGATTCCAGCAACTGGATGACGGCGCCTTCGGCAAAGGTGGTGTATTTGTTCACATCGCCTGCATCCATCCAGCCGCCGTGTACGTCGCGTGCTGTGGCAGGGTCGTTTTTGGCCCATCGGCTGCGGGCAGCATGGTCTTGATTGGGGCCCTCGTAGGCCGCACCTTCGGTCCATTTGGCGGGCACAAAAGGTGTTTGTTTGGCAAAACCCAGGCGCTGGTAGAAGTACATGCGGACGGCTTGTTTGAGTACATCCTTGTACACATCGGCGCCGATGTGGAAAGGGTAGGAGCGCACGTTGTTGCTTACATCGAACAGGTAGTAATCGCCGGGCGTAGTAACGGCCGAAAAATCGAACCACCAGCCCCGGTCGCCCGATTGCGCGTGGGTGGCGCCGTTTTTCCAGGCTGTGGGCGTGCCGGAAAATACACTTTGCTGATCGGAAACCCGGCGCACCTGCCAGGTATTGCCGGGCGCAAAACTCTGGGCGGCATCGAAACCGTTGATGGGGTCGGCCAGCACGGCCACTTTTTTACTGTCGGGGCGGTAGCCGAACTGGTCGAGCCGGATATGGGGGGATGCGGTATTTTGCGCGTTCAGCCAGGGGCACAGGCAGATGGCGAGGAGCAGATGGGTTAGTTTGTACATATCAACAGTTACTTCGTTTCCGGCAACTTTGCCGAGGCTCTTTTTTTGGGTTTTTTGTAAAGTTTCGGGAGGTCATTTTGGAAACACATGCGCTCGTTTTTGCTAAAGGCCACGAAATCCTGCGCACTTTTTTGCCCGGGATAAGGGGCGTAATAGTGTTCGGATTTGGAGTGGTGGTAAGCATTGCGCCATACCAGCACGTATGCGATGCGCTTTTCTGCTGCTTTGAGGTTGTTCAGCAGCATTTGCGTCCAGTAGTTTTCATTGGGGATGGCTTCGAGGCCGGTTTCTGTAAAAGCCGCAATTTTTCCGTGGCTTTCGGCGAGACTTGCCATGATGTTCAGTTTCACTGGCAAATCTACCTGAATGCGTTCTAAATTTTCCTTGCGGTAGTAATAATCCAGGCCAAAAACGTCGATATAATCATCGCCAGGATAGTTGCGCATGTAATGCTCCGCATCTACAAAAAAGTCGGGCGAATAGGCGTACAACACATTGTGCACCCCTTTTTCCTTGCGCAGGTAGTCGACAGTAAAACGAAACAGTGTTTTGTACTCCTCCGGTGTGCAGCCGTGGGCGCCCCACCAGAACCAGTTACCGGTGTGCTCATGCCAGGGCCGGAAAATGACAGGGATATGGTGTTTCACCAGTCCGTCGGTTTTCAGGCTGTTGAACAATTGCGCCAGCACATCGAGTTGTTCGGTGAGCCGGCTGTGGTATTTGCCACCGGGAAGCAGGTCGCGCACGGCAGCGGTGGTGTCCCAGGAACTTCCGCCGGTCGCGAGGTTGTCTATGTGCCAACTAAATGTGTTGACAGCGCCCATTTCATAGGCTTTGCGCACCCAGCGCTCCATGTCGCGGAACCGAACGGAATCGATATTGGTCATTTTTCCCGGACCAAAGCGGCTGCCGAGATCCCACCCGAACACGGCTGGAAATTTGCCGCAGGTTTCCTGTACATCCGAACGCCCTTCTTCACTGCGCCAGTACACACCGTAGGCGAGGTCGTCCTGGTGCCCGAAAAGGATGCGGTTGTCTTTGGTATTGCGCAGGTTATCAAACAGCGCAATGGTTCGTTTGCTCGCTTTCGGATCGGCGGGAGCAGTGTTTTTTTGAGCAGCCAATGGCAAGGCATGCAGCAGGAGGCATGCGAAAAGGAGGCTGAGAAGCCGGAACATATAATAGAGGTTTACAGTCCTGAGTCCTGAGTGCTAAGTCCTGAGTCTGTAGAGTGGACCGCGTTTCATGGAGCAATTTTGTAAAGAAATGCAAAAAGAAACGCGGTCTACTCTACAGACTCAGGACTTAGCACTCGGGACTTGGGACTCAGTTACAGTTGTTCAAATCTCACATTATCCACACACGCTTTCACATACGACGAACCGTTGTTGAACGCCACACCAAAATCTTCGGTGATGGTCGACAGGTCGCTGAGTGGTGTTGCGCCGGCATAGAAAGATGTGAGCGGGATGGTGACGGTAATCCAGCCGTTGGTGCTGTACGAGCCGGTAGATTCCCAGGGTTTCCAGTAGTACCAGAAGTCGCCGGAAGAACCTTTCAGGCGCCAGGCGAATTCGCCGCCGGTGATGGGTTCGAGCACGTTGATGTCAAATTTCAGAACATACTGGCTCACATTGGTTCCAATGGTAGCGCCGGGGAAATTGTTCTGACCATTGCGCCAGAAGAACCCCGTCCAGCCGCTGCAGGCATGATCGACATAGTAATACGAAGAGCCATCGAGCGACAGGGCCGGGTCGTTTTGTGGACTACCTGTGTCATTCCACCAGTAAGTCAGGTCGTCAAAATTGAAAAACACCAGTGAAGGATCGACAACCGGATCGACGCCTGTAATATTGATAACAGGTGTTTCGATCACCTCTCCGGTGGCGGTGATGAGGCGGATGACGCCATTGCCGGTTTTGGCTGCCTGTGGCACCACTACCTGAATCAGTACGTCGGTTTTTAGTCCAAACATGGTAGCCGGCACGTCGATTGGGAAGATCACTTCCGTAATTTCATCGAGGTTGACACCCACGATGTCGATCATATCGCCCGGACGCGCGCTGGCTGGCATGGAAGTGACCGTGGCCGAAGTGGATGCCAGAATATTCAGCGAAACGGCCGAAATCACTTCATCGCCGTTGTCGGCGATCAGGTGGATGGGGCCCGATTGTGTACCTACCGGCACCATGACGGTCAGTTCGGTCAGGGTGGCGCTGGCAACAGGGGCTTCAGTGCCACCCATGAATTGTACTTTGGAAACAATATCGAGATCCGTTCCCGTTACAGTGAGCAAGTTATTTACCTGAATATCTGTGGGGGAAATAGTGCTGATGGTTGGTTTCACCATGGTCAGCGCTGCCGCCGAAGTAACGGTTTTGCCAGCGGCTGTGCTGAAAGTGAGGGCACCGTCCTGGGCATCTGCCGGAACACTTACTGTCATTTCGGAAACAGTAGCACTTTGGATCGTGCCCACTTTGTTGCCTCCGAAGGTCACACGCGTCACCAGATCGAGGTCGACGCCGCTAACGGTCACGCTGCTACCCGTTTTGGCCGGGTCGGGCGCGATGCCGTTGATGGTAGGGACGGACATGACGACCTGCTGGGTGCTGCTCACTTCTTCGAGCGACGCTACCACCAGTTTGATCGGGCCATCTTTGGCTTCAGCCGGTACGTTGAGCACCAGTTGAGTGGCCGTTGCACTGGTAAACGTGTTCACTTTGGAACCTCCGGTAAATACCACTTCGCGGGTCAGGTCGAGGTCGGTACCGTCGATGGTAAGTGCCGTTCCGGCTTTTACCGGAGTGGGGCTTACGCCTGTCACCGTCGGTAGCGTTACGGAAAGTGGTGTTTCCGATTCCACAAGAATCGGGTCGGCTTCTCCGTTGGAAATGACGATGATACCCGTTTTGGCATCCGTCGGTACAGTCACCTCGATTTTGTCTTTGGTCTGGCTGACGAAGTTTTCGGATTTTACCACTTTTTTATTGGTAAAAATCACCTCCTTCACCAGGTTCAGGTAGGTACCATTGATGGCGATAACAGTGCCCGGGCGTGCGGCTGCCGGACTGAACGAGGTCAGCGTAATCGGTTCGGAAATGTGCAATTCCGTTTTGGTCTGAATATCACCTTGCGGGGTTTTCAGCACCACTTTGCCATTTACGGTGGCTTCCGGCACGACGATGACGAGTTGTTCCGCCGTTTTTGTTTTGAAGGTTGTTACCTCTACGTTGCTGGGCAGCACAATGGCTGTTACCTTGTCGAGGTTGGTACCGATAAATCTCAGGTCGCCGCCACGCAACACGGGCGAGGGGCCGAAACTGAGCAGTTGAATCTGATCGGAATCCGTGTCGTCGTCTTTTTTACATGCTTCGATGATGAACAGGGAAGCAAGCAAGGCAAGCAACAACAACGGCTTTATTTTGAAGAGTTGAGACATGGCTTATGATTTGGGTTATTGGTTATTGGTTATTAGTTATTAGGGCAAACTACCCTTGGCTTTTTTATCAAAATATGCCAAGGGAGAGTGTACTAATAACTAATAACCAATAACCAATAACAGGTTTTACTATTTCTGAACAATCCGCACATTATCAATCGCAATCTGCACCGGATTCGGGCCATTGGCCGGGCCGAAGAGCATCATGGTGACATTGGTGAGTGCGTTCAGGTTGCTGATTTGAGTGGAACCATTTTCGTTGTCGTCGGAATCATCGCGGGAGTATTTGAACTCCGTCAGCGGAATGGAAATGGTGACCCAGCCATCGGTGGTGTAGGGCCCGCTTTTCCAAGGTTTCCAGCGGGCGAAAACGGTGCCTGGCACATCGCGGCCATGGTCTTCGGCATAGGGAGCGAAGAAAATTTCCATGCGCACGTCTCTCCATTCGATGGGCACATTGGCTTCGAAGCGCAGCACCAGATCGCTCACATTGCCGGTAGCAACAGGCACGTTGCCACGACCACGCGGCGCCCAGTATTGCATGGTGAGTTCGTTGGTCCACATCCAGGCGCCGTCGGCAGCGTGTTTGAAAAAGGCATAGTTGCCGGAACAAGGCGCCAGCGGCGTATTCACGATCGGCGCCGTCCAGGTTTCGTGGTTGCGGCCGTCGTAGTCGAGCAGCACATTGCGGTTGTCGCGGAACAGAAAACCGGATTTGGCGGCACCGAAATTGGTTTTTACCACCACATTTCCGGGCTCGGCGCCATCAGGCACTTTTACCTGAATTTCCGTTTTGCTCAGCGATACGATTTCTCCTTGCAAATCGCCGGGGAAATACACTTTTGGTTCGAAGAAAAAATCGCCGTACAACACCATCGTGCCGCCATCGGGTACGTATTCGCACTTGGTGCCTGCAATGACCGGCGCAGGGATGTTGATAGAAAAATCGTGCAGCAACTCGCTGCCATCGCCGAAAACAAAACGGATTTTGTTGGTTACCGTGCTGGGTACGGTGCTCGGCACATTTACCAGAATGGTTTTATCGGTGATGTACGAAGGATTGAGCGTTGCTTTCTGGTCGTTGAACCAGATTTCCCGCGTATCCGCCAGGTTGTCGCCTACAATAGCGATGAGGCTGCCCATAAAGGTGCCGACCAGCAGGGAGTCGGACAGGGCCGGGTCGGTGGAGCGGATGTAGTACACCACCGGAGAGCCGCCGTTGGGTTTTTCGTCCTCTTTTTTACAGGACACGATACCGGCGAAAATAGAGCCCAGTACCAGCAACAGCGTTAGTTTATACCAAGATTTCATGTTGCAGAAACATTTGATCGTTTATGAAAATATAGGGTTTCAGAACTTGTAATCCTCGGCTGGAGCCGATGGCGCCAGCAGGGCGTTGGTCACAATTTCAGAAGCCGGAATGGGCATCCACATGTGCGAGGCAGCAATGACAATCGGGCTGGGCGGTGGAACAACCGTGTAGCCGGCTACCGAATTTTCGTCGGCAGCATTGGGGCTGAAATCGCGCTGGTAGGTGATTTCACGCTGCTGTGCGTTCAGATCAGCAATGGTCGCATTGGCGTCGCGGTAGAAAGCGCGTTTCACATCAAACCAGTACATGCTTTCAAAACCAAACTCTACGCGGCGTTCGCGCAAGATGTCGGCGAAGGTGAAACTGGATTTGGCTGGCAATCCTGCACGAGAGCGAACAGCATTCAGGTAGGTGAGCGCCTGCGCGTCGCTGGAAGAGGCGGCTGCGCCGAGGGCGGCTTCGGCATAGGTCAGGTACACATCGGCCAGGCGGATCATGTACTGATTGATGGCCGTTGCCTGTCCGGTCGACACTTTACCGTCGGTATCGGCAGCGCTGCCAACGATGTACTTTTTCGCATTGTTGAGCACCGGCGCGGCGCCTTCCAGCACGATATTCTGGTCGTTCGGGTCGCGGCTCACGATGTTGTAGGTGTATCCGCCGTCGGCTTTTCTGATTTCCGGATAGTGGTCGCCGAGCGACATGAAAATGGACGCTCTGCGTTTGTCACCCGGCTCGATGCTGCTAACGAAATCGTAGGTAGCGGATTTGCCGCCACCCCAGCATTCGCTGTTGCCGGTGATCTGGCTGCCACGGGCCCAGTTGGCCTGGCGGCTGTTGCCGAAAGCATACGAACCTTCCATCCATTGGAGTGCAAAAAGCGATTCCGGGTTGTTGTTGTTTTCAATTTTAAACAAATCGGCGTAGTTCGGCATCAGCGACAAACCGCTGTTGGTCAGCACATCGGCGGCGTAGTCTTTCGCCTTGGTGAAATTTTCGGCCGAGGCGGCATCGTTCAGATTGGACGCCAACGTGAGGTGTACTTTGGCCAGCAGGGCTTTGGCGGCCCATTTGGTTACACGGCCCGGTGCGTCGGCAGCCGGCAGGTTGTCGGCCGCAAAAACGAGGTCGCGGCGGACGAATTCCAGGACGCTGGAGCGGGTGTTTTTCGGCAGGAACAGGTTGTTGGTGGCCACCAGTTCTGTCGAATTTTCCACAATCGGCACATCGCCCCAGTATTCTGCCAGCATGTAGTAGCAGTAGGCCCGTACGAAACGGGCTTCGCCCAGCGCGCGGTCGATGACCACCTGGTCTACCTTACCCGCAGCGGCGCGCGGCATGTCATTGATGATCGAATTGGCGTAGGAAACCACGCGGAACAGGCCTTTCCAGCCGGAAGTCAGGTGCGCATTGCCACCCGAATAGGAAAAGTAGAAAAACTGTCCTTCCTGGTCGTAGGTGTAGTACATATTGCCCGACATCACATCGCCGGCCAGCCAGAAAAATTTGTCGTTGAAATCAAACCACGGAAAGCCGTACAGCGATGCCGTGGCTGCCTTGATTTCGCCGGGCGTTTTGTAAAAGTTATCGGCTGTGAGCCGGTCCTGGGGCTCTATTTCCAGAAACTCTTTCGAGCAGGAACCGAAACTCAGCGCCACACAAAGAGAGAGGATATATTTGAAATGTTTCATGTTGTGTTGGATTGAATGGTAACTGGTTTGATAGTTGAGGGGTTGAGGGTTGAGGGGTTGAGACTCGGTAGAGTGGCTGTATCTCAACCTTTCAACCCTCAACTCCTCAACATTCAACCCCTAAAAATCCACATCTACCCCAAACGTATACACCCTCGGGGTCGGGTAGCGGCCCATATCGACGTTTTGCAGGAGTGGATCCTGGTTGAAAGCGCCGATTTCCGGGTCGTAGCCGGTGTATTTGGTGAATGTGTACACGTTTTGCGCATTTACATACAGCCGCAGGCTTTCCACGCGGTACTTTTTGGTAAAGGTGGTCGGGAGTCGGTAGCCGAGGCGGATGTTTTGCACACGCAGGTAAGACCCGTCCTCGATGAAGCGATCCGACATGCGGGTATTACGGTTGTTGTCCGTCGTGGTCGGCCGCGGAATATCGGTACCCGGGTTGGCCAGTGTTACGTTGTTTGGATCGAGGTCGGAGCCATTCGGGTCGCGCAGGCTGTACTGGGCTCGGTCGAATACGGTGGCCGCCTGGTTGGCGTACACGTTGGTCATGCCTTCGATTTGCACACGCGAGTAGTTGAGGATGTCGGCGCCGTACGAGCCCGTGAGATAAATGACCAGATCAAATGGGCCATAACTCAGCGAGTTGTTCAGGCCGAATGTGAAATTTGGATTCGGGTCGCCGATGATGGTCTGGTCGTCGGTATTGATCACGCCGTCGCCATTCAGGTCCTTGAATTTGATGTCGCCGATCCACACGCCAGCGCGTTTGTCGACGAGGTTTTTGCCGTCGTTGTTCGGGTCGTTCACCTGCACGGCATGTGCCAGGATGTCTTCCTTGCTGGTAAACAGGCCTTCGGTCACGTAGCCGTAGAACTGGCCGAGCGGTGCGCCTGCCTGTGTGCGGGTGGCTGTCTGGAATTCGCTGTACCAGTACAGGTTGCGCCAGTAAATGCGGTTGGCGTCGTCAAGTTCTTTCACCTTGTTGCGGTTGCGGGAGAAGGTGAGATCGGTGCCCCATTTAAATTTTTTGCCTTCAATGTTGCGGGTGTGCAGGGCCAGGTCGAAACCTTTGTTTTCCATTTTCCCTACATTGCCGAATGGTGCGCGGATATCCTGCCAGCCCGTGCCGCCCAGGTAACTGGGCACGGAAAGTTGCAGGAGCATATCGGTCGTCTGCTTGTTGTAGAGGTCGAACGAGAGGTCGATACGACCTTTTACAAGAGAGATGTCCACCCCGGCGTTCGTTTGTTTGGTTGCCTCCCATTTCAGTTTCGGGTTGGAAATTTTTTCCAGGCGGTAGGCCGTTCCGAAGGGTGAATTGATGGCTTGCAGCGAAGCGCCGTACAGGTAATTGGCGATGGCCTGGTTGCCCACTTCGCCGTATCCGAGGCGGATTTTCAGGTTAGTATTCAACGATTTCATAAACGGCTCTTCGCCGAGGCGCCAGGCAATAGCAGCGGAGGGGAAGTAGCCCCAGCGGTTTTCCGGTCCGAATTTGGAAGAACCGTCGGCACGCATGGTGAACGTGAGCAGGTAGCGGTCGAACAGGCTGTAATTGAAACGGCCGAAATAGGAAGCGATGGCAGCGGCGTCTTTCCAGCCCGAAGTGCGGGAAGTCACGTCGTCGCCTTCACTCAGCACGGGAATATCGTTGGAAGAGAAGTTTTTCTTCGTGACCAGTGAACCCTGCCACGAAGATTTCTGGGCTTCCTGGCCCACCATGGCCGTGAGTCTGTGTGTTTCGTTGTCGAGTACTTTGTAAGTCAGGTAATTTTTCCATACCCAGAAGAAACTGCTTTCCTCGCGTTGGCGCAACTGGTTTTCGGTGTTTACCAGCACACCCCAGCGGTAGGTCGGGTGGAAGGCCTTGTTCAAGCCGTGGTTGTCGTCGAAGCCGATTTCCGAGCGGAAGGTCAGGTTTTTTAACAGGGTCAGGTCGCCATATACATTGCCCATGAGGCGCTGGCGGGCGAGGGTGTTGTTGCGTTGCAGCGCCGCTGCTACAGGGTTGTAGGATGCGCTGGTGAATTGCGCTTCGGGGCCCGCGTAGTTGCCGTCGATGTCGCGCACGGCAATATCAGGCTGGGTGAGCAGGGCCTGCATGATGACGCCGTCGCCGCCGTCGTTGAGCGTAATTTTTTCATTGGTGGTGGCATATGCCAGCGAACCACCCACTTTGAACCAGTTTTTTACCTGGTTGTCGAGGTTGATACGCGCCGAATAGCGCTCGAAATTGGAGCCAATAACAATACCATCCTGCTTGAAATAGCCGCCTGTGATGGCGTAAGTGGTTTTGTCGTTGCCACCGCTCACCGACAACTGGTGGCTTTGCATACCGGCATCTCTGAAAATTTCATCCTGCCAGTCGGTGCCGTTGCCCAGCAGGGAAGGGTCGAGGTAGCGCTGGTTGGGCTGCAGGCCCAGGTCTTTGGAAATCTGCAACTGGTAGTCGGCATATTCCCGCAGGTTCATCATATCGAGTTTTTTTCCCAGCGTCTGATTGGCATAATAGCCGTTGTAGGAAATTTTGGACTCGCCGGCCTGGCCACGTTTGGTCGTGATCAGGATCACGCCGTTGGCAGCGCGGGCGCCGTAAATGGCCGAAGCGGAAGCGTCTTTCAGCACTTCTATACTTACAATATCGTTCGGATTGATGGCAGCGAGCGGATTCACACGGTTCTGGCCGTTGGCGCCGCCGGCCCAGTCGAAACCGGACACCGAAGTGCCGTCGCCCTGAAACGGAATGCCGTCGATCACGTACAGTGGTTCGCTCGAACCCGTGATGGAATTGGCGCCCCGGATACGAATAGACGTGGCGCCACCCGGCTGTCCGGAGTTCTGCGTCACCTGTACTCCGGCGATGCGACCTTGCAAGGCCTGGTCGAGGTTGGTCACGACCGTGTTTTTGAGTTGTTCGCTCGACACGGAAGCCACGGCGCCAGTCAGGTCGCTTTTCTTTTGCGTACCATAACCTACCACCACTATTTCATCGAGCACTTTCGGATTGGGGCTCATGAGCAGGTTCACTGCCGAACCGTCTGCCGGAACCGTCACGGTTTGATCCAGGTAACCGGTGTAGGTAAAAGAAAGCCGCTCGCCCGGCGAAGCCTGGATGGTGTACGAGCCTTTGGTGTCGGTGATAGCGCCCCGGTTGGGTGCATTTACCACCCGAACGGTGGCCCCGATCAGCGGTTCGCCGCCCGGATCGGTTACGATGCCGCGGATCGTCAGGGATTGAGCCGTCAGCAGCAAAGAGCAGCAAAGCATGGGAAGCAAGGCTAACCATCGCCTTCCTGCCCGGAAAGTAGAAGATCGCATCATAACAATAGATTGGTTAAATGATAAAGGTGCAAGACCACGTATGGCGTCAAAGATGCCCTTTTAGATTCCCAATATCCAGGGGGTAAATCACTCAAAAAGGAGGGGTAAATTTTGCAAATCAAACATATCAGGCGATTTATGTTGGAGGTGGCCGAATTGCCCCCCTCATTTGGCCGAAAAACCACCGGCTTGGCCATTTGGTATTTTCCACCTTTGTAAAAATTTTCAATACACGCGCATACAACTTTTCAACATATCCTTCCGAAAGGAGGAATGCTTCATACGAAAATGGGTTAGTTAGAGAGGGAGCGGTAGTAATACCGAGCCCTTCTTTTTTTTAGTCCGGAGTCCTGAGTCGTAAGTCCTGAGTCCGTAGAGTACACCTGATTACTCTTGGCTTTAATAAAAAAGATATTCAAGGGTAATCAGGTGTACTCTACGGACTCAGGACTTACGACTCAGGACTCCGGACTGTTATTACCTTTACTCAAAATAATTTCTCACCCATGCAACATTCCTTCTTACAATACCTCCTGCCGGGCGTGGCCGCCGCAGTATTGTTTTCAGCATGCGCTTCCGGCAAAGCCGGTGTCAACAAATTATCCAAAATGGAAAAACAGGAGGGCTGGACCCTGCTGTTTGACGGAAAGACCCTCAACGGTTGGCATGTGTACAACAAAGGGAAAATTCAAAGCGCCTGGATCGTGCAGAACGGCGAATTGTACTGCCGCCCCGGCGTGACAGATGTGGAACATGGTGACCTGGTGACCGACCAGGAATACCAAAACTTCGAACTGGCATTCGAATGGAAAATTTCAAAGGAAGGCAACAGCGGCGTATTTCTCAATGTGCAGGAAAAAGCAAGCATTCCCACGGCCTGGGCATCGGGCCCGGAATACCAGTTGCTCGAACAAACGCACCACGATTACGCTGCCAATGAAAAAAAACGCCCCGGCTGCCTCTATGGATTCGCAGCCCAGAAAAATCCCGTGGAGCCGCGCCCTGCCGATACCTGGAACCAGGCGCGCATCCTGCAACAAAACGGTAAAGTCCAGTTTTATCTCAATGGCCTTCTTACTGCCGAAGAAGATTTTAATTCGCCCGAATGGAAAGAAAAGGTGGCCAATTCCGGCTTCAAAAGTTTTCCGGAATTTGGAAAATACACAAAAGGGCACATCGCTTTGCAGGACTGGGCAAAGGGGATTGCGTTTAGGAATATCAAGATAAAGTCCTGAGTCGTAAGTCCTGAGTCCTAAGTCCGTAGAGTACACCTGATTACCCTTGAATATCATTTTTATTATAGCCAAGAGTAATCAGGTGTACTCTACGGACTTAGGACTCAGGACTTACGACTCAGGACTGTTATTGCTCGCAGAGCAATAACCCCGAAATCCCCGCCACTTCCACCTTCCCGCCTTCCACTTCCCGCAGCCCTTGCTCGCTGACTTTCCCACCTTCCAGCACCACTTTCCATTTCCCGGCCGGGATTTCCAGGGTTTGGGCGGATTTGCCGCCGTTGAATACCACGAGAATATTGTTCCAGGCATCGCCATTGGCATGGCCGGAAATCTGGTAAGCCACCAGGTTTTTGCCTGCGGGGGTATCCAGAAATTTCAAATGCTGTTGAATCAAGGCCGTCGAGGGCATGCGGAAAGCCGGGTGGTTTTTGCGCAGTTGGATAAGTGCGCGGTAAAATTCAAACACCTCGGCGTACTGCTGTTTGCGGCTCCAGTCGATCCAGTTGATGTTGTCGGGCGAGTTGAAGGAGTTTTCGACGCCTTGTTTGCTGCGCAGCATTTCTGTGCCGGCATGGATAAACGGCACGCCCTGCGAAGTCAGAATCATCGCCGCTGCCAGTTCGTGCATGCGGATGCGCTCGGCTTCCGATGCCTCCGGGCAGGAAATGGCGAGTTTGTCCCACAACGTGTGGTTGTCGTGGCAGTCGACGTAGGTAATGGTCTGGAAAGGCTCTTTTGCCCAGGGTGCTTTGCTGTAATTTACCTTGCTGTAATCCACCTGTGGGTGTTGGGTGGAAGCAACGATGCCAAATTTGATGCTTTCTTCGAGGCCGGCTTTGCCGCTGACGAAGCCTTTTTCCTCGTGGTTGAACACGGAGCCTTTCAGCGCATCGCGAAAGTCGTCGCTGAAAGCAGCGATGCGATCCAGTTGGGCCGTGTTGGCCTTGAGGGCGCGTTGGGCATCGGGCAGCGGACTCGAACCGGCCGTCCAGCCTTCTCCATAAATAAAAATGGTGGGGTCGATGGCATGCAGTTCGCGGCTGATCTGGTTCATGGTTTCGATGTCGTGGATGCCCATAAGGTCGACCCGAAACCCGTCGACGTGGTATTCCTGCACCCAATATTTCATGGATTCTATCATGTATCGGCGCATCATGGAGCGTTCGGAGGCCGTTTCGTTGCCGCAGGCCGAGGCATTGGAGAATTTCCCGTCGGCCGTTTGCCGGTAATAATAACCCGGCGCTACGCGGTTGAACACCGAGCCTTCCGTAGCGCCAGTGTGGTTGTACACCACGTCCATGATGACACGGATACCGTTTTTGTGCAGGGCCTGAATGGCTTGTTTGAACTCCCGGATACGAACCGCGCCATCTGCCGCATCGGTGGCATAACTGCCTTCGGGAGCGTTGTAGTTTTCGGGGTCGTATCCCCAGTTATATTGCGACGCCAGGGGTTTGCTCTCATCGATGGAAGTGGAGCGAAAATCGAACACCGGCAACAGGTGCAGGTGCGTAATACCCAGTTCCTTGAAATGGTCGAGGCCGGTGCGCTGGTTGGTCAGGTTGTGGGTGCCGGTTTCGGTAAGACCCAGGAATTTGCCCCGGTTTTTGATGCCGGAATTGATGTGGGATGACAGGTCGCGTACATGCAGTTCGTACAGGATAATATCGGTAAATGCCTTTTGCTCCGGCCGCCGATCCTGTTCCCAGCCTGCCGGATTGGTACTTTTAAAGTCGACGATCATGCCGCGCTGACCATTGAGCCCGACGGCTTTGGCATAGGGATCGGGTGTTTCTTCGAGCCATTTTCCGTCGATCTGCACCTGCACGGTGTAGTATTTGCCCAACATATTGCCTTTCAGGGTGGTGTGCCACACGCCGTGATCGGATTTTTTCAAAGAATAGATGTGTTTGGGAACGCCGCCCGTGCCTTGCGCATACAACAGCAGGCGGGCTTTTTGGGCAGCCGGTGACCAGAGTTTGAAAACGGTGCGTTGTGCCGTCCAGTTCACGCCAAGGTCGTTGCCGGCATATTCAGGGTATTGATCAAAGGTCATATTGCTGTTAGAAACGGTGCGGGCGCCGGAGCAGGCCGACCAGATAGCGAGGGCAAAAAACGAGAGCAGTATCAGTGCGAAGTGGCGCATGGCATTGGTTTGCAAATTTGAAAATCTATGTAATTAAAAACAGTTTCAGGCAGTTTTGTCGATAAAAAGCCGCTTTTCAGGTAAATCACCTGGCCGAAGGACGGCACGATGCAACATTCCGGATTCCCAAACGCTCTTTTGGGATTCCAGTTATAATCCCTTTCTTGCATTATTTAACAATCCTCAGACTCAGGGCTGTTACACCATTCAATAGGTTATGAAGACAACTACAAACAAACTCACTATTGCTCTTGCAGCCCTGTTTTTTTTAGGGGCCCATTTTTCCCATGCTCAAACCCGGATTTCCGGAAATGTAACCGACCACCAGGGGAAAGCGCTTCCGGCAGCATCGGTTCTTTTGCTCAACAGTGCCGATTCCATTCTAGTGAAAGGACAACTCAGCAGCGCCGAAGGTACGTACTCCTTTTCCGATATTGCAGATGGAACCTATCGACTCGGCGTTAGTATGCTTGGGTATGATTATCATCTTTCACCTGTTTTTACGGTAGATCATGCCAATTCGGTGATGGAACTGGGCTCCACCGTATTGCAGGAGGCCTCTGCCATCCTGGGTGAGGTGAGTGTGGTGGCCAAAAAGCCGCTGTTCGAACAAAAAATCGACCGAATGGTCATCAATGTGGCCAACAGTGCTACCAATGCAGGCAGCACCGCACTGGAAGTGCTGCAACGTTCGCCCGGTGTACTCGTCAACCGCCAGAGCAACTCCCTTTCCCTGGCCGGTAAAAACGGCGTGGTTATCATGATCAATGGGAAAATCAACCGCATGCCGGTGGATGCGCTCATTCAAATGTTGGGTGGCATGAATTCCGACAACATCGAGCGCATCGAACTGATTCACACGCCGCCATCAAGTTTTGACGCGGAAGGCAATGCCGGTATCATCAATATTATCCTGAAAAAAACGGCCGATGAAGGTCTGAACGGCGGCTACTCGCTCAATGCTGGTTACGGCAAACGGGAAAAATACGGCGCGGGTCTTAACTTCAACTACCGCAAGAAAAAGGTCAACCTGTTTGGCAATTACGACTACCGATACAATAAAAACCCGCAAATATTTACCAATTATCGCGGTATTCAGGAAAATGCCGGCTTTCTGGAAACGGAAAGTTCCAGTGTGCGCGACCCTAATCTGCACACGCAAAATGCACAGTTGGGCGTCGATTTCCAGTTGTCGCCCAAAACCGTAATAGGTGTGCTCGGCACTTACTTCGATCGCTACTGGGATATGTATGCCGTCAATGATGTGAAATATTCCACCAATGGCGAGGTGAACAGCAACCTGGAAATGATCACCACCGAAATCAACCACTGGAATTCGTGGACGGGCAATGTCAATTTTTCCCATCAGTTTGCGCCCGAAAAAACGCTGACCGTCGACGCCGATTATGTGTATTACCATATCGACAATCCGAGCACCTACGACGCGCAATACACGGGCCCCGAACCGGACCGGAAAATTCGCCTGTTTAAGGATACACCCATTCGAATCGGCGTCGTAAAGGCAGATTACACCCAGCATTTCGGCTCCAAAGTGCAGTTTGAAACGGGTGTAAAAGGCGCATCTTCTCATTTCGACAACGATGTGCGCGTGGAAGAACTCAACCAGGAAAACTGGGTAGTCAATCTCGATTTCACTTCCCGTTTCAAATTGATGGAAGACATTGCTGCCGCGTACTCTTCATTTTCCATCAAACTAAATGCAAAAACCGACGTCAAGTTCGGCCTGCGATACGAATACACCCGCACCAATCTCGGCTCCGTAGAGCAGCCCAATGTGGTGGATCGCCGTTATGGCAGTTGGTTCCCGAGTGCTTACATCAACCGCACCATCAGCGAACACCAGAGTATCAACCTGTCGTACAGCCGCCGTATTATGCGCCCGGGCTTTACCCAACTCGCGCCGTATCTGATATTCTACGACCCCACCACGCTGGAAGGCGGCAACCCTGCCTTGCAACCGGCATTTACCAATGCTGTAAAATTCGATTATCGCATCAAATCCTGGCAGTTTTCTGTGGAATACAACCGGGAAGACGAATCGATACGCGATATTCCGGTCATCGACCACGTGAAGAACACCCAGTTTAATCGCCCTATCAATGCGGGCACCACGGAGGGTTTGTTTTCTTCGATTTTTTTCCAGTTGCATCCCGCCAAATGGTGGGATATGCAGAACAATGTCATGGGGGTTGTCAACAGAACCTATATGCAATACGAAGGAAGTGATGTACTCATTAAAGGCGGTTTTGTTGGTTTTAACACTACCCAGTCGATCACCCTGCCCAAATCGTTTTTGCTCGAAGTGTCTGCCTATTTCTATTCGCCTGGCTACTGGGGTTTGTATCGCTGGAAATCCAACGGCAGCCTGAATGCCGGTATCCAGAAATCGCTGGGTGAAAAATGGGGTACCCTCAACTTCAATGTCAGCGATATTTTCCTTTCTGCCAACTGGTACAGTCGAGTAGATCAACCCGATTTGAACCTGCGCGTTCGCACCTCCTACCAGCAAACCGAACGCACGTTTATGCTCACCTGGAGCAATAAATTTGGCAATAAAAAACTCAGGGATCAGCGCAGAAGGGCGACGGGGGCTGCGGATGAAATGCGCAGACTGTAATTGGGTGGTTATTAAGTTATTGGTTATTAAGTTATTAGGGTGGTAGGGGACCATCTGTATAGATGTTGAGCATTCCATTTTGTGTGGCTAAATATCTGTACAGATGGTCCCCTACCACCCTAATAACTTAATAACCAATAACCAATAACTAAATTACCTTTCCAACCCCTCCAGATTCTCCTTCAAATAAGCCAGATACTTTCCGAAAGCCACTTTGTTCATCCAGATGGCCAGGAGAATGCCCAGTGCGCCGATGACCACGCCGGTCACGATCATGGTAATGAGGAGCCAGGGGCGCTCGAAAATGTAGGAAACGCTGCCTTTGGTATCGATGATGGCATAGGAAAAACCCATCATAGCGGCCAGTGGAATAAATACGGCGCTGATTCGATTTTCATAGCGGATGAGCAAGCGCAGGTTGTCGTAATAGAACGCCAGCGTTTCTCGTATGGTGCCGGTCTTTACCGCCGAGTGTTTTTTCATACGCAGGTAAGCAGGCAATATGAGCAGCAGGTTCCAGACGGTGAAAACCACCATGATGAGCAGTAGCCAGGTAGTTTCCGGGTTGCCGCCCGACAGCCAGTTCCAGAGCATCCAACCGCCGTAAATTGCGGCAAAGACATAAATAAAGCCGAGTTTGTAGCGCACTTTGCGCAGCATTTCTTCAAATACATTTTGCGCGGTGGGCATAAAAACCGGCGATTCCGCAGGCACAGGGGCCGCCTTTTCGCTGATTTCTTTCCAAAGTTTATTGATGTCTTCCATAGTCCCCTTGTTTTAGGCGGTTTTCCAATTCCGATTTAATACGGTGCAGTTTCACCGCCACGTTGTTTTTGGTAATACCGCTGATGGCAGAAATGGCCTCATGATCGTATCCGTCGAGGTGCAGGGTGATGAGCGCGCGGTCTGTTTCGGACAGGTTGCGAATAGCCATGTACAACATTTCGGCAGCCGGGCTCAAGGCTGATGAGGTATCATCCGGTATCTGTACGGCATGGTCGAGGTCGACGGTGCGTACTTTGCGCAAGGCTTTTTTCCGGAATGTAAGGGCAGTGTTTAATGCTACCCGATACAACCAGGTACTGAATGAGGAAGCACCCCGGAATCCGGGGTAGGCGCGCCAACTTTCATACAGCATTTCCTGGTACAAATCGCGGCGGTCTTCCTCATCATCGGCGTATAAACGGATGACTTTGTGCAGGATACCGGCATGTTGCTGCAAGAGTTGCAGCAGGTCTGGTGGAGGTAAGGAGTGATCCATGCTACCAAAATCAGGTAAGTGTCAGGAATATGTCTGACGTTGACATGCTGTCTTCGCCGGTTTCTCCTTTTGCTATCGGCTGAAACAAAAACCACGACAACGCGTGCAATTCGAGCGAAAATGCCTCCGGAAGCAACGCTGTGGCATGTATATCGGCCACTACGCGCGCGCCCTTGGCTTTGAGTCCATATGATAGCACGTCTTTTCCATCCTGTGTAATGACAAAATGCGCGAGCGGCCTGTTTTGAATCTCAAGTCGATAGGGAATGGTATTCAGGACAAAACGATACTGTGACCCATACCAACGAACGGGTTCGACGCGAAGGATGAACTGCCCGTTCGAATCGGTCATTTCAAGGGTTGATTTCCAAAACCCTTGCCGCCGGATCCGCAAGGTGCGCTGTGCGGTATGGCACACAGCGCCTTTGGTGTTGAGGTGCATGGTGGCCAGGGTTTGAAAACCGTCCTTCAGTTCGTATTGGTTGGGAGCAATGCTGTTCCAGTTCATTACGAGTAGAAATTGAAAAGATGAAAGTTTGATTTGGAATGTACAGATTACAACACGGGGCGTACGGTATAACCTTGTTTGCGCAACAGATCGATCAGTCCGTCGGGGCCGGGCAGGTGCAGGGCGCCTACGGCGATAAACTGCGAACCGGCCTGCATCAGGGAAGGCAATTTTTGGCTCCAGGGTTTGTTGCGGTCTACTGTCAGGAAGTTCAAACTGCCGAATGAAGGCATTTCCTGTTCCATTCGTTTTCCAATATCATACATCCCCTGGATATTTTTGTCCCGATACAGCCCGACCAATTCTGCACTGATACTCAAATTTTTGTCCTTATTTGTCAGTAATTCAGTCAGTTGCAGCGCTTGTTCCTGTATGCTGAAATGATCGTACAACATGATCATTTGCTCTTCTATCGTTTCCAGCGCAGTAATGTTTTTCCTTGTGGCAGCGCCTTGCCTGGCAAAGTAAAGGTCCATCGGCACTCCTCCATATTGCGACAATTCAGGAGAGGCTGCCTGGGCATACCGCATGCTTAATATTGTATTAATGGCCATGGGCTTTACTTGTTCGAACATGGCCGCATCCACCCCCATCTGTTCTTTCAGTTCATTTTTAAGCAAACGATAGGTGGCAGAATCGAGCAATGCTGACAGTTTGTTTTGCAGCATGAGCATGTGCATCTGACTTTTCATCATGGCGGGCGTATCTATCACCATTTCCACAACTACGTTTTCAGATGCCTTGAATTTGGCAAATGCCCCGGGGTGTTCCTTTTCCAGGTATTCGTTGGTGAGCAAGTGGTAGGTACCAAAAAGATAGGATGGCTTCGAGAGGCCATTTCCGCTTATTTCCCACAACAGGGATTTTTCCAGTGTCTGGCCTGATATGGGTAAGGCGACCATTACCCAGAGTACCAACAGGCCAAAAAATTTGAATGAGGTTTTCATGTTCAAATTGTGTTTTTCCTGTTAGTAGCGGGAAAGAGAGAAATATTACACAGCCTGTTTTTTTTTGTTATCCGTTGTTGGTTATCCGTTATTGGTTATCCGTTATTGGTTATTGGTTATTGGTTATCAGGGTGGTAGGGGACCATTTACACAAATTTTCGGCATCCCATCTTGTGTGGCAAATCATTTGTGTAAATGGTCCCCTACCACCCTGATAACCAATAACCAATAACCAATAACCAAATCAGTAGCGGGTGCCCAGCGGGTGAAATACTCCCCAACTATGCCAAAATTCCTGGTATGCATTTACCTTGACGAGATTGGAGTAGGTGGGGGCGTTGCCCAGTGCTTTCCCGGCGAGGTTGTACAATTGGGCGCCGGCAACCAGTGTGTCGTGCTGCAGCGAGAAAATCGTTTTGGCATCCGGCCGGCGGAAGGCCGCGAATCCAAGGCTGTCAGGCGTCATCAGCAGCACAATGGGCGTGTTGCCGACGGATTCGTTGACGATACGTTCCCTTTTCAGTTTGTTCCAGTCGAATGCGCGGGCGTCGTTGCCGATTTCTATACCTACCACCCATGATTTTTCTTTCCAGGAGAGACTGTCGGTACGGGTGAGGTCGCTTTTGCCGCGGCCGCTTTCGTAGTTTTTCATGTGGTCGTACTCTTCCGCAAATTTCGGGTCGGGCTGCATCACCAGGCTCCCGGGGTGCAGGCGCAGCCATTGGCGCAATGCCATTTGCTCGCAAGGCATCTCGGGCAATACGGCGCCTTTGAGCGGGCCGGCCACGGCTACGCCGTTTTCTTGCCGCCACCAACTGCCGGTACTGGCGTCTTCAAACATGGCATTGAAGTGATCCATGCCTACCAGCCTGAATTGCTCGCGCTTGCCTTCCGCTTCCGGAATAAAAACGCGTCCGCTGCGGCATACTGTGCAATATGTTACCATAACGGGCTGGCCCGCAATTACATCGCGCACCTGATGGTGGTAGCCGATGTACTGAATAGGGTAGGCGCGCGCCTCTCCCTTGTGTACGATACCGATGACCAGTCGGTTGGAATCTACTTTGTTGTCGGCAGCCGGTTTCATCAGTACCTGTTCCGGCTGGTAAAACATGTGGTCGGCCGCCATTTCAAAGTTGATATAATAGGTCAGCGTAACCAGCATCACCATTGCCAACGGAGGCGCCCAATTGAATTTAAACTGGGTTTTGAAATAGGCAAAAAGAACGAGAAGCGCAAAAACGCCTCTGAAAATCCAGCGTTTGGTATATAAAAAATAAGCCAGGTCAATGCTTTCCATGCGCTGGCTACCCGGAATGGGCATAATAAAATATACATTGGCTATTTCGAAGAGGGCCCAGCAAAAAAGGGACAGGTAAAATGTCGTTTTCATGCAGCGTATGAAAGAGGTGTATGTTCGGAAGGTGCCATTGAGTTGCAGGGGGAAAAATAGGTAAATTCCTGGTAGAAATGATCCCGGTGGAATTTGGAGGGGAATGTGCGTGGGCTAAAACGAGGGCGGTCGTGGGATGATTTTTTTCACAGGGTGTTGCCTTGTGCTATTGAATACGCCCTTTCAGGGCTGTTTTGGGGTTGATGTTTTATCTTTTCACAGGGCGTTGCCCTGTGCTATTGAATACGCCCTTTCAGGGCTGTTTTGGGATAAAAATGATTGAATGCAATTATTTTCTCACTCTCTCACTCTCTCACTCTCTCACCTCTCTCACTTAGGCGGCACGTACCCTATTGTTCCCATTCTCGCCCCCATCGCATCCCAGGTGTCGCGGTCTTCGGCCGAAGGGGTAATAGTGCCCAAGCCATCCACATATCGGTTGAACATGCAAAAAGTGGCGGCAATAAGTACTGTATCGTGGATATCGCGATCATTGGCGCCGCGGTTGCGCGCTTCGGCCACATCTTCGTCCAGCACGCTGCGGGCGTCTGCCTGCACTTTCCCTGCAATGTGGAGCAGCGCTTTCATTTTTTCGGAAATAGGCGCCTGCTGGTAATTACTCAGCACCACATCCACCACCGCGCCCTGATCCTGAAATAAAAACCGGGCGGCAGCAGCATGGCTGGAATAACAAAAGGTGCATTCGTTTTTGTAGGACACGTATGCGGCGATCAGTTCGCGTTCGGCCTCCGACAGGGGAGAGTCGCCACCCCGGAGCAGGGATTGGGCCCATTGGTACAAAAACTTTCCGGTATCGGGGCGGTAGGCGGCCAGGCTGCGAATGCCGGGGATGCCTTCGGGTAATGTGATATGTGGCATGGCAAGTATTTGAAAATCAACTGGTTAGTGGTCGAGAATCGAGTGCTCATAGCCCTCCGGCCTTCTCCCATAACTCACAGCGATCCGCTCACCGAGTGCCTTGAAGTACGCAGGGTCATCGGGTAGTTGGGTTGCCAGCCCATCCACATATTTGTTGTAAAAACAAAAAAGTGCGGCAATCAACACGGTATCATGGATTTCCAGATCGCTGGCGCCGGCATTTTTGGCGCGCGTCACGGCACTCTCTGTCACAAACCTGCCGCCACGCTGGGTGAGCGCAGCAATATGCAACAGCGCCTTCATTTTGTCGGACACGGGTGCCGTTTCGTAGTTTTCCTTGACCAAAGTACAGGTATCACTTTCTCCGATTAAGATATCTGTCACAGCCGAATGTGCGGCCGTGCAAAAGCGGCATTCATTGCGGTGCGAGACCAAAGAAGCGATGAGTTCACGTTCGGCAAAGGTCAGTGTCGATTCGCCGCGCAGGATCAGTTGCGTTAAGCCGCGAATCGGCTCGGCTGTATCCTGTCGATATTCGAGTAAGCCGGTAATACCCGGAAGGTGTGGAGGCAATGGAATATGGGGCATATCAATTCCAACTGATGTGCTCGGGCATATCCGAAATAATCTCGAACACGTCGCCTTTGTTGTACATCACCTTGCTCCACAATTGGGCAGGTTGCAATTTGAAAAGATAATTGGCATCCATGGGTGCAGTGACCCAGGAACCTATTTCCATTTCTTCATGCAACTGGCCGGAAGACCATCCTGAATAGCCAACAAAAAATCGAATATTTTCAGGTTGAATCAATTCAGATGCAATCAGGAATTTAAGTTTGTCGAAGTCGCCGCCCCACCACACTCCATTCGATACCTGCACACTTTCATCCAGCAAATCCCCTACGTTGTGAATGTAATGGAGCGTATCGGTCTGTACGGGGCCTCCATAAAATACTTCACTGTCAAAATCGGGAAATTCAGTCATCAGATCATTCACCTTCATATCGATACTCTTATTCAGGATAAATCCGACACTTCCTTGCTGATGGTGCTCGCAGAGTAAAATAACCGCCCTGTGGAAATACGGATCGAGCATAAACGGATCAGCCAGCAATAACTGTCCACTTTTCACAAGAGATTGTGTCGCCATAAATTCGTCCTAGTTTGTGTCCGGTACGAAAGTAAAGGTTGAATAGGTAGTCTGCAAATATTTTTTCAGCGCATGTTGAATCGCGCTGCTGCCTACAACGCTTCCGTAGCCGCGTCCTTGTTGATCTTGCGGATCAGGCCGCGCAGCACTGCACCTGCACCTACTTCCACGAACAGGTTAATGCCGTCGGCCACCATGTTTTCCACCGTTTGCGTCCAGCGAACGGGCGCTGTGAGTTGCGCGATCAGGTTTTGCTGAATTTCTTCCGGAGAAGTTACCGGGCGGGCGTGTACGTTTTGGTACACCGGGCAAACCGGGGTATTAAATGTAGTGGCGCGAATAGCCTGCTCCAGTTCGTCCTGTGCGGGTTGCATCAGCGGCGAGTGGAAAGCGCCGCCTACCGGGAGCACCACCACGCGTTTGGCGCCGGCTTCGGTGAGTTTGGCCACTGCCAGTTCAATACCGGCTCTGGAACCTGAAATTACCAATTGGCCCGGCGAGTTGTAGTTGGCCGCCACGACCACTTCCGACGTGATCGATTTGCACACGTCTTCCACCACAGCATCGTCCATACCCAGTACAGCAGCCATGGTACCTTCAGTGAGTTCGCAGGCTTTTTGCATGGCAAATGCGCGCTGACTTACCAGGCGCAGGGCGTCTTCGAAAGAGAGCGCACCGGCAGCACAAAGCGCCGTGAATTCGCCGAGCGAGTGGCCTGCTACGGCATCGGGCTGGAAGGCATCACCGGCAATTTTCGCCCGCACAATGCTGTCGAGAAATACCGCCGGTTGGGTCACTTTAGTTTGCGTCAGGTCTTCTTTGGTGCCCTCAAACATGATGTCGGTGATGCGCCAGCCCAAAATATCGTTGGCCTGTTCGAAGAGTTCCTTCGCGAAGGCATTGCTTTCGTACAGTTCTTTGCCCATTCCTTCTGACTGGGAACCTTGTCCGGGGAATACGTATGCTTTCTTTTCCATGGTTTGTTCGTTGAAAGTTATCGGTTATCGGATACAGCCCTCCGATGCAGGCCCGCAAAAGTACTGGCATTTATCAAACCCGCACTTAGTTGATCAAAAACATCGTCTTCAAGGCTGTCCACAGCAGTCCTTTTTTGGTTTTGTCGGGCTCCAGGGCCGACAGGGCGTCGGCAAACAGCCAGGTGGTTCCATAAAATGAAAACGGCTGAAAAAGCCGCGCCTCCACATGCAGGCCGAGTTGGGCCGGTGTAATACCGAAAACCAAAACCTGTGTAGCCGGTTTTATTCGGAGGCAGGCGGCCATGTCGACAGGCGTTCCTTCCGGTATTTCTGCAAAAAGTGTGTCGCGCTCCAGATCAAGTTGTGCGGCCGACAGCACTTTTTTCAGGAAATCCTTGTTGCTGTTACCAGCCGCTTCTTCCAATGCAAGCACCCAAATGCCTTTTGCAAACTGACCTTTCGCAATTTCATTCGGCAAATGCTCGGGTGTGGCAAAAATCAATTCTTTCGGACCAAACATTTTTTAATTTTTATCTTGAATCCAGAAAAGGTATTCCAGTTTGTTTTTTTCTGAAACCAAATATTTTTACAAACAAAATCGCAGTGTTTCAGTTAAATATTTCGTGAACACGGGATGATGTTCTTGGGATTTGGAATAAAATTTTTTTCTTACCGCAAAGATACTTAACTTTGCAGCAACTTCATCAGGTTTTCCTCCATGTCAAATTCCCTCACTATGGACCTAAAATATCCAGTTACCGTTACCCCAACTACCAAGTCCAGGATAGCACAAGTCGATTTTGACAACCTGCCTTTTGGCAAGGTTATTTCCGACCATATGTTCATCATCGACTATGATGGAAAAAATTGGGTAGATGCTCGCATCGAACCGTTTCAGGATATGCAGATTTCACCTGCCAACCTGGCTTTGCACTATGGACAAAGCATTTTTGAAGGCCTGAAAGCCACCAAACGCAATGGCGAACCCGTGCTCTTCCGCCCGGAAATGAACGCCCGCCGCCTCAACGCTTCCGCTGAACGCATGTGCATGCCTGCCCTGCCGGAAGAAATTTTTATGCAAGCCTGCAAAATGCTGGTCGAACTGGATGCCGACTGGATTCCGGAGAAACCCGACTACTCGCTCTATTTGCGCCCGCTGATGTTTGCGACCGACGATTACTTCGGTGTACATGCATCTGAAAAATACAGATTCCTCATTTTTACCGGCCCTGTAGGCCCTTATTATCCAAAACCCGTTAAACTGTGGGTGGAGGAGGTCTTTACCCGCGCCGCCCAGGGTGGTTCGGGCGAAGCCAAATGCGCCGGCAACTACGGCGCATCCCTCCTTCCGGCCATGCGCGCCAAACAAGCCGGCTACGACCAGATCATGTGGATGGATGCCGATGAAAAAAAATACGTGCAGGAAGTGGGTACCATGAACCTGTTCTTTGTGATCGACGGCAAAGTCATTACTCCTGCTACGACCGGTACTATCCTGCGCGGCGTTACCCGCGAAAGTTTCATAACCCTGCTGAAAGACTGGGGCTATACGGTGGAAGACCGCCTGCTGAGCATCGCTGAAATCGCCGATGCTTACTGGCGCGGCACCCTCCAGGAATGCTTCGGCGCCGGCACGGCTGCTGTGGTGAGCAATGTCAGCGACATCACCTGGCGCGACCGGAAAATGGAACTCCCGCCCATCGACGACGAACACCGCCCCGTAGCCTCCCACCTGAAAAACTACCTCAATCGCCTGCGTATGGGCCTTGAACCCGATACGCATGGCTGGATGACGAGTTGTGTGAATTCGGGGGTGATGGCGTTGGCCGACTGAATAAAGTCCTGAGTCCTGAGTCCTAAGTCCTGAGTCCTGAGTCTGTAGAGTACACCTATATACCCTTGGTTTTTACATCAACAAAAACCAAGGGTATATAGGTGTACTCTACAGACTTAGGACTCAGGACTTAGGACTCAGGACTTTACTAAGTTCTTTCTGAACCCTCACATTCCCCGGGTCCAGTTTCAAATATTCCCGGTACGCCGCTGCCGCCTTTTCCGGCTGGCGCATTTTCTGGTACACGGCGCCGAGGTTCATATATCCCATTTTATTGTTTGGATCGAGTTGCAGTCCCTGGGTGAAATCTTGCAGGGCCTTTTCCACCTGGCCGACGGTGCCATAGGCGGCGCCACGGTTGATGAGCATGGCGGCTTTGGTGACAGGGCGCACCGTGTTGGCATATTGCAGGCTGGCATTGTAGTCGTCGAGCGACTTTTTCATCAGATCCGGAAACTGCTCTTTGGGGTATTTCCCGGAAACAGCCATATCGAAATATGTTTTCCCGCGACTATTGAGCAATTCGCCATTCTGCGGCTCTTTACTCAGAGCCTGCTGATAATCGGCCAGCGCTTTGTCGTATTGTCCCTGACTGCGGTAATACTGTCCGCGGTACCAGTGGGGTAGCCCGCTTTTTTCTCCTTCGTATTGAATGACGTGTGACCACAGGGTGTCGCTGTTTTTCCAGACACCAATTTGTTCATAGGTGAACAACACATACAACATACCCAGGATGACTGTACCAGTTTTCCATCTGCCCGACCAGACGACATCTTCCGCATTCTGATCGAATTTCCAGGCAAACAACGCAAAAAAGCCGAAATAGGCTACATATGTAAAGCGGTCGGCCAGGTAGCCCTGCCCGGCTGTTTGCACCTGTAGCAAAAACATTACATTGAAAAAGAAAAACAGAAAAGCGAATACCCATACACGCCTGCCTGTGCTATGCAACCACCACACGAGCGCGCAGAGTGCGATAAAAACCAGCGGCCCGGCATACATCCAGCCTTCCAACTGCCTTGGGTAGGTGTAAAACGGCAGCATCGGCCAGGGAAAAACCAGTTTGTACAAATACACGCAAAACGACCAGGCGCCGATCACCAGCCGCTGCCCGAGTCCGAAATGCGTCATACTATTGTCGGTGGCGCCCTGTAGCCCGAGTGTGTACACATTGATAGCGCCGAAAATGACTGAAAATGCCCAAAACGGCGCTTTTTCAAGCAAAACGGTTCTGACGTTGAATGGCCGTTTCAACCAGTAATCGACAGCCAGCATACTGAGTGGCAAGGCAACAGCCTGCACTTTGGCAAGACACGACAACAAGGCAAGCACGACGGCTGTGGTGTACAGGCGCGACGATTTTGGCTCGCTTTTGACCCAGCGGATATAGTACCACAGCGCTGCGAAGAAAAACACGGCAAACAACACGTCTTTGCGTTCGGTTGCCCAGGCCACCGATTCTACCCGCATGGGATGAATGCCGAACAACAGTCCGCCCACAAATGCACCGCCCTGCCCCAGGCCCAGCGCCAGCAAAACACGCACTACAAAAAAGACGGTGAGCGCATGCAACAAGGCGTTGTCGAAATGCAGCAAACCGGGATTGAGCGAGCCCGACACCCATTTTTCCAGAAAAAAACTGAAGATCGAGAGCGGATTGTAGTTGCCCAAACCGGCCGAGCCCTGTTGCAGGTCAAAAATGCCCAACAAGTTCTGGCTGTTCACCTGCGCCAACAACGGATTATTGACGATCGTTGCGTCGTCGTCCCAATTGACAAAACCGTTTTTCAGGGAGGGTAGATATACCAGAAAAGCGATGACGGCTGCACCCATAGCGGCCAGGAGCCGATTGCCGGCAGGGGCCGGGGTTTCCTTTGCTGGAACGTGTTTCTTTTTCATACCGTAAAGGTAAGAAACTCGAATTTTTTGGCTGGGGGTGTTTCTTGCAGGGTGCATTCTAGCGGATTTTTCTCGTAGAGTAGTTTCCCTCAGAGTAGTTTCACTCAGAGTAGTTTCCCGCAGATTTACGCAGATTTTCCCGCAGATTTACGCAGATCATAGAGTACACCTATTTCTTCAAATCTAGTACAAGGTGTACTCTATGATCTGCGTAAATCTGCGGGAAAATCTGCGTAAATCTGCGGGAAACTATTCTACGGAAATGAATCTGTGTGACCTGCGGGAAACAACTTTACGGAAAAATCCGCTAGAAATCACCTCAGCCCGGTTTTCTACAGCGCACATGCAAAAAATACGCCACCACGCTGCTATCCTGCAAATACGGCATTTGCCGTACGGTTTCCTTACCCGGGCAAGGTTCATGCATCATTTCCAGCACAAAACCGCAGGCGATGAGCAGATTGATCCATTCCGATAGTGTTCGGTTAAAAACAGGTACCTTGAATTTTGAAAAAGAGCGTTTCAATTCATGGGGTGCTGCGCCGAAAATCCACTCCTCCACACGGCCGTTCAGTTTGTCGAAATAACCGCCAATTTCCACCGCATACGTGTTTCCAAGCGTATCCCGCAGGTTTTTTCGGTGCGGCGTAGTGTAACAAGGATGGGAAATGGAAAACTGAAGAAAACCGCCGGGCTTCAGCAAGCGAAATATCTCCTGCAATGCCAGTTCCGTTTCAGGCACATCCATCAGGCACATAAAAGCGGTCGCAAAATCGAACGCTTCGTCCTCAAAAGGCAGTTGAACGGCGCTGGCTACCTGATACTGAATGCCCAATGGTTGTTTTTGCTCTTCTTCCTGCGCATGCCGGATAAAAACGGGTGCAATGTCTACCGCCTGCATCCTTGCGCCCTGCCGGGCCAGCAGGCGTGTATTGTGCCCTTCGCCGCAGCCCACATCGAGGCCGTTCAAGCCATCAATGACAGGCAAATTGGCAAAAAAAGCGGGTGTATTCAGGTAGTCGCGGTAGAGGTCGTAGCCTGCACGGGCCAGGGCGGTCCAGGCTTCTGCATTGTTGTTCCAAAAGTCGCCTGCTTCCTGATGATCCATAAAAAGTGGTACAATTTTGATTGATGTATATGTTGCGGAAAACAAACTGCGTTTGCTCCGGAAAAGTTTCCCAAATTTGTATCCATGAAATATTTACTGCTACTGTTCCTGGCGCTGGCTGGAACGCCCCTGTTCGCTCAATCCAATGCCTTGTTCGACGACCAGAAAATCTGTGAAATCCGGGTAGAAATGCCGGCCGACTCACTGTCATACATGATAGAGCACCTGGTGAATGACCATTACACCCCTGCGATGTTCATTTTTGTTGATGGAAATATGCGCGATACGCTGCAGCAGGTAGGTATTCGCCTGCGCGGCAACACATCTCTGCAGGCGCAAAAAAAATCGTTCAAATTCAGTTTCAACGAGTTCGTTGCGGGCCGGAAATACCAGGGCGTAAAAAAAATCAACCTGCGTGGCAGCCACAACGACCCGACCATGGTGCGGGAAAAACTGTTCTACGACGTCTGGAACAAAACCGACATGCCACATCGCCGCATAGCCTTTGTCAAATTTTACCTGAACGGCGAATACCGGGGACTGTATTCCAATACGGAAGAAATAGACAAGGAGTGGCTGGAAGATGCGTTCGGTGTCGATACCGGCAACCTGTACAAATGTACCTACCCGGCCGATCTGAACTACTTGGGCGACAACCAGGCGACCTACAAAGCCATTATGAACAACCCGGAAGAACGCGCCTACGACCTGAGTACGAATGAAACGGAAGACGATTATTCGCGCCTCGTACTACTTATTTCCACGCTCAACCAGCCTGTAGATGCCGCTTTTGGCGAACACATCAGCGCCATCCTGAACGTGCAGTCGGTACTCAAAAGTTTTGCGCTGGACATCGCTACCGGTAATTGGGACGATTATTTCTACAACAAAAACAACTACTACCTGTACGACAACCCGGCTACGGGCAAGTTCGAGTTTTTTACCTTCGACACCGATAATACTTTCGGTGTGGATTGGCTCGGAAAAGACTGGGCCAAGCGTAACTGCCTCTCCTGGCAAAAAAGCGGCGAACCGCGCCCGCTGGCTACCAAACTGCTGGCAGTGCCTGCCTTCAAAAACCAGTTTATTCATTACCTCGATAGCATTTCTCGGTACATCACTTACCCGGATTCTATTTTCCCACATATCAATGCCCTGCACAACCTGGTGACGCCGGCTGCATTCAACGACACCTATCGAACGCTCGATTATGGGTACGATATGGGCGATTTTCACAATGGATTTACACAAACTGTTGATAATCATACTCCTTACGGCATCAAGCCTTTTTTGAGCCTGCGCTACGACAGCACGATGCAACAGATTGCTGATTTCCTCACGCCTGTTAAAGACCTGGCTGCCAAATCGCCCGGTTATTTTTTCACCTTCCCCAATCCTGCCACGGAATGGCTGTATGTGCAAACCCTGAGTTCATTGCCTGTGGACACGATCAACTGTACCATATTCGACAAGGAAGGCCGTTCGGTGTTGCATCAGGACTGGAATACGACTGCGACGCCGTATCGTTTGCCCATTCAGTCGCTGCCGGCCGGCTTGTATCGAATCTACCTGAAAGCAGGTGCTGTCGAACAATCGCTACCGTTTGTAAAAAGTGGAAAATGATGCGATGCACTGAGTTTTCGATAGCACACATTTATTGAACGCAGTTTTCGGGCGTGCCGGAAACGGTTACCTTCACAGCCTTATGTACGCCAGGCTGCTGATCGTTTTGTTTGTACTGTTCGGAACAGGAATCACCTGTTTGGCGCAGCAGCCTTTTTATATCAATTATCAGACAAAAGAAGGGCTGTTTTCCCATTACACCTACTATGTTTATCAGGACAAAAGAGGGTATATGTGGACAGCCTCGGATGTGGGTGTAAGCCGATTCGACGGCAATACTTTTACACATTTCAACACCGGGCACGGTTTGTCGTGCAATGAAGTTTTTTCGATGCTGGAAGATCGGCACGAACGGCTCTGGTTTGCTACCCTCAATGGCAAACCCTGTTTTTACCATAAAGGATTGATATACAGCGAAAAAAACCTGCCGCTGTTGCGCCAGTGCCAAATGGAAGGGCTGGTTTTTCGGCTGCTCGAACGCCGCGATGGCAGTATTGTGATGGCATCGGCTGCCAAAATTATTGCGATCGACATCGAAACCAGTCAGGTCGAAGTGCTTGCTTCCGGGTCGACCAGTATCCTGGATATTTGGGAAAATGCAGACGGCAGTATTTCCTGGTACGATCGACAACGCATTTACACAACAGGCCGAAACCCCATAGAATTAGCGGGCCTGCCGGTATTCAACAAGCCATTCAGGGCGCTTGCCATTGGCGACACGCTGATTTTTACCAGTATGCAGTCGATCTATCTATGCGACCTGGCCTCGTGGCGCCTGTTACAACAGTTCTCACCTGCTCCCGCTGGCGAACATATTATCAGTTTGAAATATCAAAACGGTTTGCTGTGGGTGGGCACGCGCAAAGGTATGTACACCTATTCTTACCCTGATTTTCAACTACAGGCAAAGTACCTGCCCGATATGTCCGTCTCCTCTTTTTGCGAAGACCGCGAAGGAGGCTGGTGGTTTTCGACGCTGGAAGCAGGGCTTTTTTACGCGCCGGCGCCGGCTATTTTGCATTATGATACCTCACAAGGTTTGCTCTTCGACCGGATTTATTGTCTGAGCCGCGATGCCTCCAATCGTTTGTGGATCGGTTCGGAAGGATCTACATTTTCTATTTTGGAAAATAAAAAACTGCGTACCCGAAGGGTTATATCGGATGCTCCCAAGTATGTGTCTATCCTCAGCATCCGACATTTTCCGGGAAACCGCACCTGGGTGAGCGGGCTGGGTGGCACCCTGATGATAGATGGAAAACGAGAGCAGTACCTGTACAACCGCAGCGCCGATGTCAATATAGATGTGGAAGGGAATTACTGGATCGGGCTGACTGGCTTGTACCGGGTTCAACACGACCAGGCTTCACAGACCATCACTTCTACCAGATTTCTGAATATGGCAGGGGTAGCGGAGCGTTTTAAATACAGTGCGGCTCGACGGCTTTCCAACTTGCGGGTAAATAAAATTGAATTTGATGCTTCCAGTCGTATTTGGCTGGCAACGTCCACCGGACTGTATGTTGGCCTGGACTCTACCCATTATTCTCCAGTGCTGCCATACGTCACCCGCGATATTCTGATGGATTCGGCCCGCCAGGTGATGTGGGTGCTGACGGAAACGGACGGGCTTTTTGTGTTGCAAAACGGCCGCGTCATCGATAGCCTGCGCCTCGCCAACAGCCGGGGAGATGTCATTTGCCAGGATGTGTGTTCCGATGAGAAAGGAAATATCTGGGTTGGGGGGCTGGGCGGCCTGTTTAAAGTAAACGGCATGCCCGGGCATTGGCAATTGACGAGTTACTGGGGCGTGTATGGCCTCGAACGCGAAAAAATCAATGCCATTGAAGTGCTCAATGGCGAGGTGTATCTTGGGAAGGATGATGGTTTGCTGGTCATTCCGGAAAATGTGCTGACCCGCTCCATTCCCGCGCCTCCCATTCGGATCAGTTCGGTGCAGATCGGGCGAAAACCGCAGGATTTTGACAATAAAGAAGTGGAAATGGCCTATGGTTCGGAGCCATTGGTAGTGGAGTTTGAAGGCCTGTCGTTTCGGGAAGCGCCCAATATCCGGTATCGGTACCGGCTGAGCGGCTTCGACGATCACTGGCATGAAACGGCCTTGAAAAGTGTGGAATTTGCCGCACTGCGCCCGGGCCATTATGTGCTGGAGGTATTTAGCACGAATGCTTCCGGCAATTTGAGTGCCCAGCCTGCGACACTCCGTTTTCACGTGGCGCCACCGTTTTGGCTCAGTGCCTGGTTTGTTGTAGTTGTGCTGGCTTTGCTGGCGCTTGCAGCAGTAGCCTATATCCGCTGGCGGGAAGCACGGCTGCATCATTCCTATGATGTGGAGCGCCGATTGATGGATAGTAGCCGTGAGAATGCCGAATTGCAACAACGAAATACTGAACTTCAGATGCTGTCTCTGCGTCTGCAAATGAATCCACACTTTATTTTCAATGCGCTCAATACGATCAAAGGGTATTACGGACAGGAAAAATTTGTAGAGGCAAATGCCTTTATCGGTCGATTTGCGCGCTTGTTGCGCATCAATCTGGACTATTCAGATGCCCTTATTCCACTGGATCGGGAACTGGAACTCCTGCAGATTTATGTGCAGTTGTCGCAAACGCGATACCCCGACAAAATTACGCTGGACTTGCAGGTGTCGCCCGAATTGCGTGCTGCCGACATCCTGATTCCTTCCATGCTGATTCAGCCCTTTGTGGAAAATGCGGTCATTCACGGGCTGGTTCCCCGGCCCAAAGGGGGGCTGGTATCGATCAAGTTTGACCTGAACAATACCGAAATCAAGGTGCATATCCGCGACAATGGCATTGGCCGATCGGCCGCTTCCCTGATGCGCCTGCAGAGCGAACACAAGCACCTGGCCACACAAATTACTACAGAAAGGTTGCAATTGCTCAAGCCGGAACAATCAGCGCCGGCCGTTCTAATTCAGGATTTGTACGATGAACAGGGCGTGGCTGCGGGTACGGCCGTCACGCTGTTTATTCCATTTCAAAAAAATCATCACCATGATCAACGCGATCCTCATTGACGACGAACCGGCGGCACGGGCTTCGCTGACGCTGGACATCAAACTGCATTGTCCTGAAATTCGCATCATGGCAGAAGCGGGTTCAGTGATCGAGGCCATTCATACGATCGAGGCGCATCCGCGTGCCGATTTGCTGTTTCTGGATATTCAACTGACCGACGGCTCCGGGTTCGATATTCTTCAAAATGTAGATTGCAGCCATTGCAAGGTCATTTTTACCACGGCTTACAGCGAGTATGCATTGCGTGCTATCAAGTTTTCGCCACTCGATTACCTGCTCAAACCCGTCGATGCAGAAGAACTGAAAGCGGCGGTTGCCAAAGTCATGCACAGCCGCCAGTCGGAATTCAATGCCCAACTCCGCAGCCTGATGCAACAACTGCAACACGGCCCCTCTGCGGCTCGGGTAGCCCTTACTACTGCCGACGGCGTTCACCTGTATTATGTAAAAAATATTGTGCGTTGCGCGTCCGACGGAAATTACACGACCGTCCATTTTGACGATCATAGCAAACTGCTGATCGCCAAAACCCTCAAGGATATGGAGGCTATCCTGCAGCCTTACCAATTTGAGCGTATCCACAAATCGCACCTGATCAATCTCGATCACCTGCGCCGCTACTACAATCGCTTCTCCGGCGAAGTGGAAATGAGCGACGGGCACATCCTGCCTGTCGCACAGCGAAAAAAATCGCAACTGCTTGATTTGCTGAATAGTATCAACCTTCCCTCCGCAATAGAATAAAGGAATCCCGGCGTTGAATCAATGGGTTTAGTCGCTTGTCATACGGCACTTGCCGGGGTGGCGAGGAGGCCGGATATTGTGCAAGAGACAAGGGGCAAGGGGCAAAATTACAACCGCCAGACTCGCCTCTCACTTCTCACCTTTCACCTCTCACCTCTCATTTCCCATGCCGACACTTAACAAAAAACACACGCTTTTGCTCTTTTTCATTTGTTTTTCACTGGTCGCCAATGCTCAAATTGGCGACCTGAAAAACAAAGCCAAAAATTTTGGGAAGGACAAAAAAGAAGAAGCCAAAACCGAACAACCTGCCGCGCAAAGCGCCAGCCCGGCACCGGTAGAAACACCCGTTGAAAAGCCTGCAAAGTCCGATCAGCCGGTAACCAGCAAAAAACCGAGCCAGCAGAGTCGATCGGCCTCTTCCGACCAGCCAGTTCCACCTTCCGATGTAGAACTTGATTTTGAATCGCAGCCGTTCCCACCGGCCCTTACCTGGGCCTCCTTGCTCAATGAAAGCAACTGGTACTACAACATCACCAATGGCGAATTTTACGTCAACAACCTCGAAGCGATCTTCCTGCCCCAAAAAACCAAAAGTGGCGCTTCGGTAGGTTATGCCAGTTATGATAACCCCACGCCCATACTGCGCCTGGAAGTAGTGGATATGGCTACGGGCGCCATCAAAGGCACGCTGCACTATGAAGCAAAACCATACATTTTGCCGCTCTACAACGTAAAACAACTGACCGGGCGAAACTATGCCTACTCCGTCAACCTCAAGGAAGGCCAGTACGAACTCCGTTTTTGGGCAGGCACCCGGCAGTTTTACACGTACCCGTTCAGTGTGGAAAAAAAGAACAACCCCGACCCGTATGCACCCGTGCACGACCTGTATTTCCTCAAAGGCCCCTGGGAAAACTGGGGCAGGGTAGAGTTCGGACCCGACAAAGACTTCATTTTCAGTTTCTACTACACCGATGTGAACACAGCCATTACCAACCAGGCCAACTGGGATGTGGTCAAGTACTACGACTACATGATAAAACTGTACCGCGATGGAAAAATGGCCGGCGCATATCGCATCCAGAATGTAGGCAACGGTATGGAGTCGGGCAACATACAGGTGCGCAATGGCAAATGGGGCAAATTTGACGGCACGCTCCATGCCTATCCTGTGGTGGCTACTGGCACTGGCGCCGGCTCCAAAAAGTTTTTGAAAAAAGAAGACTTGAAAGACGGCAATTATACCGTCGATGTGCTGCTAAAGGACAAAGACGGCAAAGAAACAACCCTTCAATACGCCTTTGTGGTGAAAGGCGGCGCTATCTTGCCCAGCGAAAAAGCCGACCGTAACCTGCATAAAGACCCGCTCACGTACCTGGAACAAGGGCCGACGTACTTTTACGTGAAACGGGTGAAATAGGGATCGGGGAACCTCACCCCCCGGCCCCCTCTCCAACGGAGAGGGGGTGACTTCCCGCTTGGCCTCATATCTGAAAAAGCCAAGGGTACTCGCTCCCCCTCTCCGTTGGAGAGGGGGCCGGGGGGTGAGGTCTCCACACCAAAAACACATTTCAACTCCCAACAATGAAAAGTTTAATACCGCCGATTTTAATCTTTTTTATAGCCATTTCATGCGCTTTTGCCCAATCCAATGAACATATCCATTTTTCCGCATTATCTTCTTCCCAGGAAATATGCGACAACGGGCTGGATGATGATGGCGATGCCCTGATCGATTGTTTCGACCATCAGGATTGCCCATGCGACTCTTTGGGGGATTGCAAGGTGACCTCTATGCCTGCCAATTTTCAAATGCAGGTGGAATGGTTCAATGCGCAAGACGATATTTTCTCTACCGTTACCCCAATTGTAGGTAATCTCAACCCCGGGCAGGACACCCTTCCGGAAATCGTCGTGTTCACCTATGCTCTTGCACAGGCTACACGGGAAATGCTGATTTTTAAAGGCGACGGAAGCGACAGCAACAACCCGCCTCGCATGACCATTTCGACGTTTGCAAGAGAGCCTGCTATTGCAGACCTGGATCGAGACGGAAACCCGGAGTTGTTTTTTATCGGCTCCGACCAGCGGATTCGCATTTACCACGGCTTCAACCCTGCATCCACACCGCCCATGCAGTTGTGGATTACTTCTACTGACCTGGTTGCCAATGGGTATAATGTAGTCTATCCTGCCGATTTTGATGGTGATGGCATGTCCGAACTGTACGCCGGAAACGAGGTGTATGCCCTGGATCTGAGCAATCCTGCTGCACCACAGTTGAACAGAATTGTAAAAGGCGCCGGCCCGTACGGGCGTATCAATTCGGATCTGTGCAGCCCTTTTGCTGCTGATCTGCTTACGCCTGCCGACTGCAATGGCGATCCCGATTGTGCAGGGCTGGAAATTGCTGCCGGTTATGCCATTTATTCCATCGACCTCGACCCGAACGATGGGGATGGTGTACAAATAAAAATACAGCGCAATATCAATACGACGTCCGGACAGGGCTTTACCGACGGTTTTACCGCCGTGGCTGACCTCGACCTAGATGGTACGCCGGAGGTGGTGACAGCCTGCGCACGAAACGGGCAGTTTGGCATCCTGGCCTGGAATAAAACCGGGTTCTGGCGATTTATGCCCAGCACCAACCCGACACCGGGCGATCATCCGGGCGTGCTTTCCATTTCCAATGTATATGACGATACCCAGCAGGGATATGCACAGGATTGGCCTGAAATAGTGAATACCAACAATTTCTGGATTGGTTGTTACAACATGCACGCTGCTATGGCCAACCCCGCTTCGCCATTGTGGTGGACCATGCCTACCGATGATATCCTGGGGTATGGGGGGGTGAGCAGTTTCGATTTCAATAATGATGGCGTGCAGGAATTGGTGGCCCGAAACGAGGCGAGTTTGCGCATTCTGTACGGCGGCGCAGGTCCGTTTCCGCCGGGCGTGGGCACCGACCGTACACTTGCTTATTTGAACATGTACCCTGTAACAGGGTTTGAATTTCCTGTTATTGCAGACGTGGATGGCGATAATCAGGCAGAAATCATTACGACGGTTATTGACGGCAACGGCGGCCCGACCGACCCCAACTATGGTATTCTGAATGTGATCGGCTGCAAATCTACCGGTCATCACACGTGGATGCCCGCCCGCGATGTCTGGAACCAGTATGCCTACAATGTGGTCAATATCAACGACGACCTGACGGTGCCCATCGCACAGCAGCAGGGGCACCTCGAAATGCCTGCTGCGGGTAGCGGGAAGCGCCCCATGAACAACTTTTCCTTTCAGGCGCCTAAATATGGTCGTGCCGATGAAGCCTATCTGCCCACGCCTGATATTTCGATGGAACTGGTGAGCAATGTGTGCCATGGCGCCACTTTTACCCTTACCCTGCGCATTTGCAACCAGGGCGGCGTGCCGTTCAAAGACAGTTTATTTATTTCCTGGTATCGTTTTGGAAATCCTTTTTCCGGAAATGCAGTGCGCGGTGGCACCCTGCTGGCGCGTACCACGCCGTTGATGCCCGACAGTTGTATGATATTTGTAACCGACCTGCCTTTCTCGCCGGTGACATTCAATCTGGTGGCCAATGATGCCGGCAATACGGCCATTCCACTGCCCTTCGACCTGGCTTTCCCTGTGCAGGAATGCGATTATCAAAACAACCGTGTTCAGTTTGGCCTGTTTCCGCCCCCCACGCTCAACCTGGGGCCCGACCGCTCCGGGTGTCCGCCAGGCGGGCACCTCCTGGTTTCGAGCAATGGTTTTTCCACGTATTTGTGGCAGGATGGATCCACCGGGCCTACCTTCACTGCCACGCTGCCGGGCACTTACTGGCTGCAAGCGACGGATAACTGTGCTAATACCCGCCGTGATAGTGTTCGGGTGGTTTCAGATGCGTCGATGCAACAAATCAATGCAAAAGTTTGTCCGGGTACCTCCTACACTTTCAACGGTATCCCGATACCACCAGACAGCACGCATGTTTTTAAATACACCAAACCAAGCGGCTGCGACTCTACGATTGTGGTGCAGGTGACCGCCTGGACGATCGATTCCACTTTTGAAACAAGGAACATTTGCGCGGGTGATTCCACACTGGTATTCGGGAATTCCGTTTCCACTGCGGGCGTATTTTCCCAAACTTTTGTCAATACCAACGGCTGCGATTCGGTACATACGATCACGGTAGGCGTTTTTCCTGCGCCCGTTCCATCTTCTGAAACGCGCATGATTTGTGCAGGCGATTCGACGCTGGTGTTTGGTAATTACGTTTCCACGGCTGGGGTGTTTTCTCAAGCCTTTCCCGATGTAAATGGCTGTGATTCACTGCATTCCGTTACTGTGAGTGTGTTCCCTGCGCCCGTTCCATCATCCGAAACGCGCATGATTTGTGCAGGAGATTCGACGCTGGTATTTGGCAATTACATTTCCTCGGCGGGCGTTTTTTCACAAATATTTCCCGTTGTAAATGGCTGTGATTCAACACATACGATTACCGTTATGGTGTTTCCAGCACCTGTTCCAACGACAGAAACGCGCGCGATTTGTGCGGGCGATTCGACGCTGGTGTTCGGGAATTACGTTTCCACGGCGGGGGTTTTTTCCCAAATATTTCCGGATGTAAACGGTTGTGATTCAACGCATACCATCACGGTCAGTATATTCCCATCACCTGTGCCCACGACAGAAACGCGCGCGATTTGTGCGGGCGATTCGACGCTGGTGTTTGGCAATTACGTTTCCACAGCAGGCATGTTTTCCCAAATATTTCCGAATGTAAACGGTTGTGATTCAACGCATACCATCACAGTGAGTGTATTCCCTGCACCTGTACCTACGGGCGAAACGCGCACGATTTGTGCAGGCGACTCCACGCTGGTGTTTGGGAACTACGTATCTACGGCGGGCGTATTTTCCCAAATATTTCCGGATATCAACGGCTGTGATTCAACGCATACCATCACCGTCAGTGTATTCCCTGCGCCTGTTCCGACGTCAGAAACACGTGCGATTTGCGCGGGCGATTCGACGCTGGTGTTTGGGAATTATGTATCCACAGCGGGCGTTTTTTCCCAAATATTTCCGGATGTAAATAGTTGTGATTCAACACATACCATTACCGTTAGCGTTTTTCCAGCGTCTGTTCCTACGGCTGAAATGCGATCGATTTGTGCAGGCGATTCGACGCTGGTTTTCGGTAATTACGTTTCTATGGCGGGCGTATTTTCCCAAATATTTCCCAATGTAAACGGTTGTGATTCACTGCATACCATCAAGGTGAGCGTATTTCCGGCCCCTGTTCCGACTTCAGAAATGCGTACGATTTGCGCAGGCGATTCGACGCTGGTGTTTGGGAATTACGTATTTACGGCAGGCGTATTTTCCCAAACTTTCACCAATTTAAATGGCTGCGATTCGCTGCACACCGTAACAGTCGGTGTTTTCCCTGCACCTGTTCCAACGTCAGAAACGCGCACCATTTGTGCGGGCGATTCGACGCTGGTGTTTGGAAATTACGTTTCCACTTCCGGCGTTTTTACCCAGTCTTTCCCGGATATAAATGGTTGTGATTCAACGCATACGATCATGGTAGAGCGATTGTCGCCCGAAATTTCCAATCTTCAGTTGACACAACCGGGTTGTCTGGACAGTCTGGGCACCGTGGCTTTTTCACTATCAGGTCCGGATGTGATGACCAGTCTCGACGGTATTGCTTTCGGGCAGGATACCATCTTTCAGGGATTGCAAGCGGGCGCATACACGCTGTTTCTCGAGCAGGGAATATGCCGCGATACCGTGTCGTTTGAACTGAGCACAGTAGCGCCGCCGCAGGTGTTTTTGCAGCCCGATACGACACTCGTTTCAGGCCAGGCCATGCTTTTGCAGCCTCAGGTACAACCTGCGCAAATGGCCTTATTTGAATGGAGCCCTTCACAGGGTTTGAGTTGCGACCGATGCCCTATGCCACTGGCAAGGCCCTTGTCAAATACTACCTATCAGTTAATGGTGACCGACAGCGCCGGATGCAGTGCCACGGCTTCCATCGCAATACAGGTGATAGCGCCGGCCGTGTATGCCCCCAACGTTTTCAGCCCCGAGGGAAGTGGCGCCAATGCTTATTTTACTTTGTATGCCAATCCTTTAGTGGTAGAAAAACTCGATTGGCTACAGGTGTATGACCGTTGGGGAAGCCTGGTGTTCGAGCGGCGCGATTTTTTACCCAACGCGCCGGAACAGGGCTGGGATGGTCGTTTCCGCGGTCAATGGGCCGAGCCGGGCGTGTACACCTGGCTGGCGCGCATTCATTACCGAAACGGAACCACCGAAGACAAAACCGGCGATGTACTCCTTCCCCGCTAAAAACACGATTGATTTACGAGGGCGACCACAAGGGGCGCCCCTGCGAACGGTCATTCAAGATGCCTGTCAACTTTTCTTTGAACCTTTATGCAACTTTTGGAGTTTTGCGCTTTCACTGTTGCACGTATGCTCACACACAAAACCTTCCTGCCTTACGAACAGGCGCCCCAACTATCGAAAACTGATGTGGCATATGCCACGGGTGATCCTCAGTTAACACCTTTTTACGTGCACCCTGTCCGGCTGGATGCTTTTGATGAAGTGATTCGCCTGAAAGCGCAGGGCGTTTTTCCAAGAAAAGATTTGACGGAGGTGCTGCGTCGCCAGTACGCCGACCTTCCTGTACGCCCGGAAGTTTCGGAAAACATCGATGCCCTGGCGCTGGAAAGCACTTTTACGGTGACCACCGCGCACCAGCCGAGCCTGCTCCTGGGGCCGCTCTATTTCATTTACAAAGCGCTGACAACCATCAATCTGGCAAAAAAGGTGGAGGCCCATCGGGGCGGCAAAAATCGCATCGTTCCTGTATTTGTGCTGGGCAGTGAGGACCACGATATCGATGAAGTCAACAAGGTCAATTTGTTTGGCAAACAACTCTTGTGGCAGCCCGGCACGGAAGGCCCGACTGGCGTCATGGATGCTAAAACCCTGGCGCCCGTTCTGGAGGAATTGCGTACCATTCTGGGTGAAAGCGAGTCGGCACATGCCCTGTTCGAACGCGTCCAAAAGGCCTGTACATCGGCTGCTACCTTTGCCGATGCGACGCGTGCACTGCTCCACGAATTTTTGGGAAAATACGGGTTGGTGGTACTCGATATGAACGACCCTGCCCTGAAACGGCATTTTATTCCGGTCATACAAGCCGAACTGCTCGAACAGCCTTCCGTTCATCTGGTGGGACAAACCATTGCACAACTCAACCAACTGGGATTTAAAACACAAGCTGCACCGCGCGACATTAACCTGTTTTACTTGAAACCCGGCATGCGCCAGCGCATTGTCCTGGAAGACGGGATGTACCGCGTTTTGCAAACCAGCCTGAGTTTTTCGGAGGCCGAAATCATGGCCGAACTCGACCTGCATCCCGAGCGATTCAGCCCGAATGTGGTGTTGCGGCCACTGTATCAGGAAACGATCCTGCCGAACCTGGCTTATGTAGGCGGCGGTGGCGAACTGGCCTACTGGCTCGAACGGCGCTCCCTGTTCGCACATTTCAAAGTGGCATTTCCCATGCTGGTGCGCCGCAATTCAGTGCTTTGGCTGGATCAGGACGCGCAAAAAAAACTGGCGAAATTCGGATTTTCTCCCGCCCGGTTTTTTGAAGATACGGAATCGCTGGTGCGCGAATACATTGCTGCCAATGCTTCCGGCGAAGTGAGCCTGGAACAGGAAATCGCGGAATTAAAGTCCATTTTTGACCAGATCACTGCTAAAGCCGTGGCCATCGACCCCACGCTCGAAAAGGCCGTGCGGGCCGACGAAACCAAATCGGTGGCCGCTTTCGAACAATGGCAAGGCCGCCTGCTGCGCGCCGAAAAACAAAAACATGAAGTGACGCTCAATCAAATGCGCGCGCTCAAGGAAAAACTGTTTCCCGGCAATGGCTTGCAGGAACGCACCGATAATTTCCTGCCGTACATGCTCAAATATGGCGATGCATTTTTGGATGCTTTGCAGGAAAATCTGGATCCGTTGGAAGCGGGTTTTATTCTACTCGAAGTGAGGTGAGTGCGGTAGAGTAGTTTCCCGCAAATTAATTTCCTGTAAAGTAATTTCCCGTAGAGTGGTTTCCCGCAGATTTACGCAGATTTTTCCGCAGATTTACGCAGATCGTAGAGTAGACGCATTTTATTTGATCATCTAAAAAAGGTGTACTCTACGATCTGCGTAAATCTGCGGAAAAATCTGCGTAAATCTGCGGGAAACCACTCTACGGGAAATACACTCTGTCAGCCACGCCCATTAAACCCTACCGATATACCAAACCTGTGCCCCGACTTATTGGGAATAAAAAACGCATTGATCGGGATATTCATCTTTCCGGATTTGAACGATTTGCCAAACGCAAATACAAAAGAAGATGTCAGGCGAGGTTCGCCCCTGCTGTCTAATTTGCGCGTCACTTCCGCCGGCGCTGGCGTATCCGGGTTGGCTCGTTCCCAATCGACCAGGCGCGTCCACGTACCATTGTTGTAAAAGCCGTCGGCCTCCTTGTTGACATACAGAATGGGGCCGAAAGCAAATTCAAAGCCGTTTTTATTGCTGCGCACTCCGTGCAAGATACTCAGGCTGGGCAACACCTGCCCCTGATCGAGTCCGGTGATGATGGGAATGAATTCGAACAAGGCCTGCAAACCACCCTGGTTCAGGTACGTCGTTTCAAATTGATAACCAAACTGAAACATGATCGGCCGCACGTTCAGTCCGCCGTTGCGCTCGGTATCTTCCAGTCGACGCACAATATCGCCGGTGAAAACAGTCATACCCATCCGTGGCCCTGAGAGATTCAGTTTGGCCACATCGGGCAGGTTCAGGGCGCTTTCGTAGTCGTCGGCTTGGGTGAGTTTGTTGACTACATTCGGGTCATTGGGCAGCCCCAGCATTTGGCGAAGCGTCAGTTCGATCATCAACTGCACCTGCGGGCGCAGGTTGAGAAATTCCATAACCTGGCTTTTTTCTACCGATTCGGTACCGATGTCGATGAGTCGGAACGATACCACCACGCGTTCGCCGAGCAATTCCACCGAGCCGGTGAGCATTTTGTCGGCGCGCAGTTTGCGACCCGTTTCTACCAGGCAAATTTTGCCGTAGCAGTTGTCGGGTTTCAGGCCTTCTTTTTCAATCAGGTACTGTACGTCGTATTTGTCGAGCACCTCGTACACGCAGGTTTTGTCGAGTTCGAGGCGGGTGAGGTTGCCCATTTGAACCGGGTCGAGCGAAAAACCTTTGGAATCGATGTATAAAACGCCGACTTTTTCTTTCAGGGCAGGTGTATTTTGGGAAAATGCCGACAACACCAACAGGCAAAAAACGGTCGTAACAATATTCTTTTTCATGTGCATGATGTTTACGTGAAACAATGACACAAAGGTGAGGCACTGAAAAAGTGTTGGAAACGCGAGTTGGGCTTGAGTAAATATGGTTTTTTATTGAATTTGAAGAAAGTCCAGACATCCACCTCTCCACAAATGCCGACTGTCGACTCTTGACTGTCGACTGTTGACTTTTTTTTCCGACCTTTGCGCCCTCAAACCAGCCCAACCATGCAATCTCTATCAAATTATGTGCTCGGAAAGTGGATACCGGGCGACGGTGATGGTATTCCGCAGTACCATGCCCTGAGCGGAGAACTGATCAGCACGGCCAGCAGTGAAGGCCTCGATTTCGCCCAAATCCTCGAATACAGCCGCAAAACGGGCGGTCCTGTGCTGCGCCGCATGACCTTTCCGGAGCGCGGGCGGATGCTCAAAGCCCTGGCCTTGTACCTGCTCGAGCGCAAGGAACATTACTACCGCGTGTCACACCAAACGGGTGCTACCCGCGCCGATTCCTGGGTCGACATCGAAGGCGGCATCGGCAATTTGTTTGCCTTCAGCAGCCTGCGCCGCCGATTTCCCGACCAGCCTTATTATGTGGAAGGGGAAACTATACGCCTTTCCAAGGAAAATACCTTTATCGGCCATCATATTCTGACGCCCAAACACGGCGTAGCCGTACACATCAACGCCTTCAACTTTCCGATCTGGGGCATGCTGGAAAAAGTAGCCGCCAATTTGATGGCAGGCGTTCCTGCGGTCGTCAAACCCAGCGAACAAACCTCCTACCTTACGGAGGCCATGTTCCGCGACATTATCGCTTCGGGTATCTTGCCGGAAGGCGCCCTGCAACTCGTGGTGGGCGCTGGTAGGGGCATCCTCGATCCGGTGCAAAGCCAGGATGTGGTGACGTTTACCGGCTCCGCCGAAACGGGCCGGAACCTGCGTGCACACCCGGCTATTATTGCGCATTCCGTGCCGTTTACCATGGAAGCCGACTCGCTGAATGCAGCAATTCTTGCCCCCGATGCCGAACCTGGCACGCCCGAGTTTGACCTGTTTATCAAAGAGTGCCGCCGGGAAATGGTTACGAAAGCCGGGCAAAAGTGCACCGCCGTGCGCCGTATTCTTGCTCCAGAACACCTGCTGGAAGCCGTGCAACAGGCCCTGTCGAAAGAACTGGCTAAAAACGTGGTAGGCGATCCTTCCGTAGAAGGTGTACGCATGGGTGCCCTCATCAACCGCATGCAACTGGAGCGCGTGCGGGAAAAACTTACGTCACTAATTCCTGAAACGCCCATTGTTTTTGGCAACCCCGACGCCTTTGAAGTAGTAGGCGCCGATCAGCAGAAAGGCGCTTTCATTCCGCCGGTGCTGCTACTCAACGACCAGCCTTTTGTAAAAACTGCCAGCCATGAAACGGAGTGTTTCGGCCCGATTTCTACCCTGATGCCTTACAAAACGCTGGACGATGCCATTCAACTGGCCAATATGGGCAAAGGTTCGCTGGTGTCGACCATCTGCACCCACGACCCGGCTACCATGCGTGCATACGTGCTGGAAGCCGGCGCTTTCCACGGCCGCATACACATCCTGAACCGCACATCGGCCAAAGAAAGCACGGGCCACGGCTCGCCTATGCCAATGCTCGTACATGGCGGCCCCGGCCGCGCCGGAGGCGGCGAGGAACTGGGCGGTATGCGGGGCGTACTGCATTATATGCAACGCACGGCCATTCAGGGGCATCCGACCGATCTTACAGCCGTTACGGAGCAATATCAGGTGGGCGCTGCGCAAACCGAAACGCCGATACACCCGTTCAAAAAATACTTTGAAGATTTGTTTGTCGGTGAAACGCTGATTACTGCCAAACACACCGTTTCAGAAGCCGATATTCACAACTTCGCCAATGTGAGCGGCGACCATTTTTATGCGCACATGGACGCGACTTCGTTGGAAGGTACGCCGTTTACAGGGCGGGTAGCGCATGGGTATTTCATCCTGTCGAAAGCCGCGGGCCTCTTCGCTGACCCTAAAAAAGGGCCTGTTTTGCTCAATTACGGCCTTGAATCATGCCGTTTTATCAAACCTGTTTATCCGGGCATGACCATCGGCGTCAAACTGACGGTCAAGGAAAAAGCCTTGCAGGAACACGATCCTTCCCGCGAAGGCATTGCTGCCATTCCGCGCGGTATCGTCAAATGGCTGGTGGATGTGTATGATGAAACGGGCGAAACAGTGGCGTTGGCGACGATTTTGACGATGGTCAGGAGTAAGTCCTACTAAGTCCTGAGTCCTGAGTCCTAAGTCCTAAGTCCGTAGAGTACACCTCTGTATCCTTGGTATTTGTTGTTGGCAATGCCAAGGGTACAAAGGTGTACTCTACGGACTTAGGACTTAGGACTCAGGACTCAGTAGGACTCAGGACTGTTTTACAAATAGGGCACTTCTCCACCTTATGCCCCCGCGCCGGGCAATACTCCCTGCCATAAAAGATAATTTGCAGGTGCAATTTATTCCAGGTCGACTCCGGAAACAGCGCCTTGAGGTCGCGCTCGGTTTGTTCCACGTTTTTACCGCTGCTGAGGCCCCAGCGGGCGGCCAGGCGATGAATATGGGTATCAACCGGAAAAGCGGGATACCCAAATGCCTGCGACATGACCACGGATGCCGTTTTATGGCCCACCCCCGGCAGTGCTTCGAGTGCTTCGAAGGTATCGGGCACGATGCCATTGTATTTGTCTACCAGGATATGGGAGAGTTCCCAAATGGCTTTTGATTTCACATTGGAAAAACCGCAGGTGCGAATGAGTTGTCTAATTTCCTCGACTGATAATTTGCACATATCCTGCGGATTATCTGCCGCAGCAAAAAGGTAGGGCGTAATGATGTTCACCCGCGCATCGGTGCATTGTGCCGACAGCAGGACGGCTACCAGCAACGTGTACGGGTCTTTGTGTTGGAGCGGAATGGGCGTCTGCGGATACAGTTTGTCCAGCATTTCCGCAATGGTATTGGCTTTTTCCTGCAAGGCCGCGGGGATTTTGGGAGAGGCAGTCGTTTTTTTTGTTGACATGTGGATGTTTTTTTGAGGGTTGATAGGGTTGATAGGGTTGATAGGGTTGATGAGGGTTGATGAGGGTTGATATTCATCGGCTCGGGTAGGGATATTTTTCACTTCATCGAGCCGATGAATATCAACCCTCATCAACCCTCATCAACCCTTATCAACCCTATCAACCCTATCAACCCTATCAACCCTATCAACCTTATCAACCCTATCAACCCCACAAAACTACCACTTCTCCAACAAGAAACCCCACACCGGTTTTCCGATGCAGGGTAGCGTTCACATAGTATGCGGTTTAATGGTCCGGGCTGCTTGGGAAAGCGCCGGCTCACCGGTTTTGGTATGGCCTTCGTTTGGGAAATTTTGAGGCGTTGATTGGGTGAAATACAGGATGTATGGTACGCCTCTAATAGTAGTGTTTGTGTTTGCTGTTTGTTTTGCTATGCGTTTGCCGGGCTACTTCGTTTGTTTTTGCTTGTCCTGTTGTAGCCTTACAGCAGAAGCGTTGTGATTAGAAATCGGTTTTTAAGAAATGGATTGTCAACGCGTTGTGACTTAAGTGCAATTGCTGCATGACAGTCGTTTAATCTTCCCTTGTTATTTTACTCATGGTTGCCCGGCAGTGCTTTTCACTGGCTCTTGTGGAAAAGCCTCTTTTGAACGGCGTATTTGAAAATGGTCACAGGGGGGCTTGAAATTTTTCGTAAAAAAAATGTTGGGAGCGCGGCGCGGCAGGGTGATGTTATGAACTATTGCCTTGATTTTCAAACCATTGTAGGAGTATTGTCCGATCAGTTTTTTTGAAAAAAAATATGAATCCTCCCACATGCATTTTTGCGCTCACCACCGCCATACATACAAAACTGAACGCTTTTGCGTTACCTTTGTATCATCACACTGTTTAAAAGTTATCGACTATGGAATGGACGAAAAGTGCCCGTATTCTTTTGGTATTCAATGTGTTGCTGCTGTTTGGCCTGGGAGCGCTGTTTTTTTCCTCTTTTAAAGGCGGCGACGGCGGCGGTTTTACAGGCCCCGATCAGCATGTTCGATCCATCAACCTCGACAAGGATTTTGACTTTTGCGGCGAAGCGCTGCCGATGGACAACTGGGATGTGCGCCAGCGACTGGATGCCGAATTGCTGCGCAATGTTTATTTCCATTCGCAAACCATTCTGGCCATCAAACGCGCCAATGCCATTTTCCCGACCATCATTCCCATTATGAAAGAGGAAGGTGTGCCGGAAGACCTGAAATACCTGGCCGTAGCGGAAAGCGCTTTGTCAAATGCCAACTCGCCGGCGGGTGCGCGTGGCGTATGGCAATTTATGAAAAGCGCCGCCGACGGCTACAACCTCGAAGTAAACAGTGAAGTAGACGAACGTTATCACCTCGAGAAAGCCACCCATGCCGCCTGCAAATACCTGAGAAAAGAAAAAGAACGCCTCGGCAGTTGGACGCTGGCTGCAGCCGCCTACAACGGTGGCCCGGGCCGCATTGCCGAAGAAATGGCGATTCAACGCGCCAAATCCTTTTACGAACTCAACCTGGCTGCCGACGAAACCATGCGCTATCCGTTCCGCATCGTAGCCATCAAGGAAGTAATGGAACACCCCGATTTGTACGAGTACACGGTGGAAAAAGACCACTTGTACCCGGTGCAGGACAATTTCAAAACAGTGGAAGTGAGCGGGCCCGTAGCCAACTGGGGCGATTTCGCCCGCGAACATGGCACCAATTACCGCATGCTCAAATTGTACAACCCCTGGCTGATTGATAACAAACTGACCAATAAGGCGGGAAAAACGTATAAGATCAAGGTGCCGAAGTAGGGGTTGATGGGGTTGATAAAAGTTGATGAGGGTTGATAAGTGTTGATATTGATCGGCTCGGGTAGGAAGATTTTCCACTTCATCGAGCCGATGAATATCAACACTTATCAACCCTCATCAACTTTTATCAACCCTATCAACCTCATCAACCCTATCAACCCCATCAACCTTTATCAACCCTTACAGTATACGTATACGTTTTCCCTTCCTTCGCTGGTTCTTTCTTTGCTGGTTCGGGCGAATTGCTTACCGTTGTGTACGATACCTGCATTTGCGCAGGTTGCACCGGTTGGGGTTGCGGTTTGGTGAATTTGATCCGCGCTTTTTGGTGGAAAACCACATGGACGCCCCGGTTCCTGGGAACGTCGAATTTCAGCAGTCGAACCACCCGGGCGGCTTCTTCATCAAATACTTTTCCGAGACTGTGCAATACGCGGGTGGCTATTACAAATCCTTGATAGTCAATATCGTATTCGACCAGCACAGTGCCTTCTATACCCGACTCCAGCGCAGACTGCGGGTATTTCAGTTGCGCATAAATAAACTTGGTCAGTTCCTTCGGTCCGCCCGGATATTCGGGCTGAAAGATGAATTTTGTCTTTTTCTTGTCCTTTTCCATGCACTTACACCTGCAATTGAGCAAGCACTTTTTTCTGCTGCAAATATTGGTCTAAAAACCTGAAAGCAAAAAACAGCAATGCAAGCGGCATGCCGAAGCGAGCGACCGGGCCGGAAAAAATTTGCTCCCAGGGAATCTCGGGGATATAACTGGATGGATCAATTCCCATGGGTGCGGCATCGGGTGCAGAAACAAAAATCATGGCAATGGGCAACAGCAGAAACACCGCCAGCAGCCCTCCAATGCCATAGATGATCCAGTCGCGGCTTTTATCCGACGAAATATCCGTCTTGCCGCTTTGCTCCGTAGCCCAGGCGGCCATCACCCGATCAGAAAAACCAGCGTCGGGGTGTTCGAGCGGCAGCGCGGAAAAATGGCGTTTTTCTGCCACAATCGCATCGAGCATGGCGCGCTGCTCCGGGTGCACATCCAGGTACTTATCCACCTGCGTTTTTTCTGCCGGGGAAAGGAGGCCGTCGGCATAGTCCCACAGCATGTCTTCGGTCAACTCAAATGATGGTTCCATATCAATAAGCGATTTCAGCGGAAAAACGATCTTCCACTATGTTTTTTAAACGTTGACGAGCCCTGCAAAGTTTTGTTTTGGCATTGGTCATGGTCATTTCCGTGATCTGGCAAATTTCTTCCAGGCTGTGCTCATACAGGTAAAAGAGTGTGATAATACCGGCATCATCGGGCGACAACATCTGAATAGCGCGCTGCAAAGCGGCATTCCGGTCGTTGCGTTCCATGGCTTGCGAGGCATCCGGCATACCTTCGTCGGGCAGTCGCACCGGGCGGTTTTCATCGTCGGTCGACAAAATTTCCGGGTGTTGCTTGCGCAAAAAATTCAGTGCCGTGGAATACACAATTTTGTACAACCAGGTGCTGAACTTCGCATCACCCCGGAAATCGGGCAAATACCGGAAGGCTCTCAAAAAAGCATCCTGCGCTACCTCGTGTGCATCTTCCCTGTTTTTTACAAAACGGAACGCCAGCGTAAAAGCATATTGCTCATACCGTTTTACCAGCATGGCAAAAGCCGTTTGGCGCCCGTTGCGGGCTTGTTCTATTAATATCTCGTCAGAAAGGGTGGCTGCCATTTTGTTTGATAGTACGCCTGCCTTTTAGGGTATGCCGGGCAGGTGTACGCGGCTTTTCCGGGTGATGTTGTACGAGACACGGGATTTGGGGAAAAGGTTACAACGGGAAGTCCTGAGTCGTGAGTCCTGAGTCCTAAGTCCGTAGAGTTGACTACGTTACTTTGGCATTCTTAACTGTAGTTTCCAAAGTAACGTGGTCAACTCTACGGACTTAGGACTCAGGACTGCCGAGTTTCATTAAGTCATAGTATCATGAGTTTCAAAAAGTCGTAGTACTTTTTAGGATTCAAAGAGCGGCAACTTTAGTTGCACACCAGGGAATGGGAAGTCGCATTGTCCAATAAGATCGTCG
>Ga0209572_1000294_pt1 | contig 89167 bp, 71 predicted proteins | sample EBPBio232012_DNA_FD_185867 | JGI IMG/M metagenome (GOLD analysis project Ga0209572, IMG submission 185867) | Wastewater treatment Type I Accumulibacter community from EBPR Bioreactor in Madison, WI, USA - Reactor 1_1/23/2012_ DNA (SPAdes)... | ecosystem: Engineered > Bioreactor > EBPR >...
GAGAAAGAAATCGAATAATTATTAATTTTAAACAGCTGAAACAACCTTTATGAGGCCCAAAAAAGTGGTTAACTAAGACTGGTCAGTTTGCACCGGAAAAGGGTGGTCAATATCACCGGATTATCCAAGTATTATGGAGGGTGCAGGGTTAAACAGGTTTTAAATAGTTCATTAGCAGATCAGAGTGTTATGAAAGTGGAATATACTTATAATGACCTGAACGCTTTTGGCAGTTCGCCAGTTTTCAGTTATTCGTATCACAAGCAAATGACTGACGGGGGTTATGGGGTAAATGTATTCACTGGTTCACCGTCAACCCCTGGTATTACAAATCAAGGAAGTTGTGTGCTTTACGGCGATGTTATTGAGGATAGGTTGAATATGTCAAACGCAAGCAGAAGCAGGTCAAAGTATTATTTCAAATTTCCAACAGAAGCTGTTCCTGTAATGTCAGGCGTGCCTTTTCCTAAAATGGGCAACCTCAATTCGAAGTTTATTTCAGGAATGCCATATAAAACAGAATTGTTTGAGTATAATGAAATAAATCATGTTTTTGATTTAAAACGTGTTGAAGAGTCTGAACTTCAACCCGTCAATTCTTTAACTGACTATATTCAGAATGTTCAAAGCGCTTGGACACATCCGAATATTCCATATGGTGATTATTTAGTGTGGCCGGGGAATGATCCGTTTTCGGCAAATACATATCCGGCTATGAATGTGAGTGTTGGGGATTACACCTATAAGCTTTACAGGGATACGTACTTGCCTATGGAAAAAACGTCACGTTCATTTGCGACAACTGGTGAATTCGTGGAAACTGAAAATTTTCAGTATGACACACAAAACGGGAACATTAAAGTTGTTCAGAAGGAAAATTCAAATGGTGATTTAATAGAAACAAGAATTAAATATAAAAACGATTATTTAATTTTTAGTAATTCTCAGGATCAATGGAATTTAATGTTAAGCGATTTATTAGCAGGACTTCCTGTAGAGGTTTCGGTGTTTGTTAAAAAGAAAAATGAACCTGATTTTAAATTAGCAAATTCAACACTTTATAAATATGAACACAATAATGTAAAAGCCGTATATAAAGTAAATTTATCCGGAATTTCGGCAAATTTTGTTGAGTCAAACAATACGCAATCTGGATTTGTGTCTGATGCGCGATATTCACTTGAGTATGAGGTGTTATCCTTTGATAGTAAATATAACCCGATAACAGTAAAAGATAAAAGCCGGACCGTCTCTTATATTTACGATGATCAGCAGGAGGACGTTATTGCGAAAGTGGATAATTCTAGTGCCGCAAACATTGCTTATACATCATTTGAATACTCGGATTTTGGAGGGTGGATAGTTCAAGGGAGTGGCTTGACATCTAGTCAGGCGTTTTCTGGAAGTTCATCGTTTCAGTTATCTGCAGTAAATTCAATATTGAAGCAGAGCTTGTTAAGTGGAAATTATGTTGTTAGTTATTGGTCCCGAAATGGGAGTGTGTTAGTAAATGGAAGTGCTGGTAATTCAAGTATTGTGAATGGCGGATGGACTCTTTTTGAGCATATACTGACAAATGTTACAAGTGTTCAGATTTCTGGATCAGCGAATATTGATGAGCTACGTCTCTGCCCAAAAGATGCTCAGATGACAACTTTCACGTACAAGGAATTAGTGGGTATAGTATCACAAAATGATTTTAATAACATTATCAATTATTTTGAGTATGATGGGTTTGGAAGATTGAAATTAATTCGGGATGGGTATGGACGGATCATTAAGCTGTTTTGTTATAATTACGCAGGTCAACTTGCTGATTGTTCTATTCCTGTCCTGTATTATAACACTCCTCAGAGTCAGACTTTTACAAAAAACAATTGCGGCACCTGTAGCCAGGGAAGTCAGGTTTTGTACACGGTGGCCGGAAATACATATAGTTCTCCGGTAAGTGTGGAAGAGGCTAATCAGCTGGCATTAAATGATATTGCGTCTAATGGGCAGAACTATGCCAATACAAATGGCACCTGCACATCCCTGAACACTGTTTATTATACAAATAATACAACCCAGGCCAACTATACTGCGACGTATACCAGTCGAACGACAGGTCAGGTATTTGCTTTTCCCGTTCCTGCTAATGGGTCTGGTGTTTTGGGTTGCCTGCCCACTGATTCGTATAATGTAACGATTGCAGCACCAGGTGGAGTTCTGCCTCAATTATTATTCACCCATTCCTGCCGGTTTTCTATTTCTGGTTTATCGGCTACTTTTTACAAAGTTTCTATTCCTGCATGCAGTTCACTGACAATGGATTATGACTTATACTAAAACTTATTTTATGCGTATTTTCTTTTCTATTATAATTCTATTTGCTTGTTTGCCTTCATTCTCACAACAAAGCCCGTTTTCTGGAAGTTTGCCCAAAATAGAAGGAGGCTCTATTCAGCTCAGTTCATTTTCCGGGAAGAAACTGCTGGTAATAACACTTCCGGTTATTCAGTCTTCATCTGCTGATTCATTGTTGTTCGCGTTAGATACAGTAAGTTATGGCAGACAACAAACTCTGCAGGTAATTGCTGTTCCTTCTTTTGAGGATGGATTTAGTTCAGCGTATAAAGAGCAGTTAAAGTCCTGGTACCGGTCAATACTGAGAGCACATGTTATTATTACTGATGGGTTACAAACGCGTAAATCTTCAGGTGCTCAGCAGCATGCCATGTTTAAATGGTTAACACATAATGAGCTTAACGAGAATTATGATGTTGATGCAGATAGCCCGGGTATGAAATATTTTGTTTCGGTTGACAGAGTTCTGTACGGCGTATTGAGTCCACATTCTACATTGTGGGGCAGGTCTGTTCAAAGGACGTTGGCTCAATAGAGGCTTCTTTGCAATGAAGAGTTTAATGGTTACCGCTGATTTAAAGTTTAAAATGACCTTCATGAATACCAGTTTAAAATATAAGACCCTGCTTTTAAGTATAGTTTGTTTTACGGTAATAAACTTGTCTGCGCAGCATGTAGGTACTGATTATAGCGGGAATTTTCCATTGAACTTTATCCGCACCTGGGATGCGCTGGCTCCTGAAACAGACGCTAATACCCTGATGAACCGGGAATTAAAAGCAGTCCGGCAGACTACGCAGTATTTTGACGGACTGGGCAGACCGTTGCAAACGGTAATAAAACAGGGATCAAAAGCAACCGGTGCAGAAGCAAGGGACCTGGTAAGCCCGGTGGAGTATGATGAGTTTGGCAGGGAACAATACAAATGGCTGCCTTATGTATCTGCAACGGCTGCTGATGGAGCTTTTAAAATGACTCCGTTTTCGGAGCAGGTTAGTTTTTATAATGATCCGAACGGTGTTTTGAAGAATCAGCAGGAGAATTTTTATTACAGCATGACAGTTTATGAACAAAGCCCGTTAAGCCGGGTGGTAAAACAAATGTCCCCCGGGGTTAGTTGGGCGGGTGCTGAAAGAGGTGTGGAGCAAAAGTATTGGCTGAATACCCTTGAGGATAAAGTTAAAATATGGAATGTGTCAGATGCACTGGTTAGTTTAGGGGTTTATTCAATTAATACAAGCATCACTCTGGCTGGTGAATATTTGCCCGGCACACTTTTCAAAACCGTAACAGTAGATGAACAACAAAAACAGGTAATTGAGTTTAAGGACAAATCAGGTCAGGTTATTTTAAAGAAAGTCCAGCTTACCGCCTCAGCAGATGTGGGAGATGGTAACGGATATCCGGGCTGGTTGAGTACCTATTATATTTATGATGATATGGGCAGCCTGCGCTGTGTGGTACAGCCACAGGGGGTTCTTACTCTTAACGGTAATGGATGGCAATTGGGAAATAATGCTGAACTCTTAAAAGAACAATGTTTTTTGTACGAGTATGATCATCGCAGGCGAATGATTTTGAAAAAAGTACCCGGCGCTGATCCTGTTTTTATGGTGTACGATAACCGGGACCGGCTGGTACTGACGCAGGATGCCAATATGCGTGCTCAGGGGAAATGGATGTATACGGTTTACGAGAATAGCCTGAATCGTCCGGTTGCCACTGGGTTATGGGCTGATATACATGACAGGGCATTTCATCAGAACCTGGCAGGAACAAGCATACAGTATCCGGATCCTATTGGTTCTGCTTTTGATGAATTAACACGGACATTTTATGATGATTACAGTTGGCGGTCTCTATATAATAACCCGCTCAGTGCCAGCTACGACGCATCGTGGAATAGCTACCTTTTGGCGGCATCTGATATTAATGCCCCATATGCCCAGGCAAATATTACTACTTCCGCACTTAAAGGAATGGTAACCGGTACAAGAGTAAAAGTGCTGGGCAGTTCCACGTACTTATACTCCATCAGTTTTTATGACAATAAGGGTCGTGTAATACAAATGCAGTCCACCAATATAAGCGGAGGTACAGATATTGCAACCACCCAGTACAGTTGGGCCGGCCAGCCGCTGGTAATGATCAGCAAGACAGAAAAGGCAGGATCCGGGCAACAAATCTCTGTTATTGTAACCCAGAACAGCTATGACGATCTGGGAAGGTTGGTAAAAGTCGAAAAAAGGCAAAGCAATAGCCTTGTCAGCTTAGGAAGCATGAGTGCCTATAAGACAATCCTGGAAAATGAATACGACAAACTGGGACAGTTATCTAAGAAAAAGTTAGGGAAGAAAGTGGATGGTATTACACCATTGGAAATCCTGCAATATGATTACAATATCCGGGGCTGGATGCTGGGAATGAACCGGGATTACCTGGGATTGCCGGGTCAGTCAGGTACGGTTAAATTCGGCTTTGAACTAGGGTATGACAAACCCATAAATACGGCCGGCAGTAATTTCTCCACTCCCCAGTACAATGGCAATATCAGCGGCATGGTTTGGAAATCCGACGGGGACGATGTGCGCAGGAAATATGATTTCAGTTACGATGCGGCCAATCGCCTGTTAAAAGGAGATTTTAAACAGGATAACGGAGGTTCAGCCTGGGATAATACTCAAATGAACTATTCTATGCAGATGGGCAATGGTAGCGACCCCTGGCTTGCCTATGATGCCAATGGGAATATTAAAGGCATGACCCAGTATGGCTGGAAGCTGGGCGGTTCTCCAACAACCCCGATTGATAATTTGTCGTATAATTATTATGACAACAGCAACCGCTTGAAGAATGTTATTGATGCAAGCAATGATCCAGCTACCAGACTTGGGGATTTCAGGACATCAGCATTACATACCCAGGTAAAAACGGTAAACACCATTGATTACACATATGACCTGAATGGCAACCTTAAAAAGGACCTGAATAAGGATATCGGAACAGCTACAGTTGAAGGAATTGTCTATAACCACCTGAACCTTCCGCAAACAATAACCGTACAGGCATCAGCAACAGCAATAAAAGGCACAATTACATATACCTATGACGCTGCAGGCAATAAACTGCAAAAAACGGTGACAGAAACCGGCCAACCCACCAAAACCACTCTCTACATGGGCGGGGCAGTATATGAAAACGAGGTGCTCCAGTTTTTCGGCCATGAAGAAGGCCGGATGCGACCGGGAACGACAGGTTTCAACTATGACTATATGCTCAAGGACCATCTTGGGAATGTTCGGATGGTGCTGACAGAAGAGCAGAAGCAGGATTATTATCCGGCGGCCACATTGGAGGGAAGTACTACAGCCGGTGATAACAGTATGGTAAACCATGAAAAAACTTTCTTTAATATTGTTGATGCCAATATTGTAGGGGAAAATGAGGCCAGTGGCTGGATACCTGAGACGGTAGCCAATACTAAATTATACTATAATCATAATGGTATTCCTCCTGTGTCGCCCAATCCTGGTTATCCGCCGAATGTGAGTCCAACTCCTGCCACCGGCAGTACCAAATTGTATAAGTTAAATGCCACAACAAACAGAACCGGACTTGAGTTTGTGGCCAAAGTGATGGCCGGCGATAAAATTGATATACTGGGTAAGTCTTATTATTTGAATACCACCAGTATAACCAACGCCAATTCTACAGCCTTAAGTGTATCACAATTGATGACCAGCCTGTTACTAGGTCCGGGCAACCCTGTCGGGGCTAAAGGGGCAACCGCCTCAGAGCTGAGCACATTGAATAACGGGGTCATCCCTTCTTCATTTATAAGGGGCAATAACGATGAGCCCGCTACCACGGTTCCCAAGGCATTCATCAACTATATATTACTGGATGACCAGTTTAAATACGCCGGCGGCGGCAGCAGCCGTGTAGGCAGCAGCGGAGTAGTAAAAGACCACTGGACGGATGGATTGCAAAATATTAACGTTACAAAAAGCGGTTACCTATTTGTTTATGTCAGCAATGAGAGTAACTTTAATGTGTTCTTTGACAACCTGCAGGTGGTGCACACAAGAGGGCCGGTATTGGAAGAGACACATTATTATCCGTTCGGGTTAACGATGGTGGGGATAAGCTCCAAAGCACTGGCCTTCGGCGGCTCGGAAAACAAACTGAAATGGAACAAAGGTTCAGAGCTTCAGAACAAAGAGTTTTCAGATGGCAGTGGGTTAGATTTATATGCAACACCTTTAAGGAGCTTAGACCCACAATTGGGTAGATGGTGGCAAACTGATAGCAAGCCTGATTATGCACAGAGTTTATACTCTGCAATGAAGAACAATCCCAATATTTTTAATGACCCGTTTGGCGATACAGTCAAAGTTAGAACTGGATTCTTAGGGCTTCGAAGGTTAATATATGATGAAAATAGCGGCAAATTGCATAAAAGAAATGGCAAAGAATATACTGGAAATAATGCTTTTGCTAAAAATGTTACGACTTACCTGAATAAAGTTAATTCAACTGGTATTGGAAACAAGGTAGTACGAGAAATGTCGGCTTCTGTTAATAGCTATACTTTTGTTAATAAAGGATCAAATAAAGGAGTCGCATCTTTTGTTGGCAATAGCAGCGACGGTGGAGGGAAGTTGTTTGCGGGTGGATTAATGAAAGGCAACTATTCTGAAGCCACAAAAGTTGAGGGCACTGCACATGAATTATTCCATGGTTATCAACAAATGAATGGTAATACAGGGCAAACAATGAATCGAGAAGTTGAATCATATGTTTTTGGGCTGGCTGTTAGGAAAGACGCAGGATATGCAATGCCCAGAAGTTACGGATACGATCCAGCCAACTATACCCCCGGGAGAGAATTTAATAATGCATTTAACAACTTGCTTAACGGGAGCACATTTAGTCAAAGCGATTTCAATACGGCAGTTAATAACTTTATTTTAGGCTCTCTATTTAATAAAAAATGGGAAAACGTGGGTGATGGAGGCCTATATGATAGTTTTATAATCGACCCAAGCTATAAACCTTTAATAGGAGGGTTTTATCCGTTAAATCAATAAATAAATATAATGAGATATTTCTTGGCAGTTATACCACTCTGCATATTGACATGTTGTTCTCCTAAAAATCCTTACTACAAAGGTCATTTTTCTAGTTCAGGATATAATGTTTTCTTTGAAATCAAACAGGAGCCCTCGGCTTATAATGTCAGTGGTGAAAACACAATAGGTAATAATACTTTTAATGCAACTCTTCCTGATTCTTTAGGAGGTGCATATACTGTGGGCGAATGTGTTATTGAGATACTACGAAACGACATCGAAAACCATACTACAGAAGTGCGACTTGTTGGCATTAATATACATAACAGACAAACAGATAAGTTTATTGGTTTTGACAGATACCATCCGACATTTAGAAAAGTGCAATATAAGCCTTCGGATAATGTTAAAATCTATTTGCCTTTTATAAATAAAATAGTTGAGGGATGGACCTTTCAAAAAAAATATTCTACCGGGAAGACGAAGAACTTTGCGTATTGTAAAATCATTTTTCATGCAAGCAAATAATGAATTTCTTCATTTGGGAGTTTTAACGTAACTCTCAGACTAACTACATCTATAATACTCCCTTATAATCAGACCAGCCAGTTGATTATCTGTAGTAAAGTTTTATTTACCATACTCTTTATTGTTCCAGGATGAGCGTTTAAATAAGAATATTGGGGCGGAACGCCCCGCAGAGCAAATGATCAGTCATTCCGCTGTCGCCACAGGCGACAACATACCCGGCAGGAGTGCAACTCATGTAAGAAGTCCGAGGTACGAAGTACGGCGCTCCGGATAAAACGTCGTCACTGGCACCCGGCACCTGGCACCTGGCACCTCCCTTCGAAGTACGGCGCTCCGAATGAAACGTCGTTACTGGCATCCCACATCCCACATCTGAAAAATACACGAGGCAAGTATAATAAATGTCAACTATAAGAGGGATGAATTTCAAATTCTTACCGTTACAAAAAGCGGATATTTGTATATTTATACCAGTAATGAGTCGGCAACTATCGACGTGTCTGCCAGCCGGCAGGCTGGTTCTTTGACAACCTGCAGAGCCTGTCCCGACCGCCCGGTACGTCGAGATGACGCATAACCGGGCTGCGATTTTGGAAGAGACGCACCTGCCTGCCGACCAGCAGGTTATTATCCGTTCGGGTTGATAATGTCTGGCCTCTCCTCCAAAGCCCTGGCTTTCGGCGGCCCGGAAATCAAACTGAAGTACAACGGCAAGGAAGAACAACGAAATGAATTCAGTGATGGCAGTGGGCTGGAATGGCTGGATTATGGGGCGAGGATGTATGATAATCAGGTTGGGAGGTGGCACGTGGTTGACCCATTGAGTGATAAGATGAGACGACATACTCCTTATAATTATGCTTTTGATAATCCGATAAGGTTTATTGACCCAGATGGTATGGACCCTATAGATTATTTTGATATGGAAGGTAATTACATCGGCACTGATGGAAACGAGAAGGATACAAGAAAATTTGTTGTTACGAACAAAGACGATATTAAGAATATTAAGAAAGGGCCAACAGCTTTAGGCGCAGTGACTTCTGCTGTTCCTCTGGTTTCAACTACGGCATTAATAAAAGGTATAGATGTACTTGATAAAACGGTAAAGGGTGGTGGGTTAAATGAAGAAAGCGCTCTCGTGATGAAAGATGGAACAACAGTCGATGGAATAACCGGACCAGGTCCGGAATTTAAGGACGGCGTTGTTATTGCCGGGGCAAACCTTCCCCAATTACCAGCAGGTAAGACACCTCAAGATATTGAAGTGGCAATTCACTCACATTTGACAGAAGTATTGGTGCAGGGAGGGGATTATTATCCCATGTCTGCGAGCCAGCCATCTGATGTAGATATTCAAAATTTTCCACAATTTGAAAAAAACATGATTGTTGGTCCAATTGGAAAGGCCGAAGAAGTTGTCAAAGATGAAGGGGCAAGAACAGCAAGAGTGGTTCCCCAACGTCAAAACGGTATTGTAATATATCAAGGAGGATATGCACCTTTGGAATTAACAAAGAGTGCCGTACAGAAAATCTTAAAGCACAAATAATAAAATGATAAATTCTGGCAAAATACTTTTGTGGGGTTTCTTTTTAAATTTGGGCAATCTGAATGCCCAAAGCAATAAGGATTTAAATTGGATTTTCCTGATAGATGAAAAAATAAAAATTACTTATACAACACCTGAGTTTATTGTTACATTGAGTAATGATAGTACATATAAATTCCGGAGCGAATACTATCCCGGAAATCTTTCAATGAAAATGGAACATTTTGAGCAATTGCAATCCAATAATATTAAATCTATAAGAATTAATATTCTATACTATACGAATGATAGAAAGCAAAGTGTGTATCATTATTTAGTGAATGTGCCAAAAGGGTTTTTCCTGGAAAGGTTTTTGATTTTTAAAATCTATAACTTAAGTTTAAGAAAATACAAAAAGAAATTTCGCCCTCATTTTTCAAATTCTGAATACGCCGTTCAGTTTGAATCCTCAAATCAGCAGGTTTTAACTCCAAAGTGAATTGAGGTTTTTAGTTCTAACAGGCTAAGGGGCGAGTCAGCGTTTCTCAACCACTCATTGGAGTATCCCTACGGCCAAATGAATATTGCCGGTTGAGTTTACTCCCATTCCTTAGCCGCAAATATTATTGGAGACTATTTAGCACAGAAGATCCGTAAATTCCATATGTAACCCTTTGCGACAGCATACCCGGCAGAAGCGCAATTCAAGTACGAGGTACAAAGTACGAAGTACGGCGCTCCGGTTGAAACGTCGTTACTGGCACCTGGCACCCGGCACCTGACAACTCCCTTCGAAGTACGACACTCCAAATGAAACGTACTTACTCACATCTCACATCCCACAACTGACAACTGAACAAGTACGAAGTACGACGCTTCGTATGAAACGTCGTTACTGGCACCCGGCACCTCCCTTCGAAGTACGGCGCTTCGTATGAAACGTACTTACTCACATCTCACATCCCACAACTGACAACTGAACAAGTACGAGGTACGAAGTATGAAGTACAACGCTACGTATGAAACGTCGCTACTGGCACCTGTCACCCCCATATAAACTAAACTTTCACCTTAAAGTATAGTGCAGGGTTGCCGGAACGAAACAGGAATTGATCGAGCCACTTTCTACTCCGCCATCTTCATCACACTGATCACTTTCTGCAATGACTTATTCTGCAACCGGAGGAAGTACACGCCGGCCGCCAGCCCGTCATTATAAATATCTATGTTATACGTGCCGGCCGCATAGTCCTGGCTGGTGAGAACTTTCACCACGCGGCCCAGCGAGTCTATCTGCTGGATCATGGTATGGCCGCCGGTGGTGGAGAACTGAACCGTGGCATTGATCGTATAGGGGCTGGGCCACATTTTCAGAATCAGTTTCTCCGCATTGTTATTAGTATCATCCGGATCATCGGCCACACCACAGGGACCGGTGATCAGCGGGAGTGACTGGAAGTTGCGCAGCATAATAGTATCCAGCGCCGGTTGTTTGACACAGAACCATTGTTCCATTACCGAGGCATAAATACTCCGGAAATCATACTGGAAAGGAATGTTATTGACTACCTGGATATCTGAAGGGATTTCGGGACTGGTACCCAGGATTCCTTTTTTGGCATTTTTCCCAAAGAGAATTAATGGAGCCGCAGCGCCATGGTCGGTACCCCGGCTGGCATTTGATTTAATCCGCCTTCCGAATTCGGAGTAGGTCATTCCCATCACACGCTCTTCCAGCCCCATTAATTCGAGGTCATCCTGAAAGGCACTGATGGCACCGGAGAGGTCTTTCATCAGTTTGGCGTGGGTGCCCGTGGTGGTATCACTGGCGTTTACCTGTTTTTTGTGCGTATCAAAACCACCCATGGATACGGTATAGACCCTTGTTTTCAATCCGCCCTTGATCAGCCGGGCCACAATTTTTAATTGTTCGGCCAGCCCGTTCTCCGTGGGATAAGTGGCCATTGTGGCTGCCCGCTGATAGGCGGCACGTATGATATCGGAATAGATTTTTGTTTTTTCTGAAACCACCCGAAGAAATTTCAATTCTTTATTGGCCGGCGCCGAATTCAGCGGATAATCGGAAAAAGGATTGGCGAACGTATAAATTTTTTCAGGGTTGGTAATAGAGAGCCCCATGGAATAAATATCGCCCTGTACCATCTGTGTAGGAAAATTACTGATCTGGATGGCCAGCGGATCCGGCATCGAAGTAGTCGGAAACGCGTCCGGATAACCGGGATATTCCGTTTGCAGATAACGACCCATCCAGCCGGTCTTTACTCGTTCACGCCGGTTATTCCTGGTGTCCGCCGTATTCCAGAAATCCGTGGCCCGGAAATGCGAGAAATTCGGATTATCATAGCCTACTGATTGTACAATGCTGATCTTGCCTTCATTGAACATATTCTGCATGGCGGTCATGGCCGGATGCAAACCGGATTTATCGGTACCGTCGAGTCGCAGCACCTGGCTTTGCGGAATGGCCACATTGGTACGCGCGTTGTAATAATTGCCGTACACGTCAAGCGGTATTATCATATTGAGACCATCGTTGCCGCCGGATAACTGCACCAGCACAAACACGTGGTCTGTATCGGTAAAAGTCTGCTCCAGCAGACGGGCAAGAGGGCTTTCCGCACCATTGGTGGTGAAGGTAAACCCGTTTACAAGGGCCGGCATGGTAACGGCAAGGGGTACACTATTGCGGAGAAAATGTCTGCGGTTCATGTTTTTCGTTTTACAGGAATAATCGGTTTAACACAAATGGAACTCGGGTAAATTCATCAGGAACTTAAACAGCTCACGCAGTGACGCGTTGATCACGGTATTGTTGTTGCTGTTCCAGGCATTGGTCCAGATCGTATCGTCCGCCGTATTATTGGTTAAAAAACGGGTTTTTACATAGGTTTTTGAAGCTGTTGATAAGGGATACCGAAGCAGCAGTGCGGTGATATCCGTAATCAGCCGGTTCGGATCTGCCGGATTGGCCGAGTAATTCGCGAAGCCACGAAGATCCAGTACTCCATCATTGACCAGCGCATCGGTATAATCCGCCCGCTTGGGTAATGAGTTGCTGTTGACCCAAAGCTCATAATGCATGGGTTCCTGGTAATAGGAAGGCCAGCCGGATACATCAGGCGGCTGAAACAGCTGTTGCTGCATTTCCGCTGCCTGCCGGTAGATTTGCTGAAAGAACGGATATCCGGTAGTATAATCGGTATAAACAGGATAGCTGACGTTGAACTCCCGTAATGTACCCACGATCATGTCAAACGGGGTCTTGATATAGCAGGCCTGATTCAGTACATCAAAGAAATGTTCGCTTTTAAACAGTACGGACAAGGCCGGTTTTATATCATAATTATTGTTCTTCAGCACCGTGGCCATCGGAACAATCACTTCCGCTTCCACCGTATCGGTGATGTCATAATATACAAACCATTTATATAGCTTGCGGCAGATGAAGCGGGCGGCTTCGTCCGTATTAAATATCATGGTCATCAGCGCGTCCAGTTCCTGGTCGGGATTGGTACTGCCGTTTATGCTGGTATTATTGTAAAAAGCAGAGAAGGTTTTGTTGGTCGTATCATGGGCGCTGGTATCAAGATATACACCAAGGGGGATATCGGTAATGCGCCAGCCGGTAAGCACCCGGGCGGCCGCTATCACATCGTCTTCGGTATACAAAGAATCATTGCCACGGCCAACGGAGAAGAGTTCCTGCAGTTCGCGCGCATAGTTTTCATCGGGAGCCTGTTTGCTGTTGAGATAACCATTGAGGTGTATCAGCATGGCCGGGTCAATGGTGACTTCCCGCACCAGTGTTTTAAAATTGCCCATGGCATTCGTGCGTAGCAGGTTGTGGTGCCGGTACAGCATGGCCGCGTCGCTTACTTCCGATTCCTGGATGGAGAAATGATGATGCCAGAAGAGCACCATTTTTTCCTGGATACTCCGCTGCTGATTCAGGATCAGTCCGGTCCACCATTTTTTCAGGCTTTCCACCCGTCTTCCGTTAATTGAACCCCGTATGACCGGATCACTGGCTATATTGGGATCATTCACCCAGGTCTGTCCGATCACTACGCCGAGGTCATCATAAAATACGCCCTCGTCTTCCAGTAATCCATAATCCCGCAGGGGAGGTGCTGGCGTAAAACTGGTATTCAGCAGTTCATCAATAGCGGCATCCGGACTGAGTCCGAGAAAATAATCCACATCCGCTTTTTTTGCACCAAACATCGTGCGTTTCAGCAGGTGTGTTACCTCGTTCACTGTCCAGGTGCCGCTGTAAGGGTTGAGTCCGGCAAACAACTGTTTACGGCTTACGCCGTTGTTCTTTTTGCTGCGGACAGTCCTGTTGGCCGTTTTAAAAAAATCTCTCCGGTCCATACATTTGGTTTATGGTTATAGTGTATCAGCGGATCAGGACAAAAGTTCCTTTCTGCTGATGCGGTTTATTTTGAAGGTCTTTATAATCGATCAGGTATATATAAACACCGACGGGTTGTAATTCGCCCTGCCGGCGGCCATTCCACCGCTGTTCTATAGCAGAGCTGCGGAAGATGACTTCACCGTTACGGTTAAACAACTGCATCCGGAATTCATCCGGTACTTTGCCCAGCGGACCAAAGAAATCATTGAGGCCGTCACCGTTGGGTGTAAAGGCACTGGGTACGGCTACCACGGCATCATTGAGTACCACCACGGTAAACTGGTCACTTACCTGACAGCTAAGTGGCGATTCATTGGTGGCGGTATAGACCGTGGTTGTAACCGGGTTGGCAACCGGATCATTACAACGGGTGCAGCTAAGGGTGGAGTGTGAATTCCAGGTGATGGTACCATTGCCATTACTGTGCAGGGTAAGTTGCTGACCCACGAAAATGGTATCAATCCGGCGAACACCCTCGAAAGGATTGCCAAGCGGTACGGGGTTATATTTTACAATGGCGGAATCATTGCCGCAGATATCCGGCAATGTATCCTGAAAGGGAATAAAACTACTGATTGTACATACGGCAGAATCCTGTTCGGTCAGTTCTGGGATTTTCAGTTTTATCACGGCAAAATCCGCATCACCCTGTGCATTACTCAAATCACCGTTGCCGGAATCGGAATCGCCGGCGAGGTAGTATTCATCTTTTACCGGGTGACGGACCATGGAGCGCAGGTGATCGGTGCCGCTGCCGCCCCAGTGTTTTTTCCAGGCCAGGCTGCCATCGGGTCTGAGCTTCAGGGTAAAAAAATCACCTTCACCCAGTGAAGCACTGGCATCTCCGTCGTCGGAATAGGTAACGCCACCGATAATATAACTGCTGTCCTTATCGGTCAGTATGGTTTTTGCATAATCCGCATCACTTCCCCCGAACACACGTTGCCAGTTTAGTCTTCCTCTTTGTGATACATTAATGATCCAGTAGTCCTGGCTGCCTTTTGCACCGGACACATCCCCGTCGTTGGACGTGGTATAACCGGCCAGGGTTAAAGAGCCATCGGCACCCTTGGTCATGCAATAGGCCACATCATTCTGTGAGCCACCGTAAATTTTGCTCATTACTTTATTCCCGTTTCCGTCAATTGCCAGCAGCCAGACATCATAGTTCTTCTGGCTGGGCGGAATATCGCCATCCACTGAATTGGTAAAGCCGGTGGCGAAAATGGTACCATTGATCACTTCAATATCGAAGAGTTCTTCATTTTTGGTGCCGCCAAAGCATTTACTCCAGAGCAGGTTACCGGCCGCATCCACTTTCATCAGTACGCCATCGGTATAGGTGCCGGTGCTGTGGTTGTTGCGGATATCACCGTCATTGGATGTAGAGGAGGCGGCGATCAGGTAGCTGCCATCTCTCAGGGCTTCAATATGATTGCCTACATCAAGACCTGTACCTCCATACCGTTTCTGCCATTCCAGGTTGCCGGTGCCCGAAAATTTAAGCAGCCAGATATCCTTGGTACCGCCATAGCCGGCAATAACGCCTCCGTCTGAGGAATTGGTTTCTCCCAGTACGAGGTAACCTCCGTCGCTGGTTTGTACCAGGTCGCGGGCCGATTCATAACCCGTACCTCCAACCGATTTTTCCCATTGAATCTGTCCGCATTTGTCCAGCTTTACCAGCCAGAGGTCCCAGTAATCGCGGTTAGGCTGCGGGGTTATATCGCCGTCCCTGGAATCGGTATAGCCGCCGGCAATCGTACCGCCGTCGGTGGTTATCTTAATGGTATAAGGGATATCGACATTGCCGCCGCCGTATTGATTGCCCCATTGTTGCGGGGGAATGCCGGGTTGGGCAGAAAGACTGTCGGTCAGCAGCATGAGCGTCAGGGACAGGATTGGATATAAGAGTTGATGGCGGTTCATAGTACAGGTAGTCCGCCTTACTATGCAAGTATTGTGCTATGTTACTGTTTTGGTAAAAAAGTTTTTACTAAACAGGCATGAATTTTTACTCAGCGGTTTTCCTGTTGGAAATACCGGCAACAATGCTGTAAACCACAAGTGGCGCATTTCGGGCTGCGGGCCAGGCAGGTATAGCGTCCATGCAGGATCAGCCAGTGATGAGCCTTGTGTATCAATGCTTCAGGAAAATTTTTCACCAGTATTTTTTCCACGGACAGCGGGGTACTGGCGGTTTGCGGCACCAGGCCAATGCGCTTACTCACGCGGAAAACATGGGTATCCACGGCCATATTGGGCTGCTGATCGATGACGGAAGTGATAACATTGGCGGTTTTACGACCCACTCCGGGTAATTGAACGAGTTCATCCACCGTCATTGGTATCTCCCCGTTGAAAAGCTCCAGAACTTTATTCGCCATGCCAATCAGGTGCCGGGTCTTGTTGTTGGGATAAGAAATACTTCTGATGAGCGGAAAGAGTTCATCGAATGCGGCAAGGGAAAGGGACTGCACATCCGGGTATTGTTTAAAAATGGCCGGCGTGGTCAGGTTCACCCGCTTGTCGGTGCATTGGGCGGAGAGTATAACGGCAACCAGTAACTGATAAGGGTTGTCGTAAAATAATTCGGTTTCTGCTTCCGGCGCATGCTCCTTAAAATAAGCGATGACGGCTTCGTAACGTTGCTGGCGGGTCATGCTGCAAGATAAGGGAAAGAGAAATGTGAGATGAGAGATGTGAGATGTGAGGTGTGCCGATTAGCCGATTAGCAAATTAGCCGATGTGCCGATTAGCAAATTAGCGGATTAGCTTATGAGGAGCCTCTGCGCTCTCCGCGTTCTCCGCGGTTAATTGTATTTCTCTGCGCTCTCTGCGTTCTCCGCAGTTAATTGTATTTCTCTGCGCGCTCTGCGTCCTCCGCGGTTAATTGTATTTCTCTGCGCGCTCTGCGTCCTCCGCGGTTACTTGAATATTTTTTTGGGCAAAAAAAAAGCACTTGTCGAGTGCTTTAAATTTCTTGTTTAATCGTTGGTTTATTGTACAGTCTGACCGGCTGTCTCGCGGGCATAGTTCAGTACGTTGAGTACTACTGCGGTGCGGGGAGTTTCGGTGATTTTATCGAGGCGATACATGGAGGCTTTCAGCACTGCCATTTTTTCGCGAAGGGTCCAGTCTTTTTCCAGGGCGGCTTCTATAGCCGTTGTCTGGTGCAGGTCTGTTTCCTTATACAAATACAATAAAAGATCCTCGGGAGTAAAGTTTGTCATGGCAAACCAATTAATTTGTCCAGAAATTAGATGTTGTCCGTCAATTTATAACCGTGTGAATCGAATGTCCGGTTATTTAAACGGGATGGAGATGCCCTTATTGTGTCGGTTTCCTTAATTCTTTGTGTTATCGGGTTTTTCCGGTACCAGGAAAATCTCTTCGTTGTCCCTTTTCATCAGGTATTTTTCCCTGGCATAGCGTTCCAGGGTGGCAGGATTTGTCTTAAGTGCTTCTAATTCTTTGCGTTCTGCGGCTATCTCGGCACTATAATAGGCCTTACTTTTTTCCAGTTCCCGCAGTTCGCGGCGCCGTTCGAGCTGGGTAAACACGTCATTCTTGTCCAGAAACAGGATCACCACACAAAAAGCGGCAAAAGCAATCAGGTATTTACTTCTGAGCCAGGCAGGTATGCGGGCGAGTAGTTTCATTGGTTTTTTTATTAAAAAGGTGCTTTAGTTATGCTTCGGCAGGCTCAGCATGACAATGATTTGTCATCCTGGCTTCGGCAATGCTTCGACAATGCTTCGGCAAGCTCAGCATGACAGTGATTTGTCATCCTGAGCCTGTCGAAGGAAGCCTGTCGAAGGGCGCCTGTCGAAGGGCGCCTGTCGAAGAAAGCCTGTCGAAGGAAGCCTGTCATGGTGAGTTTACCGAACCATGACAGGCTTCCTGAACACCTGCTATACAGCAAATTACTTACCAAACTTAATTTTTCCTTTCGGATAAACACCGGTGCTGCCCAGTAACTCTTCAATCCGGATCAGCTGGTTGTACTTGGCCATCCGGTCAGAACGGGAGGCAGAACCTGTTTTGATCTGACCGCAATTCAGTCCTACAGCCAGGTCGGCAATGGTGTTGTCTTCGGTTTCACCACTACGGTGACTCATGATCGTGTTGTAACCATTGTGCTGGGCGAGGGTTACCGCGTTGATTGTCTCGGTAACAGTACCGATCTGGTTTACTTTAACCAGCAGGGCATTACCGATCCCTTTGTCAATACCCTGTTGCAGGCGTGTTACGTTTGTTACAAACAGGTCATCGCCTACCAGCTGGCATTTATCACCAACGGCTTCTGTCAGCATTTTCCAGCCGGCCCAGTCGTCTTCCGCCATACCGTCTTCAATACTGCAGATGGGGTATTTTTTTACCCAGCTTTCCCAGTACTTCACCAGTTGTTCGCTGGTCATTTCCTTGCCATTGCTTTTATGGAAAACATATTTTTTCTTTTTACCGTCCCACAGTTCACTGTTGGCGGCATCCATGGCGATTTTTACCTGTGTGCCGGATTTGTAACCAGCCGCCTCAATGGCATTCAGTACGGTTTCAATAGCTTCTTCGTTGCTCTGGATATTGGGAGCAAATCCGCCCTCATCACCCACATTGGTGCTGTATCCTTTTTTCTTCAGTACACTCTTCAGTGAGTGGAAGATTTCCACGCCCCAGCGGAGACCTTCACTGAAACTAGGTGCACCTACGGGCATCACCATAAATTCCTGGAAATCGATTTTATTATCCGCGTGGGCACCCCCGTTCAGGATATTCATCATGGGGATGGGAAGTACTTTGGCATTGGTACCACCGATATAACGATACAGCGGCAGACTGGCTTCTTCCGCAGCGGCTTTGGCTACGGCCATACTTACAGCCAGGATGGCATTCGCGCCAAGCTTGCCTTTATTGGCCGTTCCGTCCAGTTTAATCATGAATTCATCCACACCGGCCTGGTCAGCCACATCATAACCGAGCAGTTCGGGGGCGATGATATCGTTTACGTTTTTTACCGCTTTTAATACACCACGGCCTACATATTTTTTCTTGTCACCATCACGCAGTTCCACTGCTTCGTGAATACCGGTACTGGCACCACTAGGTACAGCGGCCCGGCCGATGGCACCTTCATCTGTTATTACATCAACTTCCACAGTGGGATTACCACGGGAGTCCAAAATTTGTCTCGCGAAGATTTCTGAAATGTAGCTCATATATTATTTGTTTAAGTTAGACTTGCCATTTCCCTTTTCAGGGGCCGACAAGCAATCGTTTATATCTCCGGAACCCGGAAGGATTCCGGAGTTAATCAGTTCTCTTTTTGGGTCAGATTCCGGAAGATGTCTTCCAGGCGCTGATTTTCGCTTTGCAAAGAAACGATGTTGAGGTTGTGCTGCAAAGCCAGGGAGAGGATTTGTTTGCGCAACTGATCAGAATCATGTGTGGCTAACTGCCAGTTGTTCGCGTCCAATTGACGAATACTGGTAGCTGCAGTCAGTGTTTGCATCAGTGATAATTCCGCTTTTTCCCCAAAGGAAACATGCACCACGGCAGCCGCTGCTGACTTTCGGAGATTCTGCAGGCTGTCATTCGCCACCAGTTCTCCTTTATTGATAATAATCACCCGGTCGCAGATGGCTTCCACTTCCTGAAGAATATGCGAAGAGAATAAAACCGTCTTATTTTCCCCCTGTTTACGGATCACTTCCCGGATCTCAATGATCTGGTTGGGATCAAGACCCGTTGTGGGTTCATCGAGAATCAGCACTTCGGGGTCATGGATGAGTGCGGCAGCGAGACCTACCCGTTGTTTATAGCCTTTGGATAATTGCCCGATTTTTTTACCGGCTTCTGGCCGCAGTCCCACCGTATCGATCACTTTTTCTATGGCCTGTTTACTATCGGTCAGTTGATGCACTCCCGCCAGAAATCCGAGGTATTCCCGTACATACATATCATAATACAGGGCATTCAGCTCGGGCAGGTAGCCGATTTTCTTCTTGGTTTCCTCAGGCGCTTCAGTCACATTGGTGCCACATACCCAGGCTTCACCACCGGTAGGTTGCAGGTAGCCGGTAATGATTTTCATGGTGGTGGACTTGCCGGCACCATTGGGGCCAAGGAATCCGACGATTTCGCCTTTATTAGTCGTAAAGGAAATACGGTTGACGGCTTTTTGCAGGCCATATTCCTTGAGCAGGTTTTTGACTTCGATGGACATACTGCAAACCTACAATAAAAATGATATTGCTTAATTTGCATATTTACGCATTCATAAACTTTCCGGATGACGACAATTCTGATCATCATTTTTGTACTGGGCTACCTGTTCATCGCTTTTGAGCACTCCTTTAAGATCAATAAAGCGGCTACCGCCTTACTGACCGCGGCACTCTGCTGGTCGGTATATGCGCTGGGTACTGCCGATAAGGAAACGGTGGTACATCATCTTACAGAACACCTGGGTGATATTTCCGGTATCCTGTTTTTTCTGCTTGGCGCCATGGTGATCGTGGAATTGATAGATGCCCATGACGGGTTTGAACTGATTACCCGACGGATTCAGACTACGGATAAGAAAAAGCTGGTATGGTTGCTGGCCTTTATCACTTTCTTTCTGTCGGCGGTACTGGATAACCTGACTACCACTATTGTCATGGTCTCACTGTTGCGAAAACTGATCGGCGATCGCCGGGAACGGTTGTTGTATGCCGGGCTGGTGGTTATTTCCGCCAACGCGGGTGGTGCCTGGTCACCTATCGGGGATGTAACCACCACCATGCTATGGATCGGCGGACAAATAACCGCGGTGAATATTATACTGAAAGTATTGCTGCCCAGCCTGGTCAGTATGCTGATTCCGGTGCTGCTGATCAGTCATCAGCTAAAGGGAAATGTAGCGCAACGGCCGGAAGCGTTACAAAATAAAAACTTCACCTATAGTGCGGGAGAAAGAAACCTGGTTTTCTGGCTGGGGGTGAGCTGCCTGTTAATGGTGCCGGTATTTAAAACCATTACGCATTTACCTCCTTATATGGGTATTCTTTTCGGACTGGGTATTATGTGGGTATGCACGGAGATGATACACAGTAAAAAAGATGAAAGGGATAAAGGGGTGCTTTCCGTCAATCACGCCCTGCGTAAAATCGATACGCCGAGTATTCTTTTTTTCCTGGGCATTTTATTATGCGTAGCGGCACTTGAGTCCACTGAAATACTGCATGCGGCAGCGGCCTGGCTGGATAAAACCATTGGTAATATATCCGCAATTTCCATTACGATCGGATTGCTTTCCGCATTGGTGGATAACGTGCCACTGGTGGCCGGAGCACAAGGCATGTACAGCCTGGAGCAGTTTCCCACGGATCATTATTACTGGGAATTCCTGGCCTATTGTGCCGGAACCGGGGGCAGTATACTGATTATCGGATCCGCGGCCGGTGTGGCAGCAATGGGATTGGAAAAAATTGATTTCTTCTGGTATGTAAAAAAAATAGGCTGGATTGCACTGCTGGGTTATCTGGCCGGCGCTGCTGTTTTTATCCTGCAACAATTTTTTGTTTAATTGTACTTCAAACTTCGTACTTCATACCTCGTACTTCGTACTTAACCCTACAGTCCTTCAAACTCATACAAATCATCCAGATCGGCTCCGGCTTTCATTTCCACTATGGGTTTGATCAGTCCGTCATGCAGATCATACACCCAGCCGTGCAGATCCGGGCGCTGATCCACACTCCAGGCCCGTTGAATCATAGCGGTTTTAGCCAGGTTAAAAACCTGTTCTTTTACATTCAGTTCCACCATCCGGTTTACTTTCTGCTCTTCATCCGGAATGGCTTCCAGTTCTTTCCGGTGAATCCGGTAAATGTCTTTAATATTCCGCAGCCACATATTCAATACCTGGTTAAAATCGCGGTTGGACATGGCCGCTTTTACCCCGCCACATCCGTAATGCCCGCATACCACCACATGCTTTATCTTCAGGTGGTTGACGGCATAGTCCACCACACTCATCAGGTTGACATCCGTATTCACTACCAGGTTCGCGACATTACGGTGGATGAAAATTTCACCCGGCTCCGTTTGTGTAATCTGGTCCGGAGGTACCCGGCTGTCGCTGCAACCGATCCACAGAAACTCCGGTGACTGTACATGGAGCAACCGTTCAAAAAAGGCAGGGTCTTCGGCTTTTTTCCGCGCCGCCCAGTGCTTGTTGTCATGTAAGAGGACTTCGTATGGTTTCATTTTCCGGTATTTACAGGTAAATTTCTGCGTTTAACCGCTCTTGTTCAAATCTTTATTGGGGCTAAACAAAAACGACTAAAAACTGTTAAAGATTCTTTAAGTTTATTTTAATTTAATTGAGTCTCAATTAGTTTGGACGGGATACCTGAAAACACTATTTTGCGCCACCTGAATGAAAAAGAAAGTCAAGAACAATTCAAAAGTGCATAAGACATCAGCTCTCCTGATGATCCTTACCTTGCTCTGGCTTACGGTCAGTGCGCCTTTCGTATTGTCTTGCCGTCAAACAATGGGCAGTGATTACAGTAGTTCCTCCACATTGCCCGGCAGCGATAATGAGGAAGAATCCACCAATCCTTTTGGAAATAATACCGAAGAAAAAGTACCGAATGCCGGTACGTTTTCGGAAGAATATCTGCATCATACCGAGCAGGATGCACATACATTCATGCTGCGTTCGGCTTTTGGTAATACGGAAAATGCCCGGCTCTATGTGGCTTTTCACGGTGAATTGTTAGTACCCCCTCCAAATTTTTCCTGATAGTAATGACCCGTTGCTACTGATGTAAACGGGAACAAACAGCTATTCCATCAGTGGGACATCTTCCTGTAGCAGGAATGATGGATTCTTCCGGGCTGTAAAACTTATTCCTGTAACCGGGAAACAGCATATTTATAATTTAACATGAAACAACAAAAGAATTTATTCGCAAATCTTGGTGCTGATTTGCCCTCCGGTCTTGTCGTCTTTCTCGTTGCACTTCCTCTTTGCCTGGGTATTGCCCTTGCTTCCGGCGCTCCTTTTTTCAGTGGTATCATTTCCGGTATTATCGGGGGTATAGTAATTGGTATGCTGAGCAATTCCCCGTTAAGTGTAAGCGGACCAGCCGCGGGCCTTGCCGCCCTGGTGCTGGGAGCTATAACCTCTATCGGTGATTTCAGCCTGTTTTTGTGTGCCGTATTTATTGCCGGTATACTACAGATGTTGCTGGGCATGGCTAAAATGGGCGGTATTGCCAACTATATTCCCGGCAGCGTAATCAAGGGTATGCTGACCAGTATCGGTATCCTGATCATCGCCAAGCAAATCCCGCATGCATTCGGCTATGACAAAGATGAAAAAGGAAATATCACCGAACTGATGCCGTATGGTAATGAAGACCTGCATGAACTGCTGCAGCCATTGCAGCATATTGAAGTGGGTGTATTTCTGCTTTGCCTGGTGTCCATTCTCATTATGCTGGCCTGGGATAAGCCGTTTATTAAAAAGAGGGCGGGCTTTGTTCCCGGTGCCCTGGTGGCGGTAATTGTGTCCGTTGTCATAAATGAAATCTGGATTAAAACCGGCAGTGCCCTTGCGGTACAGAATGAACACCTGGTACAGATCAAAGCCGCTTCTTCGGCCAGTGAGTTCTTCAGCTTTTTTACCCTGCCGGATTTTAACGGCTTCATGAACGGCACAGTAATCGTTTACGGTATTGTGATCGCCATCATTGCTTCGCTGGAAACACTGTTGAGTATAGAAGCGGTGGACAACCTGGATCCGCAGCGCCGCGTTACCAATACCAATAAGGAGTTGTTCGCACAAGGTGTGGGAAATACCGTGGCCGGATTGGTGGGTGGTTTGCCCGTTACCAGTGTCATTGTGCGTAGCAGTGCCAATGTGAACGCGGGTGGTAAGTCAAAGCTGTCCACGATTGTACATGGAATGATGTTGCTGATTTCCGTTATCCTGATTCCCGGTTTGCTGAATAAAATCCCCTTATCCGCATTGGCGGCCATCCTGCTGCTGACGGGTTATAAACTGGCCAAACCTGCCGTGTTTAAAAGCTTCTGGACGGCGGGTAAATTTCAGTTTATTCCGTTTATTGTTACCGTTGTAGTTATAATCGCGGTGGATCTGTTTGCCGTATTCCCGGCTGTCAGTGGTAAAGGATTGCTGGTTGGCGTGATGGCCGGTATCGTAGCGGCTACCGGTTCCATCCTGTATGGCAACCTGAAGAATTCTTATTATTTCCATTCGGAGAATCATCGCGACGGAGATGTAATACAGGTGCGTTTATCCGAGGAAGTATCTTTTCTGAACAAGGCGGCTATCCGCCAGACACTGGATCATATGCCCGAGAACTCCACGGTAGTGATAGACGCGTCCACTACCAAGTATATTGATTATGATGTACTGGAACTGATCAAGGAATTCAGGGATATCAAAGTGCCGCTAAAAAATATTAAGCTGACCCTGAAAGGGTTTAAAGACGCCTATAAAATTGAAAATTATTCACAAGTACAGTCTGTACATTAAATAACTGATTAAACCATGAGAGTACATACAAAAGAAACACAATCGCATCTTACACCGCGCATGGCCCTCGAAATTCTGAAAGAGGGGAATGACCGGTTTGTCAAAAACCTGAAAGCCCAGCGGGACCTGCTCGGCCAGGTAAACGCCACACGTGAAGGGCAATGGCCATTTGCCACTATCCTGAGCTGTATGGACAGCCGTACTTCCGCCGAACTGATTTTTGACCAGGGACTGGGCGATATTTTTTCCATCCGGATCGCCGGCAATATCGTGAATACGGATATTATAGGGAGCATGGAGTTTGCCTGCAAGGTAGCCGGGTCCAAACTGATTGTGGTATTGGGACATACTAAATGCGGGGCGGTAAAAGGCGCCTGCGACCATGTGGAGATGGGCAACCTGACCGAACTGCTTTCCAAACTTCAGCCGGCCGTTTACGAGGAAAAAACTACGAAAGCGGAACAACGCAATTCCAAAAATCCGCAATTCGTGGAGAATGTGTCATCTATAAATGTAAACCGCAGTGTTAAAAGCATTATCGAACGCAGTTATATCATCGAGCAAATGGTGGAGTCCGGCGAAATCGGCGTGGTGGGAGCCATGTACAATATCGATACGGGCCTGGTGGAGTTCTATAATGACGTACAGTTCATCCGGGATGAGAAGAATCCCGAATTCAGTGTGGCGGAATTGAGGCATTAAACGGCCGATAAATACGGATAGATATTACCGATATGGATAAACGATTTGATGCGACTCATGTGCTGCACCAACTGAAGCACTACCTGCCGGCGCAACAGGCGCTGAAGGACTTTATCCATCATAATTCCCTGCATGCATTCCAGCAGCAGCGGTTTTATGAGGGAATCTTCACCGCTTCCCGCATATTCGGCTACCAGGTACACCTGCAGCTGGAAGAGTACCGGGAAATGTACCGGACCGGCCGTATCCGCGGGGATGTGATGGAACGGGTAATAACGTGGCGGAAAGGAGAAGCGTTCATCCCGGAATGGAAAAAGAAAATGCTGTCGGAAGAGTATGCGCCGGCGTTTGAACCGCGTATCGGCAGGTTGCGGGCGAAATGGAAGCGTTTTTACGGCATCGACCTGGATAACCTGGTACATCCGTTGCTGTTCCGTATACTCTGCAGTTTTCTTGACCAGGGCATCGCCCTGAAAGAACTGCCGGTGGTAAACCGAAACTTTACCAATACCATACGTGAACTGGAAGCGAAATCACTGGTGAGTTTTTTCCGTACCCGGAAGATCCGGCAGCTGTTTTTGTCCGGTGATTATACCCTGGAAGGCTTGTTGAAAATGCTGGTTGGCGGTGAGATTTATTTTGAACAGTATTTATTTGATCAGCAGTTTGCGCATCATGGCTGGAGTGGCTTTGTGAGTGCCGTGGAGGATAATCCGCATACCTTGCCCGACAGAAAGCAGATCACGTTCAGGGAATTGGTGGAGTTTGAGCTTTTGCTGGAACTGGATGCACTGGATAAGGAGTTGGGTACCGGCTGGAAACCATTGACCACACATCTATCCACTCCTCCGGCAGATCTGTTTGCGCCTGTCCCGCCGACAGAATACCAGGAAGTAATTGCCTGCTGGCAGACCGCATTTGAATGGAGTTATTATGACAGTGTGTTGCGCGGCATGCTGATGGCAAAACCGAAACCACTGCCTGCAGCAAAAAGTATGCAGGCCATTTTTTGTATTGACGAGCGGGAAGATTCAATCCGCCGGCATATTGAAGCCGTGGATAAGCAGGCCGAAACTTTTGGCGCACCCGGCTTCTTCGGGGTGGAGTTTTATTTTCAGCAGCAAGGCAGTAAATTCTACGATAAATTATGCCCGGCCCCGGTAACGCCGAAATACCTGATCAAAGAAACGGACGCCACCCTCGAACATCAGAGCGATCTGATCTATACAAAATATACGCATGGCATCATCTCCGGCTTTTTTCTGAGTATCGGTTTCGGGTTCTGGGCATTTGCCAAAAAACTGCAGCTGCTGTTCCGCCCGAAAATGAGTCCGGCCATTTCCAATGCGTACGGGCACATGGATAAAAAGTCAACACTGTCTATTGAAAACCGCGATCCGTCGGATACGGAAAACGGGCTGCAGATCGGGTATACCGTGGAAGAAATGGGGCACCGTGCGGAAGCTTTTCTGCGGGGTATCGGATTGATCCGTGATTTTGCACCACTGGTTTACATCGTGGCACATGGCAGCAGCAGTGCCAACAATCCCCATCATGGTGCCCACGATTGTGGCGCCTGCAGCGGAAGACCCGGCGCTACCAATGCGCGGGTACAGGCGTTTATCCTGAATCATGCCGGGGTACGAAAGCTGCTGGCCGGACGGGGAATTGATATTCCGGGTACCACGCAGTTTGTAGGTTGTATGCACGATACCGCGGCGGATATAATGGACTATTACGATGAAGAAGTACTGACGGCAGATAACGGTAAGGCACACCTGCTGAATTTGCAGCGTTTTGAAACGGCCCTGAACCTGAATGCCAAAGAGAGAAGCCGCCGCTTCGCCTCCATCAATACACGGCAGGAGCTGGAGCAGGTGCGTAAAGCCATTCATAACCGGTCGGTTTCCCTGTTTGAGCCAAGACCCGAACTGGGACATGGTACCAATACTCTTGCCATCATTGGCAGGAGGCAGATCAGTAAAGGATTATTTCTTGACCGGCGGGCATTCCTGAACAGTTATGATTATACCACGGATCCGGATGGTTCCATACTGGCAGCCGTAATGCGGCCCATCGGTCTTGTATGTGGCGGTATTAATCTCGAGTATTATTTTTCCCGGGTGGATAATCTGAAACTGGGTGCCGGCACCAAGCTCCCGCACAATGTGATGGGCCTGTTTGGCGTGGCCAACAGCAGCGACGGGGATCTGCGCCCCGGACTACCCTGGCAGATGATTGAAGTACATGATCCGGTCAGGTTGCTGGTAATTGTGGAACAAGCGCCTGACATCGTACTGAAAGCGATTCAATCAAGCCCCGGAGTATTTGAGTGGTATAAAAATGAGTGGGTACATATTGTGGCATTACATCCGCAGGAAAAGCAGTTTTATTATTTCAGAAACGGGGCATTTGAACCCTATCAGCTGCTGACGGCTGAAAAGGAGATCAGCACTATTCACAATATGGAAGAATTTATCGAAGGCGCGAAAGAAATGGAGACGAATCATATTGTACATGCCACGGAGGAAAATCTGCCGGTCTATTTGCTGGATTAAGGAAAAATAAATTCAATGGGTCAACTACTTGTATTAGCCGTATTGGTGCCGCTGCTGGCTTTTTTCGCCACACTGGTCTGGCAAAATAAAAATGAACAGCCGATCGCCTGGATCGTGCGGGTTGCCAAAGTGCTCAATATCGGGCTGGCGCTGCTGTTTGTGAGCTGGTGGATGCTGGACGGGTTAACACCGGTAGAATACCAGCTGATCACGCTGTATAAATCGGATCATTTTGTTTTTGCCCTGCATTTTTATTACGATGAGGTCACCGCGGTATTCAGCCTGACAGGTGCCGTCCTTTTTTTCCTGGTAGCCACATTCAGTAAATATTATATGCACCGCGACCAGGGATTCAAACGGTACTTCAATACCATCCTGCTTTTCTCAACCGCGTATAACCTGATCATTCTTTCCGGCAATTTCGAAACCCTCTTTATCGGGTGGGAGATCAAAGGGATCTGTTCTTTTCTGCTGATTGCGTTTTACCGCGACCGCTACCTGCCGGTAAAAAACGCTTTTAAAGCCGTATCGAATTACCGTATCAGTGATGTGTCCCTGATGCTGGCGATGTGGATGATGCATCACCTCATGCAGCAGGATATCAGTTTCCCGCAACTCGGTCTGGCGAAGGAAACGGCATTGACAACAGCCACTCCTTTTATGTCTGTATTTATTGTTTGTATGATGATTCTGCCGGCCGTTGTGAAATCAGCCCAGTTTCCCTTTACCACCTGGCTGCCAAGGGCGCTTGAAGGGCCAACAGCTTCCTCCGCGATCTTTTACGGATCACTGAGTGTGCATATTGGTGTATTCCTGTTATTACGTACGCATCCGTTCTGGGAGGACATGCACTGGGCCAAAATACTGATCATCGTGATCGGGGCCCTTACTGCTATTACCGCTACGGTAATCGCCCGCGTACAACCTACGGTGAAAACGCAGATCGCGTATTCCTCGGCTGCGCAGATCGGTCTGATGTTTATTGAAATCGCATTGGGTTTTCACTGGCTGGTTCTGCTTCATTTTGCCGGCAATGCTTTTTTACGGACCTACCAGTTACTGGTGTCACCATCCGTACTGAACTACCTGGTGCATCACCAGATCTTTCACTATACTACACCGGTTCATAAAGCGGTTACCCGCTGGAAAGCCACGCTCTATATTCTTGGAATAAAAGAATGGAATCTGGATACCTTGTTATACCGGACCGGTTGGAAACCTTTTAAGTTGCTGGGCAACCTGTTTGGCTTCTTACAGCATAAAACATTTATCAATACCATGTCGGTTATTGGTGTTTTCCTGTTCATTGCAGGGTATAATAAACCGGATTCTTTTCAGCCGGGCATCAGCGGCATGACCCTGCTGCTGATGGCGGTGGCGTTGTTGCAGATTCTCTTTTCATTTTCTTCAAGAGGCAATGCCATTACAGCGTGGAGATACCTGCTGAACGGCCATATTTTTATCCTGGCCGGAATCCTGTTTAATGCGCCGCATATTTACAGCATTGAACTGATTTTTTATGCAAGCGGCGTGATACTTGCTTTCGGGCTTGGGTATTATAGCCTTAAAAAAATTGAACGTATCGACAAGGATATTACCTTATCCCGTTTTCATGGATACGTGTATGAGCAGGAGAATACGGGTTTCCTGTTTCTGCTTTCCGCCATGGGTATGTTGGGTTTCCCGATCACGGCGGCCTTTATCGGAATTGATGTACTCTTCACCTATGTACGTAGCGATCAGTGGGGACTGATCGCCCTGCTGGGACTCTCCCTGTTTTTTGTAGAGCTGGCCGCTTTCCGGATTCTGCTCCGGATCTTTTTCGGCCCGCATAAAAAATTATATCACCCGGTGGCTTTCCGGAGTACCTGATGTGCCGGTTTACAGCAGCAACCCCGCTGCCCAGTTCAGGCTATTGATGGTTTTGACATATTTTGTTTTCAGTTCGGTTAATTTCCGGAGTGCTTCCAGTTTTTTGTTCTCCCTTGTATTGACAAGGAAAAGGGAACTTTCACCGTTGCGGAACCGTATTTCCTCCCCTTGTTGAAGTGCCTGGTAATTAGCCAGCGCGGCCTCCTGCAAACTTACCTGCCGGCGCAGTGTCAGCAGCTCATTATAATAGGTTTTTACTTTTGTTTCCAGCTGAAGTTGTTTATAATCTCTTTCGATCCTTGTCTCCGTGATTTTCAGTTTTGCTTTGCGGTATTCTCCCCGTCCGGTCGAAAACCGGAGCGGCAGCCCAACCGATAACCCATAACGGAAATTGTTTTCAAATAAAGGGCCGGTAGCGGTTTTCAAAATCGTGTAGCCCTTGCCAAGCTGGTTGTACCTGAAATCAGCAACCGGTAAGAGTTCCTGGAATTTCAGTTTTCTTTCCAGTTGCAATACATCCAGTTTGTACCGGTACATACCGAGTTCGGGATGACTGATACGGATCGTTTGCAAAAGGCTGTCCAATACCGGAACCGGGAGCTGCTGAACGGCTATTTCCCCGATGGAAGTAGCGGGTATTACTTCTTCCGGCAACTGGTATGGGGCTTCTGTGTCTGTCCACAGATACACAGACAACTCAAGACCTGCATTGCGAAAGGAAAGGGATGATTCCTGCAGCAGCAATTCCATACTTTGTAATTGGGTCAGGGCTTCTGTGGTATCAATAGCGGGTCTTTCACCCAGTTGATAGCTGGTCCGGACAAATGCCAGCCGCCGCTCATTAATCTGTACGGCTTCCCGGAGGATCAGGTAATCCTGGTACAGCATGGACCAGTTCCAGTACGCACTTGTAATTTCCCGGAGCAGGTTGTTCAGCATCAGCCGTTGTTCTGTTTCGGCCGCGGCACGGAATATTTTTGCCGATTGCAAGGCCGCTCTTCGTTTATCCATCAGCAGGTTCTTAGCCAGCGGCACACTGATGCCGAAATAGCTGGATTTCCCGGTGGTTTCCTGCGGGTCTGTACGAGTGCCGGACAGGTATTCCAATCCGGTATTCAGTTCCACGCCAAACCAGGTAGGAATAGTCAGTTCCGGCCGGTTGTATTGGTAGTAATTTGTGCCATTGAATGTTTTTTGTGCAGCCGAATTATACAATAATGGATCAAAAGCGCCTCTCGCTATTGTAATATCCGCAGCGGATTTGTCAATGCCAATAACCGCCAGCCGGGCAACCGGATGATTTTTCCTTACAATTTCGAGTGCCTGTGGAAGCGACAGTGTTTTTTCATCCTGTACTCCCCGCGCACTGGCTATCGAAGTAATAATAAGGGTAAGCCCGAGAAAGATAAACAGCAATACTACTTTTTTACGGTCAGTATGACGCTGCCACAGCCAGGCGTATGATTTATTTTTTCTGATTGGTTTCATGTGTTTGTTTTTTTTCTGTTTTTTCGCTACCCGCCTTATAATAATCGGGAGGGAAGCCGTTTATATTCCGCCACAGTTCATACCAGATGGGTACATCTTTCAACAGTGCCATACCCTGCACGCCCGTACCCATCCTGAGCTCACGGGGCCAGGGTTTTTCCTGCGGGTCCTCGGTAACCAGTATGCGAAAAAGACCGTTGGCGCTGACTGCATTTTCCACCGCAATCACTTTCCCGCCAAAAGTTCCATAGGAGCTGTTGGGCCAGCCACTGAAAACAATCGCCGGGAAACCGTCAAACATGAACCGCACCGGCTGCCCCTGTGATACCAATGGAAGATCCACGGGGCGGATAAATAATTCAACGGCATACTGTATATCTGTTGGTACAATTTCCACAATCATCTCCGCCTCTTTTACAATTTCACCGATACCCGCTTTTCGTGCTTTGGTAATCTGCCCATCCTGCGGAGCGGTGATATAATAGAGTCCGTTGCGTATGGCATAATTGCTGTACTGGTTTTCCAGTTTGGCAATATCCCCCTGGCCGCTGGCTATCTGTGAAAGCGACTGAAACTGATCCCCGCGGGCTTTGGCCATTTTCTCCATGTATTCCTGCTGTACCGCGTTTACTTCAATAGCGGTAATCGTCATTTCCTGCCGGGTATTGGCCAGTTTGTTTTCCGCGCTTACTTTTTTGGCCAGGCCGTTCTGGTAGGACTGGTTGCGCTGTTCCAGCTGTGTAAGAGATACCAGGCCGCTGTCATACATGGCTTTCTGCCGGTTGAATTGTTGTGTGGCAATTTTAAAATCATTGCCGGCAGCCAGCGATTCCATGCTGTCACTCTGTACTTTCAGTTGCAACTGCTGCAGCTTATTCCGCAATTGATCCAGTTTTAATTGCAGGGCTTCATCCAGTGCAATGAGTTGTGAACCGGAGGTCACCGCTTTATTCCGGTAATAGTCCACCGATTGTGATTTAGCCGTTAATTGTTCACGTGTCCTTTCCAGTAAACGGGGATCCAGGTAGTCGTCTTTTATTTCAGCAAGCTGCAGAATGGTGTCACCGGCTCTTACAAAATCACCTTCCTTTACAAACCATTTTATGACGCGGCCGGGAATAATGGTATTCAGTTGCTGCGGGCGTTGTTCCTGCCGCAATGTGGTTACGCTTCCCCGGGCCCGGATATTCTGCGTCCAGGGCAGGAATAGCAGAATGAGTAATACAGACATCAGTCCGTAAAACCAGTAACGTACCCGGCTTCGTTTATTATGCCGGTATACTTTGCTGAAAGAGGACCATTGCTGCTGCAATGGTTGTGTCTCATTATTGTTCATTGGTCGGTTTCTTTTTTTGGTTAACAATACAGCCGTCGGGGGTTATTTCAATCACCTGGTCGCATAAGCGGGCAAATACCGGGTCGCTGCTTACGACCAGGATAGTTGTCTGCGGATATTCTTTCAGCAGGAGTTTGATGATCCGGCCACGGTAGGGTTCTTCAATATGTGTCCATGGTTCTTCGAGCAACAGCAGCCGGGGATGACCCACCAATGCGCGAACCAGTAATATTTTACTGATGACATTGCGGGACAAGCGTTTTCCGGTGGGGTCCAGCCAGGTATCAAAACCGTCTTTTTGTGTACGGAGAAAAGTGGTCAGTCCTACGGCTTCAAATAAGTGCACCACCTGTTGCATGTCTGTATCCGGATTGCCCATCGTGATATTCTCCAGTAATGTGCCATGGAATATATCCTGCTGACTCAGCAAAATACCGGTCTGCGCCCGCAGGGAGGATAAGTCATAATTGCCAACCGGCAGACCGTTCAGCATCAAGGCTCCTTCAAATCCCTGGTATGAACCACTGACCAGTTTCAATAGTGTGGATTTCCCGGTGCCTTCTTTTCCGGTTATACATACTGTTTGGCCGGGCTGAATGCTGAAACTGATCTGTTGCAAAACAGGTTGTTCATCGTCATAGGAAAAGCGCAGTTTGGCGGCTTCCACGGATAAGCCCTGTTTTTCATCCGGCAATACATAACTTCCGTTTTTTTCCACCGGCTTGTCGGTGATTTTTGCCAGTTTATCCACCGAAGTCAGTACATCATATACACTATCGAGATTGCCGATCAGCTTTTCCACGGAGTTGATAATAGTCAGAATAACAATTTCAGCGGCTATAAACTGACCGATATTCAGTTGCTGACTCACGAGTAACAGGGAGCCGATGATCAGCATGGCCGCGGTGATTAACACTTTAAAGGCAATCAGTACTTTGAACTGGAACTGCAGAATGGAAAAATGACTGTTCCTGGCATCGAGATAGCCGCTTACTTTTTCATTTGTTTTAGCCAGGTTGATCCGGGATCCCTTGGAAAACTTAAAGGATTTGATCAGCCGGCCCAGTTCTTCCAGCCAGGCGGCCACCCCGTATTTATAGGCACTTTCTGCCAGACTGGTTTGTAAGCCTTTATTACCTGTATAATACAGGATGAGCCAGAGAATCAGCAGCAGGATGAGTCCGAACAGGATGAAAGCCGGGTGATAAAAAGAGAGCAGCAACAATCCGAAAACAATCTGGATGGATGCGGTGGGAATATCCAGTAATAGTTTGGCCAGTCCTTTTTGTAATGTGGGAATTTCAAAAAAACGATTTACCAGTTCAGGCAGATAATAGGCATCCGTTTTTTTCATGTCCAGCCGGGGTATATGAACAGCCAGGTCAAAGGAGTAACGTACAAAAATTTTCTGTTGAATTTTTTCGATCAGCTGCATTTGTCCTACCTGGAGAACACCGGTGCTGAATACGCCGATAACCACCAGGCTGATCAGTATCACCAATGAGGTACTCATTGATCCGCCCAGTACAAACCCAATGATGGCCTGTACACCTACGGGAAGGGAGAGCTGAATTAAGCCGTTCAGAATTGCATAGAAGTAAATAGCGGATATTTCTTTTCGCTCCAGTCGGACCAGGTTCAATATCCTGGCAACCGGGTTTGATGCGGTGCGCATACGTTCAGTAATTATAGAATGATAAAATCAGTAAAGTGCGGATACAGCGTATCCGTAAAAAAGGAAGATCAGCAGTTTGGAGGCGGTGTGTGCTGTTCCAGGCAGGGTGCTGGTAATATTTTTTCAGCAACATGGAAAGCCGTGTTCAGTTGCTGGCTGAGCAGATCTGCCAGCTGATGATAGGCCGGGTTGATTTTTTTATCTTTTTGAAATTCAATGGATGATTTCTCCGCATGTTTTTCTTCATCCATGGTAAAGACTACAGAAGCCGGGTCGTCAGTAATACAGGCATTTACCCCGGGTACTATCTGTACTGTGGCAAAAATCAGTAATATAAACAAGGCGATCCGTTTCATTGATGCTGCAAAATTAGTCGTGGTAATAACATGGCAAAGTCCGGATTGTTTAAGAATTGTAAAAAAACCACCGGTTCCTCCTGACAGGATTTCACCGGTGGTTGCTGTTTAACTTTTTTATCCGTAAAGGTTCGTAAAATTAAACCTGGTTGAACGCCAGGCCCAGTTTTCGTTCCTGTAATGTTTCCCTGATTTCATCCAGTATAGCCGGGTCATCAATGGTAGAGGGTATGGCATAGGGTTCTCCGTCCGCAATCTGGCGTATGGTTTTGCGTAGTATTTTGCCACTTCTGGTTTTGGGTAACCGTTTTACAATGGCGGCATTCCGGAAATAGGCGACTGCGCCGATTTTTTCGCGGATCAGCGATACTAATTCCTCTTCTATCTGCTCTTCGTCCAGCTCACGGCCATCTTTCAATACAACCAGGGCAACGGGTCGCTGGCCGCGTAATTCGTCCGCAATACCCATAACGGCACATTCGGCAATGGCGGGATGTGAGGCTACCAGTTCTTCCATTTCTCCGGTACTCAGCCGGTGACCGCTTACATTGATTACGTCATCCACCCTTCCCATGATATAACAGTAACCGTCGGCATCCAGGTAGCCGCCATCACCGGTCTGGTAGTATCCGGGAAAATGCTGAAGATAGCCGGCAATAAAACGATCGTCATTATTCCAGAGTGTAGGCAGGCAGCCGGGTGGCAGGGGAAGTTTAGCGGCGATATAGCCTTCTTTTCCTTTCTCCAGTTCCACCCCGTCATCGGATAGTATGTGAATCTCATAACCACATACGGGTAAGCCGGCAGAACCCGCGCGCGGATCCTGGTGTGCCACCCCCATCATGATCCCCACCATTGGCCAACCGGTTTCAGTCTGCCACCAGTGATCAATAACCGGTTTTTGCAACAGGTCTTTTATCCAGTGATAGGTGGGCGGGTCCAGTCTTTCCCCGGCCAGGAATAAATATTTCAGCCTGCTGAGATCGTATTTTTTCAGCAGCTCGCCTTCATGGTCTTCTTTGCGTATCGCCCGGATGGCGGTTGGCGCTGTAAACATCACGTTTACGTTATGCTCACTGATCACCCGCCAGAAAGCACCGGCATCGGGTGTACGGATGGGTTTCCCTTCATACAGTATGGACGTGCAACCCTGGAGCAGGGGGCCATACACGATATAGCTGTGGCCCACCACCCATCCTACATCACTGGCTGCCCAGTATACATCGCCGGGTGCTATATCATAAATATGATCCATGCTGAATTTTAACGCCGTGGCATAACCGCCATGATCGCGGATAATACCCTTGGGTTTGCCGGTAGTGCCGGATGTATACAAAATATATAAAGGGTCAGTGGAAAGCACAGGGATGCATGCCGCGGTTTCTCCGGTCAGCAAACTGTTGAAGTCCACTTCGCCCGCTCCATCCAGTTTGTCATACCCGGGTGTGCGCTCATAAAAAATATGTACCGGCGGTTTGTGGGTGGCTTCTTCTATGGCCCGGTCCACCAGCGGCTTATAGGGAATGATCTTTTCAAATTCCACCCCATGGCTGGCGGAGATTATGGCTTTGGGATGAGAATCGTCAATCCGCATTGCCAGTTCATGCGGGGCAAAGCCGCCAAATACGACCGAATGAATGGCGCCAATACGGGCACAGGCCAGCATCGCAATCACGGCCTGCGGTATCATGGGCATATAGATCACAACGGTGTCGCCCCGGTTTACACCCATGCGCTGCAGACCACCGGCAAAGCGTGCCACGAGGTCCAGCAGTTCCCGGTAGGTGAATCGCTGCATAGTATGTGTTACCGGAGAATCATAAATCAGGGCCACCTGTTCTCCGCGGCCATGCTCCACCTGGTAATCCAGGCAGCCATAACTGATATTGATTTCTCCGTCGGCAAACCAACGGTAAAAACCTTTGTCCGTCTGCGATAAAATTGTCCGGGGTTTTTTATACCAGTGCAATGCCTCGGCCTGCCTGGCCCAGAACGCTTCTTTGTTTTCAATACTCTCCCGGTAAATAGCGGTGTATTTTTCCATAGTGCAATTCGTTGCTACAAATTACAACCGGTAAAGGAGGGAAGAGACAAAGCTATACCAATTAACCAGGTTTTTTGTTCATCCGCGAACGGGGATTAGTTGTAGTCAGGCTGAAGGAGAAATCAGTTCCTGGACCTGTTTCAATAACTGTCGGGTGCTGAACGGTTTGGTAACATAGAGAGAAGCACCGAGGTCATATCCTTTTTGTATATCCGATTCCTTGCTCTTGGCACTCATGAAAACCACTTTGGCTTCTTTCAGCTTTTTACTGCTCTTGATATGTTTACAAATGGCATAGCCATCCACATCGGGCATCATGATATCGAGTAATACGATATCCGGTACCTGCTTGTCAACAATTTCCAATGCCTCTGTTCCGTTCCTGGCCACCATTACTTCAAATCCGTTCTTCTTCATCAGGAATTCCAGTGACATGAGAATATAAGGGTCGTCGTCTACTACCAGTATTTTCTTCATTCCCGTTCGCTTGAATAAGGTTGTTGTTTAAAGATTCGGTAAGGTAAAGATAAACCGTGAACCTTTCCCTTCTTCACTTTCCACGCGTATTTTACCGCCGTGCATTTCAATGATCTTTTTACAGATAGCCAGTCCCAGTCCGCTGCCCTGCGGTTTTTTCAGTGTCTGGTTCCGGGCCTGGAAAAACTTATCAAATACGAGTTCATGCAATTCGCCTGCAATTCCTTTACCATTATCTTCCACCCACACCTGCAGTTCATCCTCACCGGCATGTACGGCCACGGTAATCCGGCCGGTTTCTTCATCCACAAACTTGATGGCATTGGATAAAAGATTGTTCATGACCTGTTGAATCAGCGCCGCGTCGCAACGGACCAGGAACATGCTGTCGGGTATACGGGTACTGACGGTAATCTTTTTTTCCATGGCCAGGGCGGAGACAGATTGGATACTGTCTGCAATCAGCGTATTCAGCAGTACCGGAGTCAGGTTCAGTTTCTGCCGGCCGCTTTCATATTTTTCCAGGTTCAGTACCTGGGTAATCAGGTGACTCAGCCGTTCCGTCTCTTTGATAATGCCGGATAAAAAATGGTACCGTTGTTCTTCTTCCATATCCGGATTGTCATGTACAATTTCGGCCATGGCGCGGATGGAGGTAAGCGGTGTGCGGAGTTCATGGGTAACGGTATACAGGAACTCATCCTTAATCGTATCCATATCCTGCAATTGTGCATTGACCTGCGTAAGCTGATCCGTGGCTTTCTGCAATTCACCTGATTTACGACGGAGCTCCTTATTCAGTTCTATCATCTGCTGCGATTCACGGAGGATATGCATCACTTCACTAATCTTCAACTCCTCTTCCTTGGTTACACTACTTACCATGATACGGGCCGAAGCGGAACCAATCACGCCACTCAGTACTTTTTCGGCAAATGTTACCAGGCGGGGATCGGCTTTTTTACCTTCCAGGGAAATCTTATTCCGCTGGGCATAACTGGCAATAATTTTTTCCGCCCGTTCCGTGCCGAGAAAATTGGCCAGTAATGAATTCAGATCGGGCAGATAAGCGGTTCCTTTCCAGATTACATTATTCTCGCCGGGGCCCGAATGACGGAAGATATCCACAAAGATTTCTGCCTGGTAAATTTCCCGGGCCGACTTCTGACTGTTCAGGGAAACCGCTACAAAAACACCGGTATTAAACAACATGCTCCAGAAAAAACAATGTGTTACAGAATCCATGCCCTCCATACCAAACAGGGATAAAGGACGGAGCCATCCGATGCCCCACGGGCCTTCATGTATTATATTGATAGCAATAAACCCCGCACTGGCCATAGAAGGGATTACCGCCGTATAAAACCAGATAATAAAGCCGGTGAGTATACCCGCCATGGCTCCTTTCTGAGAGGCATATTTCCAGTAAATGCCACCCAGCACGGCCGGCGCCAGCTGTGCTACCGCGGCAAATGAAACCATGCCAATGGATACCAGGGTGAAATGCTGGGCCACCAGTTTATCATATAAAAAGGCGAAAGCGATGATGAGAAAAATGCTGAAGCGCCGGATATTCAGAATCGGGTTGGTTAATTGCCCGTCGCCACTGGTTCTGAATTTTTTTGTACTGAGCAGGAGGGGAGTGGCGATATTATTACTCATCATCGTACTGATGGCGATAGTCTCCACTATGATCATACTGGTAGCGGCGGAGAAACCGCCGATAAAAATAAACAGACTGAGTCCGCCGGCGCCATGCTGCAGGGGCAGGGCCAGTACATACGTGTCCGCATGTACCGTATTTCCGGGAAACAACAGGTTGCCGCCAAAAGCCACCGGCAAAACAAACAGCGTGATCAGCAGCATGTACAGGGGAAACAGCCAGATGGCTTTTTTCAAATGACTTTCCTGTACGTTCTCCACCACGGCCAGCTGGAATTGCCGGGGCAGAAAAACCACGGCCAGCATGGACAAAAGCACGAGACCGGTCCAGGTGGTATAGGAATCCTTACCGGCAAACCGGAACAGCTGTTGCATCTCTTCATTCGCGGCAACTTTGCTGAAAATATCTTCAAACCCATTGAACAACCCAAAAGTGACAAATATTCCCACTGCCAGGAAGGCCACGAGTTTCACTACGGATTCAAAGGCTACGGCGGCTACCAGGCCAACATGTTTTTCAGACGCGTCGATAGAACGGGTACCGAACAGAATGATAAAACCAATCAGTACAAGGGAAATATAGAATGTATTGTCCTGCAATACACCGATCAGTCCGGGCTGACTGCTGGTGCCGGACAGAATATTCATGCTGGTGGAAATGGCTTTCAGCTGCAGCGCGATGTACGGGATGATCCCGATCATACAGAGTATCGTTACCAATACGGCCAGGGAAAAGTTTTTACCGTAACGGGTGGAAATAAAATCCGCGAGACTGTTGATCCGTTGCACTTTGCAGATGCGGATCATTTTCCGGAGTACCGGCCAGAAAAGAGCGGCCATTATTGTTGGCCCGATATAGACAGCCAGGAATTCAATACCCATAGCGGAGGCCTGCCCCACACTGCCATAGTACGTCCAGGCGGTACAATACACAGCCAGGGAAAGCGCATATACATACGGGTTGTTAATAAGGCTTTTATTAATCCGTTGACGGTATTCCGCATAGTAGGCCACGCCAAACAGCAGGCACAGATATACAAGCGCACCCAGGATGACGAGCCAGTTATTCATGGTTGCGGGAGTGGGGGTGGTTTTTCTTTTCCGCCGTGCGGTACAGTAAAATGATACTGATGATCCAGGCGATGAAGAAATAAATAAACAACAGGGGAATACCGCCCGGCCGGACAGGTTTATTGGCGATGCTGATCAGTGGATAAATAAAGATCAGCAGCAACAATACGGCAAGTGAAATAAATCGTTGTCGTTTGAGACGGTCCGGCATATGGCTGTATAAAAAAAGGGAACAACACCCTTTACCTGAACCTGAATTTAGTAAAGAATGTTATTCCCTGCAAAAAGAATGGAAAAGGACGGGTCAGTCCTCTTTAATATGGAGGTGATGTTCGCTGTCTTCGTAAATATCATATTCCCCGGTCAGGGAGTAATAGCCGAATACCAGCAGTCCGCCAACAATAATCGGCGTCAGGATAAAGGCATAGATAATGGCCGGTATCCGGTCTTCGGGTTTAGGGCTTTCAAATTTCGGAATGGCCTGATTTACGATCAGGTAATAACCGGCCGCCAGGGCCAGTGCCACCCATACAAATCCCAGGTATTTTCTGATCTGATTCATAATTTATTATTTATAAAATTACATGATTAATTGGTTAGTCTTCCGTCCGGTTATCCTCCCCGTTAATATAAAGCGCACCGATAATAAAGCTTACGGCCGCGATAATAATCGGGTACCAGAGACCTTCAAGGAATGGCTTGTCGTACGGCAAAGCTTCACCGGCTTTTTGCGCAGCGTCATTGGCCTGTGTGGCTTTCGTAGCCAGGAAAGTGGCAATGGCCGGCAGTAATCCGCCGAATATACCGTTACCGATATGATAGGGCAATGACATGGATGTATAACGGATCCGGGTCGGGAACATTTCAACCAGGAAGGCGGCAATCGGGCCATACACCATGGTTACAAAAAGCACCTGGATAAATACCCAGAAGATCAGTTTCCAGAAAGAACTGCTGTCCAGGGTTACGGCCCGGCTGATGGTAGTATCTTTTTTGACATCCGCTTTGGAGGCATCAGCATGAATATGCAGTTTGCTGATTTCTTTCATGGTGGTACCATCCTCATAACTTTTATGCGTGGTGGTGGTACGGATACTGTCGCCGGCCAGCTTGGGATCGGCAGTGGTTTTTATTTCCACCAGTGTATTGGCGGCAATTTCCGTTTTCACTTTTACGCTGCCCGCGCTATACATTTCGGAATAAATATACCGGTAACTCAGCAGCGCGATCAGCATACCCAGCAACATGATCCATTTGCGCCCGATTTTATCGGACAACCAGCCAAATAATACAAAGAACGGTGTACCGAATAACAGTGCCCACATGATCAGCCGGCTGGCCTGGGCTACATCCACACTCAGTGTATTTTGTATAAAGCTCAGGGCGTAAAACTGCCCGGTATACCAGACGACACCTTGTCCCATTGTGGCGCCAAACAACGCGAGCAATACGAATTTAAAATTCAGTTTATGACCAAAGCTTTCTTTGAGCGGGTTGGTGGATGTCTTGCCTTCTGCTTTTGCTTTGGCAAATAAGGGTGACTCCGACATTTTCATCCGGATGACCACGGAAATACCGACCATGATGATGGAAATCCAGAACGGTACGCGCCAGCCCCAGTCGCCAAATGAATCTTCACTCATGGCTCCTTTTACCGTAATGATTACAAGCAGGGATACAAAGAGACCAATGGTGGCCGTGGTCTGAATCCAGGAAGTCCAGAATCCACGCCGTTCAGCGGGAGAATGTTCTGCCACGTAGGTTGCGGCACCACCGTATTCACCACCAAGCGCCAGTCCCTGGAGCAGGCGGAGAACCAATACCAGGATCGGGGCGAATATGCCGATGGATTCATAACTGGGAATACAACCGATGAGAAAAGTGGAAAGCCCCATCAGGATCAGCGTCAGCAGGAAGGTATATTTTCTGCCGATCAGATCGCCCAATCGTCCGAAAAATAATGCGCCGAACGGACGAACCACAAAACCGGCAGCAAAAGTCGCCAGTGTGGAAAGGAGGGCGAGTGTCTGGTTGCCCGCGGGGAAAAATTTGGTGGCAATAATCGTGGCCAGACTTCCGAATATGTAAAAGTCATACCACTCGATCAGCGTCCCCACGGAAGAGGCCGCAATGATCCCGGCCAGCCCTTTTTTTTCTGTTTGAAAACTCATGCTTGTTGTTTTTAGGTATTATAGAAAAATTTGTGTCTGTAAAGTCATTTCGCCTTTTGATCCGTTGCGAGACGGATTACCGGCTACTGTTTTGTAAACCGGACGGCTGCTGTATTGCAGGGTGATCTTGGCATTGTGCCCATTGATCAGGTAGTTCAGGCCAAGGTCCACTTGTCCGGAACTTTTTCCGATGCGGTCAAATTTTTTATACGTATACGTGGCATATGGCATAAAGGCGGTTCCGTTTTTCAGCTTTGGCAACAGGTAACCCAATTGAGTATACCATATATTACCTGTGCCAATAGTCGGTTGCGCATTGCCACCGCCGGCCCAGCTGGCATCCGGATTGGAAGATACGGGTTGTGTACTTCCATGTAAATTGAGGATGCCAATGTTACGCAGGTAATTGTTTCCATAATCAGCATTGTAAAATACTGAATATGCATTGAGTGCCGTGCCTTTCTTTTTATTCAGCGGCATATCCATGTATATATCCAGTCCCAGGTTCCGTTGTGTATGCTGTACGGTGGCTGCTGTTGTGCTGGCCTTACTGGCGGTGGCGCCTTTATGACTGTACCAGCCGGCACCTACATTCAATACCCGTTTTGTACCCAGATACGTGCCTACAAAAAAGGGTAGTACATTGCTTTCTTTATCCCAGAACATATAATTAAAATAGCCGCCGGTACTCCAGTTCTCATTGAGCACATTTACCGCGGCGGGCGTATTCACGGCCGATAAGGCGGAACCAAACGCAAAGGGCTTGTTGAGGTGTAACCGGTAATCCAGCCGGCCCAGTTGTCCTTTGGCATAGATACCCAGCTGACGGGCAAACTGATCCGTGGTTTCAATATTATACCAGTTAAAGATGGGGGCATCGAGTGTCATGAAGTTAAGGGTACTGTGACTGCTGAACCGGGATACCCCATTCCAGTAATGCAGACCGGTACCCAGGTGCAGTTTGCCAGGCTTTACTGCAAACTCCGTCCAGGCATCATGTATATATAATTGCGGGCGTTTGCCTCCCTGGCCTGAAGCACTGGATCCGGTACCCAATGTACCGGCGGACCCGCCGTTGAGGAAACTCTGGTTGTTGATACCCCAGTGACTGATGATCATAAACCGCGGGGAAACCTGGGCCTGAATCAGGAAGCGTGACCTGCGGACAGACATATCCGTTGCCGTTTTTTGAACATTGCCGTTAATATCGAGTGTGCCTGGATTGTTACTGGTACGTGACACCCACATCTGGTGCCAGGTAATCAGCCGGATGAACTTGGTGCCTTTCTCATCCAGTTTTAACGTCATGGGTTTATAACTATGATCCACACCCGGGGTGGCATTACCCTGGGCCTGTAATGTTCCTGTATAATACAGGGTGAGTGCAAGTACAATCGTTTTTTTAAGCATGGCAGGTCGTTTGTGTTTAACACTGCCAATTTCATAAAACCGCCAACACCGTTCAAACAACAGGTATATCGCTGCTAATTACTATAGTTTTCAAACCCCGTTTTTCCGGAAACGCTCCCATTTTATTACCATAAATTTATCTCCCAGTTCGGTAATCATGCAGCCACTGCTCTTAAGACTGTCTTTTTCCCTGAAATACTCTATGAGCTCAGTATGATTCAGCACTTTGTAAGTGGGACGGTATTCATAATTTTCCGGGGCTTTGATATTGTACTTTTTGACCCAGTTCATTACCGATACATGACTGATGCCCAGGATACGTTCAATCTCCCGGTATGTAACCCCTTCTATATACAGCTGCAGGGCCTTGATGACATAGTACGGGTCAATATTTTTTCCATCCTTCAGGACGGTAAAAAAATACTGACATTCCTTGCAGCGGAACCGTTGTCTTCCTTTGACAATACCGCTTTTTATAAGCGTTTCACTCTTGCATTTGGGGCAGGCAATCTGTTTCATAAAATGGCAAAAAAACAGGCAGCTATACCAGTTTAGCATAAATATACTTATTTAGCAAGTAAAAGCAAACGGGTTTTTAATCTTTCTTTACTTTTAGACTCATAAAACAGATTGCTATGTCATATCCCTATCAGATCAAAAATGAAGAACAGTACAAAGCCGCGTATAAAAAAAGTATAGAGGATCCGGAAGGATTCTGGAGTGGAGTGGCAGAGGGTTTTCAGTGGCGGAAAAAATGGGACAAAGTACTGGATTGGAATTTTACTGAACCCAAAGTGGAATGGTTCAAAGGAGCGAAGCTGAATATCACGGAGAATTGTATTGACCGTCACCTGGAGAAAATGGGGGATAAGCCCGCTATTATCTGGGAGCCGAATAATCCGGAAGAAAGAACCCGGGTGGTTACTTATAATCGTCTGCATAAACGAGTTTGTCAGTTTGCCCAGGTGTTAAAGAACAATGGGGTGAAGAAAGGGGACCGGGTATGTATCTATATGGGCATGGTTCCCGAGCTGGCCTATGCGGTGCTGGGTTGTGCACGGATCGGGGCTATCCATAGTGTGATCTTTGGTGGTTTCTCGGCACAGAGTATCGCCGATCGTCTGTATGATGCCAATGCGGAATACATCGTAACCTGCGATGGAGCCTACCGGGGAAATAAAGATATTCCCCTGAAAAGCGTGATTGATGACGCATTGATCGGCAACCGCACCGTAAAGAAAGTAATTGTTTATACCCGTACCCGCACGCCCGTTTCCATGATCAAAGGGCGTGATGTGTGGTGGGAAGATGAAATGGAACACGCGGAGCACCAGGTGGAACAGGAAGGCAAAGTGTCATTCCCGGCTGAAGAAATGGATGCCGAAGATCCCTTGTTTATATTGTATACATCCGGTTCTACCGGTAAGCCCAAAGGAGTGGTGCACAGTTGTGCCGGCTACATGGTATACACGGCTTATTCTTTTGTCAATGTATTTCAATATGAGCCCGGCGATATTCATTTCTGCACGGCCGATATCGGCTGGATCACCGGTCACAGTTATATTTTATACGGACCCCTTGCCGCCGGTGCCACAACAATGATGTTTGAAGGCATCCCCACCTGGCCCGATGCCGGTCGTTTCTGGGATATCATAGATAAATACAAAGTCAATATACTGTATACGGCTCCTACGGCTATCCGCTCCCTGATGGGTTTTGGTCTCGGACATGTGCACGGACACAAACTGGACAGTCTGAAAGTACTCGGTACCGTAGGCGAACCCATCAACCAGGAAGCCTGGCAATGGTACAATGAAAATATCGGGAAGAATAAATGCCCGATTGTGGATACCTGGTGGCAGACGGAAACCGGCGGTATCCTGATCTCCAATATGGCAGGCGTAACGCCGGCAAAACCGACCTATGCAACATTGCCATTACCGGGTGTGGATCCGATGCTGGTGGATGAAAATGGAACTGAAATACTGGGGAATAATGTCAGCGGAAATCTTTGTATCCGCCATCCCTGGCCATCCACGATCCGCACCACCTACGGGGATCATGAACGGTGTAAGCTGAATTATTTCTCTACCTACCCCAATTTATATTTTACCGGTGACGGTGCTTCCCGCGACGAAGTAGGCAATTACCGGATTACCGGACGGGTGGATGATGTGTTGAATGTAAGCGGACACCGGTTAGGCACAGCCGAAGTTGAAAATGCCATCAACATGCACGCAGGGGTGGTGGAAAGCGCGGTGGTGGGTTATCCGCATGATATCAAAGGGCAAGGGGTATACGCTTACGTCATCTTTGAACATGTGCATGGCGACGAAAACCTCACCCGTCAGGATATCCTGCAAACCGTAACCCGTGTGATCGGACCCATTGCCAAGCCGGATAAAATCCAGTTTGTACCCGGTTTGCCCAAAACAAGAAGCGGTAAAATCATGCGCCGGATACTCCGGAAAATCGCGGAAGGCGAAACGGAGAACCTGGGTGATACATCCACTTTGCTGGATCCGGCGGTAGTGGAAGAAATCCGGCGGGGTAAACTCTGACGCTTTCCTGCATGCTGCAATTGTGGTACCGGTAATGTATTGAAAAATAAAGCGGAAAATAGTAGTATGTCTGCGGGGTAAAAATTATTTTAGCGGTTCACTACTGCCGGAATAATACCTTATGGATGAAAAAAAGAAGAAGAGACGTCGTTTGCCCTCCTGGCTCCGCTGGACGCTTTGGGTCCTGCTCTTCCAGCTTGTGCTGATCAATATCAGCGCATCCATATACGCGTACAGGCTTACCCATTTTACCGTCAGTCAGTCGGCTGATGCATCGCATAGCGGGAAGAACATATTCAGCAAAACCTGGAAACTTTTCACGGGGCCACATTATCTGCGGCCTGCAATAAAAGATAAGCCTTCATACGCATACGATACGGTACAACTGACAACCCAAAACGGAACGGTGATTGATGCCTGGTATGCGCAGGCGGACAGTACCGCGCGGGGTACCGTCATTCTCTTTCACGGTGTCGGGGCTTCCAAAGGACTGATGCTGCCGGAAGCGGCGGCGTTCAGGCAATTCGGGTATAATGTTTTCCTGGTGGATTTCAGGGGACATGGAAACAGTGCGGGAAACAGCACGACTATGGGTATGCGCGAAACGGAGGAAGTTAAACTGGCCTATGCGTATATTCAGCAACGCGGCGAAAAAACGATTATTCTTTGGGGTGCTTCCATGGGGGCGGTGGTGCTGGCTAAAGCCGTAGGGGAATATTCATTAACACCCGCCGCGCTAATTCTGGAAATGCCTTTTTCTTCACTGCAGTCGCATCTGAAAGCAAGGGCGCGGGTACTCGGTTTTCCGCAGCAACCATTTGCTTTCCTTGTTACAGGCTGGATCGGACTCGAACAGGGGTACAATGGATACCGTCATTCTGCCGTCCGCTATGCCAAAAAAATAAACTGCCCGGTGCTGATGCAGTACGGGGAGAAAGATCCGTATGTGTTAAGAGAAGAAGTAGATGAAATTTATAACGCCCTGGCCAGTCCGGAAAAATCAAAAGCAGGGTATCCCAATGCCTGGCACGAATCCCTGGTCAATAATGACGGAGAATTATGGGAAAAGGAAGTGACCGCTTTTCTTAAGGGGCTTCGCTGAAAATTATTTCCGGATGGTTACGATGGTTCCGGCACCGGCATAGCCATACAACTCGGTAACGTCGTCGTTTTTCATGGAAATACAACCCAGCGTCCAGTTTTTATAGCGGTCTACTACAAAATCCTCATGCGGCCAGGTACCATGTATGCCAATACCTCCGCCTATGCGCGCCCCGGCCGGGATCTCTCCGCGTTGTTTACGGCGGTTGAATTTCTCAATGCTTTCTTTGGTTGGATAGTCAATAGCCAGAAACCGGCACCATTTTTCATGTACTCTCTTTGTGGTGATCCGGAAACTGCCTTCGGGGGTGTTTTTATCCCCTTCCATCTTTTTATCATCCAGGCTGTTGTTGCCAAACACTACAGGGTAAGTGGCATACCAGCCGTCACGGTCAAATACATTTAACTCGTAATCCGATTTGTCTATGGTAATGCTGATCTGACCCACTGGTGAAGAACTATATCGCTTCCAGGCCCTGTCCCGGATCGAGTGATTGGAAGCGGTCAGACTTCCGCCCAGAAAAACAGTAAGTAAAAAAAATACCTGCTTCATGTCCTGTTAGTGTTTTCCGTACTGCCTGATGTAACCTGCGAGGTGGGCGCAGCCTGTTCATGGCTAAATTATTGAAATGTGGTCCGTCCAATACTCCAAACGGAGTGCCACATTTATTTAGTATCGGGTGTGGATATGTTTTAACAGGCCATTTAGAATAAATACGGGGAAATTTTTCCGGGGAAGCCCTCTTTTATTAATGCGAAAAGCTGTTTAAAATGACCGGGAGAAGAATACAGCCTGATCATTTTAAACAGCCTTGCCGGGAAAAATAAATCTTACCAGTTGCTGAACCGGAAACCCAGTGTATAAGGTGTCATGTCCAGTCCTTTCTGCCACATATTGTTCATCGCGTAGCTGCCGTATAACCGAACGGGGCCCAGGGAAAGTTCCCCGATATAAGACAGTTTGAAACGCTCGAGGTCAAAATCATTTTTTACCTTTTTTACATCGCCATCAACCTTTGTTTTATAACGGGCGGAGTACAGGTAACCGGCACTTATGCCCGCGCTGATGCCAAATCCTTTTTTCCGTTGGGGTGTAAAATTGACATTCAGCATCATGGGTACAGTCAGGTAGTCGGCGGCCAGTTTTACTTTTTTAAAAGAAGTGCTGCCTTCTGTGATCAATGTCGGATTTTTGGCAAATACGATTTTATCATTGTCGAAATGGTAATTATTCAGCTCCAGTCCCAGTCCGTATTTCAGGTTCAGTACATGTTTGGCGATGTTGAGCCGTTGCATAAAAAACCAGACGTTTACGTTGCGTGATTTGCCGGCACGGGCTTCCAGGTCGTCTTTCGTAAGGCCGGACGTGAGTACGTTTGGATAGGAAGAGTTATCCGTATAGTTGGAGAAACCAAGATCCAGGATCCACCAGTTGGTGCTCAGATTGGACGGTTTATCTCCTTTACGGTTCCGCATTTTATACTCTTTGTCATGCACCACTTCCGTGTTTTTTCCGCCTTTGCGGATGATGACCATTCCGCCGATACGGATTGTATCACCCTGGGCTTCCGGTTTGGGGGTGGCGGTACTGTCTGTCTGGGCAAAACTGCCGAAGGTCATGCATAAAGCTGTACATAAGGTAAAAATCCTTTTCATAATAAATGATGTTTTGTGATTGGTTAATGTCCGTCTTCAGAAGCGCATCCTGTAACTTACTTGTCTTGTTGTAAAGGACTATTTCAGTTTGATGGACAATCCGCCAACCAGTAACCGGTCATCCTCGTCGGTCGGATCAATATTTGTTCTTTTTTCAAAGGTCCGTGTTACTTTCCGGAAGAAGCCACGGAGTTTGTTTTTCTTTCCATCTGCTGTTTCTGTAAGAGCGGCTGTTTTATAATCGTCTGACGGAACAGCTACCGGGTTTGTTACAAGGTCAGTTGTTAAGGAATGCTTAGGATCATTTTTATCATCTTTAGAGGTCAGTTGTGCTAAGGCTTTATCCGGTGCCTGGTTATTGAAATTGGAATTGTATACAGGTTGTGGCAGATTATTGCTGGGTTTGTCAGTGGTGGTGGCCATTACCGGCTGCTGCATTACCTGTTGTCCCTGCGGTGCAGGTACCGTATTATCTGTTTTACCGGGCTGTTTTGAATGAGCTGTTCCGTTTTTGTCATTGGCTGAATTTGGTTGAAAAGCGGTTTGCTCTACGGGTTGTTCTTTTATTTCCGGCTGTGCTGTCCGGGCAATGCCGGATTCAGTCACGGTTACAGCCGGGTTGTTTATAGATTTCCCTGATGTATCCGGTTTCGCGTTTGCCGTTTCAACTGAAGTCTTATTTGAATTGAGCAGGTAGGCGGTAGTCAGACCGGCTCCCACTATTAATATGGCCGCCGCGGCTCTCCACCAGCGTACTGGCATAGCCCTTACTTTTTCCCCGGTTCTGTATAATGATTGTTTATCGGGAAAAGGGATGAGCTCAGGTTGCAGCCGTGTAAACTGCAGCAGGTCCAGTTCTTTTTTTACCGCCAGATTTTCATTGATGAATTTTTCTACGGCTGCGGTATCGGATGCGGAAAGCTCGTTATCTATATACAGGAGCAGGTATTCTTCATAATTCTGCAGGGTAACCGGTCCGGATGACACTCCTTTTAATAATTCAGCTTTCCCCGTATACACCACCTGCTCGTCAGGGCTTAATTTAAACTGCTGCAGCAGTTCCAGTTCCTCTTTCAGGTCGGGGTGCAGCCGCACAAACGCCTCCACCTCCTGTCTGCCGGCGGCATCCAGTTCATTATCCATGTACAGGATAAAATACTCTTCGTAATTATGGCGGTTGATGTTCATTTGTTTCGTTTTATTGTTAGTGTTTTCACCAACAATCCTCATTTGTTGGTGTTCTCACCAACAATCCTCATGTTGGTGTTTTCACCAACATCATTTCAAATCACGTTCTCCATCTTCACCAGGTACTCCTTCAATTGCACCCTGGCCCTGTGCAGGTATACTTTTACCTGGCTGGGATTAAGGTTCATGATCTGTCCTATTTCATCATAACTATACCCCTCATAGTCTTTTAACAAAACAAGGGATCGTTGCGTCTCACTCAGCCTTGCCAGCGCTTCATCCAGAATTTTCTTCAGGTTATTGGCCGGCCGGTTTTCAACTTTTACCGTGTCACTGAATTCTTCCTTTAATTGTATCCGTTTTACTTTGCGGATATGATCAATCATCTGGTGATAGGCAACCGTAAATAAATAGGATTTGCTCTTCTGTGCATCCACTTCTTCCCGGTTCCTCCACATTTTTTCAAAAGCCGTTTGTACCACATCCCGGGCATCCTCCTCATGACGGAGGTTTTTCAGGATGAAGCGGTACACGTTATCCGCATACTCATTCACACAGTTATTATATTCTTTCTCGGTCATAAACAGCCGGGGTGATTGGTAAAATTAATGGTTATGGTGTTCTGCTGTTATAACTGGTACGTCCAGGGGTGTATAAAAGTTACAACTGGTCAAAAAAAAAACCGGGTCGAGACCCGGTTTTCTATTTTGTTGACGTTCAGTTAATTAACTAAAGGAAAGGAGATAAACTGGCGGGAAAGATTTTCCACCATCAGTTCATCATTAACCGTATTTGTGTTGCCCGGGCATGTTGTTTGGCCGGATTGGCAGGCAGCGGCCGGTTGGGTGTTTGGATTTTCTTTTACAGATGGTTGATTGCCAAATACATAAATACAAATAAACAACAGTAAACTGGCTGATGTCACTAATACTTTATAACGGGGTTGCATGGTTATGGTTTACCTGTCAGACGCCGGTGGGGGATGTTTTGTTACTGTTCCGGGCATTACATTTTTTCAATAAGTTGAATTCCTTTACGGCTGATCGCCATCCGGTAGCGGATCAACTCGGCCTGATCGTCGTTTTGCTTCTGAATTACCAGGTTGATATAGTATAATTTTTCGCCATACACCAACTGGTAGCCATCTTTTTCATCCGGGCAGAACAAGGGAAATTCCGCATTATCCATATTCCGCATGAGTTGTAAAACATTGAACCGGATTATTGAATTTACTCCATCAACCGGGTAATTATTAGTCTGATCCAGTTGTTTCCGGTTGATGTACATCCTCGTTCTGTACAGCAGCACTTTTTCTCCGTTCACAGCCGTATTGGAAGCGTAGAAGGAAGTACGGTTTCTGACTTTAGTGATTTCAACCGGCACTTTCCCGGCGGCAATAAAGTCCATGCTTTCACGCTCCCAGCCGATAGGTTGCCGGTGAATTCTCATTTTGAGTTTATGATCAAAATAGCGGGAGCCCATTTTATGCGCAAAATAATACCTGGCAAAATCCTTGATCCTGTCTTTGAGCATATAACTTACCACCAGCGCTACAAATAATGGCATCGTGAAATTGCCATACTTCTGTTGTACAGAGAAAGCCACCATAGTGGCAAATACCATGGAAATGCCTGCTGCCAGGCTGTATAGCAACTGCTCTGTAAGTATGCCGTCTTTTCGTTTATCTATATTCAGAAACAGATGACTTTCCGCATATTTTTTCAGCGAACTCAGCCGGTAGATCAGGTCATTGTTATTTTTCCGGTCATGCAGGGAAGCAACCGGAAACCCTTTTTCCCGGCGGTACCGGATTTCTTTTTCAATAAGCTCATGCAGCAGCAGCTGCAGATCTTCTGTGGCTTTTTTATTCCTTTTAGTAAGCCCCCGCATCAATCGAAAACAATGATATTCGATACTGTTGCTCATGAATTCATCGCCATACCGGTATAGTTCCATATGCTGTTCGTCAATGGTCGGTACATTGATCAGTTCGTAGAGTTTTCTGTATTTTTCAATAATCGTCCGGGTGTGCCGGAGGAAATGCATCAGCAGGAATTCGAGATCGGTGTCTGACGCCCGGTTGATATGTGCTATTTCTTCACGCAGTGAACTTTTCAGGATGGAAAGAAACATTTTGATTTCGTACTCGTACAGGGATTTATGCGTGCGTGTCGGTTGTGAGGCCAACGCCCTGAACGCTTTCTCCAGGTGGGAAAATACGTTTTTATCGCTCTCCGCAATATCTCTCAGTATATACACAGGCGTGATCAGCCGGATATTTGATTTTGTATCCCGGTAAAAATCGGATTTGCTGTAGGTATGACGATTGATATCCAGGCTGCCGGGAATAAACATCCATATATTGAACGAGAAAAAATTATGCTCCTGTTTTTTACGGGCAACAAATCCTACTTTGATTTCAGCAGAATGCCGGTCATGTATTTTTATAACTTCTTCAATCATGGCTGCTTGGATTTAAAATCAGAAAAAGACGCCATGTACGGTATAGCCGAGGTATCGCAGCATGGTTTCACCCCAAAGGATGATCATGATCCAGGAGATCACCATCATGGTAAAGCCGAATTTAAAGGAATCACTCATGCTGTAGTGGTTGGTGGTATATAACAGGGCCGCCGGTTTGCTGTTAAAGGGTAATACGTACACGTGTTCAATCAGCAGCGCCACCGGAAATGCAAGGCTCATAACCGGGTAGCCGAATTTCTGTGCTATACCAATTGCCATTGGCACAAAAATCAATGCCCGCATGGTTTTTGACTGGAAAAGGATGGCACTGAACAGCATCAGGAACGTCATACCCAGATACAATACCCAGAAAGGAGTGCTGGCTGTAATACCAAAACGGTTAAAGAGGGCATCAATCAAAAGGGCGGGCAGGTCCGTTTCATCCAGTCCGGCGCCAAGTGTATAAGCTCCGGCAGAGAAAAGCATCAGGTGCCAGGGGATATCCACGTCATTCCATTTCACAACACCAATACCAGGTAATAACGCAACTACGGCGCCTAAAAAAGCTACAGCGGTCTGTGAGATGCCATGCTGTTTATCGGTGGCCCACAAGGTGAGTACGATGACAAAAATGCCTATGGATTTAAATTCATTAATCGTCATCCGGCCCAGGCTTTCATACTCACTGCGTAATCTTTCCATGCCGCCACTGATCGAGGGCAGTCGCTCTTCTTTTTTCATCGGGAAAATTACCCGCGTACCAATCTGCCAGCCAATTATGATCAGTAGTATACAAAGAGGGAAAGCGGCAAAGAACCAGTCCTGGAATCCAAACATGGAAGTACCCATGGCCCCGGCCATAATTGAACCGGCCAGCAGGTTGGCTCCTGACCCGGTTATAAAACCGCTGGCCCCGATATTGATCTGGAAAAGATTTTGTAAAACAATATTGCGGCCGAAATTATTCCGTTTATCGGAGGTGGCTCCATAGATAGCCGCAATGACCATGAAAATGGGCAGGAGGATTGTCGCTTTGGCCGTGGTGGCTGAAATAAAAACAGACAACACTACATTTATAACAATAAAACTGATAAAGATCCAGGTGGCATTTTTACCAAAACGGAGAACAAACCAGAGGGCAAACCGTTTGGCCACACGGGTGGTAACCAGCATACTGGCCAGTACAAAGGAGAGAATATTCAACCACATTACCGGATGCCCCAGTTGGGCATAGGCGAGTTTTTCGGAGGTAACGCCGGTAAGCACCATGGCGATGACCACAATCATTGAAGTAAGATAGCTGGGGATGGATTCGGTGATCCATAGAATGATCGACGCGGTGAAAATGCCCAGCATGGCATAATTGATACGGGAAAAATTTTCCATACCTGCTGCCTGCAGCCGTTTGGCCGATTCTTCACTGAGTACCGATGTATTGATCTGGTTGAGAAAAGAAATATCGGCGAAAAAATAAATCAGTATAAAACTGAGTATGGCCAGGGGCCCGCCCAGTCGCTCCATCCATTTTTCAAATCCCTTTTTTTCCGCTTTTTTCAGCTTCTCTACCCGGTAATTATTCATATCGAGCGGGTCGAATAGCGGGTTCTGCGGAAGGGGAGACAGGGTTGACATATTGATTTATTAAGTGGTCAGTGTTGAAGCGTTACGCGGTATAATTTACCCGTGGCGTCACAGCCAATCCAGGCCACACCGGCATCCCGGTCTATTACCAGCGCCTCCGCTTTCTGAATAAATGAAATGGATTGTGAACTGAGTAACCGGCCGCTGTTGCTGCAATGAAAAAGCTGTTTTTGTTCGCTGTCGCAAATCCATAATGTCTGATCGGTATTATCGTAAAATATATCAGACAGGTATACGGCAAAACTGATTGGAATACGGGCGGCTTCTTCACCGGTGGACAATACATATTTAATCAGCAGGCAGGGGGATGCCTGGTTTACAATGTACATTGTATCGGGTCCGCAGGAAAGACCTTCCAGTCCCTTGTTACTGACTCCACCTGTTATATCAATATGTGCCAGGGTAAGCAGGCCGTTTTCTGAATCAGTTAATTGTAAAATATCCATGAGGCTTTCATCGGCCAGTATAAGTTTATGGGTAAGCGGATGAAGGGATACCGCTTCCAGATCCCGTCCGCCCTCATAGGGCAGCCGCCGCACAAGTGTACCGGTTACCGTGTGTTCATAGATTCCGGTTTTATCACTCACCGCATAAAAACCTGTTTTAGCAGCATTAAAACAGATGCCGGACAGACCGGAAACCGGGGTGTCAGCTACCGTGTAGGTACTGTCCGGCTGTTCAATTCCGTATTGCCGTTTCCCGCAACTGATAAACAGCAGCAGCAGGGCGACAACCGCCAGTTTTATTTGTTGTTTGCGTATCATGTTAAAAGGTACGGCAGGCAGTTGCCTGCCAGCCGTACGTTCACTGTTTATGTCCAGCGGGTAAAAGGATTTTTCATCAACATTGAATTATAATAACGGGGATCACCGGTTACTTCATTACTCAGCCAGGCGGGCCGTTCAAATTCTTCTGATTCATTGGCCAGTTCCACTTCGGCCACGATCAGTCCCTGATTCTCGCCGTAAAACTCATCCACTTCAAACGTATGTCCGCCGGCTTTTACTTCATAACGCGTTTTGTCTATCACACCAGGCTCGCATAGTTTGAGTAATTCTTCCACTTCACTTACCGGGATTTCTTTTTCCCATTCATATCTGGAAGCTCCGGAATCATTACCAATGCCTTTAATGGTTATGAAACCTTTGGCTCCCTTTATACGAACCCGTACTGTACGGGCCGGTTCAGAACACAAATAGCCCTGTGTGATACGGGTTGATTTCCCGGCAACGGATTTAAATGTATCTGAGTTAACCAGAAATTTTTTTTCTATTTCCTGTGCCATAATCTGTTTTTTAATTTGCAAGAGGTTTATTGATCATGCCGGTTACCCGTTTGATGGCCTGGAGGTAGTTGATGTTTTCCACCCCTGTGAGACCGGTATCCGCCATGGTTTTTTTTATGTCTTCCACTTCAGTGGATTCTGAATTTATGGTGGCCACGCGGGCGCCGTTAATAAGCACATAGCCGGTTTCGCAAATGGTATTGTTTACCATATAGCCAAAGCGTTGCTTATGTACCCGAACGGCCTGCAAATCAGGATGTGCTTCAATCATATCCATGAATTCCTCAAAGCTGTATTCCGCTTTGGATAAATCAGGCATATCCACCCGGAAGGCGGGAAAGACCTCATCACGTAAAACGGCAACCGGCATCGGGAAACAGCCTTTCATCAGCGGATTCCATTGTTCCAGCCCGTCAACGGTCTGCACATAGGTCTTGATGTCCATCTTGCCATCCCGTATCTTGGTGTTATTAATGTCATTGGTCCGCGACAGGATATAAATTTCATCACTGTGCCTTTCCCATACTTTCTCCGGAACGGGTGCGGATAAACGGGCCATACGGAATGCGGCTTTTTCAAAATCCTGGCCGAAGGAGCGGAACTCAAAACGGGGTTTTGAAATTTCGCCTATTTTCATTTCTTCCTTGCTCATAGTTGATATTTTTTTTGGAGTGTGCAATACGCTATAGGGTTGTCCGGTGATCAGTTTGCCGGTATATCGCCGGTTGATGCGCCATTTACTTTTCCCGGAGTTTGTAAGGCGAGTTTCCAGGTGGCTGCACCATTAGGTACCCTGCTGTATGAATCTGTAGTCGCTATCGCCGTAATAGTAGTTCCCCAGGGAGCCACACCACGTTGAAAAGTGCTGAGCACCGTACCATCCGGTTTGGTGAGCTCCAGCAATAGTGTTTGCTTGGCAGACATGCCATCTCCCACTGTACCGATTACAACAGCGGCGGGGTCAGCGGTGGCGGTATATCCGCTGCATTTAATAATTCCGTAGCCATTGGCCGGTAATATTGTTCCGGCAGGTACCGTCCAGTTTGGTGTATTGTCTGCATTTTTAAGGGAGACTGTATTTTTGAGAATAATCATACCTGAAATATTCACCGGGGCGGCGGAATTATTGAACAGTTCCACATATTTGGTATTGCCGTCTATTTCGTTCAGTACAATGGCGGCGTAATTCGGCGGTATCGCACCCACTTTATAACTTTTTTCGGTGGAAACGGCTTCTATACCCTTTTTCGTGATTGCTTTTACATAAAATGTAACGGTGATCTGATCGGCCTGTTTGGGTATCTTACCGGTATAGATATCGCCCGCACCCGTCATGGGAACAGACACAAAACTGCCATTGTTTGCTTTATAAAATACTGCAGCCGATTCCACCCCGTTTATCGAGGTTATGGTGGCGGTAACGGTTACGTCATCGTCCGGCGTTGCAGCGGATGGCGAGAAAGACACACCGGTAATACTACTGGGGCCATTGTACATTTCATCCTTAACGCAGGATGTGGCAAGTATGCCTGTCAGAAAAAGCAGGCTGAATATATAACTGAGTTTCATATGTTGCTGTTTTTAGGATGAGAGATAATCAGAAATTAATTTCAAAGCGCACACCCAACATGCCATAATCTTCACCTGCTTTGCCATTGGCGTCGGCCACCTGGGTGGGATCTTTTGTCAATGCGCCGGATAGGTTATGTCCTACGAATAATTTTTTCTTACCACTGGCATACCGGTCGTGGTTTACATAACTGTAATTGATCTGGAAGCGCACGTTTTTAGCGGCATACACATTCACGCCGGCTGTATAGGCTTCTGCGGAACCGCCATTGATATTTTTATCGTTCATATCAATATTGTCATAGCGGAAAGCCAGTTCAACATCACCCCATTTTTTCCCCCGGTATGGTTGAGAGAATTCAGCTTCAGTGAAGTTGTAGAACTGCCGGCCACCAAACAGCAGGCAGGCAGCCTGTGCATAAAAGCCATGATAATTAAGTGTGGGCAGGCTGTTATTACGGACTACTTTGGAAGTGATATATTCACTCTGAAAGCCAAAGCCTTTATAATAGGCTGCTGCTTCCAGGTTGCCAAGTGTCGTGTGATTCACATTGGGTATAATATCTGTATCCAGGTATTTTTTCCGGTTGATACTGCTGAGTGAGCGGGTGCTGTAACGTACACCGCCGTATTCCGCTGCTTCCACACTTGTTTTGGGTTGACGGTAAGAGGCGGCATAGGCCAGGTGTCCCCCGTATTCTTTGTTTGCTTTGAATGGTAGTATTGCCAGTTTACCGGTAAAGGAAACGCCTTCATCACGACCATAGTCCTTGTTATTGTCTTCCACAAAAGTGCGCATTTCCGCGTCTTCCACTTCCTGGAAGAATACACCCCCGGCTGCCAGGAAATGATGGCCGCTGAAAGAAGTTTCCCAGCCTACATGACGGGAAGGAGCAAAGGCAGTTACCGCCATCGCTCTTTCCAGAAAGTTCAGGTAACGGGAAGAAGAAGTTTGCGACATGGAGAACCGCTCTTTAAAGTTTCCCACACGGGTAGCTAACCCGTTCAGAAAGTCATACTGGATGTACGCATCATTAAGCTCCAGTACACCATTGGAAAAATCCAGGTCGATTTCTCCGTACCAGTTACGCGTGAGGTTGGTTTTTGCGGCAAAGCGTGCTCTCCGGATGGAGACACCATTGCCTATGGGGTTCATGGTTTTATTCGAGAAAAGCTGGCCATCTACCTGTACGCGTATGTCAAACCAGAGACGATATCCCTGGTCCTTTGATTCAAATACGAGAATTCCGTTTCTGTTCTCCACATCCAGCGGAGAACGGCTCACCAGACGGCCGTATTGATTAAAACGGTCCTGCCGGCTTGTGTCCTGGGCATTTGCACCGGAAACAACCAGTGCCAATGTCATGAAAAGTATTACGCGTTTCATGATTACTTGTTTTTTTGTGATCAGATTGTTTTTATAAAATCGGTTAAATTCATTTCTTTTTTCAGGTCCAGTTTTTTTCGCAGGCGGTACCGGGCTATTTCCACACTTTTTGGGGAAATATTCATCAATGGAGCGATTTCCTTTGTGGAAAAGCCGATACGGAGCAACAAAGCCAGTTTTTTATCCTGTGCAGACAACTGGGGGGAATGAGAAGAAAGACGATTGGGAAAATCATCATTTACCTGTTCGGCCTGCTGATAAATTTTCTCAATTTCACCGGAAAAATTCATTTTCTGCCGTAATCCCCGTACCAGTTCCTGTATCCGGTTATTCTTTTCCGTTATCCCTTGTTCATGCCGGATCGCTTCCAGCTCTTCGAGTGTGCCTTCCAGAAACTGGCGTTGGTCGGCAATGCTTAATGCATAGGTGACCAGTTCACGTCGTTTTTCCTCAAGCCGGTTTACCAGTGTGTTATTCTCCGATTGCACGTTTTTCATTTCAATTTCGGAGAGAGATTTCTGTAATTCGGCGTATTGCAATTGTTCAGACAGCCGGTTGCGTTGTTCCGCCTGTCCGGTTTTCATCCGGAATTGCCTGTACATCAGGTAGGCGGCAATAGTCAGCACAGATACGGCGAGCAGGGAGAGAATAATCACCAGGTTGTTTACCGGCAGATTGACAACTGTATTGACTCCGCCGGAAGGAATTGCTGCTATATCCGTCACCGGTTGTCTATGGGTAATAGCGATTTGGAATACATTATTTACAAAGAATAAACTGATATAGGTTAACAGGCCGGCGAGAAACGGTGTCAGCAGCCAGCCAAGCATAATATGTCCCAGCAAACGGAACCGTATTTCCTGTACGCCTTTGACGGCGCCGATACCTATCAGCGCACCAATGACCACTTGTGTACTGGAAACGGGCACCAGCGGTATACCCGGTAATCCGATACTGCGGAGCAGATTTGAAAATGCCACCGAGGAAAAAAGGAACAGCACAAGCGCCTGTGACAAAACCACCACGATGGCCGTTTCCGGCGTTACTTCCAGGATGCCCTGGCCAACCGTGTGCATGACTTTTTTTCCATAAGTGAAAATACCCGTGGCAATGGCTAATCCGCCAAGAAAAAATAAAACCTGGTTCTGATTCAGGTGCACCTGCCCGATATGAAGGTCAAATAGGGTGGCATTTACAAACACGCCCATAACGTTGGCTATATTGTTTGCCCCCAGGCTAAAAGCGCCGAAAGCACCAACGATCAGTAAACTGTAACGGATTTTACGGTCAAGCACTATCACATGGGTGCGGGTATTACGGATATAGCGCCGCAGGGCTTTATAAAGCAGGGCGGAAAAAATACCCCCCAGCACCGGGCTCACCACCCAGGAAGAGGCAATAATGCCGAGCGTGCTATAATCAACTGCGTTGGACGTATAAAAACACCAGCCAATGATAGCGCCGACAATTGCCTGGCTGGTTGAGACAGGAAGCTTATAATACGTCATCATTGTAACCACCAGTCCCGAACACAGTGCTACTGTAAACGCTCCTCCCAGTGCGTCTATTGAACCCAGTTCAGACAGCGTTGCTGTAGCCCCGGCTCCCTGTAAAGTGGCGCCGATTATAACAAATACACCGGCTACCAGCGCGGCCGTCCGGAAGCGGATCATCCGGGAGCCGACTGCTGTTCCAAACACATTGGCCGCATCATTGGCACCAAGCGACCAACCAAGGAATAAACCACTGGTTATAAATAAAAGGAACAACATTTTTTATACGATTCGTTTTATCGCCATTATTGTTAGCAGATCGGCTACTTTCTCAGCGGTGTCGGAAATGTTTTCAATATGCAGTGTGAAATAGCGTAAATGGAATTTTTCACTTAGTTTCAACCCGGGCATCTCCCTGAAAATTTTGCGTCGCAATACATCCGCAAACACATCGGTTTCCTTTTCATAGAAGTAAACCCGGTGAATTTTTTCATTTACCGCGGCTGGCTCATTAAAGTAGGACTTGGCCGCAGGAATCACCGATTCTGCCGCTGATACTGAAATCTGTGTGAGTTTCACAAAATCCTGCACCAGTTCTGGCGGTACATGCGGTATTTCAACATCAAACTGAAAAAGATTCTTTTTCGACAGGTCAATCAGGTTATCCAGTTCTTCCAGTAAGCGGAGAATATCCCCCCGGAGCTGTGGCATCAGTGATTGTGTATAGAGTGTATTTTCTATTTTTCTCCGGATCTGATCCGATTCCGCTTCCAGGTTGGCCAGTGTTTGCAGATTATTATTGAAATTTTCCGCATTCTTATATAAATAATTTTTTACTCCTTCTTTAAAGAGCAGCACACTCTGGTCTACGCAATTGAAAAAGCTGTCAATGAGTTCGATGGACTTCCTGGCTTTAGGAAATAAAATCATGCAATCATTTTTTTAATCAGTTAAAAGTAGACCGCTACCACAGCCCCTTGTACTGATGTAAGTCAGTAATGCCGGTAACAAGCGTTAGTGCAGTGGTATGATTTTCGACAGTTTATTGATATTCAGTACCCGAAACCGGTGTTGTAGAGGTAGGTGTTGGCAGAAACAGGCATTTTGTAAAGACTTTGTAGAGGAAAAGTAATCGCAACCGCCTTAACAAAGCCGCCGCCTCCAACTTAATGTCAGCCTGTTTGCATGGATATAAGGGTAAGGGTGGATTCTTGCACTTTTAGGGAATGTAATGATGAAAATAAACGGATGTTTGTTCATTGTATATTTGCCCAAAATCTGCATATGAACGAAAAACTGGTAGTACGCATTCAGGCCGAACTGGAAGAAATCAAAACAGCCGGACTCTATAAAACTGAACGGATTATCGAAAGCCCCCAGGGTGCCGAAATTCTGGTCAATGGGAAAAAAGTGCTGAATTTCTGTGCAAACAACTACCTGGGTCTGTCCAGTCACCCCAAAGTAATCGAGGCCGCCCATACCGCTATTGACCATCGCGGGTACGGAATGAGCAGTGTACGGTTTATCTGCGGTACCCAGGATATTCATAAGGAACTCGAAGAGAAAATCTCCCGGTTCCTGGGTACGGAAGACACCATATTATATGCGGCGGCTTTTGATGCGAACGGGGGTGTGTTTGAACCGCTTTTTAATGAACAGGATGCGATTATATCCGATGCGTTGAACCACGCCTCCATTATTGACGGGGTGCGGCTTTGTAAGGCACAGCGTTTCCGGTACGAACATAATGATATGGCCGACCTGGAGGCAAAACTGAAGGAAGCCGCCGGGTGCCGCTGCCGGGTCATCGTAACAGATGGATCATTCAGCATGGATGGTACCATTGCCCGCCTTGATGAGATTGTGAAACTGGCAGAAAAGTATGATGCAGGTATTATGGTGGACGAATGTCACTCGTCCGGCTTTCTTGGCAAAACCGGCCGGGGCACCCATGAATACCGCGGGGTGATGGGGAAAATCGACATCATTACCGGTACGCTTGGCAAAGCCCTTGGCGGCGCTTCGGGTGGTTTTACTTCAGGCAGTAAAGCCGTGATTGATATGCTACGTCAGAAATCCAGGCCCTACCTGTTCAGCAATACCCTGGCTCCTTCGATAGTTGGGGCTTCAATTGCTGTACTGGATATGCTCACCGAAACCACCGAGCTGCGGGATAAACTGGAATACAATACAAAATATTTCCGCACACAAATGACGGCTGCCGGTTTTGATATCAAACCCGGTGATCATCCTATTGTCCCCATTATGTTATATGATGCGGTACTGGCACAGACCATGGCCGCGCGCTTACTCGAAGAAGGGATTTATGTGGTAGGCTTCTTCTTCCCGGTGGTGGCAAAAGGACAGGCCCGGATCCGGGTACAACTGAGTGCGGCGCATGAACAGGTTCATCTGGATAAAGCGATTGCGGCATTTACAAAAACCGGAAAGGAACTGGGTGTATTGAAGTAATAAAGTTTGAAAGGCATTTACCGGCAGATCCGGTATAGGTAATTTTACGACCCATCGTGATTTTACGAATCTGAAAAAAGACAGTGCTTTTTTCGATAAACAGGCGAAAATCTTCGGCGAAAATTATGAAATGCAATTTTCGCGGATTATTTTCGTTCTTAGAATATTGATATAAACTCTACCCGCCAAGTTCCTCTGGAATTTCCATTAATTTAATTCTTGACCCGTACAACCGGTTAATGCCGGATGGTACTCAACTTGTAAAAAAGCATGAGAAAATTATTGCTTAGTCTGGCCACAGCGGCTGTAGTATTGTTTATGTTAAGCTCCTGCGCGGCTACGAAAAGAGATTGCCAGGGAAATAAACATTATCGCCTGAAAAACGGTATTTACCTCTGATTAACACTGAATTTTTTGTTTAATAGTCCCGGATACCCCGGGACTATTTTATTTTTACGCAAACAGCCTTTTATGATACGGATACTTATCCTTTTTTTCACATTACATGGAACGGGAATAATGGCCCAGCAACAATCATTTCCGGAAAGCTGGACGGGTAACTGGAAAGGGGAATTAAACTGGTATAAAACAGGAAACCCGGTACCGCAGAAAGTCAATATGGAGCTTCGCATCCAACCGGCAGACACGGCCGGTCAGTATACCTGGCAGCTCATATATGGATCACCCACTGAAGATAACCGGCCTTACCTGCTCAGGCCAGTGGATCAGGCAAAAGGCCATTGGGTGGTGGATGAAAAGAACGGCATCCTGCTTGATCAGTACTGGACCGGGGACAAGCTCTGCGGTGCATTTACCGTGAAGAAATCAACCATTATAAATAAGTACTGGATGGAAGGGGATAAACTGATGGTGGATTTTCTGACTATCGGATCAATACCCGTTTCCAGCTCCGGTGCGGAAAATGCGGAATCCGGTATCGTGGACAGTTACCGGGTGGGCGGGTACCAGATCGCCATCCTGCAACGCAGGTAATATTTTAAACAGGTTATGAAACCCTCAGAAGGACCGGTTAACTTTGCCCAAATTTAGCATAGTAATGAAAACCGCGATTTACGTCAGCCTCCTCTTATTAGTTGTGTATGGCTGTTCTCCCAATAATGTAAAACAGGATGATAGCCTGGGCAAATTTTTTACAGACAATAAAGTAGATGGCTGTTTCGCCCTGATGGATAACGCATCGGGCAAATTCACCGTTTACAATCTCGGGCGTTACCGCGACAGCGCCTACCTGCCGGCGTCTACTTTTAAAATCGTGAATTCGCTGATCGGTTTGCAGACAGGTAAGATCAGCAGCGACAGTATGATAATAAAATGGGATAGTGTGAATAGATGGAATGAAAACTGGAACAAGGATCTTACCATGTATGAGGCATTTCGGGTTTCTTCCGTAAACTATTACCAGGAAGTGGCCCGCCGTATCGGGAAAGATACCATGCAGTTATGGCTGGATAGTATAAAATACGGGGCCATGACGGATACCAGTAAGGTCGTAATCCGTTCGGCTATTGATAGTTTCTGGCTGAATAACACGTTGAAAGTAACACCTGATCAGCAACTCGGACTGGTAAAGCGTTTATACTTTGATCAGTTGCCTTTTTTCAAAACCTACCAGGAAATGGTGAAAAGAGCCATGCTGTTTGAAAACAATACCAATTACCGCCTCGGATATAAAACCGGGTTGGGCTACAGGGAAAACGGAAATATTCTCGGATGGGTGGTTGGCTGGGTCGAAGAGAACGGTCATCCTTACTTCTTTGTGTTAAATACCGAATCGCCGGACCGTGATATTGAGATGACGAAAATACGGTTGATCATGCTGAAGGATATCCTGAAACACCTGGGTTTTCTCGAAGGAAAAATGTAATTCTTTGGTTAAACGGCAAGCTGCCGGCTTGTAGCACGAAATTTGATTTCTTACTGTATTGAATTGGCAATTCCAATATAAAGAAGCCGTCCTGCTCTTTGCAGCCGTGGGTATCCTGCTCCTGCTGTTTATTCAGGTAGGGCAATGGAAAAGCAAGGTTATGCGTCGTGCAGGTGACCCTGAATTGATTCGTGAGTTGCTGCAGCGCCAATCACCGGTTAAAGGTTACCTGCGTTTTTTTCTATTGTTGCTGGCATTTTCTGCCGGCATACTTGCCGTAATGAATCCCCGGACTCCGGGCGAATCGGACAATAAAACCCGTAAAGGCATTGATCTGGCCATTGCGCTGGATGTCAGTAAAAGCATGCTGGCTGCCGACCTGGCGCCCAACCGGCTGGAACGGGCCAAACAACTGATCAGCAAACTCATGAACGAAATGCCGGATGACCGTGTGGCCCTCGTGCTTTTTGCCGGGAAAGCGTATCTGCAGATGCCCCTTACGGCAGATCATGGGGCTGCATCGCTTTTTGTTTCCTCGGTTTCACCTGATGCCGTACCCCGCCAGGGCACGGTGATCAGTGACGCATTACGCATGAGTGCTGCCGTATTTAATCCGGCTGAAAAAAGATTCAAATCCGTATTGCTGATTTCTGACGGAGAGGATCATGATACGGAGGCGGAAAGCACTGCGGAAGATCTGGCCAGTCAGGGGGTAATGATTAATACTGTTGGTATCGGCTCTGCGGAAGGAGCTCCGATTACAGATCCGGTTACCGGTGAAAACAAAAAAGACGAAGCCGGCAATACGGTGATCACAAAACTAAATGAAGCCGGCTTGAAAGAAATCGCCAATAAGACCAATGGTGTATATGTCCATCTGGAAAGCAGTGATGAAGCTATCCGGGCAATCCGGGCGCAGTTGGCGCAGATTGAACGCAAAGCTTTTGGGGATGTAAGCCTGATGAACTTTACAACCTGGTATCCCTGGTTGGCTGGCTTTATGTTTATTTTATTACTGATCGAATTTATTATTCCGGAAACAGCCAAAAAAGCAACGGTATGAGAATCCTGTTTTTTACATTCATCTGCCTGGCTTATCAGCCGTTGATGGCTCAGACATCAGCTTCTTCTTTAGGGGAAGGGAACCGTTTATACCGTGAACAGCAGTACGATAAAGCGGAAGCTGTGTATGAAAAACTGATTCAGCAACAGCCCTCCGGTGAAAAAGCAAAGTTCAATCGCGCCAATGCGCAACATAAGCAGGGGAAACAGGAGGAGGCAATGAAAGGATATACGGAAATTGCTGAAAGCAGTAAAGATCCGTTGCGGAAAGCCGCGGCCCTGTACAATAAAGGAGTGGTGCTGACAAAAGATAAAAAGCTGGAAGAAAGTATAGCCGCTTATAAAGCGGCACTACGCCTCAATCCCGTGGATACAGCCGCCAGGGAAAACCTGCAGAAGGCCCTGCTGGAACTGAAGAAAAAAAATCCACCCAAAAAAGAAGAAAAAAAGGACCAGCAGAAAAAGCCACAAAAAAAGCAGCAACAACCAAAAATGAGTCAGAAAGAGGCGGAACAACGCCTGAAACTACTCAGCCAGAAAGAAAAAGAAGTCAATCAGCGGCTGCAGAAAGAAAAATCCAAAACAGGGGGCGGCCAGGCAAAAGATTGGTGAACCAGGCTCCTTCTTCTTTGTTAGTTTTGCACTATGCAATTTTACAGTGAATCCCTCACACATTATCAGCGGCTGAAAACCCGTGAAGTCCGGATCGGCAATTTATTGCTGGGCAACGGACATCCCATACGGGTGCAGACCATGACCACCACCGATACGATGGATACGCAGGCTACGGTAGCGCAATCCATCCGCTGTATCGAGGCCGGGGCGGAACTGGTTCGGATCACGGCACCTTCAATTCGTGAAGCGGAAAATCTGCTCCATATAAAAAATGAATTAAGACGGCTTGGCTACGATACCCCGCTGGTGGCGGATATTCATTTTACACCCAATGCGGCGGAAGTAGCGGCCCGCATCGTGGAGAAAGTGAGAGTGAATCCCGGCAACTATGTGGACAAGAAAAAATTTGAACAACTGGAATATACCGATGCGGAATATGCGGAAGAGATAGAGCGTATCCGCGAACGCTTTACCCCACTGGTCCGTATTTGCCGGGAACATGGTACAGCCATGCGGATCGGTACGAATCATGGTTCATTAAGCGACCGGATCATGAGCCGCTATGGTGACACGGCCAATGGTATGGTGGAAAGTGCGATGGAGTTTCTGCGGATTGCCCGTAGTGAGTCCTATCACAATATCATACTGAGTATGAAGAGCAGTAACCCGCAGGTGATGGTACAGGCTTACCGCTTACTCATCCGCAATATGTTTGAAGAGTTTGGCGAATGTTATCCGCTTCACCTGGGTGTTACGGAAGCCGGTGATGGCGAAGACGGACGCATTAAAAGCGCCATAGGTATCGGCACTTTGCTGGAAGACGGAATCGGCGACACCATACGGGTATCATTAACCGAAGATCCGGAATTTGAAATACCGGTATGTAATGACCTGGTCAAACGATATAACGGCATTACCCGTACTGCCGGTTTACAGGTGCCTGCAATTGAGAAGCTGATCTATTCCCCTTTTGAGTATAAACGGAGAGAAACGTATGCCGTGGATACGATCGGGGGCAAACAGGTGCCTGTAGTGGTGGCTGACCTGAGCAAGATGGAAAAAATCACGGCAAGGGATCTGCAAAGTGTCGGGTATACCTATGATGCCGGCACGGATAAATGGACCATCGCGGAAGCCGCAGCCGATTTTATTTTTACCGGGCACCAGTTACTTGATTTCGGACTGCCGGGTACCCTGAAAGTAATCGTATATCCGGCTACATGGTCACAGGCAGCGGATCCTGAAAAATATTTTCCATTATTTGATGCGGCCGGTTTTGCACCGGCACCGGAAAAAAGCAGCCTGCTGAATTTTGTAATGCTGGATTGCTACAGCGATGAAACATCAGTAAACGATTATACCGGACTGGATACCCTTGCCAACGATCCGTCTGTGGTGATTTGTCTCAGCAGTACCAACCGCAATGCCCTGCAATCGGTACGCCGGATGATGATGGAATTGCAGCTACGTGACATTAAGAATCCGGTGCTGCTGCTTACAGACAGTGGCGGACAGACACCGGATGAGCACCTGATCCATTTCGCAACAGAAACCGGGGCCCTGTTATTGGACGGCATGGGAGACGGGATATGCCTGGGCTATAACCGGCAGGCACAGATGGACAATATACAGGTAAAAGGACGGACGTACCTGGCCGTACAGAACATCTATCAGTTTACCAATAATACCGCTTTCAGCATCCTGCAGGCCACCCGTACACGTATATCGAAAACAGAATATATCAGTTGCCCCAGTTGCGGCCGTACGCTGTTTGATCTGCAGGAAACCACCGGAAAAATCAGGGCGGTTACTCATCATCTGAAGGGCCTGAAGATTGCTATTATGGGTTGTATTGTAAACGGCCCCGGCGAAATGGCCGATGCCGATTTCGGTTATGTGGGCAGCGGTCCCGGAAAAATTACCTTGTATAAAGGGAAAGAAGTAGTGAAAAGAAATGTAAACAGTGAGGTGGCCGTAGATGAATTAATTAACCTGTTGAAAGAAAATGGTGCCTGGGTGGACGCATTGAATCATGTATGAAAAAACAAATCTGGCTTTTCGCATTTATTGCCGTATTACTGCTTGATATCATCGGGATACAATTGCACAATGAACTCCTGCAATGGATCAGTAAACCCCTGATTGTGCCCTTCCTGGGTATGTATTTTTTTCAGACGGCTGGCGCGGTTATTTCTCCTTTAAGAAAATGGATCGTCCTGGCCCTGTTTTTTTCCTGGGGAGGAGATGTGTTGCTGATGTTTCAGGAAAACAATGAACTCTTCTTTTTACTGGGGCTTAGTTCTTTTTTGCTGGCTCATATTTTCTATATTCTCTTTTTTCATTTTATCCGGGTAGGCGAACAGATCAGGAGCAATGCGTGGTTCCTGTTAGTGGTGGTTATTTATTACAGTGTACTGCTCAGCTGGCTCTCCCCATACCTGGGGAATTTTAAATTGCCTGTTCGGATTTACGGGGTTATCATCTGTATGATGCTGATGATGGCCATGCATCTTACCGCGCTGAAAAATCAAAAAGCCGGATGGCTGACCCTGGGTGGGGCCATTCTCTTTGTGCTGTCCGATTCAGTGCTCGCGGTAAATAAGTTTTATATCAGTTTCGGTACGGCCGGCCTTGTCGTAATGCTGACCTATGGCGCCGCACAGTTTTACCTGGTAAAAGGAGCGATTGAGTATCTTTGCCGGGGAAATAAATAATTTATAATTCACCTGATCGGGGAAGTGTATGCAGAAAACAGATTTTTTAGTCATTGGTTCAGGCATTGCGGGGTTGACTTACGCGCTGAAAATGGCCAATCGCTTCCCGGAGCGGAAAGTGCTTGTATTGACCAAGGCCACCGCCGATGAAACCAATACCAAGTATGCACAGGGCGGTATTGCCGTGGTGAATGACCTGGAGAATGACAGTTATGCCAAACATATTGAGGATACCCTGATTGCCGGCGATGGCATCTGCAATGAAAAAGTGGTGGAGATCGTGGTGAAGGAAGGACCGGAACGGGTAGAGGAGATTATTGAGTGGGGGGCGCAGTTTGACAAAGAAGAGGATGGGGATTATAAACGCGGAAAAGAAGGCGGGCATTCTGAATTCCGGATCCTGCACCATAAGGATGTAACCGGTAAGGAAATGGAGCGGGCATTACTGGATGCCGTGGCCCGTCAGAAAAATATTGAATTCGTCAATCATTGTTTTGTGATTGATATCATTACCCAGCACCATATGGGTTACCTGATCACCAAATCCACTCCTGATATTGAATGTTACGGCGTGTATGTGCTGAACCTGGAAACCAACCGGATCGAAAAAATCCTGGCCAAGATTACATTGCTTGCCAGCGGGGGCAACGGACAGGTGTACCGTACCACTACCAACCCGTCTATTGCCACGGGTGACGGAGTGGCAATGGTGTACCGGGCCAAGGGACGGATTGAGAATATGGAGTTTATCCAGTTTCATCCTACCGCTTTATATGAGCCTGGTGTACGCGGACAGGCCTTCCTGATTACCGAAGCTGTACGGGGAGATGGCGGTATCCTGCGCAATAAAAAGGGCGAAGCCTTTATGGAGCGTTATGATCCCCGCAAGGATCTGGCACCCCGGGATATAGTGGCGAGAGCGATAGACAGTGAGATGAAAAAATCGGGTATTGAACATGTGTGGCTGGACTGCCGTCATTTTACCAAAGAAAAATTCACGGAGCACTTCCCGAATATTTACGAAAAATGTATGTCCATTGGTATTGATATCACAAAAGATATGATACCGGTGGCCCCGGCCGCGCATTACAGTTGCGGAGGTATTAAGACGGATGAATGGGGCCGCAGCTCCATCAACAATCTGTATGCCGCGGGTGAGTGCGCCAGTACCGGACTGCACGGTGCCAACCGGCTGGCCAGTAACTCACTGCTTGAAGCCATGGTTTTTGCCCACCGCTGTTTTCTGGATGCAACGGAAAAAATCAAACTGATTGAACTGAATGAAGCCGTGCCTGACTGGAATGCGGAAGGAACCAGCGAACCACGTGAAATGATCCTGATTACACAAAGCCTGAAAGAACTGCAGCAGGTCATGAGTGATTATGTGGGTATTGTACGGAACGACATCCGTCTGCAACGGGCCATGCGTCGGCTGGATCTGCTCTGGGTGGAAACGGAGGACCTGTATCAAAGCAGCTCTTTATCACCCCAGCTGCTGGAACTCCGCAATATGATCTCCGTGGGTTACCTGATTGTAAAAGGCGCCAGCTTCCGGAAAGAAAGCCGTGGCCTGCACTTCAATACCGATTATCCTGAAAAGAGCGTACTCGTACAGAATATTGTATTATAAAAACGTACAATTTCCGGCGGGCCACACATCTGTAGTATCTTTGCGGCGCAATGTATTATATTCTCTTCGGCTTATTATACCTGGTGTCTCTGCTTCCGTTTTTTATCCTGTACGGAATAGCTGATGTTTTGTTTGTACTCATTTATTTTGTGGCCGGCTACCGCAAAGAAGTAGTGATGGATAATCTGCGCAATAGTTTTCCGGATAAAACGGAGAAAGAACGCCGCCTGATTGCCCGCCGGTTTTACCGCAATTTTATTGATAACTGGATCGAGACTATAAAGCTGTTATCAATCAGTAAAAAATCCCTGCGCAAACGGATCAGTGGTAACCATGATGTGTTTACTCAGTTACATCAGACCGGGAAATCGGTACAGGTAAACCTGGGGCATTTTTTTAACTGGGAAATCATGACCCTGTACACCGGCATTCAGCAACCCTATACTTTTCTTACTGTTTATCTGCCGCAAAGCAGCCAGGTAGCCGACCGCTTACTGATGTATATCCGGGGCCGCTGGGGTAATCCGTTATTACCGGCTACCCAGATGGCCAAAGCCATTATTCCCTGGCGAAGAAAACAGCATTTACTGGCCCTTGGTGCCGACCAGAGTCCGCCCAACGGGGCAGATGCCTACTGGTTATACTTTATGCAGCAACCGGCCGCTTTTGTCAAGGGCCCGGAAAAATTCGCCCGTATTCAACAGGTACCCGTGGTGATGATGACTACCACCCGCCCGCGCCGGGGTCATTATCATTTTGACTACTTTCTGCTGGCCGATGATCCGGCCGCATTGCCGGATGGAGAACTGATCCGTCGCTATGTGGAGCATTTGCAAAAAAATATTGCGGCCGCACCTGAACTGTATCTCTGGAGTCACCGCCGCTGGAAACTCAAATGGGACCCGGCCTATATAAAACAATGGGTGGACAAAAAAGAAGCGCCTGTTTCCTGAAAATCTCCCGATATTGTAGACTATATGTATTATATCGTCTACCCGCTTCTGTACCTGGTTTCCCTGTTGCCCTTCAGGGTATTGTATTTTTTCGCAGACGGTATTTTCATATTGGTCTTTCACGGATTTAAATACCGGAGGGAAGTGGTATTCGGCAACCTGGCAATCGCTTTTCCGGAAATGTCTGAAAAAGAGCGCTACGAAACGGGAAAGCGTTTTTATCACAACCTGATCGATACATTTATTGAATCCATAAAATTTATTTCCCTTCGTCCCGCCCGCGCTTTCAAACGTTGTACAGCGGATGTGGAACTGATTAACGCGTTACTGGCTAAAGGGTATAATGTACATGCGATGGCTTGTCACCAGTTTAACTGGGAATATGCCAATGTGCTGTATCCCTTAAAATTAAATGCACCATTTGTGGGCGTGTACATGCCGATAAAGAATAAAGTGCTGGACCGGATATTTTACCGGTTTCGGAAACGGCACGGCACGGTACTGATATCGGCCACGGCGTTTAAAGAAGAATCGCACCGGATTTTTGATACCCAATACGTACTGGCCCTGGCGGCTGATCAGAATCCGGGGCATCCGGCCAATGCGTACTGGTTAAACTTTTTTGGGAAACCGGCACCTTTTATTCCCGGTCCTGCGAAAGCGGCTATAAAAAACAATACGGCCATTGTGATGGTGGGTTTCCGCCGTTTGAAACGGGGGCATTTCCATTTTGATTGTACACTCATCACTGAACACGCGGCGGAACATACTGAACAGGAACTGATCACCCTTTACCGCGATGAAGTGGAACGGATTATCCGCCGGGATCCGGCCAATTATTTATGGAGCCACCGTCGCTGGAAATACGACTGGAAACCGGAATACGGACCGGTAATGAAATAGCCGGAGTTGTCATGGTTCGACAAGCTCACCATGACAACGTGATGTCACCCTGAGCATGCCGAAGGGTGAGCATATCGAAGCGTGAGCTTGCCTAAACACTCTTCTTCTTTTTCTTTAACTGCAGGTAATCCAGGAAGTAAATTATTTTCAGCGACAGGTTGTTATTGTCATCCGCCCGCATTGTGTGTCCTACATTTTTAAAGTAATCGCCGGTTACTTCCTGATTGCCATTTACCGCGGCGTTTTTCCATACGATATTGATGAAACTGCCGGGGGCAAACTGCCAGGTATACACCATATCCACATTAAAGAAATTGATATTATAGTCGGCGTTTCCCGTGTACGTGTTGTTCCGGGCCAGTGAACCATCGCCCCGCAGGGTGAAATACTGGTCATAATGCACCTGGCTCCAGTAGTGGCGGATACGGGTATTGATATTCATTTTGCTGTTGAAAGAGTATTTAATCCCGATCACATTGTTGACCGTTCGCAGGTCCCTGCGGCCAAAAATGATTTTATCATTGTCGAAATCAGCAAATCCTGTATTCCGTTTCTGCGGGTTGAGCGACAGGGAATGTGCAATGGTGAGTTTATTGTTGAACCGGTACCGGTTTTCAAATTCAAAGGAATAACGTTTGCTGTTGAACAGGGACCGGTCGACGATCATCCCGTTAAAAGAGAAACTGTATTTTTTAGCATCATTGGTCTGGAACCAGGCCGAGTAAAAGTAATTGGACCAGCCGCGGAAATACCGCCCTTCCACACGGGGTTCATAATAGTTATTGCCTTCCGGCTCATAGCCGGCCATGGCGCCCACATACCAGAGATTTTTCAACTGCCCGTTTATATTCATGTTCACATTTATACCCTGGAATCCGGCCGGATTGACCAGGCGGTAGGAATGATAAAAGTTGAAATTATAATACATCCGGTTATACCAGCGGGTGGGCTTAATCCAGTTGTAGCCCATGTATACACTATGGTCTATCAGGTTGGTGGTGGTAAAATAGCCGAGGTCATTTCCCCGGAATCGCTGATTGATCAGATCCTGTTTTACATTGAATGTAAACCGGCCGCTTGATTTGCCAAATGAAAAACTGTGACCATATCCGTTTTGCTGGTCTTTACTGATGTTTTTTCCGGACAGCATACTCATGGCCACTTTGCCGCTCAGGTTCCAGGTATTCTTTTTATCGTACAGACTGAACTGGGCGGCACTTACATTGGCATCGTATTCAGCCCCGCTGCGCCATACATTCATATTGGTAAACGTGATACTGGAATTATGTTTTAACGATTGGTCCAGCACCATGATATTATAATTGGTCAGCGGGTCAATCAGTACATTCCGTTGTTTCAGATCGGTCATGTCTTCCAGTATCGCATACCGGTTATTGGTCACTGCATTCAGTACGCCGATCCCCAGGCCGCGGGAAGTCCGGCCGGATATTTTGGTGGCATTGATCAGTTTCGATTCCACCGGATTTTTTATAATACGGTCATTGCCTCCGGCGTATTCATCCACAGAATGGGTAAGTACCGGGTCTATGCCAATCCGGCGGGGGTAGAATAATCCGCTTTTATTAAACAGTTCCGTTCCTTCTGTAAAAAAGGGCCGGTTCTCCTGGTAGCGTACTTCAAACGGAGTAAGATTCAGTACCCGGTTGTCGCTCTGTACCTGTCCGAAATCGGGCACTACGGTAGCATCGAGTGTAAATGCCTGATTGATGCCGTATTTAACATCCATACCGCCATTCAGGGAAGATGTCCAGTCTTTAACGCCCGCTGACTGTTGCGGAAAATGGTTTACATAGGTAGAGAGATAAGGGGAAAACTGTAACCGCATCGGGGGTTTGATATTCGTAATACCGGCCCAGATGCCTTCCTGAGTCAGAAAGCCGTTCACATTCGGATTGATCGGGTTCCAGGTATATTGTTGTTCCGTTTTACGGCGGCGGCGGGTGATGTTAAGTCCCCAGTTCTGTACTTCCTTTTTACTGAAACGGATGGCGGAAAAGGGGATGAACATTTCAAAACTCCAGCCATCGGTATGTATTACGGCCCCGCTTTCCCATACCGCATTCCATCCGAAATCCTCACCGCCGTTATCATTATCACCCGGCGACATTTTCGCGTCCCATTGTTCATTCAAAGGGGTTACAAAATATTCAAACCCGTTTATCTTGTCATGATAGGTATCGAAAATAATACCGACATAATCGTTGGTGCCGAATCCGTCACGGCCGGAAAGTTCAGTGGCAATACTGTCCCGGGTTCTTTCATGACAATATCCCCCGAAATAAATGCCCTCATCACTGTACAGCAACCAGGTTTCCGTGCGGTTTTCAAATTGTTCCCTGGCCCCGACGGTCGGCCGGAATTCAATCAGATTTCCCATCATGGGAGCGGTTTTCCAGGCAGAATCGGTTAAAAGCCCGTCAACCTTAATAGGCAGCGTGGTTCTTGTGGCGGGTAATTGCAGCGGGGCAGGTGACTGTGCACCAGCTGTTACACACAGGAGTATAACAGCCATTAAAATGATGTTGGTTTTGAAATTCATGGCTATACTTTATACAAATAGTAAGACGTGACAGTCCGGGTAAATGTTACGGACCAACAGCTGATCTACTAAATGCTTCGTACAGTAAAAATAAAGTGGGATGAACGCGGCTAAAGCTGTATTTATCTGGCCGGTATGAATGAAACGACGAATGGTCAAAAAACAAGGCTGTTAACTTTTTATTGGCTAAAACAGGGGCGGATACAATAAAAAACAGCCCGCTCCGGGGCTGTTCCTGTTTAATGGTAATGGTCTTCCTTTTTTACTCTTTAATAAATCCGCTGCTGATTCTTCCCGTTTCAGAAATGATGCTCAGCTGGTAATAGCCTGGTGCATAAGTGAGCAAAGGCAGGCTGAAAGTATGGGAGCCTTGTTGCAGTGATTTGTTTGACCGAAAAACGATCCGTCCGGCTGCATTGGTGATCAGCAACTGTACATTTTCCGCCCGCAGCACCTGGTATTGGGCCTGGATTACATCGCGGGCCGGGTTGGGAGAAAGCCGCAGCGCGGTTTTTTCAAATGTTGTATTCACCGTTATTATACGGCTGTAGGTGAAAGTCTGATCCAGATCTGCCATCCGCAACCGGTAAAAAAGAGTTTTTCCGGTAGGCTGACCATCGGTAAAGTGATAGCGGGTTTTCTGATTGGCCGATCCGGCGGCTTTTTGTTCACCGATTTTTAAAAAGTGAATGCCATCCGTGCTTTTTTCCACATCAAAATGAGAGCTGTTGTGTTCGGAAAGGGTTTCCCAGTTCAGGTCAATTCCCTGTGCAGTGGTGCTGGCCGAGAAATCACCCAGCTTTAACGGCAGGGTGATGGCGGCAATCTGCCCGATTTCCTGTACCGTTAAGGCCCGGTTATATATTCTGAACTCATCCATTTTGCCATTATGCCCGGCATAATTATATGTTCCCGGACTGTCGAACCAGAGGGTACCGAATTTTCCAGGATATAAATAGTTGACCGCACTGGACCCTTCCGCGCCGGAGGCATTTAGCAGTCCGTCAATATATATGCGGAGTGTACCTGCATTCCTGGTGCATGTGATACTCCGCCAGCTGCCGGTATTCAATCCGCCATTGGTACTTCCAAGGGACAGGTTTTTGTAATTAAAATGCAGCTGAATAAAGCCATTGGAATTCCATATGAACACCCCCGGCCCTCCATAATTCAGGTTATTATCATAGAGACCATAAGCGTGCGTGATACCCGGATTAATGAATACGGAAAAGCTGAAACTGAAATTCTGTGTGCCTGAAAAATTCAGGCCCGACGTAATCGGGTGGCTGCCATACTGAGCAGAATTGGTTGACGGGTTCAAAAAAGCCATGGCTGTATTGGCCAGTCCGCTTTTATTTGTAGTGGCGGTGGCCCCATTATTACTCCCGGTGATTACCACAGGGCTGTTACAATTGAAATTGCCGTCCATTGTCCAGTACGCCAGCAGACCGGCTGTGGGGGCCTGGGCCGTACAGGGAGTAAAATCAAGCAGCGATTTCAGAAGAAAAAGCAGGGGCAGGTAAAATGTACGCATAGTTTGGTTTTTGTGCTGAATGAAATTGACAACCAGCTGATTAGCCGGTAATCTGTGACGGCATAAAACTGCGCATATACGCGTACGTACAGCAGGGTATTAAAGCGGAATTTAAAAGGGTGAAAACACGGGGGAGAAAATGTTGGAACACGGTTGCCCGGTACTGTTGGGGGTTTGAAATTTGTGGGGTAAATTAATTAATTCTTTCACCTAAAAGAAAAACAATGCCAACGATTAAAGATCAGATTGAATTGGATGCGGCTGTATACCAGCAGCAGATAAAAGAAAAGTATGACAAATACAGTTTGATTCCTAAAATTGCTCCCGTCACAGAGGATAACGGAGATGCATACATGAAGTCATACAAGCAACTTATGGGTAGCCCGTATGTGATAAAGTTAACAAGGGAGGCCGTTGCGTTTCTCTATAAACAGATGTATGATTCATCCGTAGGAGCCGGGAAACCCATGGCCGGCAATTTCGCCGTTGGATTTGCCAAAAGAAACCCGGATAATCTGCAGACACCTGACCGGCCGGCCGATAGTGATCCTAACTGGGATCAGCGGAAAGCGTATAAGCATACAGTTATGCTGGGGTATTGGGATGAAGCTGTCGGGATCAGGCCTTTCGAAGCCGAGGTATCAACGCCTGGAGGTGTTGTGAAAGTTTTATTCTACGACGACTGGAACCAGGAATATCCATAATATTCAGCTATGTCATTTTACATAAGTTTTCTGTTGGAATTAATGGCCCTTGCAGCCGGACTCATTTATTACAAACGAATGCATCCGGCTGCACTCAGGCTGCTAGTGCCATTCCTGTTGATTACCTGTTTAATTGAGGGGTTTGCTTACTTCGGCTTGTTCAGAAATTCAGGATTGAATAAAAATTATTTTTATGCCGGGTTTTTCCTGCTTCAACTCTATGTTTTCTGGCGTGTATTTGTCTGCATGATAAACAGAGACAGGTACATTCATTTTTTGAACCTTGTGTTTTCAATTTCTTTATTTCTTTCAGTTTTTACCTTGTCCGTATGGGGTGCTGAAAAACTGAATCCTTATTTTCTGAATGTGGTCTGCCTCTGTATGATCAGTTATGGATTTGCTTACTATTATCTGATCTATAACAGCCGCGATATCCGCCATTTCAGAAAAGAACCATTATTCTGGATTTCTACTGGTATCATTTTTGTGAATTTTATTCACCTGTTGTTTGTGAATGTTACATTTATTGAATCGTTCCGTCGCAGCGCCACCAATACGGAAGTTTTTAAAATACTGAATTCGGCCGGTAACCTGGTATACTATTCGTGTATTATATATGGATTTATATGCTCCTCAAAATTTCTGAAGCAGGCTGGTACCTGATCGGGTCCACATCGCTTTTTATAATACTGTTTGTTTTATTTGTTTTCTTTTACAGCAGGGTAATGGATCGGCAGAATGCCATGCTGTTGAAAGAACAGAAGATCAGAAGCGAATATGAAGAAGCCCTCCTCCGTACCCAGCTCGAAATCCAGGAACAAACGCTTAAAACCATTTCCGAAGAAATTCATGATAATATCGGGCAGGTGCTGAGCCTGGCCAAACTGAAACTCAATACACTCGATTTTGCAAGACTGGAAATACTCAGGGAAAAAACAACGGAGGCAAAAAACCTGGTGAGTAAAGCCATACAGGACCTGCGTGATCTGTCGCGTAGCCTGAATACGGATACCATTGCTTCACTGGGACTGGTCCGCGCGTTGGAACAGGAACTGGAACTGTTTCAAAAAAGCGGGTTCACGACTTCCCTGCAGGTGGATGGAAGTATCCGCAAACTGGAACCCCAACGGGAGCTGATCATCTTCCGGATTATCCAGGAATCCCTGAATAATATTATCAAACACGCGGAAGCGAAAACCATCCGGGTAAATGCCTCTTATCAGGAAACCGGCCTGCAGCTCAGTGTGGAAGATGATGGAAAAGGCGCGCCGGTGTCCGCACTGGATATGGAAAAGAATAGTTACCGGAGTCTCGGCCTCCGCAATATGCATAACCGGGCCACGATGATTGGGGCTGTATTTACATTGCTGAGTGAGCAGGAAAGGGGGACAAAAGTAACATTAGATATACCTTTTAATTAAATGTACAATGAATAAAAAAGTGGTACTGGTGGATGATCATGGCTTGCTCCGCAACGGACTGGCGGGCCTGGTAAAGGATCTCGGGTATGCCGTGCTGTTTGAAGCAGACAACGGGAAAGATTTTTTAAACAAACTGAAACCGGAAGAACTGCCGGATATTGTCTTGCTGGATATCAATATGCCGCAGATGGATGGCTACGAAACAGCCGCCTGGATAAAAAGCCATCACCCGGACATCCGGATACTGGCACTCAGTATGTACGATGACGAAAACTCCATTATCCGGATGTTGAAAAACGGGGCAGGAGGTTATATTCTGAAAGACGCTGAACCCGGGGAACTCAAAGCCGCTATGGAATCAGTGCTTAGCAAAGGATTTTATTATTCAGAAATGGTAACCGGCCGCCTGATCCATAGTATTCACAGCAGTCAGGATGAAAACAGTACCACAAAAGCCGTATCCGGTCTGAATGAACGGGAAGTGGAATTTCTGAAACTCGCCGCTACCGAAATGACATACAAGGAAATTGCTGAACAGATGCATCTTAGTCCCCGTACCATCGATGGCTACCGCGATGATCTGTTCGAAAAACTGAATATCAAAAGCCGTGTGGGCCTCGTGCTTTTCTCCATTAAAAACGGTATCGTCAGAATTTAACAGATGCGTATACTAGGTGCCAGGTGTCAGGTGCCCGGAAGTTAGTATCCATCAATCGTTTTACTGCGCAGCATCGAATTTCTATGTACCCACGCATGTAAGAAAAATCCGATCCTTTGATACTGCCCCGCTTTCATCTATGTGCTTCTATGTACCTATGTCTCTATGTGTGAGATGTCAGGTGTGAGGTGCCGGTGCCAATAACGCGATGATGAATGAAACTCCGTACTTCGTACCTCGTACTTCGTACCTCGTACTTCGTACCTCGTACTTCGTACCTCGTACTTCGTACCTCGTACTTCGTACCTCGTACTTCGTACTTCGTACTTTATTTCTGTATTTAATTCAGGACACTAGTCTCCTTCACCACTTCCGCTTTTTCCTGCTCTTTAATCTTTGCCCAGCCACCATTAATGTTGCGGAGATTATGAATGCCCTGTCTTTTCAGCAGCGATGAAGCAATCACACTACGGTAACCACCGGCGCAATGCAGGTAGAGATTTTGTGTTTCTTCTATATTGGCGAGATTGCCCGGGTCCGTCATTTCTTCCAGCGGAATATTCACGGCGTCTTTCAGGTGGCCGTCCGCAAATTCTGTTTCGCGGCGTACATCAATCACTACCAGGTTGGGATCATGAGGGATATCCATCATCAGTTCGTCTGCATCCACATCAATGATCATATCAATCGGCAACCCGGCCGCTTCCCAGGCCGCATAGCTTCCGGCGAGATAGCCGTTTATTTTTTCAAATCCCACCCGCGCCAGGCGGATGATGGATTCTTTTTCTTTTCCGGGTTCTGTTATCAGTAAAATGGATTTGTCAAAAGGCAGCAAACTGCCAGCCCATTCCGCAAAGCGGCCCTCCAATCCGATACTGATGGCGCCGGGAACAAAACCTTTCATAAATGTATCCGCATGACGGGTGTCGAGCAGGATGGGGTCATCGGTTGCTGCTTGCTGAAATTCAACAGGGGATAATGCACGCAGTCCTTTTTCCAATACCTTGTCCAGGCTGTCATATCCTTCTTTATTGATACGGGCATTTACGGGAAAATAAGAGGGAGGGGCAATAATGCCTTCCGTTACCTGACTGATGAATTCCTCCTTTGTTGCTGCTTTCATGGCATAATTGCTCTGCTTTTCTTCACCAATGGTACTTTGTGTATGCGGTCCGAGGTTTTTACCACAGGAACTGCCAGGCCCGTGTGCCGGATACACAATAATATGATCGGCCAGCGGAAATAACTGACGATGGATACTTTCATACATCATACCGGCCAGGTCTTCTGTGGTCAGTTCATTTCCTTTTTGCGCGAGGTCAGGACGACCCACATCGCCAACAAACAGGGTATCTCCGGTAAAGACGCAGTGATCATTACCGTTTTCATCTGTCAGCAGAAAACAGGAGGATTCCAAAGTATGCCCGGGTGTATGTAATACTTTAATCGTCAGGCGGCCCACTTTAAATGTTTCCCCGTCTGTGGCAACATGTACGGGAAAACGGGTTTTTGTACCCGGACCATATACAATCGGTGCACCCGTGGCTTTGCCCAGATCCAGATGACCACTTACAAAATCCGCGTGAAAATGGGTTTCAAAAATATACTTGATACCGGCCTTTCTTTCATTGGCCAGTTCCAGATAGAGGTCAATATCGCGCAGCGGATCAATAACGGCGGCTTCCCCGTTGTCTTCAATATAATAGGCGGCTTCACTGAGGCAGCTGGTATATAACTGTTTAATAAACATATTCGTGGTTTTTGAAATCAGTAACGGGTGCAAATTTACCAGAATAAATGAAAAAGCCCCTTCCTTAGGAGGAAGAGGCTTTTAATTTATTACGTTAAAAATCAGCTCAATAATTGCTTTACAAACTGATTTAATTCCTGCATCCGGTTGATATTCACTGAATAATATATAAACTTACCGTCTCTTTCCGTTTTTACAAAGCCGGCTTTCCGGAGGATTGCCAGGTGCTGGGAAGCAACAGACTGCTCGAGTCTGAGCTTGACATAGAGTTCGGTAACGGTCATCTTGCCGCTTTCGTCGATCATGCGCAGGATTTGCTGTCGGAGCTTGTGATTAAGCGCCCTGAGTACCAGTGCGGCTTTTTTCACTTCGAGCAGGTCCACTTTCAGCAGAACCCCGTTCTCCTTTGGATCGTTAATGGTGATAGAATAATTGCTCATATCAAGAATGGGTTGGTTGGTTGAAAAGCAAAGAACAAAAATAGCCTTAAGGGCTGTGTATTATTTATTAAAATTATAAGACGTAAATACCGGTTATTTCCTTCGCTGCGTAGTATAAAATTCTTTAAGGTATACCGGTTCCGCATATGCCAGGCTGGCGAATTCATTTTTCAGGAAACGGTTGAATGCTAATCCGATAAGCGCTGAGCTGCTGAAAGATAACTCAATAAATGTGGTATTGGCGGATTGCACCAGCGGTTTAAATTTTTTGCTGCCGCTGCCACAAAAAACGATTCTATGAGCGGTAATAAATGAATGATAAGTGGTTTCGTCCAACAGGATTGCAGCCGGGTTACTGACGATTGTCAGATTTTTGTCATATATGGCGGTGAATACCTCCATTCGACGGGCATCGATCATTGGGCAAATAAATTCAACTGCCTGGGGTTGGGCCGCAGCGGCCATCATTTCTAATGTACTGATAGTGATTAAAGGAATCTGCAACGCATAACATAATCCTTTTGCGGTTGCCAGTCCCACCCTTAGCCCCGTATACGAACCCGGCCCGATGGTTACAGAAATGGCATTCAGTTCCTGTAAAGTCAACCCCGCTATTTGCATCATGTCGGCAATAGCAGTATGAATCCATGACGCATGATCATATTGATTATCGTTGATCCGGATGCCGAGTTCGTGTCGTTCGCGTGACAGGCATACAGATGCTGTTTCCTGGGAGCTGTCGATATGCAGTATAAGCGCCATTATGCTATTGCTTCTTTTATTAATAAAGGAGCCGGTTGGTACCTGGGTGCTGTTTCGGCGAGCAGTGTAAGCAAACCGGCAATATTCCCGGCACCGATTTTTTCCGTCCATTCAAAAGGGCCGAAGGGATAATTGGTGCCCAGTTTCATGGCAGTATCAATCGCTTCCTTTGTACTCACGCCTTCTTCCAGGGTCAGCCAGGCTTCATTGATAACCGCCGCCAGTACCCGGGCCGAAATAAACCCAGGCTGGTCGGTTACCCATTCCGGTTTTTTCGAAAAAAAATCAAGTACAAACGCTGCTTTTAATTTATCAGCCTCATTGGATGAAGCGGCTTCAAGTAACGGGCCACTAATAAAACCGGGCCAGCCATTGAACCGGATAGTATGAGCCGGGTGGCTTTCCGCGATATCCGTAACTGCATTAAAAAAAAACAGGGTGTCCGGGTTGTTGATAACAGCCGCCGTATACGCATCAGGTGTATACAGGAAGTCTATGACTGCCTGGTATCCGTCATCCGTGCAGGGCTGTTCCATCCGTTCGATAACCGGTTCGCCGGTAATACCGCAGGTTGTGAACGCGTCATATAGAGCGGGTGTTGCAATTACCGCAATCCTCATCCGGTTGTTTTTTTGCAAAGAAAACGTATAAAGCTAAATTCGCTGCACCTAATTTATACTATAATGTCAAAAACAATCATCAACACCCCGCTGGCGCCTGCACCTATTGGTCCGTATAACCAGGCTGTACTTTCCGGTAATACCTTATACATGTCCGGTCAGGTCTGTATTGATCCGGCTACCGGCGAATTGAAAAACGGCAGTATTGAAGAGGAGACCGAACAGGTAATGAAGAACCTGCAGGCCGTGCTGGCTGCAGCCGGCATGGGTTTCGGCGATGTGGTCAAAACCACCATTTTTATTACCGATATGCATCAGTTCAGCATCATCAACGGTATTTATGGTAACTATTTTGAAACGGATTTTCCCGCCCGCGAAACCGTGCAGGTTTCGGCCCTCCCCAAATTTGTGAATGTGGAGATCAGTATGATCGCGGTTAAGAACTGAGTTATCGGAGAAAGGGCAGGTATTTATTCTACAAAAATCCTTAAGCCTTTTTATATATTGTGACCCATAAAACAAATCCCCAAGCCGGGTAATTATTATATGAAGAAATTTTACTTCCTGTCCCCGTTCAGCTTCATCATGACACTTGCCATTTTATTTATGATTGGAGGATGTCAGGCTGATAAAAATGAAGAAAAAGAGAATGATGAATATGACGGTCCTGAACTGATGGCCCAGTTTGAGATTGAAAGAACCAAGGATCCGGCATTGGGTCGCGTGCCCTGGGATCAGTTCAGAATAGCTAAACTGGAAACTGAATCCGCACGACGTACAGCTGGTCTGGCCGGCAGGATCAATGCACTCAGCTGGGAAGAAAGAGGTCCCAATACCGATGCCACCGGTCCTTCAAACGGGAATACACGGGCAAATGCAGGCGTGACAGCAGGCAGGGTTCGTTCCGCAATGGTGGATTCACTGGATCCGGCGAAGAAAACCGTATGGGTTGGTGGTGTGGATGGGGGTTTATGGAAAACAACGGATATTACCGCCACGCCGGCACTCTGGACACCCGTTACGGATTACCTGAGCAATATTGCCATTGCCGCGATTTGCCAGGATCCCAGACCGGGATTTCAAAACATCATGTACTTCTGTACCGGGGAATCTTATTTCAATGCCGATGCGGTACAAGGAGTGGGTGTGTTTAAAAGTACCGATGGCGGAGCTACCTGGAATTTTTTAAGCAGCACCAGCAGTTATACATTCGGCACCCGCATCCTGTGTGATTACCAGGGTAATGTTTACCTGGCTACACGTGGATTCGGCTTGTTGCGGTCTGTAAACGGGGGCACCAGCTGGACCGATATAACACCTGCCAGTACCGGCAATCGTATCTGTGATCTCGAGATCAGTTCTACTTCAGGTCCCGGACGTCTGCATGTGGTTATGGGGATTGGTTCTGCACAGACCTACCGGTATGCCGATAATCCTGAGACTGTATCAACTGCCAGTGGCTGGAATGCACCGGTTACGGCTTTCCCGGCTTATTCGCAAAGAGCTGAAATTGCCGTATTGGGAAATGTGTTATACGCATTGCCTTCCGATAATGGAGGGCAAACACCTAATGTATATAAATCCATTGACGGAGGAACGAACTGGGCGGCAACACCTGGTGCGCCTCCTACAACAGTGTCCGGTTCACCCTTTGCCAATACACAAGGCTGGTATGATTTGTCTGTACGTATCAATCCGGCAAATGCAGATGAATGTATTATTGGAGGAGTGGATTGTGCCAAAACCACCAATGGAGGTACATCCTGGGTTCGGATTTCTGCATGGGTAGGTACATCCGGACAATATGTACATGCCGATCAGCACGATATTCAATGGTGGGATGGCGGCAATAAACTGGTTTTTGCCTGTGATGGCGGAATACATTTTTCAGCAGACGGAGGGACGACCATACGTGACAGAAACGTTGGGTTACGGTTAAAACAATTTTACGGAGTGGCGATACATCCGACCACAACTAATTATTTTTTGTGTGGGGCTCAGGATAACGGGGTACACCTGTTAACAAACAGCGGAATGGGCGCTTCAGTAGAAGTAACCGGTGGTGACGGTGGCTTTACCGCGATTGATCAGAATGAGCCGCAATATCAATTCGGTTCTTATGTCAACAACAGATACAGACGAAGTACTAACGGTGGAGCCAATTGGACTTCAATCAATTTTCTGCTGGGTACTTCAGGTTCCCCGAGTGATTTCGGACGTTTTATCAATCCGTTTGAATACGATAATACAGCGAATATCCTTTATGCTGCGGCCAATGCCGGTAATTTATTCAGGCTGACAGATCCGCAAAGTGTTATCTCCGGAACTTATTATCAGACAAGCCCGGGATGGCCTGCCACCGCATCATTAGTGGCATTGCCCGGTCTCAACAGCGGAACAATTTCAGCTTTGCATGTTTCTCCTTTTACGGCTAACCGGCTTTTTCTGGGTACAGGCAGTGGCCGCGTTGTCCGTGTGGATAATGCGGAAGGGGCTTCTCCCGTTGAAACAGTTATTACTCCAACAGGAGCCACCGGGTACGTGAATTGTATAGTTACAGGTACTTCTGATCAGAACCTGCTGGCCATTTATTCCAATTACGGCGTAAATAATGTCTGGTTGTCCAACAACGGTGGCACCAGCTGGGCCGCAATCGATGGTAACCTGCTTAATATGCCGGTTCGCTGGGCATTGTTTAATCCGGATGATAATAATAAAATTTATATAGCCACGGAAGCGGGTGTATGGGAAACCGATCAGGCCAACGGAGCTTCCACGATATGGAGTCCCAACCTGACCATACCCAATGTACGGGTGGATATGATTAAGTACAGACCTTCCGATCGTACCATTGCTGCGGCTACACATGGCCGGGGTTTATTTACCACTATCGTTCCGCCATTGTCTGGTTTCAGTTTTGGCGCCACTACTCCGGCCAGCACCACCTGTCCGGCACCTGCAGTCATGAATGTTACATTACCGGTTGTTTCCAATGGTGGGTTTACCAATCCGGTTACACTCGCGGCCACTGCCGGCGTTCCTTCAGGAACCAATATCAGTTTTGGTACCAATCCGGTAAATCCGGGCAGCACATCCGTGGTTACGCTGAATAATGCGAATACCCTCGCTCCGGGTACCTATAATATTACTATTCAGGGTACCGCCACAGGTGCCAGCACGCAAACCACTACGGTTACTTATACGATTACGGCCAGCACACCGGTTATTTCCACCCAGCCGGCAAACCAGACAGTCTGCGAAGGACAAAATGTAACATTCAGTGTACTTTCTTCCGGTTCCTATCAATGGCAGGTGAGTACCAATGGCGGGGCAAGCTGGAGCAATGTATCGGGACAAACAACCGCTTCGTACACGATTAACGGTGTTACAGCGGTGCTGAATAATAATCAATACCGTTGCGTGGTATCGACAATATGCGGGACTACCAATTCCAATGCGGCGGTATTAACAGTAAGTTCTGCGGCTACTATCAGCGGACAACCGGCTGGTCAGACCGTATGTGTGGGCAGTGCGGCCTCATTTACAGTTGCGGCAAGTGGTTCCGGATTAACATATCAGTGGGAGGCAAGTCCTGCCGGTTGTGCAGGCAGTTTTACCAATATTGCCGGGGCCACTTCAGCCACGTATACCACGGCAGCGCTTACTGCGGGGGATAACAACTCAGCTTATCGTTGTAAGATAACAAGCAGTTGCGGACCCACTACCATTACCAGCAATTGTGCCGTGGCCACGGTAGTGTCACCGGCCATGGTATCCGTTCATCCCATTAACCAGACGATTTGCAGCGGTGCCAGTGCCGCCTTTTCGGTTACAGCTACCGGTACAGGTGTAGTGTACCAATGGCAGGTAAACAATGGTGCCGGCTTTGCCAATATTACAAATGGAGCCTTGTATAGCGGTGCCACCACGGCTACGCTGACGGTTTCGGGTGCCACTACGTTGTTAAACACGTATCAGTACCGTTGCCTCGTTTCCAATACAACCTGTGCGGCAGCCTCCGCGTCCAATGCGGCCACACTTACCGTAAACGCGTTACCGGCTATTACCAGCAGTCCCGCAAGTCAGACTATCTGCGCAGGCTATAATACCAGTTTTAGTGTGGGAGCAACAGGTACCGGACTGACTTATCAATGGCAGATGAATACAGGTTCCGGATTTGTGAATATCAGTAATACCGGTATCTACAGCGGGACTAATTCCGTAACCCTGAATGTTGCCAATGTGCCGGTAACCGTAAATGGTACACAGTATCAGTGTGTGGTAAGTGGTACCTGTACTCCTCCGGTAACAACAGCCGTTGCCACACTCACAGTGCATGGACCGGTAGTTATTACCGGATCTCCGGCCAATGTGGAATTATGCGCGGGGTCCAATGCTACGTTTACTGTAACCGGCAGCAGTGTACCGGCCATTAATTATCAATGGCAGGTAAGCACTAATGGAGGTGCCAGCTGGGCTGAAATCAACGGGGCCGATGCTTCCTCGTATACTGTTACGGGTGTGATAGCCGTGATGAATAATAATCGTTACCGTTGCCTGTTGTCCAGCAACACCTGTAGTTCACCGATGGCTTCTGCCGCCGCTATACTTACGGTAAGGGTGGTGCCCACCGTTGGATTAACGGTCGCGCCTTTGACCAGTTTATTACCCGGACAAACCACCACGCTTACAGCCAACCCTTCCGGTACCACCGGCGGTACGATCAGTACCAACTGGACTCTCGATAATAATCCGGTTACAGTGGCCGGCAATACATACACGGCCACGGTTAATAACCTGGGCGCTTATCAGGTGGGTATACGTGAAACATGGACCAGCGGATTATTCTGTTCCGCACTTTCACCAGTGGTCACGCTTACGGCCGATGTAAGTGACCGGCTCTTTATTTTCCCGAGCCCGAATGACGGAAATTTTACCGTGTCTTACTATAACAATGGTAATGCCGGCGCTCAACGCCGTATTGTAGTCTTTGATTCAAAAGGCGCCAGGGTATTCGATAAACTCTTCCCCATCTCCGGCCCCTATACCCTGATCCCCGTTAACCTGGTACAGGCCAGCCGGGGTATCTACTATGTATCGGTAGGAGATGCTACAGGCAAAAAACTGGCTGAAGGAAAAGTTCATGTGTGGTAATTTTATTTTATGGAATATGAAAAGGCTGTCTTGTAAAAGGCGGCTTTTTTTTTAATCGGATATGAGATGTGAGTTGTGAGTTGTGAGATGTCAGGTGCCGGAAGTATTTCGTATTGCTGCGCAGCAGCGAATTTCTATGTTGTCTCTATTGAAACAATAGTTCAACCGTTAAGCGACCTGCCTTTTAACTATGTGCTTCTATGTACCTATGTCTCTATGTGTGAGATGTGAGTTGTGAGATGTCTGGTGCCAGGGCGTAAGGTTTCATCATCGTGTCCTTTTCATCTTCTCAACCTTTCAACCTGACTTCAGTTGCCAGTAACGGGATGATAAATGAAATCGCCGTACTTCGTACCCCGTACATCGTACTTTGTATCCCGTACTTGTTTTCCGTAACTTGTGAATCTTCATGCGCAATATCTTTCGTTCCATGCTATATAAACCGGTATTATGGGCGGCCCGCCGCTTTGCTTCAAGACCGGAGCGGGCAAGAGTATTCACGGCACTGGATGCCCTCTATACATCCATACAGGAGGAACCCGGAAAAAGAGGGCCCTTGCTGCCCTTTGACCCGGCAACGGACCGGTTTATTATTTTCTCCGATCAGCACAAGGGTCGTCGCAACGGGGCAGATGATTTTACCGGCGCGGAAGCCAATTACCTGAAGGCGCTGGATTATTATAACAGTGAAGGATATACGTATATAAACCTGGGCGACAGCGAAGAGTTATGGGAAAACAATATCTGGCAGGTTAAAAAAAGTAACCAGGCCACATTTGAAACGGAGAAAAAATTCCTTGCGGATAGCCGGTTTATTAAAATCTTTGGCAATCACGATCTGTTCTGGGACAATGACCCGCTGGCTGCCTGGCACCTGAAAGATATCTATGGAGAAAAACTTCGTGTGTACGAGGGACTGATTCTCCAGCCTGTAACCAGGGAGGGCTCTCGGCTGTTTCTTACCCACGGCCACCAGGGTGATGCGCAGTCCGACGGCAACTGGTTCAGTAAATTTTTCATTGCGAATATCTGGGCTCCATTACAGGCCTGGCTGCGGATTAATCCCAATACACCGGCCTGGGATACGGAAAAGAAAACCGTCCACAACCACCTGATGTATGAATGGAGTGCGGGGAAAGAGGAGCTGCTCCTGATTACCGGTCATACACATCAACCGGTATTTTCCTCGCTCACACACCTGGAACGTTTATATAAGAATTTTCAGGAAGCCATGGCTGAAAAAAGCAGTACGAAAGAAGAAGCGCTGCGCAAAGAAATCCGCATCCGGGAACAGGACTTCACCGCTGTGGCTGTTGACTATATGCACATGAAGCCTTCCTACTTCAACACCGGCTGCTGTTGTTTTCATGACGGTGATATTACCGGGATCGAACTGGCCGGAGAAGAAATCCGCCTGATCAAATGGTCCGCTGAAAAAGGCAGGGAACTGCTGGAATGGAAAAAACTAATTTAGTAAGTACGGGTTACGAAGTACGAAGTACGGGGTACGAAGTACGAAGGTTTCGCATCCGACTCCCGACTCCCGTCTCCGGACTCCCGACTCCGGACTCACTGTTGTCCGGTAAAAGTCAAAACAGGGTTTAGTTTCAAAATTTTTACCTTTTGAAATACGAGTTTCAGTCCTATTTTAAAAACTAAGCCCCCCAGTTGCTTTATGGTGGAAATAGAGCTGG